>Ga0310120_10000142_pt1 | contig 57044 bp, 38 predicted proteins | sample CB27_AW_983_MG_FD_203506 | JGI IMG/M metagenome (GOLD analysis project Ga0310120, IMG submission 203506) | Marine microbial communities from Western Arctic Ocean, Canada - CB27_AW_983 | ecosystem: Environmental > Aquatic > Marine > Oceanic | place: Canada: Western Arctic Ocean | collected...
GTACAAGGCAGAAGATGGCGAGTTGCTTGCAGTCCGCAGCGGACGTTTTGAAGCGAGCCGTATGGACGCGACGACCGGCGGGTTTGTGGTCGGAAATGGTGGTGACGCCAGTCTTTCGATCTTCCCGACAGATTCAAGCGACCGGACCGATGTCCAGGTCGGATCAGCGGCGGAAGATGTGCTGGTCACACCCGACGGCAGCAGGATGCTGGTCCTCAACCGGCTGGGTGGCAGCCAGCTGATCGAATACCAGTTGGCAACCGGTTCCAGCCGGGTACTCGACACGGTTCCCTGGCCGGTCCGAATGGTGCAGCGGCCCGCTGACGATCGCCTGTTTATCTTCAGTCACTTCGCGCCGACGGTCGAAGTGCGTGATCTGCAGACGTTAGAGGTCCTGGGTCAGATTTCTCTGGCATCCTACGGGGTGGGGTCCTCTTACAGCGATACGCTGTCTGACATGGCCGCCGACCCCGACGGTGACTTGTTAGTGGCGCTCCAGTGTGAACAGGGGAAAATCGCCATCATCGACGGGGCGGCCGAGTCGGTACTGGCGGTGGTGGACCTGGGTGGTCCGCGGCCCAATGACGGACCGGGGCGGATGAACGCCGCGATCGACCTGTCCGATCCTGGCAATCGTCGCGTTTTTGTATTTCTCGCCGACGACAACCAACTCTATCGTCTCGAAGAAGTCAACGGTTTTGTACCGCGCCTGGAAGACGCGGTCGAAGTCACCGTGGACCGGCAAGTCCAACAGACCTACGGGTTCCGTTCGGTTTATTACAGCCCGCAGTTGGACAAGGTCTTTGTATGGAATGTAGCAGTTGACCCGGACACGTTGACTGTCGAGGAGGCAGTCGCGGGGGTCGAGCGACTGGTGGGAGAAGCGGACGGGGTGCTCTTTGCACAGCACCAGGCTCCGACAGGAGTCAACCGGACCGAATCGCTGGTGACCGTCGATGCGGCCAGTTTTGAAATGGTGCACCAGCAGGTCCTCGCCGAGACGATGGCCATGGATGCCAAGGTGCACCTGGACCTGTCGCGCGACCAGGTTGCCTTCACCCGGCCCGCCTACAGCGAAGCCCACCTGGTGGGGATCGAATCTTCCACCACCACCGCCGGAGTCCAACTGGAGCACCTCTCGACCCAGCAAATGCCGCTGGGCACGCATCGGCCGGAGATCCTGGCCACCGCTGCGGGTGACATGCTGGCCGTCGTGGTCCAGCCGGGAGACGACGCCGAGGGAAATCGCATCAAGCACCAGGTCTACCGTTATGACTCCGCAGGCAACCAGACCGGCGACCCGTTCCCGGTGACCTGGGTGACTGACGAATATGGTGAACCCGCCGATCACCGGACGGCGATCGTCGACGACGAGTTGGTCATCGTTTATCAGTCCCTGGTGTTTGACGGGAATCCCGGGGTTGGCGGAGGTCCCGCCGAACAGTACGCGCTGAACCAGTCCTTGTTGCTGGCCCGTTACTCGCTCGACGGACAGGAGCTGTTTCGTGGGCCGATCGTGGCCCACGTGACGGACTTTGCGGAAGACAGTTTCCCTGACCACTGTCTGCTCCCGCTGGAAGACTCGCTGCTCGTCTCCACCGGTGCCGACCACCGCATCAAGTTGAGGGAAGTCAGTGATTCGGGTGAGGTGCTTGGTACGTACGAGATTGACGCGGACGCGGCACGACCCCTGTCGTCGATCGGGAACAGCCTGCTGAGTGACGGCGACCGTGTCTGGTTGATCACCGGGTCAGGAACGAGTCCCCGTGACCCCAGTGGGATTTTGGTGTCGGAGTTGGACGCGGAATACCAGCCGACGGAGGTGGCCTGGTTTGCCGCTGACGGACAGGAGTACACCTTCCCGACCGGCAGCCTGTTGCACAACGGTTACATCTTCGTGACCTACGACGCGCGAGAAATGACAGACAGTTACCTTTCACCCCAGGAGCACCCCTTCCAACCCAGACTGATGGTGCTCGACGCCGAGTTGAACCGGGTGCTGGACATGGCAGTCGGTTCGGGCATGGGATTTGCGCACGTCCACCCGACACTGGATGTCGTCAGGGACGAGTTGGTCATTGGCTGGAGCATGCGGGCTGAAGCCGAGGACGGGGATCACTACACGCCACAGGTTCAGCTGGAACGTTACGCGCTGACGTTCGTCGGAGGCGGGACGCCGGTCCCGGGTTCTCCGCAGGTGGCCTCCGTCGTTCGGGACCATGGTAACGACACGTTGGATACACTGGAAACGCTTGCTTTCACCTTCGATCGCGATGTGAGTGTCAGCGCGTCCAGTCTTCTGCTGGCGGACCAGACTGCGGGTGGTACCTCGATCGACCTGACGGCAGTGACATTCAACTACCGTCCGGAAACGTTCACGGCCACCTGGGATTTCACGGGCGTCGGCGGAATCGATGCCGCGTTCTACACGGCGGTGCTGGACGCCTCCTCGGTGGCCGATGATCAGGGCAACCAGTTAGACGGAAATGCCGATGGTGCCGGCGGGGCTGATTTCAGTCACGTTCTACTGGTCGCCGCCAGGGGCGATTCGGACGTCGACGGTGATGTCGATTTGAGCGACCTGAACACGCTGTTTGCGAACTTTAAACCGTTGGGTGCCAGTGCCCACGGTTGGTGTGAAGGCTCGTTTGACGACGATGGGGATGTCGACCTTTCGGACTACAACTCGATGGCCACCCATTTTTCCCCGCTCGGTTATGCGGGAGAGACACCAGCGGGTTACGTGTTACCCTGTTCGGTTGGTTCGACATCGCAGTCCGCGGAACCTCCGCAATGGGCGTCACTGGTAGCGGACAACCAGGCTCAAAATGACGAAATAAAAGGGAGTGCGGAGGTTTCCTCCAGACTGCCCCGCGACGAAACGCCTTCGCGCAGCGCGCACGAGCGCACAACGAATCGTCGTGCGGTTTCAACCGCCTTTGCCCAGTACGAGGTGGACCGGCGGTCCGTTGGCACGTTGGCTGCGTTTCGTGTCAGGGGCGAGCGTGGAGGGGTCCTGTTGACAGACGATGTGGACGTTGGCGGAAAATGGAACACGCCATGGCCGGGCCGCTGAAAGCCCCGCCGACGCGAAGTGACTCAGCTGGTTGCCGCACCTCCTCCCGGTCGGCGTCCAACAGCGAGCAGGATCCCCAACAGAAGCAGAATCCCAGTGGAAGGCTCGGGCACTGCGAGTAGGAATACGGAACGGTCACTGGAAAAATACAACCCGGAACCGTCCGAAGATTCCACCAGGCTGGTTGCACTGTCGATGGAGCCCACCACATCGATTCGGTTGCCCAGCGCATCGTAGGCGGCCAGAAGGCCGTCGCCCAGAGCCTGTCCCGTGAGCGGATCCAGGTCTCCCTGCTCCAGAACGTACAGGTAAGTTCCCTCCGGGTCACCCAGCACGGTTCCGTTGGCGAAGGCCATGGACAGGGGGTTGTTGAGGTCGGAGACGAAGGTTTTGACCTCCTGAGTCAGTTCGTCGATGACCAGAACCGATCCCGATCCGTTACGTACGGAGGTATCGGTAAACTCTCCCACGTCCAGCACGAAGGCTTCAGACCCGTAGTTGCCGAAACCACCAGGTGAGAGTTGAAGGTCCACAGGGTTGTCCACCCCCAGGTCCGAGACCAGGCGGGTCACGTTGCCCGATCCGTCAACTCCGAGCAGGCTCGCCGGAGCGTACTCGTCCAACCCGAGTTCCGTGACCAACATCTCGGCGCCGCCGAAACCCGATTTGGAAAAGGCGAGGCTACTCGGGGTGTTGAAACTGGTCGAGAGCGTCAGCGGAGTGCTGACTCCCGTGTCCGGGTCGACGGTCAGCAGACCCGCTGCGGCCGGGTTGATGTTCCCGCTATCGAAGCCGAAACTCTGCAGCGCGTAGTACTTTCCGCTTGGCGATGCGACAAGGTCCGAAAGGTATTCCAGACCCACCGCGTTTCCCACGGTAAAGGTGGGACCATTGGTGGCGTAATCGATCGGGCTGGTGAGGGAGGACTCGTCCACGGAAGAGTAGAGAAGGTTTCCATTGCTCCCCAGCAGCAGGTTTTCGGGCTCCAGAGCTGTGGCCACTTCCGTGAGGCTGACCCCGGTCACCATGGAATGGGGAACCTGTCCGACCGTGGGGTAATCGATCAAAGTGGGGTGCGGTGTCGCCTGGTAAGTAACGGGAGTGGTCGGGGCGTCTTGCAGGGTCCAGGACAAGTCCTGAGAAATCCAGGCGGCCATCGCCGTCACGGCACCCGCCGTGCGACTGGCGCTGACCTGAAAGTCGAGATTGACCGAGTAATTTCCATCGGTGATTCCTGTCTTCGAGTCGCTGTAGATGGCGCCAACGGGCGACAGACTACCAGCACTGGAACTTCCGAAACCGGCCGAAAGGGTGGTCGGGTTCGGCGAGGGGCCCGGGGTCTGGGTGGTAAACGGCGCCACCGCAATCGAGGAAGTCAGGGATGTTGTACCGCTGCCTAGCAGTTTTGCCAGGCCGACGGCGCCAATGTAGTTGTGGTAGGTCGCCGTTCCCTCCAGCACGCCGTCGGCACCACCTGCGGGCGTTCCGGCCACGCTGTAGCGACCGGCAATCGACAGGGATCCGGTCGCGGAACTTCCACTGAACAGCTTGGTGAAACCGTTCAGTCCGGCAACCGCGAAGAGTTCGAAGTTGGGTGGCGTATCTCTCGGATCGACGATCCGGATCGTGTTGGTTCCGTTTCCCGAGTATTCGTAGGGTCCCGGGTTCACTTGGAGGATGCCGCCGTTTCCGTCGTTGTAAGGCGAACTGATGGAGCCTGACAGGTGGGTGTAGTTCAAGGTCGAGGCAGTGGAAACGGCCGGGGAGAGGATCAACAATCCCACAATCCACAGCCATCCGCCGGGACCTTTGCGACGCCTCGCTTTGTCCTGCCTGTCGAATGGACGGAGAATTGCAGGAACATCGGTCGTAAAACTCTTGAGTAGCATCATTGTCACCTCCACCGGTTAGCTGTCATGCTTGACGATTGCGTCCTCGCAGAAACAACTTGTGATTGAAAGCCTTTTCACCCGACCGGACTGCCGTGGGAACGGGTCCGACACGGTCGCTTCGATGTGCGAGTCTGCAGCGAATGAAAAGACCACTGGAAATAGAAGCCCCGTTGCCATTGTGGTTGTCAGAAGCTGTCAGGAGTCGGCGAGGGGTTGCTGGCCCGAGCGACGCGTCCCGGCAGGGTTTGTTTGTACTTTTTGCCGTAAAAACTCTTGCCCAACAGAACCCGGAACGTTCTGGGAAACGGATGAAACAGGTTTGCCCGTGATGGATGAATGTTTTTCCCGGCGAGGGAAAGAAACCTGTGTTACTACGGTCTCCCGGTCGTTTTCCGGTGTGGAACACCTGGTCTACAGTGGTCGGTTTAGCGTCTTCGTAGAGGGATGACGGCCAACAATCCAAGGCAGGCGATCACCGCGCTGGATGGTTCGGGTACGCTGGGCGCTGCCAGATTAAAACCGAAATGGGTCGTCAGTTTGTCGAATTCCATGCCGTAGATCGGCTGATTGCTGACCAGCGCGAAGGCAACGTTCGGGTTGCCGCTCGTGATGGTCGAACCGTCGAAAACGTAAGTATCGGGGGACGTGGCATCGTTCCACGACCAGCCGGGCATGTCTCCGGTGGTAATGGAACCGGCCGGTCCGGTTCCCGGACCGCGCACGGCATACGTTTCGTCAAGCCAGGGAGTGGTCAGCAGATTTCCGGAACCGTCATAGGCGGTCAGCTGCGCCGTTTCGGCTAGGCCGGACCCTTGGTCAACGTCACCGAAGATGAAAAAAGTTCCACTGGGAAGATAACCGAGTGGGAGCGAGGTGAAGTCGTAATCGGCGATTCCCGAATTGGTCGAGGAGGGAATGGTACCCGTGGCGTTGAATGTGCCGACCCAGTCTGCTTGAACGGGAGCCGTCCAGGTGCCGGTAAAAGCGCCACCTGTGTCGACAACGGTTGCCGACACTCCCGGTTGCCAGGCCGGGTTGATGGTCGGAATGGGCAGGTGCATGCCCGAACCGGTGAGCGGTGTTGCACCGACCGGCATGGCTGTGAACAGCAGCAGGAACAGACTGGTAGCGAAGCAGAGTTTGCGAGTTGTGGTTTGTAGAGTCACGATCACTTCCCCTTTTGAAATGCCTGACGGATTGGGATGACTTGCGAGCAGAATCTTAAGAACTCCCGTGGGTTGTGGTTGCCTGTTGAGGGATGTCAGGTATCAGCAAGTTGTCACCAACACCGGACAACGGGAAACATGTTTTATTTCTGCGGGCCTGGGTTCTGAGCGCACCGGGCAGTTGCCAGTTTTCCGGTTGGGTGACTGAAAATGTTGTCCGACACTCTGAACTGGTGACGACATGCCGCCAGCCCCACCAGCCCGCTGAACAGCAGCATCGCCGTGGAGGGTTCCGGGACCGCCGTGCCGACGTTGAAGAGTACGAAATCCACCTGTTGGGCGTTTTCTCCGAGGCTGCTGGTAGCGAGCGTTAACTCAATCCGGCCCACGTCGACAAGCCCGCCGAGGTGTACGAGACCGCCTTGTCCCATGTTCGCGTCACTCAACGGATCGACCACGCTGAACAGGGTGGACAGTGCGACGGGCGTGAGTGTGGTGTTGCTGGTTGAAAAATAGCCGGAAGAGCCCGGGGCAGTGCTGTCGTATTCACCGAGGAACGACCACGAATTGACGTCAATCGGGGCGTTGCTGGAGTCCCAGGCCGATAGGGTGTAACCGTAGTAGTTGTGGATGTTCCCGAGGATGAGTTCTCCACCACTGCCCCAGTCGTACCCGGGTGAAAAGTCGAAGGTGATCGTGTTTGCCAGGCCACCGAGACCGTGCACCTGAAACCCATCGGTCAGGGGTGGTTGGCTGGTGATTGCCAACGGCAGGCCGTAGCTTCCCGGTTGACCTGCAAATCCGGGGATCGGGTTGGACCCGTTGATCGTGCCCGAGACGCTCGTATTGGTGTAGGTGTAGGATCCACCGGCGTAGGCCGAGGTCCAGTCGTGAAAAACAATGCTACTTGCGTTGGCTCGGCCGGAGCCGGCAGCCAGCAGTAAGACGAAGCCGGTGAGATAAATCTTGAAGAAGTGGTTCATGGATTTTTCCTTGCAAGTGTAAGGACGATTTTCGTGTTCAGGCGGATACCGGCAGCCAGGTTGCCGGCGCCTGCGGGACGGGTGCACCCTGCACCTTGTCCCTCCCCAGCCGTGCCCGTTGTGGTTGATTTGGCAGCTCCAAAGCTCCTGCACTTTGTCGCTCCGTGTCCAAATATTTTTTGCCGTTGTTTGGTGCAAAACCCCTTCACTTAATTACTACGGACGACGGAGGGGCATCCTGCGCAGGGGGGGAACTTTTTTCCTGCGGGGGTGATTAGAAGTCGAGAAATAGCCGGATTGGGTATCTCCGGGCCACGAAATCCGTCCCCTGGAGAGGGTGGACCGTTATCAAACCGGACTGGCTGGTGAGCCCCGGTGTAACGGAGCGGGTGCCATGACAACGCGCAATGCGTCGGCAGAATCCGCCAAGAGTGGACGCCAGGTGAAACGGTGACTCCTGCTGACGCGAATCGGGTTTTGGGTCTGGAGAGAGCCCCGTTTAACGGGTTGGCAACGCAAAATGGGTGTTTTTTCCGCCTTTTGACGATTGATCAGGACAATGAATGGGTTACCTTAAAGGATTCTTGTGAATAGGTAATTTGGCTAGTTGGCGTCCTGAGGGTGCGATTGCAGACCTTGTCGCAAAGAGTGAGGAAACGCTAGGCCCGGAAAGAGACAGACCACGTTGAAGCGACCTCCTTCTGCCTGACGGCAGTGGCAAGCTGCTCCCGTCAGTTTCGCATTGTACATAAAATAGAAATTGAAACTATTTTCACTCAGAGATGACCTCATGAAACCTGCTCTCAAAATCAGCCTTCCAGTAGTGGTTGGCGCTAAAGTGTTCATCGCAGCAATCGTACTCACCTGTCTCGTACTCACCAGCGCCGCCCAGGCGTCGATTGTCACCATGGGATTGATCCAGGACTTGAACGCGGATGTTGGTGTCACCGGCACCTCTCCGGTCACCGCCTGGGCAAACCAAGGCTCGCTCGGCGCTGCTGGCAACGTTTCGTCAACCGGGGGCATAGGCTCCGTGACGCTGCTCAGCGGTGTAGCCGGCACCCATAACGCGCTTAGATTTGTAAGCGGATCCCTGTTAGGCACCGATGCTTCGTCATACGACTCACTCGCCAACGGCAGCGGCTTTACGTGGTTTGCCGTAATCGATGCCGATCCCGCCGTTGGCACGCCCAACTCGATATGGGGGACGCTTACGGATGGTGGACTCCCTTATTCGGGGACCACTGGGGGGTCCGTGTACGGCAATACGGGGATGATACGATATCGCAGCAGCGTAGGCACTGATACTGTCGTGCGGGGGACCACCGATTTGTCTGCGGGCGGTTACAACATCCTTGTGGGACGCCTGGCGGCAGGCACTGGTAATCAGACTGCTGAGATTTTTGTCGACTCGGCCACGGCCGACAGTTTGCCGGCCGTCATTGACATTGACGGAGCAACCGATTCGGAAGTCCTTGTCGTCGGATACGAGCGGCCATCAGGGGGCGAGGGCTTCGAGGGTGATCTCGCCCGCCTCCTGATCTACAACAGGCCGCTCAGCGACGCGGAACTTACGGACACCGGATTAGCTCTGGGCACACTCTACGACATCAATTTTGTTCCCGAACCGACAAGCCTGGCATTGGCAGTTATGGGCCTGATCGGTTTCGTGACCTTTTCACGCCGTCGCAAGAAGTAGTCTCACGTCCAAGTTGGCGGTCACACTCCGTTACCGAACCGAACCCGGCTGCCCTCAGGCAGCCGTTTTTTTGTCACTGCGGGGGGTGATTGGAAGTCGAGGAACAGCCGGATTGGGTCTGGAGAGAGCCCCGTTTAACGGGTTGGCAACGCAAAATGGGTGTTTTTTCCGGCTTTGACGGTTGATCAGGACAATAAATGGGTTATTAAATGGGTTATTTTAAAGGATTCCTATGAATAGGTAATTTGGCTAGTTGGCGTCCTGAGGGTGCGATTGCAGCCTTTGTTGCAAAGAGTGAGGAAACGCTAGGCACAGCAAGAGACAGACCACGTTGAAGCGACCTCCTTCTGCTTGACGGCAGCGGCAAGCTGCTCCCGTCAGTTTCGCATTGAACATACAAACTAGAAATTAAAACTATTTTCACTCAGAGATGACCTGATGAAACCTGCTTTCAAAATAATGCAAGAGCTTAAGATTTTTGGTGTTTGTAATGCTCTGGCGGTGCTGGGCCTGGTCTTCGGATTGGCCTCAACAGCCGTGGCAACAACGTTCCCGGCAATCACCACCCAGCCGGTCCTCTGGTTGGACGCCGGCGCGGGGGTCACCCCGGGCGGCACCTTTACCTGGGCGGATCAGTCGGCAGGTGGTGCCGGCGGTCATAACGCCACGCAGGACGGCGCCGACAGTCAGCCGACGCTTCAGACGAACGTCATCAACGGGTTGCCAGTGGTACGCTTCGACGGGAACGATGATTGGCTGCAAATCGCCGACCACGCCGATCTTGACATCGGCCATGGAGTCGGCAAGGGCTTCACGGCGTTCGCGGTGTACAATTCCACCGGCAGCTCGGCCCAACGCCACCTATTCGACAAGCGAGGTACGACTTTCGATTATGGCGTCTTCAACGTGAGTAACAGGAGCAGGTGGTACGTGGCCGATCCTGCACATCAAAATGCCTTACTAGCCAGCCCGGGTCCCTTTAGCATCCTCAGTTACGACATGGACCAGTCGGGCGTTGACGGCACGTCCGGCACGACGAACATTTGGGTGGACGGCGTTGCCGACAACGACAACCCCCAATCGTACAGCGGTAAGGTGGCCCAAAACGACGACCCCCTGTTCATCGGCCGTCACGGGGCTATTCTTAGCGGCTATAATTTGCAAGGCGATTTGGCCGAGCTTATTATCTTCAACACGACGCTGAGCGCCACGGATTTGAACGACACGGGTTATTATTTGGCGGATAAATACGGTTTAACCACCGAGTACGCTATTCCGGAACCGACGTCGATCCTGCTCATGCTCGGTGGCTTGGTCGGGATGTTGCTGTCCAGACGAAGACGGCACGTGTAGAAACGGGCTCCGAAAAAGAATGCCGTGGGATCTGGAATGACGGACAGATTCCTCTTCAGCAAGATCCTCTTCAGTAATCGTACGCTAGGGCTATGCGCCCACTCGGCGCCGAGTGGGGTGTGCGATTCGGAAGCGTGGAGTGATGGAGTCGCGGATTGAGACTCTAATACTTCAAGGGGATCGGATTGCCGTCGTTGATCGAGCCCAGCCAACCCCAGATGGTCGTGTCCACCGTTTCGCTGATGAAGCTGACGTGGCCATCGCCGAACAGGGTGTTGATCCCGCCGGGGTGCCAGCTTCGGGCGGCAGCGTAGTGCTCGTCCTCGCTGTCCGTGTTGCTCATACAGGGGAGGTTCTGTTGAGGATCGTTGGAACACTCACCGGGATACAGGTTGTCCGCGCTGCTGGTATTGGGCGTAGTTCGGTGAGTGTAGACGCAGCCACCCATGTTCGGCCAGGCCCACAACCCGCGGGCGTCGTAGTCGACGCCGCCCTCGTCATCCAGGCCGGCCACGATCTCGGCAACCACGACAATATTTGACGTACCGTCGGTCAAATCGGCGATCTTTCTTGGCCTGCCGGGGCAGAAGGCGCCGTCGTTGTTCACAGTCCCGCCAGCCCAGTACACGTATGCGACAAGCGTGCCGTCCGAATCGTGGACCATCGTGTCCGAGCCCAGACAGACTGCGTAGTTGGAGCGCGCGAAATAATGGTCGGCCGCAGTGTGGTACCACTTACGGCCCTGGGCGTTGTCGCTGGGGCATTGGTAAGTCGAGATCTCGGAGCTGGTAGCCAGGCGATTCCTCTTGTCCAGGGTGCGATACTCATATTGGAACGCTGCGTCCACGTTGGCCTGCTCGATGTAATTCAGGAGTTGGGCGAAGGCCGTGTGCTGCGTGATCCCGCCGAACACCGGCGCCTTGGTCCAGGCACTGGGAAACTCCCCGTAAGAAGTGTGGTGATTGTGCATCGCTATCCCGACCTGCTTCTCGTTGTTCGCGCAGTGAACGCGGCGCGCCGCCTCGCGCGCCGCCTGAACCGCCGGCAGCAGCATTGCGAGCAGGATGCCGATGATGGCAATCACCACTAATAGTTCAACCAAGGTAAAACCGGGAATATTCCGCGACTTCATTTTGTTCCTCGTGGTCGCCCCAGGCATCCGCGTTCCAACTCAGGCAGTCGTGGGAATGATTAACCTACCCGCACAGCGCAACTCTGACTGTAACATGAATGGTCGTCGCTGTAACGGTTTTCTCCCGTTCAAGAAATCCCGAATCTGCTTACCGGAATGAAGCAAAACCGAGCTACTGCCCGACGATCGTGCCATCACGAGGGAGAGGGCCCGGGAGCAGGCTGCCCCAGACCGAAATTTGCGGTAGTGTGTTATTTTGAAGTGATTGTGGTGCACTGCCGAATTTGCCAACGAGGCGGCGACCAGATACTATATCCGTAGTACTCATCGAAGGTCAACGTCTTCTTCGCGGACGGAATCGATGCCAGGAAATGGAGTAACAATATCAAGATGATTTCGTGTCTCTTGGTGACCGCTGCCTGTTGTGTACTGGTGTTTTCCGGCTGCGAAGGCGCACCGCAACGGCAACCGATTGAAGGAATCGTGACCCTGGATGGGCAGCCGTTGGAGAAGGGCCACGTTTCCTTCGTGCCCTTGCAAGGTACGAAAAGCCCGACGGCCGGTTCCGAGATTGTCGATGGGAAGTTTTCGATTCTCAGAGAGAAAGGGACGTTCGTCGGCAGATTCCGTGTCGAAGTCACGGCCGGACGACCCACCGGCAGGAAAATGGCCGACCTGATGACCGGTGAGCCGAGGGAAGTCTACGAGCAGTTCATCGCCGACAAGTACAACACGAAGAGCGAGTTGGAAGCCGAGGTGAAAGGCGACGGGCGAAACGTTTTTGAGTTTGCCGTCATCTCCAAGTGAGTCGCCCCCTCGCAGATCACCATTGGTTGGCTCCCCTCAGGATGACAATTCGGCTGCCATTTCTCTAACCACCCACGGTTCCGGAGCCGACGTCGGCCATCCTGTTGGCTTTGGGCCTGCTCACCCTGCTGGGTAGCGGCAGGCGGAGTAACCGCTAAATAGCAAAGGTCGGTGGCTGGACTGGGGGGAATTGGTCTGCCGACGCCCGAAACGGCGCCAGAGCCAATGGCCGGCAAAAAGACTTGCCACGCCGAACGAGCTGCTAAGCTCCTGTGAACAGGAGCTTAGCAGCTCGTTTTATAGGTCATAACGGTGACGACATCTTGAGTCCCCTGCCCGGTTGATCCGTTGCTAAAGGAAGGTCTACTGGAGCGATTCTCCTTGGGAGGAGTTTTGGAAGAGGGTGCTGGAACTGCCGGGCCTGACGCTGCTGGCCAGGCGACATGGGCGTTCATTGACGATTTCATAGCAAGTGGTTGGAAATCTGAGAACGGCGTTCCAGAGCGGACTACCGTTGTCGTTCCATGACAAGTGCACCCATTCCTATTCCTGCACCTATCAACGTGCCCCCCCGAAAGATCTTGTTGGCGTGGGGATTCAGGATGTTTTCAAAACGCTATGTTTTCAAAACGCTATGTTTTCAAAACGCTATGTTTTCAAAACAGCTGCGAAGCAGTCTCGCTTGGAGTCGAACTAAGACAAATTATCCCGCTTGGACTTGAACCAAGACTAAAGGAACCAGAATCCTTCGTGCTACCAATTACACCACGGGACAAATTCAAGTTAGCGAAAAGGATTTCTTCTCAGCCAACCTATCCAAGGTAAGTCTGCTCCTGGTGGGGGTCAAGGTCACCCCTTTGCCTGTATTCGGCCGAAGGTGAACTATCTGCCGTGCTGCGGCCACATTACGGCTCTTTGCTGGGCGATTGGTTGACGTCCATATCCGATAGTATTTAGAATCGCGCTCTGGCAACTGCATCCCCGGGACGTCCAGGATCCCACCACCTCTTGCCAGGTACGCCGGCTTGCCGGGTTGTGCCTGATGAGACCGCGCAGAGCGAAGGATTTGAAACGGTGCCTCGTCTAGAAATCACCAGCGGACCCGATAAAGGACAGCAATACGAGTTGTCGGGGGGGAAATATGTTCTAGGACGTCATCCCGATTGTGAAATCGTGGTCGATGTGGGATCTGTCAGCCGTCAACATTGCCAGGTGCTGGCCGAAGACGACCGTTTTTTCATCGAAGATCTGCACAGCCGCAACGGGACCCTGGTCAATGGAAATGCTATCCAGCAGCGGGTTGCGCTGGCGGTTGGCGACATGATCCAGATTTGTGATGTCAGCTTTCGGTTTCTGGACGAGTGGTCGCCGCCGGCGAGTCCTGACGCGGAGTTGTTCAACGAATCGAGCGTTGGCACGCTGATGTTCGACGACGATGTATCCAGTTCGATCATCATGTCGAAAGTGGAAGTGTCGACCCATCATGGCCAGTTGAAACTCGTCAGCAATGCGGAGGTCAAATTGGCCGCCCTGGTTGAAATTAATCGCAACCTGGGTCAGGCGCTTGCCTTGGATGAAGTGCTGCCGAAAGTTCTCGACAGTCTGTTCAAAATCTTTGTACAAGCAGATCGCGGGTTCATCATTCTCAAAAATTTGGAAACCAATGCCTTGATTCCACGCTGGACGAAACTTCGGCGTGAAAGCGAGGGCGAGAACCTGAGAGTCAGCCGTACGATTATCAATGAGGTGATGGAAACCAGGGAGGCAATTCTTTCGGCCGATGCAAAGAGTGACTCACGCTTCGAGATGAGCCAGAGTATCGCTAATTTCCGGATTCGATCCATGATGTGTGCACCGCTGGTGGGTACGGATTCGGTGTCCTTTGGAGTGTTGCAAATTGATACCCTGGACCAGCGCAGCCGATTCCAACCCGAGGATTTAGAGGTCCTGGCGAGTGTGGCATCTCAGGCGGCCATTGCAATCAACAGTGCTCAAATGCATGAAGCCGCCCTGAGGGAACGTGAAATCCAACGTGATCTGGAACTGGCTAAAACGGTGCAAAAAAGTTTTCTTCCCGGACAACCACCACGGGTCGATGGGTACCGGTTCTATGACTACTATCAGGCGGCGAATCAAATCGGTGGGGATTATTTTGACTACGTGATGCTTTCGGACGGTCGAATTGCGGTGATTGTGGCGGATGTCGTAGGACATGGAATTGCAGCCGCCCTTTTGATGGCCAAGTTGTCGGCCGAGGTGCGGACTGCCCTGGCAACGTGTCCCCAGCCCGCCCAGGCGCTGACGCAGTTGAATGCGCGGTTGGCTCAAGAGGGGATGAGTGATCGTTTCATCACGTTTGTGATGGCGGTGCTTGATCCCCGCAGCCACGAAATGACCGTGGTAAATGCTGGGCACATGCTGCCCATCGTCCGGCGCCGCGGATCGGAAATCGAGGAGGTGGGAGAAAAAGAAGCAGGAGTTCCCCTGTCCATCGATGAGACGTTTGAGTACGAGCAGGTGACAACCAGGCTCGAATCGGGCGACTTTGTCACCATGTATACCGATGGCATCAACGAAGCCATGGACCCGCAAAGTCAGTTGTATACTGTCGAGCGGATTCGCCAGCAGGTTTCCGAGGCAGCGGGACCCGAATTGTTAGGCGCGCATATCATCGCAGATTTGCAGACTTTTGTAGGTGACCATCCACAGAACGACGATGTGTGCCTGGTCTGTTTTGGCAGGGAAAGAATCGCTGAAACGACGTAATTCTGCCGAACACGGGTGTCATTCGGCACCCGGGGTCGGTGATGGGCTGCCCCAAATTGCATCTTCGGCAGGCACTTGCGAGTTTTCGCTAGCTGTCCTGATCCGGGCTGTCTGTTCGCCAGAGGAGGACTCTCCTGTCTCGACGGACGATAAACCTGTAAGAAGAAGCAGGTTTTTCCTGCCGCGAGAGCGGTCCAACTGGAAAACAATGAAATTTTCCGTGAACGGTGAAAGGGTAAAATCTGCAACTTTTACAGGGGGAGCACCTTGTTGATGATCGGTCTTCGAGCATTCCCGACAAGTATTTACAATTTGCATCCCAAGACTGCCACCGGGTGGCATGCCGGTTGGACTCGTGTGGCGATTGAAGGCTGACCGGGCCTCAGGAGATACCGGCCTGCTGTGAGGCGTACCCCGCGGTACAGCAGCTGGCTGCGGGTTATTCTGAAGATTGCCGTCAGCCTACCGGCAGATTAAACTCGAGTTTTATCAGAAGAGGACCCGCTTTTCGCTTGTCGAGACAATTTTAAATCGCCACTTCTTGTCTCGGCGAGTTGAATGACGATGATTTGGAGACTCATGTCGGCTCCAGCTATTCTTGGAATTTCCTGCTTCTATCACGACTCCGCGGCAGCCATGGTCTGCAATGGCGAAATCGCTGCGGCGGTTCAAGAAGAACGATTCACGCGCAAGAAGCATGACAGCAGGTTTCCCAGCCAGGGCATTCGTTATTGTCTGGAGCACGCCGGGCTGACCGCCAAGGACCTGGCGGCCGTCGCCTTCTACGACAATCCCATGTTGAGTCTGGAGCGACTACTCAAGACCATACTTCATGCAGCGCCGGACGGAATGCCGCAGTGGTTGGAAGCAGCCCCTTCTTTTTTGGGAAGGAAGCTGTTCATTTCACGGATGATCCGCAGTCACTTGGGCATCGAAGCTCCCATACTATTTGCCCGGCACCATCTTTCTCACGCTGCCTCCGCTTTTTATCCTTCTCCTTTTGAGCGGGCAGCCATTCTGAGTGTTGACGGGGTGGGTGAGTGGGCGACGACGAGTATTGCTTACGGCGAGGGCGACGATATCCGGGTGATGAAGGAGGTCAATTTTCCGCATTCCTTGGGATTGCTGTACAGTGCTTTTACTTACTTTTGCGGTTTCAAGGTCAACTCGGGTGAATACAAGCTGATGGGACTGGCCCCTTACGGGAAGCCCAAATACGCAGATCGTATCCGGGAGGAACTGATTCAGCTGAAAGCCGATGGCTCGTTCCGGCTGAACATGGAATTCTTCGGCTACCTGCGGGACAATCTGTTAACGAACGAAGCGTTCTACAACCTGTTGGGCGGACCGCCGCGGCCACCCGAGTCTCGGATCACCCGCCGGGAGATGGACCTGGCGGCCTCGGTTCAAGAGGTTGTTGAGGAAGTCGTTCTACGTTTGGCAACCCATGCGCAAGAGATCACCGGTGCTTCTAATCTGTGTCTTGCGGGTGGAGTGGCTTTGAACAGTGTTGCCAACGGCCGCTTGGCGCGAACCGGAATGTTCGACGAGATTTGGGTACAACCCGCTGCCGGCGACTCGGGCGGGGCGTTGGGAGCCGCGCTACTGGTGGGGCATCGGCGTTTCGGGCTGAAACGCAAGCTGCCGGGGAAAGGCCGTGATTCACAACGGGCGAGCCGTCTGGGGCCCAGCTTTCCCAGTTCCGAGGTGCGCCATTTTCTCGACAGGAACGAGTACCCTTACGTTCATGTTGAGGACGAGGCTGAATTGGCAAAGCGAGTGGCGCAAGAAATTGCTCAGGGGCGGGTTGTCGGTCTGTTTGCCGGTCGCATGGAATTCGGACCGCGTGCCCTGGGGGGCCGATCGATCATTGCCGATCCCCGCAATGCAGAAATGCAAGTTCATTTGAACCTTAAAATCAAGAACCGAGAATCTTTTCGCCCTTTCGCTCCGGCGGTGCTCCGGGAACACGCTGGCAAATACTTTGCATTGCCCGGTGACAGTCCCTACATGTTGTTGGTAGTGCCGGTTCGGGAGGAACAACGGTTGACACCCGCTTCCGACGATGACGCGGAGAACGACGACTTGTTGGCGGTCGTGCGTCAAAATCGCAGTTCGATCCCGGCAGTCACCCACGTGGATTACAGCGCACGCGTTCAGACGGTGTGTGAGGAGGACCACCCGGAGTTCTGGAGGATACTCGACGCTTTTTATCAATTGACTGGTTGTCCGGTGCTCGTGAATACGTCGTTCAACGTGCGGGGAGAGCCCATCGTCCTCTCTCCTGAAGACGCTTATCAATGTTTCCTGCATACGGAAATGGATATTCTGATCCTGGGCGACTGCCTGTTGGTGAAGGAGGACCAGACCGCTATGGACGAAGTGTTTGAATTTGCAGACGAGGAGGAGGAGGCCGCCGGCCAGGTCGCCGACAACGAACTGCTGCGGACGTTTTACGATCAGGAAGTCGTTCCGGTGGCGGATCAGATAAGAGCCCGAGATGTTCAACTACTTACCATCGACAATGACGAGCACGATCCGACCTGGTACACGTCGGTTTCCGAGGACGAAGAACTGTGCGAAATTGACGAGGATCTTCTTCTCGGTTCTCTTCAAGAAAGATGGGAGTCCCAGGGCCTGCCTGAGCTGGCAGGACTCGCGCCAGGACTGCTCGAACTGGCCGAAGAAATGGCGGCGGCTTCCGATGACGAAGATGACGAGGGTTTTAGTTCGACGATTTACAGGATGTTCTGATACCAGACGCGACCTGAAGTAAACGGAGAAGACAAGAAATGTCTGGGGATTCCAAGACGGGAGCCAAGTCCGGGTTTGCGAGTCCGTACGTTGTTCTGAAAAGAATCCCTCAGTTTTTTCTTCCCAGGGTTGGTCGCGGGTCCCGGCATTACGTGATGACGAAGCGAGCCACGCAGGTGGGGCTCCTGCAAAGAAAAGTACCGGTTCATTTTGCTGCGCAGAAAGCTCCTGAGACTTACCGTGTGTTCGCACTGGGCGGGTCGGCTTCCCTGGGCTGGCCGCATGCGTTTACCAAGTCCTATCCGCACTTTTTGCAGCACAAACTGAAAAAGCTGCTACCCGCACGCGATCCGGAAGTTCACAACTTGGGGGGTATGATGTTCCCCACCTACAAAGTACGCATTCTGTTTGAGGAGATCATCGAATACGAACCGGACCTGATCCTGATCTACGCCGGCAACAACGAATTCCTGGACGACGCCCTGTATCTTGAGAATCCGGACCAGGACCGAGTTGCAGCCGACTCGTCTATCAGGCCACCCCTGCAGCGACGATCCGATTCGTTTTTCGGGATGGACCGCCGAAGTATTTCCTGGAGTTTTCACAAACCCAATCCCGTCTGGACCGACCCGGACCAATTCGCCACGGCTCGGGCTCATTACCGCCACAACCTGGAGGCGATGGCTCACGCCTGCCAGAAGGCGGGCATCCCCCTGTTGTTATTAACGGTTCCTGTGAACCTGGAATGGAAGCCCAACGTCTCTGTGCATGAAGCCGAGATCACCCCGTCACAGTTGGAACTGTGGAAAAAGAACTACGCGGCGGGTTGGCGCGAGTTGGAAGCAGAGCGGTTTGAAGGGGCCATTGACTTACTGCAACAAGCGTGTGAAGCCGGAACCAAATATGCAGAGAGTTGGTTTTATCTGGGGAGGGCTTTGCAGGGCGCTGAAAGATATCAGGAAGCGAAGCAGGCTCTGGAAAAGGCCCTGTTCCTCGACGCCTATCCGTTCCGCTGCCTGTTCAATGAGGATATTCATGAAGTCGCCCATCAGCTGGAGGTGCCGCTGGTGGATTCGGCCGGGGCCATCGAGCGGGTGGCGAGCAACGGGACCGTCGGCTTCGAACAACTGGTGGATTATGTCCACCCCACGGTGGCCAGTAATGAGCTCATTGCACAGACGGTGGTCGACCGTCTGCTGGAACTCGACATGCTGCCCGAGCCGGCACCACTGTCTACAGGATCATTGAGTGGTCCGGTGGGAGCCGATGACGAGGATGACATTACCACCCTGCGACAACTGATGAGCCTCTTGCTCAGAATGCACCAGTGGGACGAGCTTCCCGGCTTGGTCAATCGCTTGCATGCGGTGATTGACACGAAATTCTCGGACAGTAGTTTTTATCAGGATTTGCGAAAAAAACTCGACGTCTGCGTCAAGATCTACACGGACTACTGGCGACTGTTACGTAGTGAGATTGATCACCAAATCGAATTCAGCCGTGAAGAAGCCGAGGCGATCTATGGCGTTTACGTGGATCAGATTTGGACGGAAATGGATGAGGAACAGTTTGTCAGCCGGGACGACTTTAAAGAATGGGTTCCTTCCAAAAACTTCCAGGCTCTGGCCCCCTGCCCTACCGACTCCGCGACCTTTCGCCGGGTTGCCGGCTCGCGGATCGAACTGTTCTCAACTGATGGGGGAGGATTTCAGCTGGTCTGTCAACGAGATGTTGTGGAAAGGCGTTTTGCGGGGCACGCGGAGATGAAAACACCTGCCCAGTTTGTCTGCTCGCTGAATGACCAGCCATTCACCCGGCAGGATCTTCCGGGTCATTTCGAAGAGCAGCAGGCCCGTGAGTTTCTTTCAGGTCTGGTGGGTAGCGGCATTCTCGAAATTGTACGCGATTCGTCGACCTGGAAACCGGCGTAACGACCTGAGTCACGTTATCAGCCCGGACCGGGTGGAGTTTCTCGAAAGGAGATAACGCGCAGTCGTCGCAGTAAGGCGAAAAGGCGAATCAGGAACGACTCCGAAAGAGGTTCCCGGTTGCTGACAAACTTGTTGAACAGCTCTTCGGTGGTGGTCTTTCCATCCAACAATCCGCCCGCCAGCCTCTCGATCACTTGGACTTTGTGCGGGTCCGCGATGGCCAGCGATTGTTTACCCCAGGGTGTTTGCACGTGGAGTGTGACCGACCGTGGACGACCCGGTGACCAGCTGATGGCAGACTCCGGTATGATCCAGTACGGGTACAGACAAAGGAAGGTGTCAAAAGCTTCTTTTTTTCCGACGATTTTGTCCTCGAGCACACAATAGTCCAACTGAGTCATGAGAAGACACCAGAGGGCGTCTTCCGGTGTCTCGACGATTGGTTCGCCCATCACGTTGAATGACGTGTTGAGCAGGATGGGGACCCCGGTCTTCTCGTGGAACCGTTGCACGAGTTCGTAGAAGATGCCGTTCCCTTCTTTTGTGACAGTCTGAACGCGGCCCGTTCCATCGACATGAACCACACCGGGTACTTTGTCCTTTTTGTCTTCGAGAAAGTCCATGACGCGCAGCATGAACGGGCTGACAGGATCGACGCCTTCCACGTCGAACCAGTTGGCTACTTCTTCAAGCAGAATCACCGGGGCGAAGGGCCGGAAGGCTTCCCGATGTTTTACACGGCTGTTCAGTCGTTCTTTTGCGTCGGGACGGCGCGGGTCACACAGGATACTGCGTTGTCCCAGCGCACGCGGCCCGAGCTCTGCAGGACCAGCGAACCACCCGACGATGGAGCCACTGGTCAGAAGGTTCACCACGTCCGAAACCGTGTCGGTCGACTCAACCGTTCGAATAGCAGGTGTGCTGGTGATTGCCCTTGAAACTTGCTCCGCATCGTAGGTGTGACCGAAGCCATCACGCAGGAGCGGACGGGGTGTGTAGCGACCAGTCAACTTCCAGGCCCCATAATAGGCAGCCCCGATGGCAACGCCACTGTCTTCTGCTGCTGGCATCACGTAGACGCGCCGGTAACCACTTTCGCGCACGAGTCGCTCATTGGCGACGCTGTTCAGCGCCACGCCACCCACATAGACCAGATTTTCGCTGGGGCACAACTCGCGCAACCGCTCCACGAAATACAAAATCGCCTGCTCGAGTGCGACCTGTGCCGAGCACGCCAGGTCCTGGTACTCCTGCTGCAAAGCGGGCCAGCGAGCCTGCTGCGAGAACCGCTGCTGTACGGCGTTGCGGAAGATGAAGCGGCCTTCCACAATTTCGAAGAATTCTTCTGAAGAAAAAACGGGGGAGCCGTAAGGAGCCAGGCCCATGACCTTACCGGCTTCGGATTCGTCACCGAATATTTGTTCTGCCGAGGCTGAAAAGATCCCACCCAGGCTGCCGAAGGTTTTCATCGATGAGCCTGGCGGGGGTTCATCGAGCCACGCACCATCCTTGACCAGGTGTTTTTCCAGTGCCTTCAGTTCCGTGCCGGAAGCTGAATACAACGATGTCGTTTCCCATCCGTTGCTGACCGGTTCGACAATGGCACTCTGCTCGTCTGCGGAGAGATCGGCCTGAGGAGATCCCATGCCATCCACGACAAGGACTGCCGCATCCGGATAACCGCTGGTGGCGAAAGCGCTGATGGCATGACCCGCGTGGTGGGAGATCACCTCCAGTGGAACGCCGTTGGCGACGACGTTCAAAAATGGGTTTGATCGGACGTCGTTTTCAGGGCTGCGAGAGGGCAACTGGGCGCTGAGCACGACGAGGTCCAGGTCGGAGGGTCCGATGCCGGCCTCTTGCAGGCAGTAGTGGACCGCCAGTGAGGGACGCCTGCCGTTGAGCGGAGCCCGCTTGAGTCCGATCAACCGCTCCTCCTGAATAGCGACAACGATTCGATCGCCCTGGAGCAGGCATGCTGCCCCGTTATGAGAGGCACTTAATCCCAGGACCCAAGGTTCGGAGTTGCTGGCCATACCATCTTTCCGTTGTTTCCCAGGGCTCGCAAATAGGGGTTCAGCGCAAGCAGGGCCCTGCGATCCAGCCAATCACGGAAAGGCGCTTCCCTGCTTCAATAGGCGTCACTCGATGGAGTAAGAACGAAGGGAAGAGGATCACGCAGCCTTTCTTTCGTGGAACGGTGAAAGGCTGTGTGGCAACCATGATCTGCAGGTCACCGCCCTGGTATTCGCTGGGATCTGTCAATTGAACCACCACCGACAATTTTCTGTTGGAAGAAGGCCCCCGTTCGAAGTCAAGGTGCCAGTCGAAGCATTGTCCGGGGCCGTATTTAGCAAACTGAAGAGGATCCTGGATGCCCGTGATATGGAATTGGAAGATACGCTCATTGGCCAGCTTGGCGAGCGTCTCGAATCGTTCATAGATCCATTGGCTTTCCGGCTGGTGGCGAATCCAGCGGATTTCCGAATTTCGACTGCCAGAGACTCCCTGTGCCTTTTCACCGTACGCTTTTCCCTGCTTCTCTTCAAACGTTTGAGCGATGTCGACGATCTTTTGAACCTCGTCGTCATTGAAACCATCCTTGAAGGTTTGCAGGTTCTTGTAATGATGGTTTTGTGTCAGTGCTGGTTGTGCTTTGTCCCATGTGTATTCCATCAGAAATCTCCTGGACCTGCAAAAACCAACGGATATTTGTTTGACCACCTGCAGGGGCTTTGACAACCTCTCGTGACCAATCAACTCACCCTGAAGGATCCGGTCTCCCTTTCCAGTCTAATTCAACCCTGCTCAGCCTAACAAGCGTCTGGTCAGCGGTGGCGATCAGACGAACCGTAGACCTGCCGCACTCGGTTGGCAGGTGCCCGTCCGAGTCGCGGCATGCCGCCACAGCAGTGAGTGAAACGCAGGAGCGTTTCACCGCGGGACTGACCGGAGAAAACGCCCCAAGGGAAGTGAAAACAGACAGGCACTTATTATATCGGCATCTGGGCAGGCGGACTCAAGACTGTCAGCCGGACCGTACAAAGTCCCGGCAGCGGCACTTCGTGTAGTGAAAATCTTTGTCCACGTTCTCAGACCCTGGCCGACAGAGGCGGCGCGTGATAGCACTCCGTGGTGTCTTTGTGAGCCGGACAGCATCCCAGCAGGGAATAACGGTTGCAAATGCGTCGTTCGTCGCCGCGGCTGTCGAATCCAGTTTGGGATACCCACGGTTCGGCCGACCAGATATTCTAGTGAAGCTCAGGGGTTTTGCCTGACAAAAGTGCAAAGGTTTACCGCTTCCCACTTCGACGAGCGCACGGTTCATGAGTTTCCTATCGCAGTTTGAACGTCGCTTCGGGAAGTACGCCATCTCCAATCTGACCGCTTCGATTGTGATTTGCCAGGTCGCCTGTTACCTGATGCAGCTTCTGGGTGATCCGGAGTTCGTGACTTGGCTGACTCTCACACCCGAGGCGATCCGGGCAGGTGAGGTGTGGAGATTTTTCACCTTTTTGTGTGTACCACCAGCACTGAATGAGATTTTCGCGATTTTTTATTTCTGGTTGTTTTACGTGTGGGGAAGAGCCCTTGAGCAGGAAGTGGGTGATTTCAAGTACAACGTTTATTTGCTGATCGGCTACATCGCCACCGTTGGTGTTGCGCTGATTGCTTCACCGTTCGCTGAACCCGGGTTTGTGTTGGCTGACAGTGCCTTCATCGCGACATCCGTTTTCCTGGCGTTTGCCTACGTGTTCCCCGATTTCGAACTGCTTCTTTTTCTTGTGCTGCCCGTGAAGATTAAGTGGCTGGCATTGCTGACCTGGTTCGGTTGCGGACTTGGTTTTCTGGCAGGACTGACGCATTTTTCTCAGGGAGGTTGGCTGCAGTGCCTTCTGATACTGGCGTCGGTCTGTAATTTCTTCTTGTTTTTCGGACGGGATTTGTTCCAAAAGGCCCATCTCTCTCGCCGGAAGGCAACACGCAATGTGCTGGAAACCCAGCGGCGCAAGGAGCCTCGGCATCGTTGTGCAATTTGCGGGGTAACGGATCACATGGATCCCAAAATGGATTTTCGGTATTGCACCCAGTGCGAGGGCACTCCCGGATATTGCACGGAACACATTCACAATCATCAACATCTTGTGGCCGCGGGTGCCCCCACAGACTTTCCGGAAGGAGTCGACAATCCGCAAGACCGGGCGCCGGAGACACCTCGACCCGTAGCGGGGTCCAATGATTCAAGCCGATCCCAGCCAGATCCGGCAGGAGAGCGTGGCGACGGCGCCGAAGCTGCCGGTGAAATTCTGGCAGCCGAGCTTGTCTCTCCACAGCCGGCTGATGACAGTCCGGATGCTGGGAATCAAGATGTCCCACCCACCTCTCCGCTTCTGACGCTGGTCACCGAGTTGTCAGAAGCCCGTCGTCTGGGGGATGAGCACGCCCAGATCATTCAGCGGTCGCTGGGCCAGGTGCTGGAGCTCACGATCGAGGTTGAGCGGGTCGCTGCGACCTATCGCTCGTCGATTGACGCTTCTCACCGCCAGGGAAAAACGATCACCGGCACCATTGCTGGCAGCCGGCAATCCGTGGAACTGTTGACGCTGAACGAGAGCCACATCGGTGGTCTGGTGCGCGGCGAGCAGTGGCAGGGATTCGCCGTGGTATCCGACTGGGACGCCCTCTATCAACGGCTCAGGATGCTGGAATCGCCGCGCAGCTGAAGAACGCTTTTGCAAGCGGATGCCGACGGGGTTCAACCGTTCCGCTTTGGCGTCCCGTTGAGCGGGACGCGCTATGTCGAATCGTCCAGGAGCGACACCGCCCGGCAGCGAAGTTCGTCGAGCAGGGCCTGTAAATGCCGACTGTCGGTCAACGGATTGATCAGCGTGAAGTGCACGGTCCGTTCCATCCCCGACTCGACATTTTCGAAATGATCAACCAGAATCTGTACCAGTTGCAGGCCGGCTGCCCGAATGGCTTGCGGAGAGAAGGCTGCAGAGATTCGTTGACGCGCAACGTTGTTCACAGGTTTCAGCGATTCCGGAGGTGCAGCCTTGATTTGCCAACGTTCCGACATTGGCGGTGCAGCACTTCACATTACACCAAATGGTCCCCGGATATCAACCAAGGAGTCAGCACCACGAAGGGGATCTCGTCGGTCGAGTGCAGCGATGACCTGTGAGGCCGTTTTGTGCCGACCTTTCGCACGCTCGACTGCGATGTCGTAGATATCTTCTGAACCGCTTTCGGTTGACTGTGTCAGACGCAACGCCCCTGGAGGCAAGAGTTTTGCATCCCCTGCCGCTGGGTGACCGGCGGCAAGCAGCCAACGCTGGCCTTCTATCTGTGATCCAGAAGCACCCTGCGTTTCACGGTTGGCTGTCTGGGAGCCGTAAAGAAGTTGCGAGCGTTTTGGAACCGTCGGGATTTTGCAACACGAGATACAAAATCGTCCGGAACAGAAGATGTCTCTGGAAGTGTGGCGGGTGCGGCACTGGTCGCCGAAACCAACCGGGAGTCCGGGGAAGGCTGCTGATCCGTCACGGAATTTGTCGTGCTGTGGGGATCTTGTTTGTCGGTTGCCTCTTGGGATTCCGAGATTTGTTTCCAGGTATTGGAAGCAAGCACGCTGATGGGAAGGTCGGATGAAAACTTTAAACCGGGCAGCACCTGATGATGATAAAAAGCAGCACCCAGCATGCCGCAGGCGGTGCATAAAATCAACGTAAATATCAGCCTGCAAGTAGCGCGTATAAGGAACACGAGCCAACTCCAGTCGTTGTGGCGAATGCCGTCAGGAGAATCGAAAACTGCAGAAAAGAATTTTGAAAAGCGATCACGCAGAACGCGTGTCTCACTAGAAGACTAGCATCTTATTTTTCAAACGATGACTGTTGAGATAAGCAGATTAAAAAACGTTGCATTGAGTCCGCGGCAACGGGCAATCACGATAGTTGTGAGGAACGGTGGGACTGGTGTTCCCTCGGCGAATTGCGCATCACCCCGGACGTTGTGTGTGGCTGTCATGTTCTTGCGTACCCGAAGGGTGCGGACGCTTGTCTCGCGGAGCGATCGGGTCCAGACGTCGGCCATCGTCCTGCCAGGAGTTGTTTAGTCGACGCGACCAGGCGGAACGGGCCATCTGGTCGGTGTCTTCCGGATCAGAATCGGTAAATCGCGACAGTTTGTGTAGAAGGCCAGTGGAATCCTTCGAATGATGTGGCTGGACATCATCGGAAATTCGTATCAGGGATGTCCCCACTGCCGCGGCTATCACAAAACTGGTTGCGACGGCAAGTGTCGTACTGACGCTGTTTTCTGAACTGGTCATGGATCCCGCCCTGCTTTGTCTGTGTGTTCAATGGGTAAGCCAACTGTTGACTGGTGATGAAGATGGCTTCTCAAGTCTACCTGCGCTGTATCTGAATAAGTTTGGATTTTTGGTGCTGTTGAGAAAATGCCACGGGGGTTGAAATTCATGCACTTCAAGACGGAGTTTGACCAGTCGGTATTGGTCTGTCGAATCGGTTCCACTGGCTGGTCCCGACCCGGGCCGGAATCGATCATTGACTTGGAACGGCCTGTCGATGAAAATTAAGAAGCGTTGGTACTTACTGAACTCATTGAGACAGGCAGACAAATATGTTGGATTTGGTTGGTGCAGGCCGAGCTCATACCTGCAACGGACTGACCCGACGTGATTTCATCAAGGTGGGGACCTTGGGCCCTGCCGGTTTGACCTTGACGCAGCTTCTGGCGGCCAAAGAACAGGGCGCTGTGCACGCTTCTGCGGACGACAAGTCCTGTATCATGATTTTCAATCTGGGGGCTCCCAGCCAACTCGACACGTTTGATTTAAAGCCGGACGCTCCCGCGGAAGTACGGGGTCCGTTTCAACCGATCCAGACGGTGTCTCCGGAAATCCGGATCTCGGAAATTTTTCCACGTCATGCCAGGATTGCGGACAAGTTCTCGTTGGTCCGATCGTGTCACCACCGTGGAGCTGCGGTACACGATTCCGGCTGGCAATACCTTCAGACGGGACGCGTCTTTCGGGGCGGCGTGGAGTCCCCCCATGCGGGTTCTGTAGTGAGTTATCTGCGTGGACGAAAAAGCGACTTGCCGTCGTTCGTGATTTTGCCAGAAACGATGGGACGTGGCGGAGGAAATATTCCAAACGGGCAAGCAGGAGGATTCCTCGGCAAGGCCCACGATCCTTTTGCGCTGATGGCCGATCCTTCTCAGCCTAAATTTCAGGTCCCGGATTTACTGCCACCTCCGGAAATTGGCACGGTGCGTCTCGAACGTCGCAGGCGGATGCGTGACATCGTGGATTCCGCGGTGAAAGATTTTGAGGCCAGTGAGGATGCCCGTTTACTCGACGAGAATTTCCACACTGCCTTTCGCATGATGACCAGCCAGGAGGCACGCAATGCATTTGATCTGTCGCTGGAAAAAGATAAGGTGCGGGAGCGGTACGGGATGAATCGTTTCGGACAGTGTTGCCTGCTGGCACGGCGCCTGATTGAGGCGGGCGTTCGGTTTGTCACCATCAACACTTTTTTAACAGTGTTTGGCGAGATTACTTGGGACATTCACGGTTCCAAGCCCTTCACTTCTATTGAAGGTATGAAAAATATAGTCGCCCCGGTGTACGATCAGGCTTACAGTGCTTTGATCGAGGATCTGGATCAACGTGGACTTCTTGATGCGACCCTGGTGTGTAACCTGGCCGAGTTCGGCCGTACACCCAAAGTGAACCCTGCCGGAGGACGTGACCACTGGCCGCAGTGCTTCACTTGTTACTTTGCGGGTGGAGGTGTTCAGGGGGGCCGAGTCATCGGTGAAAGCGATCCTGTCGGGGCAGTCCCAGCGGACCGGCCTGTCGAGCCTCCGAACTTGCTGGCCACCGTCTATCGTAGCTTGGGTTTTGATCTGGAGACTCATTTGCCGGGCCCGTCGGGACGTCCTTTTCCACTGGTTGATTTCGGGTATCCTGAAATTCATGAGCTCTTTTAAACCACCACTCGGCGTTGGTGTGCGGGCTGTGCTGCAATCTTCGTTGTGGCAAGCGGCGAGTTTTAGTGCGGTGCTCATGCTGTTTTCAATCTTGACAACGGCCGCGATCCCCCTGGCCCGACTGCATGCCGAACAAGAACTATTCCAGGTGGGTCTCCGTAGTTTTCGTAACGATGTCTTGCCAATCGTTGCCAAGGCAGGTTGCAATTCAGGCGCCTGTCATGGAGCCTTGTCTGGCAAAGGAGGCTTCAAACTTTCGCTGCGTGGTTATGACCCCGTCAGCGACTACATGGTCATTGCGCGGCAGGCCGGCGGGCGTCGCCTCGAGCTATCGGATCCCGGGCGCAGTTTAATTCTGGCCAAGCCTTCCGGGGGAATACCTCACAAAGGTGGCCTTTGCTTTGAAGTGGATTCACTCGAGTATCGGATCATTGCGGAGTGGATTGCTCAAGGAGCCCTTCCTCCTGCAGAAGATGACCCGCGCATCGATCGCATTGAGGTTCTTCCCAAACGAGTTTCTCTCGACGTGGGACAAAGTCAGCAGGTGCGCGTACAAGCTCACTATACCAGCGGCGAATCGCGGGATGTGACTCGCTGGGCCAAGTTTAATTCGACAGACGATTCAGTGGCGATCATCTCAGAGGACGGTGAACTGACCGTTACGGGTCACGGTGCAGGGGCGGTGACAGCCTGGTATGCGAGCAAGATTGCCGTGGGACGTATCGTGGTGGCCTATCCCAACGAACTGAACCGGGCAACCTGGGATGAATTTCAAGTTCGCAATTTTATTGACCAACATGTCTTGGACCAGCTAGAGCGACTCAATCTGCCACCTTCGAGACCGGCAGATGATGCCACGTTCCTGCGTCGAGCGTTTCTGGATACCACCGGCGTCTTGCCGGCGGCGGAAGAGGTTCGCAACTTTCTCGCGGATACGTCCAAGAACAAGCGTGACCGCGTGATTGATTCTTTGCTTTCTCGTACGGAGTTTGTTGATTATTGGACGCACAAGTGGTCTGACGTACTTTTAATCGATGGCAAGCGTTTGCCGCAACCTGCAGTTCAAGCCTACTATCAGTGGTTGCATCGTCAGGTGGAACAGAACAGGCCCTGGGACCAACTTGCCTATGACGTGATTGTAGCGCGAGGCAGTAGCATGGAAAACGGAGCGACCAATTTCTATGCACTCCATGCCGATGCTGAGAGTATGACAGAAAATGTGTGTCAGGCATTTCTCGGACTGTCGATCGGTTGCGCCAAGTGTCATAACCATCCTTTGGAAAAATGGACCAACGACCAATACTATGCCATGGCCAGTCACTTTGCCCGGGTGCGTGCCAAGGGATGGGCCGGCAGTCCTACCGCGGGTGATGGACTCAGGACGTTGTTTGTCACTAGCAGTGGCGAGTTGATCCAGCCGCTGTCCGGGACCCCACAGCCTGCCACACCCCTGGACGGAGAACCCCTGGATGCCTCCTTCCAGGGTGATCGCCGTGTTCCGCTCGCGCAGTGGCTGACATCTCCGGAGAACACTCTTTTTTCCCGCGCCGTCTCCAATCGTATCTGGCAGAATTTTTTAGGCGTAGGACTTGTTGAACCGGTGGACGACCTGCGTAGTTCAAACCCGGCGAGCAATGAAGAATTACTGGTCGCGATTGCCGATTATCTTGTCGAACACGACTTTGATCTGAAGGTATTGATGCGTGCCATCCTGCGATCCAGCACCTACGGTCTCAGTAGCCGGGTGATTCCTGGCAACGAGAAAGAAAGCCGGTACTACTCGCATCACTACCCACGACGCCTTTCGGCAGAAGTGTTGTTGGACGCCGTTTCTCAAGCCATAAATGTTCCCAGTCGGTTCAATCGTATTCGACTGCGAGGGGCCGACTACAAGGACACCGATTTCTATCCCGAGGGTACTCGTGCGGTTCAACTTTACGATGCTGCCGTTGTGTCCTACTTCTTAAAAACGTTTGGCCGTAATCCAAGGAATGTCACCTGTGAGTGTGAGCGGTCCAATGTACCGAGCTTGGTCCAGGTGCTGCACATTGCCAACGGCACGACGATTCGAGAGAAACTTGCAGACGAGAGAAGCATCACGAGGCGTTTGTTGACCTCAAATCTTCCGACCTATGGCAAGATCGAGGAAATTTATTTGGCGGCATTGTCCCGCTACCCCACGGACAAGGAACTACAACAACTGCTTCCCTATGTTGCAGGAGTTGAAGGTCAGCAGCATCGGGAGTTGCTGGAAGATTTGATTTGGAGCGTGCTGAGCAGTCGTGAGTTTCTCTTCAATCATTGATGTCAGGCTGAGAAGACGATTGGCAAACTGAATGTGAAGCAAGTGTTGAAGGGCGAGGGGATCGTGATGCAAGACATGCGACGCGAAGTGCGGTACAGATGCCTGGAGCAGGCGCGGGTTACAGATTGGATCCTGCAGGCTGTGTCTGGCGTTCCACAAGCACCGGTTGTCAAAATTCTGGCCATGTTGGTCCTGCTCGTCGGCTTTAGTAACGGGGTTGGCAACGCCAGTCCTGACGCAATTGACTTTGATCGCCAGGTTGCTCCTCTGTTCACAAAGTACTGCGTTGCTTGCCACAACTCTGAAGACCGTGAAGGGGATGTGTCCTTAGAAACCTACAATGATCTGATACAGTCGTCAGGTGATCGCCCACTGGTTGTGGCTGGTCAGGCAGAAGCCAGCCAGTTGCTGCGAGTCCTTAACGGTACCGCAGACATCAAGATGCCGCCCGAGGATCAGCCGGGTCCTAATCAGCAAGAGATTGAACAAATCCGGCAGTGGCTGAACCAGGGTGCCCTGACCTCTTCGGAGCCATCTTCCGGTGCCCCGCGGCTCGAGGTTCCACAGATTCGTCCAGCCGGAGAGCAGTTGGCGGCCATCACGGCCCTGGCGCTGTCTCCCGACGGTCGAACACTTGCCGTTGCTCGTTTTGGCAGGATTGAGTTCATCGAATCAGTGCTTCAGGAGAAATTCCGAAGCATTGATAATTTACCTGGAAAGATCAATGCGCTGAGCTACTCGTCGGATGGAAGCCACTTGGTCGCGGCAACGGGAATCACGGGGCTCTACGGCCGTACCGACCTCTACACGGCCTCGGGCGACAAGCTCCTGCATTCTTTTGTTGGACATCGTGACATCGTGACCGATGCGGAACTGAGTCCTGATGGAGAATTGCTGGCGACTTGCAGTTATGACCACAAAATAGTGATCTGGCGTGTACGGGACAGAAGGAAGTTACACGAAATTACGGGCCACAACGGGGCAGTGTTTGACATTGAATTCAGTCCCGACGGGGCGGTGTTGGCCAGTGCCAGTGCCGACGAAACGGTCAAGCTGTGGAGTGTGGCCGACGGACAGCGACTCGACACACTCAGCCAGCCGCAGGCCGAGCAGTATGTTGTAGGTTTCAGCCCTGATTCACGTTTTGTAGTGGCTGGTGGCGGGGACAACCGAATCCGTGTGTGGGAATTTCGTTCCAAAGAAAGACCGCAAATCAATCCCTTGCGCTACACTCGATTTGCACATGAAGGTACCCTGATTGGGCTGAGATTCTCTCCTGATGGGACGAACCTGGTCTCCACGGCTGAAGACCTTTCCATGAAGTTGTGGGAGACGGGGACGTTTTCCATTTCGACATTGCTTGCCCGGCAGCCGGATGTCGTGTCGGGCCTCGCCCTCTCCGCATCCGGTGATCAGCTTGTCGTGGGCCGGTTGAATGGTACCTGGCAGACGGTTTCCATCCAGTCCGAACGCCAGGCGTTAAGAGAAAGAAACGCTGATGCGCAGGCAACGGCGACCCGGTCTCAACCCGCCAAGGACACGGAGATCACGGTGACTCCACCCGCCAGTGTCGAGGAAGTGGAACCGAACGACCTTCTTACGCAAGCCATGGATTTGGAACTACCGGCCCTCGTGCACGGAAAAATCTTTGCCTCCGCGGAAGACGTGAAACAAGACATGGACTTTTACAGGTTTTCGGCGAAGTCCGGTGAACAACTCCTATTTGAAATACGAGCGGCTGGTAAGGAGTCATTACTTGATTCCCATCTCGAAGTGCTTCGTGAAGATGGAAGTCGCATTGAGCGGGTGTTTTTGCAGGCGGTGCGAGATTCTTACTTTACATTCATTGCGATAGATTCTGATACGGTCGCTGGCCAACGCTTGCACAATTGGGAGGAAATGGAATTGAACGAATTGCTCTACGCCAGGGGCGAGGTCTGTAAGCTGTGGCTTTATCCCAACGGGCCTGATGCGGGTTTTTTTATGTATCCCGGCGAAGGCAAACGTTTCACTTACTTTGACACTTCGGCGATTACCCATGCATTAAACGAAACCTGCTTCATTGTCGAAGCTCACCCTCCGGGTGCGGAACTTGTGCCGACTGGGCTGCCCGTTTTTCCGATCTATTTTGAAAACGACGACGATGCCAGGCGCGAGTTGGGTAGCGATTCACGACTTTATTTCACTGCTCCCCAAAGCGGCAACTATGTCGTACGCGTAACCGATGTGCGAGGTTTCGGAGGTCAGCAGTATCACTACGACCTGACGGTGAGACATCCCCAACCGGATTTTGAAGTGACCGTGGAGATGGATGAACAATCGATCAGCGCAGGAGGTGCCGGAGAGTTTACGTTGCGAGCGAAGCGGGTGGACGGGTTCGAAGGAGAAATTCGCGTCGAGGTAAGCGAACTGCCAGTGGGTTTCTTTGCTTCTGCCCCGATTGTGATTCAGGAGGGACAAACCTTTGCCCGAGGAGTGATCCGGGCTGTCAGCAGCGCTGTTTCGCCGTCTGCCGATGATTGCAGTCGAATTTCGGTGACGGCTGTCGCCACGATTGGGAACCGGGCTGTGGAGAAGCGGGTGACAGCCTTTGAACGGTTGGAACTTGTCAAAAGCCCCCAGGTGCTGATCCGTATTGTTTCAAATGATTCTCCCCCGAATTTTGAGTCGGACGACTCACTGACGGAACTTGTTATCGCACCTGGTGAAACCATCAGTGCACGGGTTGTTGTTCAACGTCATGACATAGAAAAGGTGCTCTTGTTTGGCAGAGACGATGCCGGACGGAATCTGCCACACGGAATCCATGTCGACAATGTCGGACTGAATGGTCTGATGATTCGTGCCAATGAAAACGAACGGGAATTCGTTCTCACAGCTGCCCACTGGATTCCCGAAACGACGAGCATGTTTCATCTCAAAGCCAATAAGGACAAGAGGTCGGGCATCGATCGGGAGGAAGCATGCTGGCCGGTGATCCTGCATGTACGTAAACCAGATTCCACCGGAAACCAGACAGCTTCGGTTCCATGAAGCTGCTGTCCCGCTGGGCTGACCAGGAAAAAAGGTGCAGAACAATGGCCAGAATGATCAACAGACGCAATTTGATGAAGTCGGGTATTTGCCTGACGTCAGGCCTGGCAGGTGCCGGGACTGGTTTTCCAACAGTGGTCCACGGGGCCCCGGAGGCACAGCCGTTCAATCTGAACTATGCGCCCCATTTTGGCATGTTTCGACATGCGGGGGGTGAGGATCTGATTGGCCAGTTGGAGTTTGCGGCCGAGCAGGGGTTCACCGCCTGGGAAGACAATGGGATGCGCGAACGGTCGGTTGCTGATCAAAAGAAACTCGGTCGGGCGATGGACCGTTTAGGGATGCAGATGGGTGTATTTGTAGCCACCAAGGAATTTAAAAAGGTTACCTTTGCCGGAGGCGACCAGGACGTGTGGGATCACGTACTGGCAGATCTTCGTGATAGTGTTGCTGTTTCGAGACGAGTCAATGCCAAGTGGATGACTGTTGTTCCCGGACATTATGACAAGGGTGTGGAATGGGATTATCAAACGGCCAATTGTATTGAACTACTGAAACGCTGTTGCGACATCTTCGAGCCGGAAGGCATGGTCATGGTGCTGGAACCCCTCAATTGGTGGAGGAATCACGAGGGGTTGTTCCTGCACAAATCTCCGCAGGCCTATCAGATCTGCCGCGCGGTCGACAGTCCCGCCTGTAAAATTTTGTTTGATATTTATCACCAGCAAATCAGCGAGGGAAACTTGATACCCAATATCGACCGGGCTTGGTCGGAAATCGCTTATTTTCAGATTGGTGACAACCCCGGGCGTAGAGAACCCGGGACCGGCGAGATCAACTACCGCAATATTTTTCGACACATTCATCGCAAAGGCTTCGGTGGCATCATGGGGATGGAACACGGAAATTCACAGGCCGGTGCTGCGGGCGATCACGCCGTCATTGATGCGTATCGGCGGGCTGATCGGTTTTAATTCTGCTGCAGTCGCCCGGGGGTTTGCCGGAATCGCCAGTCAAGCTGTGAGCCCGGTCAGGAAAGGCACGTTTCGAGGACCGTGGTTCGACGGCCCGTTTGAACGCAAATTAGAAACCGGCGGTCACTCCCCCCTGTCGACCCGTTCTTCCGTCCCCGAGGCAATTTCATCAGGAATCGTCTGTCGGGAAAATCTCGGCAGTGTTCACCAGGGCACTACCCGGCTGCTCCACCGGAAAAGGATTCCAGTTCGTTGCAATGCCCCTCCAGGTTTTCGATTTCCAGGCTGATTAGTTGCCCGATGAGTTCGCCCGTGCTTTGCGGCCGTCGGAGTGGGTCTTTTCGAAGCATGTTGTGTACCAGGCGAGTGACCGCCAGTGGCACATGGGGCACAAGTCGTCTGAGTTGTGGTGGGGGCTGCTGTCGATGTGCTTCGATGAGTCCTGCTGCGGACTTGGCTTCAAAGGGCCGGGAACCTGTGAGGCATTCAAACAGGGTGGCTCCCAGACTATAAATGTCGCTTCGTTGGTCAGTTGCAAGTCTGGAGGAAAAGCGTTCGGGCGCGACGTAATGGAAAGAACCCGCGAAGGGATTTTCAACCACTGAAGAGGACTCACGCCTGCTGGATGCAAAACCGAGGTCAATCAACGTCACGTGTCCAACGGACGACAACAGGATGTTGCCCGGCTTCACATCGTTGTGAATCCAGCCCGCTTGATGTAACGCTTGCAGTGCTTCAGCGACCTGTCTGGTGGTCCACAAAATTTGTGCCAGATTCAACTTCTGTTTGTTGGACAGGGGTTGCTCAAGGGGGACCGCTTCCAAACGTGGAAACACCACAAAATAAGGAGGCTCATGAATTTGGCTTGACAACGCTGAAACAAGATTCGGATGGGATACGGTGCTCGCAATCAACGCTTCGCGTTGAAGCAGTTTTACTACTCGCGAATCACTTTCATACGCAGCCTTCAGGACCTTCACCACGTAATCGAGAGGCCATTCTGCGGGGCACGTTGCCGGACGGGCAAGGTAGGTGTTTGTGAGTGGACCTTCGGCCAGTAACCGCTCACAGCACCAGGAACCAAGCACCTTGGTTTTTGGTACCGATTGGTCAGCGCGTACTGGGCGCGAAGAGGCAAATTGGACGCTGGGAATCTGGGCCATTACGACCGGCGGAGGGACACAGGTGTGCCGGAGAACCGAAGCAGGGGAATAGCGGGTGGGAAAGGGTTGACCGTTATAGGTTCCATCGTCCTTCAGGCAATGAAAGTTGAATATTCAGTCTCCCGATAGACAGCTTTAGGCCCCCTGGGGTCCATTTTGCAGCCTCTCAAAAGACTCACCCGGGTTCGGGTCTGCCGGTTTGCGACCGGCACCCAACTTCGGTCGAACAGAGGCGCCGGTCTGAAAATTATGGCGGTTCCTGTCTGTTTTCAGGTTTTGGCAGGTGCTAAAGGGATCAATTTGACATCGAAACGCCACGTCGGTCGCGTTGGAGGGCGAACAAATTTTGGAACCGACGGATGAGAGATGGCCCCTCGTGTGTCTACTGGAGAACCACTCCGGGGATCGACGCTAGCAGGCTGGTGTCCTTTCAAGCAGACGACATGGCCAAAGCTTGTTGAAAAGCCTGCTGAGAGGCCCCTCAGCTCCAGACTTCACCGCTTATGCTCCACAAGTCGAACGGGCATGGTGAGGGTGCTTGTATTCGCCTGTCCACACGATCGAAATGACCTCATGTGAAGTAGCTAATAATCCGGCCTTCGTGGTACAGTATGCCGTTCTCATCAACACCTCCATGGGCAGCAAAGACTCAATTTTTCCAACGGAGATGGAACACGGGGAAACAGAAAAGAAGAGTGAGGAGCAAGACGGTATTTCCTCCCCACTGCCTCCTTCTGGCACCTCTGCCCTGCGGCCAGGGTTCTGCTCAACGCGTTAATCCTGCGTTAGTAAGACTATGCGGAATTCATTCTATCGCAGTTTGGCGCCGTATATCCTGGTCACGAGTCTCGTTGCGTTGCCTTTTCTCGTCTTCGGTGCCTATTCCGCGGTACAGAGTAACGAGAACGTGGTGACGGACTGGTTACCACCTCATTTTGCTGAAACGCGAGACTTGAAGTGGTTCATCGAGCGCTTTGGTACGACCGAGATGCTGGCAGTCAGTTGGCAGGGATGTACGTTGGAGGATCCACGTGTTGCGCAACTCGCCGAATCGATGCGGAAATTAAAAGTAGAGACTGCTGGTGACGAGGTCGATCTGTTCCGCGAGGTTTTTACCGGTCCGGAAGTTTTGGAAACGCTCACATCTGCGCCGTTCAATTTAAAGGAGCGACGAGCTCTGTTGCGGTTACAAGGCTGGCTGGTTGGTTCCGATGGGAAGCTGACTTGTGTTGTGGCGAGGCTTTCGCGGTCGGCTGGAAGGCTCCGCCATTATGCTCTCGATACGGTCTACGAATTGGCCGAGTCCGAGTGTGGCATCGCTCGGGAAGAACTTCGTGTTGCTGGTCCATCGACGGATTCCGTAGCGATTGACCGCACCAGTCTCGAGTCCATTGAGACCTTGAACGTTTTGTGTTGGAGCGTCTGTTTGCTGGTGGCGTCGATTTCGTTTGGAAGTTTTCGAGTCGGCGGAATGGTGTTTGTTGTCGCCCTGGTTTGCCAATACCTTAGTTTGTCGATCGTTTACTACACGGGTACCACGATGAATTCCATCCTGATGATGGTGGGTTCTTTGGTTTTTGTGTTGTCTGTTTCTGCGTCGGTACACCTGATGAACTACTACCGGGATGCGATTGCCAGTACGGGTGTGGAGGGTGCACCTGTCGAGGCTGTTCGCCTGGGTTGGGTTCCCTGCTGGCTTGCGGCGGGCACCACATCGATCGGGATGGCATCGCTTACGGTCAGTCGCATCAAGCCTATTTTTACCTTTGGTCAGTACGCGGCCATTGGCGTGTTGGCTGGTTTGGCATTTGTGATGATAGTCCTGCCTTCCTGGCTGACTTTGCGGCCCATGGCCGTTTGGAGCAATCGTTCTGAACGGGTGAGGCAGCAATCGTTCAAAGAAGATGGTCGATGGAGTCGGTGGGCGAACGTTGTTACGTGGCTTCACGGCCCCATTGTGATTCTTGGCATCGGGTTTCTGGCGTTCGCTGGATTCGGGATTTCGCGGCTGCAAACCACGGTGAATTTGCATGACATGTTCCGGCCGGATGCACAGGTGATCAAGGATTATAACTGGATGCAGGACAAGATTGGCCCGATGGTGCCGGTGGAGGTAGTAATCCACATTCCGAATGCGAATGAGGCTCGTATGCTTGATCGCATGCGATTGGTGGAAGAAATTCGTCGGGAAGTCGGCCAAGTTGAGGAGGTGGGAGGGACCATCAGCGCTGCCACATTCGGTCCCAAGGTCTCCTATGGAGGAAGTGTACTGGATGTGGTGCGTCGTACGGTCACCAATCGAAAGCTTGAAAAGCACCGTGAGGAGTTCAAAGACAATAAATTTTTGTACGACGACGGGGATGAGGAACTGTGGCGGATCAGTGTGCGCGTGAAGGCTCAGACCCGGATCGATTACGGCCTCTTTTTAGATGACCTGGAGGCCACTTTGAAACCGGTCATTGAAAAGCACGAACAAGCGAGTCGCGGAATCGCGGGGGTGCGAGCGACGCTTTGCGGTGGCGTTCCACTTGTTAATAAAGCGCAAAAACAGCTGCTCAGCGATTTAATATGGAGTTTTTGCACGGCGTTCGTGCTGGTGGGCATTGCCATGGTCATTGTGTTACGAGATTTGATCGGCGGCTTGTTGTCGATGCTTCCCAATGTCATTCCCGCAATTTTTGTGTTTGGAATTATGGGTTGGGCGGATGTGGTGATCGATATTGGCGCGATGATGACTGCGAGCGCCGCCCTGGGGATTGCGGTCGATGATACGTTGCACTTTGTTGTTTGGTTCCGCCGGGCATTGGAATGCGGACTCAGTCGTCGACAAGCGGTTCTCAGTGCGTTTCAACGCTGCGGAAACGCGATGATTCAGACTTCGGTGATTTGTGGTTTCGGTCTGCTCGTCTACTCGTTCAGCCCTTTTGTACCTATTTCACGTTTCGGCTGGATCATGTGCCTGATGCTGTTTACAGCCTTGCTCGGGGACCTGATTTTTTTGCCAGCCCTTCTGGCTGGCCCTTTGGGACGTTTCTTTGAATTGAAGACCAAGGAGCCGGCTTCCCGCGATGCAATGCAAATTGCGCCTGTGAACGCTCCCGTCAGTTAGCTGATTTCGACTTACATTTTCCCAAGTGGCAATGACTATGACCGTTCGAGATGCACGGTTTCTCGGGGCAGACCTGAGTACCACCGCACTTTCGGTAGGTGTGCGATCGGAGGCGGGTGACGAAGATTTTGTTTCCATTCCCGTGGCGGGTCAAACCACCTGGCAACAGCAACCTGGTTTTGATCTTGAGTACCTGCCGCAGATGATTGTGGCAGCTCTCGAACAATTTGTTCTTCGAGAGTGGAGATTTGAGATACCGGGTTCCCTGTCATTTTCCGTACGGCAGCACGATATGGTTTTGATGGATACGGATCGGATGCCTTTGATTCCCGCGATTTCCTGGGAATGTCATGTGGCGGAAGCCGAAGTTATCGAATTGAAAGAACTGGGAGTCGATCAAATCGTAGGCCCGATTGCGCCCCGATTTATTCTTCCGAAGCTCATCTGGGCGCTGCGTCAGGATCCCGGGTTAGTTGCAAGGCTCGATGCGGTCGCGGCGACAGGAGACTACATCGGGGCAATGCTGACCGGGAATTTGTGTCTCAGTGCATCGGATGCACTGAGCAACGCGTTGCTGGTTCAATCGACCAAGCAACTGGCTCGTGAAGCTATCGACAATACATTCGCGTCAGCCACGTGGTTTCCGGAAGTGATCCGCAGTGGGGCGGTTGTCGGACAAGTACTGGCCCCAGTTGACCAAGCATCTCCATGGAATCAGGTTCGCCAGCTTTTACAGGGTTGGACTGTCGGTTCCAGTTTGGGAGATAATCATGCCAGCGCTGTGGGATGCGGATTGGCGGGTGAACAGACGATTGTGATTTCAGGAGGTAGTAGTGGCACGGTAGTGCGCGCGTGTCAGCCTGCTTCCAGACTCGCCGGCAAGGCGAATTGCTTTGAATTTTATGATGACCGTTTACTCCTGATGATGCTTCCTGACTGCGCCATTTGGTATGCTCGTTTTCTACAACGCAACGAGCAATTACCCACCGATCACGAAATCTTGAACCAGGCGGCCCTTGACGCTGATTTATCGCAGATTTGCCTTATTCGACAGGAGGCGAAGCTGGGGGACTGGGTCGAAGTCTATCCTCCGGGTTTCAACGACTTGGCTTGGCCCATCCAAGTGGCCAGTACGCAGTTTTCGATCGCGTTGGAGCTAGTGAAGCTGGCGCAGAAAATGTTGATGGAGGTACAGGGTGTCGAATTGGCGACCCAGCAATTCGTTCTTACCGGAGGGTTGTGCCAATCACCTTTCCTACGGGCTGTTCTCCAGGTGGGATTGAAGCAGTTGGCGCCGTCTGTTTCGGTTTGCGTCAGCGCACGGTCCGACCGACTCGCCTTTCAATCTGCAACCTACGGTGCTCTGATCAACAGCATGTTGCTGGGCGAAACTGCACATTTGCGCGAAACCAGCGCGCGTCTTTGTCCTCAGCGCGACTGTGAAACACCTCCGGGCGATCAAGCGGCAATCCTGCAGGCATTGATCGGTCAGCACCTGTCTGGTAGCACTGTGGAATGAACGCAAGATTACCATGGAATTTGTGCCGGCTTGTGGTTTGCACCGTCTGGGTTGGTTGCCAGCCAGCCTCTCCCACATCCACGGTGGAGCCCCCTGTTCGGACGAACACGCCGGTTGCCCTGCGTTTGCTTGTGGTCGATGATCCACCACTGGCCGCAACGATCAAAAGCGAATATAACGCGCGCGCCAACCGTGATGTGAAAGTGAGCCAGACCACGTCCGCTGAGTTTCTGACAAGGTTGAAGAAGAACAATTCGTGTGACGCGGACGCGATCGTTTATCCGGCCTGGTTACTTGGGGAGCTTGTTGAAAGGGATTTGATTGTATCCCTGCCCGATCACGTCCTGAAAGATCCACTGATTGACCTGCCCGATTGCTTTTCCATGTTGCGTTTACGAGGAACCAGGTGGGGCGCGAGGACCTACGCTCTTGGTTTTGGTTCTCCGTCTTTTGTGTTGTTCTACCGGAAAGATATCTTGGCGCAGTCCGGCCTGGAACCACCACGCACGTGGGACGAGTATCAGTCCCTTATCGAGCAGTTGCGAACCGTCTCTCAAGACAGACCGGCAGGGGCCGCGGATTGTCAATGGGTTGCATCGGCTGAGCCTTTAGGGCCTGGTTGGGCATGCCAGGTGTTATTGGCACGTGCTGCGGCATCGGCGAAACATCCCAATAACTATTCCACGTTCTTTCACTACAAGACGATGCAGCCCTTGATCAATGGCGAGCCTTTTGTCCGTGCCCTGAAGCAACTTGCCGCCGCCGCCCGGGCAGGACCGACAACGGCGATGGAGTTGACGCCTCACGACGTCCGTAGGATGCTGCTTGAGGGACAGTGTGCCATCGGACTCACCTGGCCTGTTGCTGCCCCGCAGGAAGCCGGAGATGCGGAGCAGCAACCATATGCGGAAATCGCATTTGCCGAACTACCCGGCAGTACCACGGTCTTTCACCGTCAAGACAAGCAGTGGCAGGAGCAAGATTCACAGGAGCCGTTTCGGGTCCCCTTGTTGGGTGTTGCTGGACGGTTGATATCAGTCACTGTCGAATCGGCTCGGCCTGCTGCCAGTTTTCGACTGTCGGGACGGTTAATGGGTCAGGAGCTAGGTGCCATTCTGGCCCCAGCCAGCCAGGCCACCGGTCCTTTTCGGCAATCTCAACTGCCCGCCAGGGCGTGGTTTCCGCCAGGTGCTACACCGGGTCAGCTACAGGAGTACACGGAGATTTTGCACACGAGGGAGTCACGTAATTCATGGCTCACCTCCTTACGAATACCGGGTCGCGAGCGTTACATGGCCGAGTTGGACCGGGCTGTCTATCACGTACTGAGGGGTGACATGGAGGTTCAGCAGGCGTTGGACGCGACCGCCGCCGCGTGGAGGAAAATCACGGAGGAACTGGGGACCGATCAGCAGGCGCAGGCCTATCGGCATAGTTTGGGACTGGATTTTTAAAACAGAGGCCACGATTGCCAGCGACTTGTCGGCACGTGACTCAAACAGCGATCGGGCGCATTGCCCGGGAAGTTGGCGTCGCCTGGACAGCCTCGCATCTCCCTTCTAAAATGTCTTGCACCGCGGGGCGGTAGCTCAGTTGGGAGAGCGTAGCGTTCGCAATGCTAAGGTCGAGGGTTCAAATCCCTTCCGCTCCATTTTTTCTAAAACCTTCCGAACCGGGATCTTAAATGGCCGGCGGCTGGTTGGCAGTACGGTCGGTTTCTTTCGCCCCCAAGCAGGCTATCCGGGTGAAGCGTCTGTCAGAGTTTTGTTTCAGACACTTCTGATCGGAGCAATACCTGGTATTTCGGTTGATCTTCGATAATGCGGATGTGCATGCCCGTGGGAACCGAACTGAACTCCTGGACCGTTCCCGCAGGCCATTTGACGGTCAGGCGGTCTACCTTTTGCGCACTGCCCAGTCCAAGCTGGACCTGGCTGGCCTGTGATGTGATGAAGTTGTTATCGGGAAACACCTGCCGCAGGATTTTTTGTCCTTCAACTTCCGCGATGACAGAGGCACCAATACCCCCAGACCGTTGCTGGCCACCCCCTCCAAGGAGACGATAAGACGACTGGACGGAGGGAATCGATTGGCATAAATCCTCACTGGACCACCTCCGGCTTGGCAGACCACGAGATCGGGCTGCATATCACCGGTAACGTCGGCGACCATGACGCCGCGACCGTCGCCATCCGAGTCCGCTTTGGTGAGATAACCGATATTCAGAAAACCATCTTGACTGAGGTTGAGGAAAATCTGGTTGCGTTCGAATGCGCTCAGGTTCTGTTTGAGCTTGGAAACCTTCCACGGGTTGCCGAACCAGATTTCTTCCCGCGATTTGTCAACATTCCAAAGTGCAGGAAGGTCCTTGAACCGATTCGATGGTTGCGACACGGCAACCCGCCAGACACAGGTTCAGCCATCCGGTTTGCCGCGGGTCACACTCTGAAATCCGGCCGGAGAATAAATATCCAGTTTCCCATCACCATTCAGGTCCACAAGACCCGGGCCATATGCCCAACCGGTGTTCGCAACACGGGCGGTCACTCCAATTGGAAAAAAATCTCCGCGTTCGCGATTTTGGTACAGTTCGTTACCTGTCACAAAACCTTCAATCCGTTGGAAAGCGCCGGGAGGATAATCTTCCTCGCGAAGGTTGCCAATGATCCGACTGCCGGCCGCAGAATACATATTGGCGAGATACAGGCCGGGGTCACCGTCGGAGTCCAGATCCCCGGAGGTGGCTCCCATGCTAAACCCCCCGAATCCCTCGTTCAGCATTCGCTTGGTGAACGTGCCGTCACCCTGATTTTCCCACAACAGGTTATTGCCCATATGATTTGCCAGAAAGATATCGGCATCGCCGTCGGGTTCCACGTCCAGACACAAGGTGGCGAATACATCAAGGTACTCGCCAGTCACGCCGGCTTGTTGGGAGATGTTGGCGAATTGCCAGTTGCCCAGGTTTTTCAGTAGCAATCCTTCTTTCGATGTCTGGTCGTTGATCCAACTGGCGACTTGTCCCGTAGGTTTGGGGCCGGCAAGTCCGGCGTAGATATCGACCAATCCGTCTCCGTCAAAGTCTGCCAGGGCAGTTGCCCGGAACAGCAATGAGAACTCGAAGTGGCTCAAGTTGTGTTCCGTGGGCAGCAACCGACGAAACGTACCGTCTTTCAAGTTCTCATAAACATCCACTCTGCGTTTTAAAACTGGTTGGCCCTGCTGGTTGCGGACGGAAAAATTAACGATGAAAAAGAGATCTTCGAATCGGTCGTTGTTCAGGTCGGCCACCAAGCAGCCCATCAGCCGTTCTTCTGTACTCACGGTCAGCCCAGTCGTCACGATCGAAATCCAGCATCCGGGCTTGTACTGTGATGGGTGTGTATGGCGGTCCAGGCTTCTTCCAATTATCCGGCAGCGCGTCGACATCGATGCCACTTTCGTTTGTGATCTCTTCCATTAATGGATGTTGAGTAGCCGTAAACGATGCAGTGTTTACGATAAAATTTGTGATCCAGCCATCGGTCTTGGCGATGTCTTCATTGAAACGCTCGAACCGCAGCGAACAATTGAGCGTGTGTTCGGCCAGACTGCCGTTTTTCAGCTGGCCGGTCACGTGCATATCCCAGGCGACTCGCCATCCACCACTCAGGTCACCATGGACTTCCGGGCTCATGGTGGTCACGTGGAAGGAAATGCCATCAACCACTTCAGAATTTTCCCCATAGGTAGCCAGTTGCTCCATGAATGCCTGACCATCCAGCCGCTTCCTGTCGTGTGAGTCTTCATCCCAAAGTTCCGCGGAAATCGGGTCGAGTTCCAGGGTCGTACCGGTTGTTTCGAACATCAATGCTTCGAATTGGGGACTCAGAAATTTCGAGAGGCGAGCGGAAGTTCCCTTGCGTACGACAGTGCGAAACTCCGCCAGAACGTCCTGGTCAACAACCAATACCAGGTGTTCGATGTCGCGCAAATACTTCTGGGTTGTTTCGGGAAGTGAAAAATCCGGCGTCAGTTCGGTAGACTAATTGGGGTGTTCTTCTGTTGAACCGGTTACTGGAAGTGCGGTTGCGCCGGACCCTGACTGGTCGCCAGCAGAATTTTGTTGATACGGCGATTCTACGTCGCCGGACCGGTTGCAACTACCGGCGGTTGACAGGCCGACAGCAAGCACCATCAGGTAACAGCAAAACCTCGATCGCAGAAAGCGTTTTTTCATCATGCTTACTGGCAACTCCGAGAGAAACATGCCAATCGTCTATCACCAATCCTCATTCTAATCAGCACCGGGAATTGTTAGCAACTGTTTGAAGCCCAACGCCGGGTTGTCGGGTTTGTGGTATGTGTGTCTCGCCGGCAAGTTGCAACTGGATTCCGTGGGAAGGTAAGGGTTATATAAGTTGGAGCACGGGTCTTGGTGTTTCAGCACCTGTTTGCCCCACCGGACAGTTTGGCACAAACCCTGCTAACTTATTTTGGGCAGAGCGGAAGGTTGAACAACGGGTTTGCCTAGAGTTGGAATAAGCGGAAGAACCGTTGCAGAACTATTTCCCTTGGCTGAATTCGCGATTGGTCTGTTGATGCCCCGCCCTCAATTGGACCGACGGGAAGAAGACCGTCGCTGGGGAAGCTGACGTGATTACGAGGACCACGGATTCACGCCAGGGGCGGGATATTCCGGCCCCCGTTGGCCAGCAAGTCGAAGCAAAGCTTGAAGTTCTCGAGATGTGGAAACAACGAACCGTTGTTCCATCGCAAGCCGCCCCTCCGATTCTCATCTCTCCCTCGAAAGTGATCGACCAGGAGAGCGTCAGTCGCCTGCAACGCGACCGGGACAACAGTCCGATCGTGATTAATGAATAGTCCAGCGGGATGATTCCCAGGAGCAGCCGGGAAAGCCAGGCCGTCGATGAAGGTGGCTTCACGCTGTTTTGTTTGTTTACCCGGTATTTGAACCGGTCAGTTTGCGCAACAAGGTTGCAGACATTTTTGTTCTTGAGCAATCGTTGCCACGTATTGACTCCGGCACAAGGTCACACTTGTCTGCAAGGGATTGCAAATGATGCGGTGGCGAATACAATGCCGGAACATTAAAAAAATCCGGCATTTGCGGCTGATTCCAGTCTTCCCTCACGGTCACAGGTTCAAGGGTTCCAGTCCCTTTTGCTTCATTTTTCCAGAGCCCGCCGGAGTGTGATTCCAGGTGAGCTGCCGGTCGTCCAGTAGCGCAACCCGTTTGGATCGACAAAACGATTCAAGAACTCTAAAAATGCAGGCGACTGATTGTCGTTGGCAGGACGATAAATAACCAATGAAGGCTTGATAGGGAAGGGAACGGACCGGAGGTCAGGCAGCGGGTTGTCCCGGAGTTGAAATTGATGGAAGGATCATTGTCGAGTCGCCTTTCCGCCGCCTGAATTCTGGATATTTTAGCAATGTGTTTAACGTGGAAATGACGTTCACAAAACCGCGGCGGGCGTGGCTCGCTGCTCTGTTGAGTCTGCTCGGTGGTCCCTTGGGCCAGGTGTACAGTGGCCACTTCGGTCGCGGTGTCCTGCTGTGGCTGATCGGTGCAATTCTTTTTCCGATACTCTGGTTCCTGGCGGTCTTCCTGCCGCTGGGAGGTAGAACACCGTGGTTGTTATTGTTGTTGAGCGCCTTGGCATTCCCTGTTTTTCTGGCAGTCGACGCGTTTTTTCTCGCACGGCGAGATCCGGGCGGGCCGCTGAAACGCTACCAGCGGTGGTGGATTTATATACTTCTGTTTCTGGTATTTTTTGTGGCAAACAGGGCCGTCGCTTACGCGATCCGCTCCTTGGTTGCCGAATCTGTGGTGGTGGCGGCGCGCGCCATGTCTCCCGCGATTCAAGCAGGTGACTGTGTCCTGGTCGATAAGTGCTGTTCCAGGGCGGATCGTCTCCGTCGTGGTGACATCGTGGCCTTTGACAGTGGGGTTCCTGACTCACCGCTGTTTGTGATGCGCGTTGCCGGTCTCCCCGGCCAGACGATCGAGATTCGCAATGAACGTGTACTGATAAACGGCATTGAGTGGGACGATGACAACGCCGTGTTCGAAGGGTCGTTGACGTCCCAGGTCGACCTCGCGAATTTCGGTCCCCTGGAGATCCCGTCGGACTGTTTTTTTGTGTTAGGGGATAACAGGCGAGTTTCAAAAGACAGCCGGTTATTGGGCCCGGTTTCATTTGCGGACTTTCACGGCAAAGTGCGCATGATTTATTGGTCCCAGCCACGCGTGTTTCCGGATTTGCGGGACACTTCCCATTACCTACCGGGACCGATCCGCTGGGATCGGATGGGGACTCGCCTTGATTAACCCGATCACGCAAAATGCATGGCATGGCGAACGGACCGACCGGAGTGGGAAATGCGGAGCAGGTACGTTTCTGGCACAACAGGAAACAGGTAAGTTGAACGGCACATGGGGATAGTGGCTTGTCAGCCCAGGATGCTTGTGGTGATGAACATGGTTGACTCTTGGCAATTCGGCATCGGTCTGCTGATCAGCGTGCTGGTCGGCCTGTTCCTTGTTGGGTGGCTTGGCGCGCGTCGCAGGGCGCCGGTGGCGGGAATTTTGCATCCGCGCACAACGAAAGGCGTCGTGGCCTTCCGATTTCTGAGTGTGATACTCGGTTTGACAGGCGGGTTACTTTTGGCCGAAGCCGTTTTGTGGATTGCAGGTATCGAGCCTCCCAGACTGCGCGGCAAGCAGACGCTCGTTCGAAGGTCGGAAACCGGTAACTACTATCACTGTTACGCGTCGAATCCAAATCAGGAGTTTCAGCCGGTGCCGGAGGAGGTCCAGAATGAATCATGGAAGTTGCTGGACAACCAGTTGAGGAAAAAGCCGGTTCCGATTGAATGGCTGGAGAAGACGCCCTGGTGTGTAGAGTACAAGGTATCCAGCCAGCAGATTCGTGATCGCGAGTACCAGGTTCCCCTGCCGACTGGGGTCACCCGAATTGCGATGGTTGGGGATTCGTTTGTCTATGGCGAGGGAGTCCCGTTTGAGGCGATCCTTCCCAAACGAGTGGAATCGTTACTCGGAGAAGGGTTCGAGGTGGTCAACGGAGGCAGATCGGGCATTGGGACCCACGCAGAGGTTCAGATGTTGAGAGGGCCCGTGCAGCGTTTTGGGTGCTCTCGTGCAATTGTTGTGTTTATCGCGAACGATGTGGAACTCACCGGCAGACTGAAACAACGACAGAAGTTTATCAACGATTTGATCAACGTCCGCGAAGAGTACCTGACTGCACACGAGTCACGGACCTGGTATACGGGGCACTTGCGTACACTTCACTTTCTAGGGGCGTTTCTGGAAATGCGCCGCATTCGTCAGGAAACGATTCAGTGGTACCTCGATTCCTACGACTGGAGGTGCAACGCCGAAAATCTGAATCAGTTGAACGCTGACTTTCGCGCCATGGCTGCGATTCCCGGGTGTCAGGTGGTACTCGTGCTCTATCCGCTCATGGAGGGATTTGAAAACAAGTATCCTCTGGCCGCTGTTCACCAGCGCGTAATCAGGTTGGCTGGCGAGGCGAACCTGCCGGTGCTGGATCTTGCTGAAGTGTTTCAGGGTATGGATACGCAGTCACTACAAGTACATCCTTGCGATCACCATCCCAACGGCAAAGCTCACGACATTGCCGGCCGGGCGATCGTTCAATGGCTTCGCGACGAGGTGCCGGGTTTCCTGGCCAAGTGACCGGCGATAGTCGTACAGGTCTTCTGCATGGTCGTTTGTTCGTGTTGCGACCAGAACTTCGAAGAGTCCGTTCTACAAGGCCTTGCCGTCGTTTGAGATGGACAGTAGAGATGCCTGGTGCTACCATGAAATTCAGAGTCGTTGAAGAGAAAGACTGCAGGGAAAGTTGTTTTGATAGTGATCCCGTGATCCCGAACAAGATGGCTGGCAACAACTTCTTTTGATGTTCACCATTCCTCCCCAAAATGTGCATCCGGCAAACTGGCTGTTGTGCGTCGTGTTGGGACTGAGTTTCTTATTGTCCCCTGGTTGCGCGGACAGGAAAGAGCCCGCGACCAGCGAGTCGGGTCACGAGAGGATGCTCGCCCTTTTGCAGGAGGTCGAGCAGGAAAGTTCCTACGAAGCGCTCGCCGAAGACTATGTCCGCAGTCTCAGAGACCGTCTTGCGGTCTTGGCTGAACACGGTCCGGTGTTTGAGCGATGGCAACTCAAATTCGAACTCGGAATGGCCGAACTCGCCCAGGGGAACGAACAGGTGTCCATTCGCCATCTGATGGATGCCCGGAAGTTGGTTCCACAGTTGAAAGACACGGTGGACCCCAACGCGCTCCATACGCTGACGTTTCGCCTGGGCGTGGCATTCATGAGGGTGGGAGAGACTGAAAACTGTTGCGCCAGGAACTCACCTGATAGCTGCATCCTGCCCATCCGGGGAGAGGGGATCCATACCGAACGGGAAGGATCGCAGCGCGCGATCGAGTATTTCATGGAAGTGCTGGAAGAGACCCCGCCGAGTTCTGAACTGCATTTGGCCAGTCAGTGGCTTTTGAATATCGCCTACATGACCCTGGGCCGCTATCCGGATTCGGTACCAGTCGCCCATCTGATTCCTCCCCGTGCATTTCAATCGGAGGAAGAGTTTCCTCGATTCATCAACATCGCATCCAAGATGGGACTCGACACTTTTAGCCTTGGCGGCGGAGCCATTGGGGACGATTTCGACAATGATGGGAACCTGGATCTAATGGTTTCCACCTGGGATGCTTCCGGACAGATCCGCTTTCACCGCAACAATGGAGACGGAACGTTTACTGATCGTACAGTGCAGGCGGGCCTGACGGGAATCCTCGGAGGGCTCAACCTCTTACATGCAGACTATGACAACGACGGCCATCTGGATGTCTTGGTGCTGCGGGGCGCATGGTTGGGACGGGCAGGCCGTCAACCCAACTCGCTGCTACACAACAACGGTGACGGCACGTTTACGGATACAACGTTTGAGGCAGGACTGGGAGAGGACCACCGCCCTTCCCAGACAGCATCTTGGGCTGATTACGACAATGACGGAGATCTCGATTTGTACGTTGGCAACGAGGCCAAAGACGACGACTTTCCGTGTCAACTTTTTCAAAATAACGGTGATGGGACTTTTACCGATGTGGCAGAGTCAGCCGGGGTCGAGAACCTGGGGTTCACCAAGGCAGTTGTGTGGGGTGACTACAACGCCGATCGCTTTCCCGATCTGTATGTGTCGAATTTGTTGAATCCCAATCGCCTCTACAAGAACAACGGTGATGGGACCTTTACCGACGTTGCCCAGGAGCTAGGGGTCGCCAAGCCTCGCCGTAGCTTTCCAAGCTGGTTCTGGGATTTTGACAACGATGGGAATCTCGATCTATTTGTCGCCGCATATAATGCCGGTATCGACGAACTCGCCGCAGCCTACTTAGAGCTTGAGGTCGGCAGGAAGAACCTGCCACGTCTCTATCAGGGGGATGGTAAAGGTGGCTTTCGAGAGGTTTCCCGAGAAAAAAATCTCGCTCGACCGAGTGCACCGATGGGTTCGAACTTTGGCGATCTGGATGGCGATGGATACCTTGACTTTTATCTGGGGACTGGCTATCCCGACTACAAGCAGATCATGCCCAACATCATGTACCACAATCGTCGTGGGCGGGATTTCAAGGATGTGACTGTCGCCGGTGGCTTTGGGCATCTCCAGAAGGGGCACGGAGTCGTGTTTGCTGACCTCGACCATGACGGTGACCAGGACATCTTTGAACAGATGGGCGGCGCTTATCCGGGTGATGGATTTAACGACGCCCTGTACGAAAATCCGGGTTTCGGGAACCATTGGGTCAACGTGAAGCTTGTGGGCGTCCAGTCGAACCGCTCAGCCATCGGGGCTCGTATTCGGATTGATTTTCAGGAAGAAAGTCAGCAGCGAACAGTCTATCGCTATGTAAATAGCGGCGGGACGTTTGGTTGCAATCCCCTGCGGAAGAATGTCGGATTGGGCGCAGCGACGGCAATTGAGAGCTTGGAGATTTTCTGGCCGACTACGGGACACACGCAGCGTTTCACAGACGTACCGACCGATCGTTTTATTCAGATCGTCGAGGGACAGGAACACTACGAAATTTTGCCGATGCGCTCGTACAAGTTTGTTTTGTCCGATTTGCCGCGATCATTGCAAGATCCTGTGGGGCGTTGAGAACCATCGCGGCGCTGGCAGGCTGCTTGATGCAGGCGAGGAGTTCTGCGATGCAGAAATTCCGGCGTTCCGTTTCGGAAAATCAGTCCCCCCGGGCTTGCTGGTTGCGATGTCCTCTAGTTTGTGTCACAGCCTTTTGAGTTAAAACAGTCGGGCTGTTGCCAGCATGGCGGAAAGATCCAGCAGGGATCATTTCTAGAAAGTGTTTTTCTGTGCTTGGCCCAACTGGTATATTGTCTGAAAGGGTGTAAGAAGTTGTTGTTGACCCTAGCGGTGGTTCTGAGAAAATACTCTTCCTGGCTGGACCCGGCGGGTCTTCGGCGCGGGAAACTGGAAGACACGTCCGATTTATTTTTCATTTGATGATTGAGATAACCGGGATGCACAGGCAACGAACCAGCTACCTTGCGGGTTTCCTGACGGTTCTGATAACGGGTTCGATTTACGGCCAGGCGCCGTCCGATCTTGCATCGGATGTGGAGGCGTTCGTGACGCAATATTGTGCGGGGTGTCACGGAGAGGATGAACCGGAGGCCCGGCTGACACTGACGCTGCAGGTGGATTTGCAATCCATCCTCAGTCAGCATGAAACGTTCGAACGCGTGCTCCGCGCCGTAGAGGGAGGTACGATGCCGCCCGAAGACGAATTGCAGCCTCCTCCGCAGGAAATTGCTTCCTTCGGAAAGGCAATTCGTGAACTGTTCGAACACGCAGAACTCACGGCTGAGCCGGATCCCGGTCGCGTTACCATGAGACGCTTGAATCGGACCGAATACAAAAACACGGTACGCGATCTATTTGGTGTTGATTTCAATCCGTCAGAGGATTTTCCGACCGACGGCATTGGTTACGGGTTTGACAACATTGGTGACGTGTTGACGATGTCTCCGTTATTGATGGAGCGTTACTTGGCTGCGGCGGAAAGCATTGTGACGCGAGCGATTGTCCCCGACCCGGCGGAACCGCTGCGACACGTGGTGAAAGGGGAAAATGCGAAGCCCAACGATGGCGATCTTTTGCTGGAAGATGAGTATCGTATCATTGCCAGCAACGGAAGTTCGCCCGTGGAGACAGGACCTCTACTTTGTCCATGGGCCTGCGACGAAAATCAGGAATACGTGTTTCGCGCCAAAGTGTACGCTCCGTCGGAGACCGGGCCGGTGAAGGTCGCCGTGCTGTTGTTGGGCGACAACCAGCCAGCTTCACCGACTGGTGAAGACGCAACGGCAGTTGTGCTGGGAGATCTTGCCGACCGGTTCACGGTGGGTGGGATTTATGAAATTCAAACCGGTTCACCGGAAGAGGCGGAGGTCATTCGGCTTGACCTGCCGGAGATGCCGGTAGGGCGGCGAGTGGCACTTGCTCTGGTGCAACCTGCTTCCGAGGAAAATCCGGTACGGTTGTTTGTCAAGTATCTGGAATTGGAGGGGCCGCTCGATACGCGACCCACCAGTCATTACAAATTGCTTGCGCATGATCCGCAGACGGACCCATCGAATCGGACCGGGCAAGTCGTGCGGCGGTTTTTGCGGCGGGCCTATCGCAGGACACCAACCGATGGGGAACTTCAGCGGGTGATCGCACTGGCACAAGCCGAAGAAGCGGGCGGAAAAAAATGGGAGGAGTCGATCCAGCGCGCATTTCAAGCGGTCCTTTGTTCGCCCAAGTTTCTATTCCGTGTCGAGTTGGATGAGCAGCCACAGTCGCCGGAAATCAGGCCGCTGGATGAGTTTTCACTGGCGGCTCGCATGTCCTACTTCCTGTGGAATTCCATGCCGGACGATGAATTACTTGACCTGGCAGAAGGTGGTGAGTTGACGTCTTGTTTGGACGAACAAGTGCAGAGGATGCTTGCCGATCCCAAGGCGCAGGCGTTGGCCGAAAACTTTTTGCCACAGTGGCTTCAGATCCAGCGCTTGCAGAGATCCACGCCAGACCCGGAAAAATTTCCGGATTTCGATGAACGTTTACGACAGGCGATGTTCAAGGAGACAAAATTATTTTTTGCATCCGTGATGGATGAAGACCGCAGTATTTTTGACTTATTGGACGCCGATTACACGTTTCTGAATGACTCGTTGGCCAGGTTCTATGGAATTGGGGACGTGAATGTCGGGCAAGATGATCAGGCAGATGGGAAAGAGTCGGAACGTGACAGTGAATTTCGTCGGGTCTTGTTAGAGGATCGCCAACGAGGGGGCCTGGTCACGCAGGCCAGCGTGTTGACGGTCACGTCCAATCCAACACGTACCTCGCCGGTGAAGCGTGGACGTTGGGTGCTGGAACAGTTGTTGGGCGAACCCCCTCCGCCCCCTCCGCCCAACGTGCCGGAATTACCTGAACACGATCAAGCCACCGCAACGACGCTGCGCCAGAAGTTGGAAATTCATCGCGCCGACCCGAGTTGTGCCAACTGCCACGCGAAGATGGACGCGATAGGGTTTGCCTTGGAACACTACGACGCCATCGGGGCCTACCGCGAAATGGACGGAGTGGCTGAAATCGACGCCGTGGGGAAATTTGCTGACGGGACGAGATTTGAAGGTGCGGAGGGGTTGAAAGCCGTCCTCATGGAAAATAAAGCCCTGTTTTCTAGGTGTTTGACGGAAAAGATGCTAATCTATGCACTCGGCCGTGGTCTGCAATACTATGATCGGAGTACTGTGAGCCACATTGTAGAAGTCATGGCTGATGACCGATACAAGTTTTCGGCTCTCATTCGTGAGATCGTCAAGAGCGAACCGTTTCTCACCCGGCGCAGCGAGCCAACTCGCCAGCTGGAAACGAATCCCTAGGAGCAACAGGATAGTATGACTCCCAGAACACTTTCTCGACGTCGAGTGCTTCGTAGCGGAATCGGGGTCGCAGTTTCACTACCGTGGCTCGAAGCCATGGGTCCGGTTCAGGCTTGGGGTGAAACGGGGAAAGCTTCGCAAACGCCCAATCGTTTGGCAGTTCTTTACGTGCCCAATGGAAAAAATATGGCGGATTGGACGCCGGCGACGGAGGGAACTGATTTTGAATTGCCCACGATTCTAGAACCATTGACGCCGGTGAAGGATCAGTTACTGGTCCTGAGCGGTCTTACAGCAGACAAGGCACGTCCCCACGGGGATGCTGGTGGCGATCACGCCCGCGCGCTGTCTGCATTTCTAACGGGAGCTCAAGCACGAAAGACGGACGGAACAGACATTCGCGTGGGGATTTCGATGGATCAGGTGGCCGCCTCAAGAATCGGTCACCAGACCCGTCTGCCCTCGCTGGAGATAGGTTGTGAAGCGGGCAAGTTGGCCGGTGGATGTGACTCGGGGTATAGCTGTGTCTACTCGTCAACGATGGCCTGGCGTTCCGCGACACAACCGCTTCCGAAAGAGGTGAATCCGAAATTGGTGTTCGAGCGATTGTTCTCGACCGTCCCCGATGACGTTCGTGTACGGCGCAACGCGCGCAGTAAAAGTATTTTGGATTTTATACGTGAGGATTCCAGGGATCTTTCCCGGCAGCTTGCGGCCGGGGATGTGCGGAAATTGGACGAGTATTTCTCGTCCATACGTGATATCGAACTGCGAATCGAACGCTCTGAAAAACTTCCACCAGTCGCGGTGCCCGAGGTCCCTCAACCGGAGGGGATACCAGCCAGCTACGAGGAACACATCCGCCTGATGGCTGACTTGCTGGTGCTGGCCTTTCAGTCAGATGTGACTCGAGTTTGCACCTTTGTTCTGGCCAATGAAGGCAGCAACAGGAGTTACCCCACGGTCGGTGTCAGCGATGGCCACCACTGGCTGTCACATCACGGGGGGGAAGAAGAAAAGCTAGATAAAATTCGCCGGATCAACACCTTTCACACCCGGCAGTTTGCCTACTTGCTGGAAAAGCTGAAATCCGTTCCTGAAGGCGATGGTTCCTTGTTGGATCACGCCATGGTCGCTTACGGCAGCGGGAACTCCGACGGCGATAGGCACAATCATAATGATCTGCCAATTGTCCTGGCGGGCGGCGGTTGTGGAACCTTGCAGACAGGTCGACACGTCAGATACGCGGAAGAAACTCCTCTGAACAATCTCTGGGTTTCGATGCTGAATCGAATCGAAGTCGATGTTGAAACGTTGGGTGATAGCAGCGGCGTGTTACCCAACCTCGGTTGAACTCGCTTCATCTGGATGTTCCGAATCTGCGCGAACATCGAAAATAGCCGTCGGCGGTGTTGAAGGTCGTAACTCCGACGACTCGTTAATCCCGCCTTTCCTTGGAAGTCACTGCCGTGCCCGAGAGGCCAGTGCCGATGCGTATTCGTTGGAATGGATGCTGCCACGGAACAGCACCTCGGTGCACTGTGCAAAGCCAGGGATGGTTGAACGTCGTGATGGGATCGACCATAATTTATGCGTCTTCATTTGCGAGAGCACAACTCCCGAACCAGTGATGAAAGCAGGGCTTTCTAAGATGCGTACCAATCTGATCGCCACAATCGGTTCGATTTTGATCTCCGCCGTTTCTATTCATGAAGCGGACGCGAAGAAAATTTTGTTGGCGAAGGATGGCAAGGCGCTGCATTCGGTTGTGGTCAGTGAGAACGCCGGGGAAAGGGTAAGGGCAGCAGCGCGAACGTTGGCCGATTACCTGGGCCGGATCACCGGCGGCACCTTCGTTGTTGAGAGTGGTGACGGCTCCAGTGGCATCGCGGTCGGGCTTCATGATGATTTCCCCCACACCGGCGCAGGCGCCGCCCTGGCACCGGAAATGATTTCGCGCGCGGACGATTTTATCCTGCGCTCGCACGCCAACGGCCTGTACGTGATCGGCACGACCCCGGTGTCAGTCGGCCATGCTGTTTGGACCCTGCTTCACCACCTGGGGCACCGTCAGTTCTTTCCCGGGGCGACCTGGGAGGTCGTTCCGGGCGAACCGAACCTGCGTATCGCCATCGACCAGGTGATTCATCCCGATTATCCGTTCGCGACGATGTTCCATTCGATGGGCAACTTCTCGCCGGAGGACAACAAGGAGATCAACCGGTGGCTGGAATGTAATCGGATGATTAACAGCCGCGATTGGGGTTTCGGGCATGTCTACCAGGAACTGCCGAAGGAGTATCCCGAGGTGTTCGAGAAGCATCCGGAGTATTGGTCATTGGTGAATGGCAAACGGGCGGGCGGAAAGCTGTGTCTGTCGAATCCGGGCCTGCGCAAGTTGTTTGTGGACCGCTCGCTGAAGTGGCTGGAAGAACATCCGGAGGTCGTCGTGATTTCCGCTGAACCGGCTGACGGCGGCGCGTGGTGCGAGTGCCAGTCGTGTAAAGCGTTGGGCGGTCCCTCCGACCGCGCCCTGGGCATGGCCAATGAAATCGCACGCGCGGTGGACATCGCGTATCCCGGCGTGGAACGGTATGTGGGTCTGATGTCCTACGCGAATCATTCACCGCCGCCCGAGCGTGTCCGGGCGCACCCTCGCGTGTTCATGAGCTTTGCGCAGGGATTCTACTTCGGGCAGTTGATCGGCATGGACCTGGTGGACGCCTGGGTGGCGCGGGGCGTGAAACAATTCGGTATTTACGACTACTTCAGTATTTATCAGTGGAGTCATGACATGCCTGGTCTGCCGGGCGTCGGCGCGCTGCAGCGGACTGCGCGCAAAATTAAGGACTTTCATGACCGCGGTGCCGTACAGTGGATGGGCGAAGCGACCAATAGCTGGGGTCCGGCGGGCCTGGGAATGTACATGGCGGCACGGTGCCTGTGGGACAAGAATCAGGATGTGGACGAACTTGTCGACGACTTCCTGACGCGCTGCTTCGACGACGCGAAAGCCCCCATGAAGACGTTTTACGAATTGACGAATGGCGACAGTGCGGGACTGGTCTCCGATGACCTGGTCGGTCGGATGTACAGGACTCTGGATGCCGCCCGCAAGCAAACGAAGGATCCACGGGTGCGGGCTCGAATCAGGGATCTGATCCTCTGGACACGTTACGTGGAGTTGTTTCGCAGTTATGTGGCCGACGCGGGCGAGACCCGGCAGGCGGCATTCGAGCGGATGGTCCGCTATTCCTACCGGATGGCCCCGACCCACATGGTCGCCTCACGCCCGCTGTACTACTACTACAACGGGGGCATGGATCCCAAGATGAAGATCCCCGCTGAAGCCGAGTTTGAGATCAAGGAGGAAGAGAATCCCTGGAAAAGCAGCGAACCTTTTACCCGGGACGAGATCAATACGATCGTCAAGCGCGGCATCGCCGCGAATTCAATTCACAACATTGACCCGGTTGCCTTTAGTGATGCACTGGTCCCGGCAACGCCCCTGGGTCTGAAGGGTACGAGAACACCTCAGGTGTTCAGCGGGGCCGGGGGCCGCCGCGTGTTTTACACCTGGGTGGCTGAGGGGCAGCAGGAAGTCCTGTTTTTGATGACCACGGGGACAGCCATCCCGGCATTCCGCGAGAGAGGGCCGGCGAAGATCAAGATGTTCTTTCCTGCCGATTCCGACCGTGTGGTCGCCAAAGGTCTGGCGCCGCCGACAGGCAACCCAACGGGCGAACTGACGAAGGTCAGGCTGCCCACCTCGCATACCGGGCTGCATCGGATTGAGGTCCATTCGCGGAGTTACGGACGCGCCGATATGCAGCCACCTGCGCTTTTTGTCGAGAAGTGGACCAGTCAATCCGATGTGAGCACGGTTTCCTGGTTTTCGGCTTATTTCTTCGTTCCTACCGGCACGAAGTATGTCGGTGGCTACTCTCCGGATGCGGTCGGATATCTAAAGGATGGCAGCGGCAACAATGTACTGGCATTCACCAAGCCGGAGTTCCCCGGTTACTTTAATGTGGAAGTTCCCCCTGGACAGGACGGAAGCGCCTGGCAGTTCTTCTACTGCGGAAAAACTCCCTGGTTGATGACGGTCCCCTCATTCATGGCCCGCAGTCCCGAGGAACTGCTGATTCCCGAAGAAGTACTGAGCAGAGAATTGACCGCCCGCAGGAATCGTTAACGGCCGTGGCACTTACGCATTGAGCGGAACGACGCGAGCCGTCCGGTGCGATTGATGACGAATCGTCGTCACCAATCGTTCATGGTGTCAGACCATGCATGCCAGAGAACTCCAGCGAGACGATGGTAACGAGCAAGGTGTGCCAAGCGA
>Ga0310120_10000144_pt1 | contig 56856 bp, 47 predicted proteins | sample CB27_AW_983_MG_FD_203506 | JGI IMG/M metagenome (GOLD analysis project Ga0310120, IMG submission 203506) | Marine microbial communities from Western Arctic Ocean, Canada - CB27_AW_983 | ecosystem: Environmental > Aquatic > Marine > Oceanic | place: Canada: Western Arctic Ocean | collected...
TGGGCGCGGTCGTCTATCCCAGGGTCGCGGGGAACGTGGGGGGGCGGCGGTGATTGGTGGCTTGCTCGAACCCGTAAGCCACCCGCAGGAGCACGGGCTCACTCCAAGCTCGGCCGAAGAAGGACACGCCGACCGGGAGTCCGGACACGAAGCCCATCGGGACCGAGATGTCCGGGTACCCCGCGATTGCGGCGGGCCCCGCACTGCTTCCGCCTCCGAGCCAGTCGCCCTTGATGTGATCGGTCATCCACGCAAGACGCATGGTCGGAGCGATGATGGCGTCCAAGTCGTGTTGGTTCATCAGGGCGTCGATGCCGTCTTGGCGATTCCCCCGTTGGATGGCGCGCACCGCGTTCCGGTACGCCTCATCGGTGAGCGGTCCCCTGGCCTGTGAGGCATGCATCCTCTCCTGGCCGAAGTATGGCATCTCGGCGTCGCGGTTCCGTTCGTTGAATTCGATGACCTCGGCCAAACTCTTGACGCGTGCGGATGGTCCCAGGCTCGACAGATAGGCGTTGAGATCCGCCTTGAACTCATACTCGAGCACCAGCAGGGGTAGCGTGTCGTTCCACGCGGCCGGGGGAAGGTTTGCGGGATCTATGACCACCGCCCCACTCCCCCTCATCGCCTCGATCGCCTCCTCGAACAGTGCCACGACCCGAGGATCGAAACCGGTAAAGCTGCGAGCGACGCCGATACGGGCGCCCTGCAGTCCGGCCGAATCGAGGAACTGCGTGTAGTCGGCATGCGAATTCCCCTCGCTCGCCGCCGTCGCATCGTCTCGGGGATCGACACCTGGCACCGCAGCTAGGAGGGTCGCCGCGTCCCGGACGGTGCGGGTCATCGGCCCGGCGGTGTCCTGCGAGTGCGAGATGGGGATGATCCCGGAGCGACTCCAGAGCCCCACCGTCGGCTTGATGCCGACCACGCCGTTGATGGACGACGGGCACATGATCGATCCACCCGTCTCCGTGCCGATCGTCAGGGCGGCGAGATTGGCGGAAACCGCGACGCCGGAGCCGGAACTCGAGCCACAGGGGTTCCGGTCGAGCGCATAGGGATTTCGGCACTGGCCGCCGCGCGCACTCCATCCACTGCTGGCCCGCTCTCCTCGGAAATAGGCCCATTCACTCATATTGGCCTTGGCCAGGATAATCGCCCCGGCTTCACGCAGTTTCTGGACCACGAACGAGTCTCGAGCTGGAATCGAACCCTCCAACGCGAGCGACCCCGCCGTCGTGGTCATGCCGTCATGCGTATCGATGTTGTCCTTGATCGCGATCGGTATTCCGTGGAGCGGACCCCGGGGACCATTGGCTCTCCGTTCCTCATCCAGTTCGTCCGCGATCTGCAGGGCGTCCGGATTCGTCTCGATGATCGACCGTAGCTCGGGACCCTGCCGATCCAACGCCTCGATCCGGCCCAGATACAGCTCGGTGATCGAGCGCGCGGAACGCTCGCCCGACTCCATGCTCCGCTGCAGCTCGTCGACCGTCACTTCGTCGAGTTCGAAGGCCTCGACGCCCGACGCACCTCCCTGTGACGAAGAGTCATCCGAATCCAACGGCACACAGGCCGTTGGCCCGACGGCCAAGGCCGCGCCACCCAAGGCCGTGGTACCGATGAATCGTCGTCGATCAATCATCACGTTCTCCTCGGAGTCAGGCGTGCCCTGCCGCGGGACGCGGCGCGGTCGAACTGTATTCTTCGGATCTGTTTCGCCATCCTTATTCGCATCCGAGTCCAGGTGATCCGACTCGGAATGACGTCGGCGCGAAAAAGTCAGGTCGTCATGATAGGGTGCTTCGACGGGGTCCGCACCCCGCCAGAGTCTCATCGGGAGGTCGTCTTTGACCCAGTGGTACGATCGTCGCGAGTTCCTTCGCCGGGTGGGCACAGCAAGCCTCATTGCCCCGACTTTCTCGATCGTCGGGTGTAGGATCGAGGAGAACGCGAGGGGGCGGGAAAGTCCTTTCGAAGAAGGCCTCCCGATCGTCCGACCCATACTGATGCCCTGGTCGGAAGAGGGAGTACGCATCGCCGCACCGGCCCTCGAGCTTCCGATCGCATACGTCTCCATGGGGGCTCGCCGGATCTTCGTCGAATACGGGTCCCGAATCCAGGTGAGTGTAATGCTGGCGGCTCACATATCCGTGAGCACCGGCCATTGGCGCGTCCCGCTTCCCGGTGACGACTTAGGGGTGCCCATTCCGGCCGGCGACGTACTCCGAGAATTTGAGGAAGTGGCTATAGGGGAATGGGACCCCACAGCGGATCCCACCGAGGGAGACTTTAGGATCCGACGGGGGCGGCGCGTACGGGTGAGAGTCGAGTTTCAATGCGCATCAATGTCCGCACGAGCCGGCTGGTTCAGCGCAGGCCCTTGGGACATCATTCAGTGCGCCGGGCCAGGCGATGGCGCGTGCCGGGAGGACTTCTCGACCATTGGTACCGGAACCCGTCACTCCCGCAGGACTCTCGGAACCTGTACCGAGCCGGAGGCCACCGTGCGCTACCTCACCTGGGTGTGTCCGGAGGTGTAGTCGAGTCCGTGGCCGGTTGAGTCGCGAGCTGAGGAGTAAAGGAGCGAAACTGACAAGATTTACGCTCTCGGCGGGGGCGGGCTTACAGAATCCTGCCCGCCGGCTTGCTAGCCCCTGGGCTCAACTCCATGTTGAGCGTCCCTTCCACGGGCAGACCGAGCCGATGAAGCAGTCCGCGAAACTCATGCTCGACAAGCAGATAGATCGTCGAGCCTTCGTGTCCCGACTTACGCAGTTAGGGGTCGGTACGGCTGCTGCCACGCAGTTGGCGACCTCTCTGTCAGCTGAAGTCTCCGCGCCACAGCAAGCCGGGCGTGTTTTACGAGACGCCACGGGGGGTGAGCTGATGGCGGAGTTCCTGCTCGACTGGGACGTCCGCTACGTGTTTGGCCTCGGTGGATCCGAGGAGGTGGGGTTCCTCGATGCGCTGGTCGACCGCCTGCCGCTACATTACGTGCAAGCGCTCCACGAGGGGTCGGTGATGTCCATGGCCGATGGATACGCTCGCGCTTCGGGGCAAACCGCGTTCATGAACCTCCACTCGGTGGCCGGGACCGGGTATGCCCTCGGGCCGATGGTGAACGCGTTCAAGGATCGCACTCCGGTGGTCATCACTGTGGGCCGGCAGTCGACGGATCTCCGGGGCAGCAACGCGTTCCTCGAGGCGGTCAACCTCAGCGAACTCCCGAGCGATTACACGCGCTGGACCTGGGACGTGTTGACCGCGGACTCGGTCCCAGAGGTCCTCAGGAGAGCCTTTCTCTTGGCGCGGGTGCCACCCGGAGGACCGACCTTCCTCACGTTTTCCAAAGATCTGTGGGAACAGCGGGTCGAAGCGGCGGAAATTCTGCCACGGTCGCGATCGCAGCCGGAGCTCGAGCTGGAGCCGAGTTCCTATCAGATAACGAGACTCGTCGACATGTTGGTGGGTGCCGACATGCCCCTCATCGTGGCTGGACGCGAGGTCAACCGCTTCGGGGGAGCGGACGATCTACTCGAGATCGCTCAGCTGCTAGGCGCTCCGTTGTTCATGGACACGGAGGCGAGTCACACGCCCGTCGTCGTTACCACGAGTCATTCGATGTACGCTGGCTTGTTCGCCGAGACCCCGCAGTTTCCGGAAGCGTTCGACCTGTATTGGAGCGTGGGCGGTACCATGTTCGCATTGGGTGCGACGCCGCCCAAGCCGCTCGTGCCACGCACCGCGTCCGTCATTCACACCGGCCTCGACGCGGCACAATTGGGCCGCAACTACCCCGTCGACCTCGGGCTGATGGCCAACACGGGACTCACGGCGTCGGCGGTTCTCGAACAGCTACGCACGCGAAACCTGGCGACGCCCGCCGTGGCTGCCCGCCGCCGTGCCGTCGAGCGGCATCACCAGGAGCGGCAGCAGCGCCTGGACGCCGCGGCGCGGGAAACGTGGGACGCGCGCCCGATCGCGAGCGCACGCCTCGCTACCGAGTTGAATCAGCGTCTCGATCCGGATGCGATCGTGGTCAGCGAACTCGTAACCTCTGAGCCGTTCATCAAGACATACCTCGACATCGGCTCGGCAGGCGCACACCGCCAGAACTTCACATCGCAGGGTGGGGTGTTGGGGTGGGGGGTCGCCGCCGCCATCGGAGCGAAGATCGCACGACCGGATCGCCAGGTCGTCGCGCTCGTGGGCGACGGCAGCTTTCAGTTCGGTGTCCAGGCGTTGTGGAGCGCCGTGCGCTACGAGGTGCCCATCGGCGTCATCATCTGGAACAACGGTGGCTATCAGGCCAATCGACGTTTTCTGCACGGCTACGGCGGTCGCGCGGCGGAGACCGGAAAATACGTCGGAACATCACTGCGTGGCCCCGACATCGACAACATCGCCATCGCCTCGGGTTACGGTGTGGAGGGCGAGCGAGTGGAGGACCCGAATCGCCTGGGTGCGGCCCTGGATCGGTGTCTCCGACGCGTGGAGGATGGACAGCCCTACCTTCTCGACATCGAGATCGAGCGACGCTACGGCGGGGCGGATTCGGACTGGTACGACTTCTTTTCGGTGGCGCGAGGAGAACCGAGGCGGAGTTGAGGGAGACGGGCACAACAGACGCTCCACCGACTCACGGGATCGGAGCATGATCGGTCACACCAGCTTGCTGGGGTCTCACGCCCGCCTCTATTCTCTGGATCAAGACGAATTTCACCTTTCCTAGTCCATGCCCAATTCCACTACCCTGACGCTATCCATAAACGGTGAGGACGTGCAGGTAGTCTTCCCCACACATCACACTCTGCTCGAGGTCCTCCGTGAGCGGTGCGGGCTTACGGGGACCAAGCACGGCTGTGAGTTGGGCGAGTGCGGAACCTGCATGGTCCTGGTCGACGGCGAGCCCGTCCTGAGCTGTCTGCTACTCGCCGCAGAATTGGGCGAAGCCGCGGTCGAAACCGTGGAGGGGCTCCAGGAGGGGGGAAACCTGCATCCGCTCCAGGCGGCCTTTGCGGATTTGGGGGCGGCTCAATGCGGCTACTGCACCCCTGGCATGCTGATGGCCGCCAAGGCCCTACTGGCCGAGCACGTCGAGCCCTCCAGCGAACAGATTCGCGCGGCCCTGGCCGGAAATCTGTGCCGCTGTACCGGCTACCATAAGATCGTCGAGGCGGTGGAGTGGGCCGCAGCACTCATGCGCGGAGACGCACAGGCGACCCCGACCCGTGAGGCAATGTACGGCGCGACTCTCCCGGAGCAGGGGTGATGGCCGACCCCACCGCCGCACTGCCCATGGCATCGCCCGCCGCTCCCGCCATTGCTCCGGCTATGGCGTCGCCCGCCGCTCCGCCCGAAACGGAAGCACCCGAACAACCCACGGATCCGGCCGCACCTGAACAACCGTCGAAGACCGCCGAACTCGACATCGTCGGGACACCCTTCCGCCGCGTTGACGGCTGGGCGAAGGTGACCGGACAGACGCGCTTCGCCGACGACCTCACCTTTCCTCGCATGCTCCACATGCGTTTGCTGCGCAGCATGGTGCCCCATGCCAACGTACGTGGCATCGACACGTCTGTGGCCGAGCGCATGCCGGGTGTGAAGGGAATCCTGACCGGAAAAGACATGCCCGAGCCGTTCGGGATTCTGCCCGTCTCTCAGGACGAGCACGCGCTTTGTCTGAAGAAAGTCCGCTTCGTAGGCGATCCCGTGGCCGCCGTAGCGGCGCTCACGGAGGAGCAGGCAGGCGAAGCGTGCGCCGCCGTCGAAGTCGACTACGAGCCGCTCACCACGATCGCCTCGGTCGACGAGGCCCTGGATACTCCGGAGCCGCGCATCCACGAGTACGGAGACGAGGGCAACCTCCACAAGAAGATCTCTCTGGAGTTCGGCTCCGTGGACGAGGGCTTCGACGAGGCGGAGGTCGTCTATGAGGGCCTCTACTTCTACGAGGGCAGCACCCATCTACCTATGGAGCAACACGCCGCCGTGGCCGTGCCCGAAGACGACGGCCGAGTGACGCTCTACTCGTCGACGCAGACGCCGCACTACGTGCACAAGGCCCTGGCCAAGGTGCTGAATCTCCCGGAGTCCCGGATCCGGGTCATCGCGTGTTCGGTGGGCGGAGGATTCGGCGGCAAGAGCGACATCTTCAACCACGAGATCGCCGCCGCCAAGATGGCGCTCGTCACGGGCCGTCCCGTGAAGATCTGCCTAAACCGGGAGGAAGTCTTCTACTGCCACCGGGGACGGCATCCCGTGCTCATGCAGCTTCGTACAGGCTTCACGAGCGACGGGGCGATGACGGCCCAACATCTCAAAACCGCGCTCGACGGCGGAGCGTACGGCAGCTACGGCGTGGCGAGCACCTACTATACTGGCGCACTCCAGACCGTCACCTACGGGCTTCCTCGCTACCGCTTCGACTCCATCCGGGCGTTCACGAACAAGCCTCCGTGCGGCCCCAAGCGCGGCCATGCCACCGTGCAGCCGCGTTTCGCCCTAGAGGTACACCTGGACAAGGCGGCCGACCGCCTCGGCATCGATCCGGCCGACCTCCGTCTAAACAACCTGCTGCCCGCCGACTCCGTCACCGCGAACTACCTCAAGGTCGGAAGTATGGGGCTACGTGAATGCATCGAGGCGGTCGTCACGGGCAGCGGATGGCGAGAGCGGCGAGGCAATCTTCCGGAAGGAAGAGGCCTCGGGCTCGCGTGCGGGTCCTACCTCACCGGAGCGGGCCTTCCCATCTACTGGAACCACCTCCCTCAGTCGGCGGTGCAGCTCAAACTGGATCGTACGGGAACGGTGGCTGCCTTCTGTGGCGAAGCCGAGATCGGCCAGGGCTCGGACTCTGTGCTGGCCGCGTGCGTCGCCGAAGTCCTGGGAATCGAGTTGGGCGACATCGTGCTGTGCGTGGCAGACACCGGGCTCACGCCCGTGGACCTGGGAAGCTACTCGTCGCGAGTGACACTCATGGTCGGCCGGGCCGCCGTAGAAGCGGCTGAGCGCGCTCGCGACATCCTGGCCGGGGCCGCGGCGGTGAAGCTGGACGTGCCGGCCGATCGGCTTGTCTTTGCCGGCAAGCGTGTCTTCGACTCGGAGGATCCCGAGCGAGGGCTGACCTTTCAGGAGGCAGTCCAGTGCGCGGAAGAGAGGGTCGGTGCCCTGACCACTACGGGCTCCTACGCGCCGCCGCGGGCGCCTGGGCGCTACCGGGGTTCCGGCGTCGGGCCTTCCGCCAGTTACTCCTACACGGCGTGTGTGATGGAGGTGGTCGTCGATCCGGGGTCGGGGTTGTACGAGGTCGAGCACATTTGGATGGCCCACGATATCGGAAAGAGCATCAACCCCGTTCTCGCGATGGGACAGATCGAGGGGAGCATCTACATGGCCCTGGGCGAAGCGATGATGGAGGAGCAGGTCTTCCGGCGCCTGCCGAAGAGCCGCTCGAACGCACTCGTCCACAAGATGCCCTCCATGCTCGAGTACAAGAGCCCGACGTTCCACGAGATGCCGCCCTGCACGACCTATGTGATCGAGAATCCCGATCCCGAGGGACCGTTCGGCGCCAAAGAGGCGGGACAGGGACCCCTCCTGCCCATCATGCCGGCGTTGGCGAACGCGATCCACGACGCGGTGGGCGTGCGCGTCGACCAGATCCCCATCGGGCCTCACATGGTGCGTAAGGCCTTGGAGGACAAAGCTGCGGGCGGCGAAGGCCGCTACGGCCCGGACGTCTTCCCGGACGTGGACTTCGGTATACCGCTTCTTGTCCCGACGCCCGACGAGGGCGGAGACGGACGCGCAGTGAATCAAGACTCTGCGGGAGTGCGCGGAGGAGCGGGTACCATGACGGATCGGGCCAAGCGGGGCTCACAGTGAGTGGATCCAGCCCATGATGCGCCTTCCCATCTTCCGGCTCCATCAGCCGGCTAGCTTGTCCGAGGCACTGGCGTTGATGGGGACCGCCGAGGGTCCGACCCGCTTGGTCGGGGGCGGCACCGATCTGTGGCCCAACATGAAGCGCCGCCATCAATCGGCCGAAGACGTGGTCAGCCTGAGAAACGTCGCCGAGCTACGGGGCATCCGGGGCGAAGCCGGAGGCGAGATTCGGATCGGAGCGATGACCACGCTCAGCGCCGTGGCGGCGAGCCCCGTGATCCGCTCCACGCTCCCAGCTTTGGCTCGGGCGGTTGAATCGATCTCCACACCCGCCATACGGAACATGGCGTCGCTCGGCGGCAACCTGTGCCTCGACACACGCTGCACGTACTACAACCAGAACCAGGAGTGGAGGGAGTCGATCGACTTCTGTATGAAGGAGGGTGGAACCGTGTGTTGGGTCGCTCCCCAATCCCCACGCTGCTGGGCGATCTCCTCAAGCGATACCGCACCGATGCTGTGTGCGCTGGACGCCAGTATTCGGCTTCTGTCTCCCGACGGAGAGCGCGAGTTGCCGCTCGCCGCCCTCTATGAGGACGACGGCATCGACTATATGACCAAGCGTTCCGACGAGGTGCTTACGGAGGTCGTGATTCCGGCACCGCGCGATCTGGAGAGCTCGTACTGGAAGCTGCGGCGGCGGGGCTCCATCGACTTCGCGGTGCTCAGCGTGGCGGCGGCGGTCCGGAGGGACCCGGAGGGAACCGTAGAGGACGCCCGCGTCTGGTTGGGTGCGGTCGCCTCTGCGCCGGTCCGCTCGGATGCGACCGCGCAGGAGTTGATTGGGCACGCACTGACCGCCGACGTCATCGCCCGAGCCGCGAAGGCGGCTCGCAAGGTGGCCACGCCGCTGGACAACACGGACTTCACGCTCCAGTGGCGCTCGAAGATGGTCACCACGTATGTGGAGGCCGCGCTCCGCGAGATCGCTGACCTGCCCCAGGAACGACTCTCACCGCGCCACACGACATGAACCGCATCGGAACGCACCCACGGAGGATCGAGTGACCACGCAGCACGGCCGGGACGAGCTCCTACGGCATCAGGAAGCGAACTTGGCGTTCATGATGCAGCACGTGCTGTGGACCAATCCGTTCTACCAGAAAAAATTCCGGGAGCTGCACCTGCCGGAGGAAGGCATCACCGTCGGCGACTTGGCCTCTCTTCCCTTCACCGACAAAGCCGAGCTGGTTTCCGACCAAGAGACGAACCCGCCCTACGGCACCAACCTCACACGTCCGGCTTCGAAGTATACCCGAGTGCATCAGACGTCGGGGACCACCGGCCATCCTCTACGATGGATGGACACACGAGAGAGTTGGTCGTGGTGGCTGGACTGCTGGGTGGAGGTATACCGGGCCGCTGGTGTCACGTCGGAGGATCGCTTGTTCATCCCGTTCTCGTTCGGGCCGTTCGTCGGCTTCTGGGCGGCGTTCGAGGCGGGTCCACGGATCGGCGCCCTGACGATCCCCGCCGGAGGCTTCACTTCTGAGCAACGGGTGGAGAAGGTCCTCGAGTACGAGGCGACCGTGCTCGTGTGCACGCCGACGTATGCCCTGCGGCTCGCCCAGATCGCACGTGAGCTCGGCAGGGATCTGTCGGCCAGTCACGTACGGATCGCGATCCACGCGGGCGAGCCGGGCGCCAGTCTACCGAACGTGCGCGGCCAGATCGAGTCCGCGTGGGAAGCGCGTTGCTTCGACCACGCCGGAGCCACCGAGGTCGGCGCCTGGGGATACGGGTGCGGCGAAAAAGACCGCATGCATATCAATGAGCGAGAATTCGTTGCCGAGGTGATCGACCCCGAGACGCTGGAGTCCATACCGATAGAGCCGGGAGTCTGGGCTAGGGGTGAGTTGGTACTCACGAATCTCGGTCGGGTCGGGAGCCCCGTGATCCGCTACCGTACCGGTGATCTCGTGGAGATGTGCGGAGATCCCTGCCCGTGCGGACGCCCGAGCGTTTGGCTGGCCGGTGGCGTGCTCGGTCGCATCGACCAGATGGTCACGGTCAGGGGCGTCAACGTCTACCCCGGCGCCTTGGACAACATCATTCGAGCGCACCCCTCAGTCGAAGAATACGAGGCGCATATTCGCACGCACCGGGCCATGCACGATCTACTTCTCAAGGTCGAGGTTGGGGGGGGCAATGCTAAAGAAGCCGTCGAGGCACTCGTCAGCGATATCCACAGCCGGCTCCAACTGCGGCCCACCATCGAGGTCGCCGAGGCTGGGAGTCTCCCACGTTACGATCTGAAGTCGCTGCGGTTCCAGGTTCATGTCGATGAAGGCGACACGTCTGCACAATAGGAAGATCATGCCCACGATCGAGAGTCAGGGATATCCGCTGGTTTTCAGCGTAGCGAACGACCGGAAGGCCTCGAGCAAGCGAGCAGATCAGGTCATCGTGCGCGCCGAGGTCCGCTGCCTAGAGGGGATGCAGAAGGAAGCGGTCATCCGGGTCGGCTCCGGGCGCACGTGGCGCATGGTGTCGGACGAGGGACCCTACCTCAACGGCACTGACCTGGCACCCTTCCCCCTGGCGTTCTTCACGGCGGGCATGCAGTTCTCGTTCCTCTCGCAGCTCCTGCAAAGCGCCCGGGCTCGGTCCATCGCCATAGCGTCGGTAACCCAATCGCAGGACAACTTCTACTCGATGGGGGGATCGTTCCTGCGAGGAGACGCCACGGGCGGCGCCATGCCGGCGCAGGTGGAGGTCTCCATCGAGTCGGACGCCGACCCGGACGATGTCCTGAGCCTCGTGAAGATGGCGGTTGCCAGTTCGGGCCCACAGGCGCTCATGCGAGACACCCTGACCAACGTCTTCGCCCTGAGGCACAACGGCAAGCGCTGTGATGTGGACGGGCTCGAGGCTTCCGGGTCGGCTCACGAAAAGGCGCCGGTTTTCGAGGGCGTTACTCCAGACGCGGCGCACCCCGACGCAGACGGCATCATCACGAAGGTCAGCCAAGCCGAGAAGGTGCACGGCGTTGAGGGCGGCGCGGGGAGTAGTCTGAAGACCGAGCAAAAGCGCACATTACACGTTCACGGAAAGGCCCGCGTGACCGATGGCATGGCGATGGAGACGGACGTCGAACTCTTCAAGCCCATAGGGAGCAGCTTCCGCTTCCTCTGCGACGAGGGCCCAGACAACGGTGGGGCGGAGAGTGCGCCGCCGCCGCTCGCCTATGTGAGCGCGGGGGTCGGGTTTTGCTACATGACTCAGCTCGGCCGCTACGCTCACATCCTAGGAAAGCCCCTCTCCAGTTATAGCCTGATCCAAGAGAACGCTTTCGCCTTCCAGGGCTCGGTCGCACAAAGTACCCGGTCCGTAACCGCCCAGCCGACCGACACACACGTGTTCATCGACTCCGACGAGGACGACGATGTCGCGGCGGACTTCGTGCGCACCGGGGAACGGACGTGCTTCTTGCACGCCGCCATGCGGGGGCAGCACCCGTCCGACATCCACCTAAGGCTCAACGGGCTCGACGTCACGCTGTGACTCCGTGCTTTCTTTGACTTGCCGGCTCGAGCGGTCCGGTCAGGTCGCGGCCATCCACCGGGGCAGGACCCCGGTGCCCCGAAGAAGCAGTCTCAATGAAGAAGGGCGTCTCAACGTAGACGATAGCGCTGGATCTTCCCTGTCGCGGTTTTGGGAAGGTCGTCGACGAACTCGATCCAACGCGGTCGCTTGTACGCGGCCATGTACTCCACGCAGTGCTCGACGAGCCGCCTCATCAGCCCGTCGTCGCCCGCGTATCCCTCCCGGAGAACCACGTACGCCTTGGGCTTCACGAGATCCGACGCATCCGTGACGCCGACGACCGCGCATTCGAGCACCGCCTCATGGGAGATGAGCGTGCTTTCGACCTCGACGGGTGACACCCAGATCCCGCCGACTTTCAGCATGTCGTCGGAGCGACCGGCGTGCCAGAAATATCCGTCCTCGTCCTCGAAGTACTTGTCGCCCGTGTCGAGCCACTCACCCAGGAAGGTCTTTCGCGACCGTTCCGGGTCGTGCAGGTAGAAGAGTGCAGCGGTTTCTCCCTTGAGCTGGAGGTTGCCGATCTCGCCCCTGGGGACTTCGCCGCCTTCAGGATGGACGATACGACACTCGTATCCCGGCACGGGCCTGCCGCTACTCCCTGGGCACACATCCCCTGGCCGGTTGGAGATGAAAACGTGGAAGTTCTCCGTCGACCCGATCCCGTCGATGAGCTCGATTCCCGTGCGGTCGTGAAACTCGTGCCAGACAGGGGCCGGTAACGCCTCGCCCGCGGAGACACCCAACCGCAGCGATGTCAGGTCGTACAAGTCCGTGAAGTCGTCGACGGCAAGCATCGACGCGTAGCCGGTCGGAGCGTTGAAGACGATGGTCGGTTGAAAGCGATCGATCACGCCGAGAACATCGGTCGCAATGCGTGGACTTCCAGGATGGAAAACCACGGACGCACCGACGAACCAAGGGAAGATCAGATTCCCCCCGAGACCGAACACGAAAAAAAGCTTCGCGACAGAAAAAGTGCGGTCTTGTTCACGGAGGCCCAGGACGTCCACACCCCAGAGCTGCGCGGTGAGCGCAAAGTCTTGATGACTGTGGAAGATGCCCTTCGGGCGACCGGTCGTCCCGCTCGAGTAGTTGAGCGTGCCGAAATCGGAGCGGGACGTGTCGGCCGCGTCGAGATTGGCGGGTTCCTCGGCGATCCAAGACTCGTAGGTACGGAAGGCTCTGCCCCTCTCGCCGGCCGCCCCGGTCACGGGCCCGCCGGGCCCACGTGGTCGGTGGCGTCCTGGCCCCCCTTACGTGTCGGGAAGAACCGCTCGGTGGCCTCCGGATCGGGTACCGGGCCGAGGAGCGAGCCGAGCACGGTCGCAGCGGTCGACGCGAGAACGATGGGGACGACCGGCATTACCCCGCTGCCCGCGATCGTGTACTCGCCCTCGACCCCTTGTGACCGCATGAGCAGAATGACCCACAGCACGACGGTGGTCCCGAGTGCCGCCAGCGCTCCCGTCGCCGAGCTACGCCTCCAAAAGAGTGCGGCGGCGATCATCGGGAAAAGGCCCGCGTACCCGCTCAAGGACCAGACTCCCAGATTGAAGATCGACCGCGTCGTGATCTGGGAAGCCACGAACGCCGTGGCCAGGAACGCCAGGATGAAGATACGACTGAAGAGTACCTGCCTCCGTTCAGACAACTCACCGCGAAACCCGTGGGGGCGCAGGACGTCCTGTGTGAACATCGTTCCCACGGCGAGCGTCTGCGAGTCGAGCGACGACATGATGGCGGCGAAGATCCCGGCGGCGAGAAGGCCCGCGAGCACGCCACCCGAGTTTTCGAGGATCAACTGCACCAGGATTGGGCCGGCGAAGGGTTGAGCGTGGTCGATGTTGCCGATCACACCAAGCGCCACGCTCGGAAGCCACACGACCACGATGCCCAGCGGGTAGAGGGTGATGATGGCCTTGAACGACTTGGCGTGGTCGGCGGATAACCAATGGCTGAAGATGTGTGGGAACACCCCGACCGAGAGCGGCACCAATAGGTAAGACGCCATCGTCATTAGCGTGTGGGCGTCCTGGCCCACGATGGCGAGCTCGTTGTGGTTCTCGCGGATCGTGTTCATGGCCGCCGTGAGTCCACCATAGCTGCGCGTGATCACGACGAAGGCAGCGGCCCCCACGAGCATGAACACCGACGTCTGAAATGTGTTCACCCAGGCCGTGCTTCGCATGCCACCGTACGTCACGTATACGAAGATGACCCCGCACACGAGAAGGCTTCCGACCCAGGTGGGAACTCCTGGACCCTGACCGGCGGTGACCGCCGAGAGCGCGTCCCCTCCTCCTTTGACGCCGATGAGGACGTAGGGCAACAGCAGGACGACCAGCACGACGAACAGACCCACGGCAAGCGGCTCGGAGCCATACCGATCCCTGAAGAACTGAACCTGGGTCAGATAACCGTGCCTCTTGCCGAGCCACCACATGCGTGTGCCCACGAAGTAGAACACGAGAGGGACGACCAGAGCCGAGCTCGAGGCCATGAGGGCGTACACGACGATGCCCTGCCGGTACGCCTCACCCGAGGCTCCCAAAATCGAGAACGCCGTCATGTTGGTACCGAACAGCGTCATCAGGAGGACGAAGGGTCCGATGCTACGACTCGCGACGTAGAAGTCCTCCCCGGTTCCTCTCGATCGGCGGTGTGCGAACAGCCCCACGGACAACACAACCGCCAAGTAGAGGACGATGACGGTGAGGATCATTCCGGGTCCTCATCTTCCAAGAAGGCGGGCCAGCCCCTACGGGCGAGTGTCCCCATGACGACGGACAGCGCCAGCGTCAGTAGGACGTGGTACAAGAGGTTGATCGGGAGCCCCAGCACGAGCCGGTCGGTGCCCCACAGCCAGTAGTTCAGATGAAGAAGCAGCGCTACACACAGGACCACGAAAAGCCACCGGGGATAGAACTTGGTCTCACGGTCAGGGCGTGCGGATGAGGGTCGGCGCGGCTGCATCGCCGGAGAATACGGGTCGAAGGGCGAACTCGTCCAGGTCGCGAGCGTCCGCCGCTGCGCTATCGGTAGACTACCCCGCCCTTCACCACGTGCTCGACGTACCCCAATACGTTGATATCGAAGAGTGGATTCCCGCGCACGACGATCACATCGGCCAGCTTTCCAGGCTCAATCGTGCCTAGCTCACGGCCACGGCCAAGGATCTCGGCTCCAGTCTTGGTGGCGGCCGAGATGGCCTGCAGCGGAGTCATACCGCTGTCGACGAGCGCGGAGATCTCTCTCCAGGCGGACTCGGTGTGGAAGTTGAGTGGGCTGCCGGAGTCGGTCCCCATCCCCATCACGGCGTTCGCCGCGATGAACTGCCGTGCGGCAACGGAGCTTTTACGGATCTGTTGAGGCGTCGTGCGGAAGTAGGACAGCCGGTGAAAATCCTCGAAGGATCGCTGGAATTCCTCGTAGAGCTCGGGGGGAAGGTCCCCCACCAATCGTCGATCCTGCAGCCGCTCGGGAAATTCCAGAGTCGCCTGGAACACCCAAGGTCGATGTGCAATGGTCTGTACGACGGGGATGCCGCTGTTGGCGATCTCCAACACCAAGTCGTCCGGGTACGGCGGATTTCCAGCGGAGCCCGCGTGCTGGATCACGTCCGTGCCCGCGCGCATTGCAGCCCGAATGGCGTCTGGTGCGTAGAGGTGGCTATGCACCTGGAGGCCTCTCGCGTGAGCCACCTCGACAACCGCCCGCATCAACGTCTCGGACATTCCCGACCAGGTCTTGATGACGTCCACACCGGCGTCCGCCAACTCCTGAGTTCTCTGCGCCGCCTGTTCGGGGGTGCTCACGACGTGTTGGAAGTACTCGGGATAGCCGCCCCACCGCCGGCCAGCGATCCACGGTCCGCTCACGAGCATGCGGGGGCCGGGAACCTCACCCCGGGCAATTCGGTCACGGAGACTCACAATCTCCAGGGGTGCCCCCAAATCCACGGCCGTCGTTACGCCCGCCATCAGGAGCTGCTTGGCGGCAATCTCCATCATCGCCTGCTTGTCAGGCGTGAAGAACGGAAACCACTCCGAGTACTCTCCGTGGCCGAGGAACATCGTGTGCACGTGGAGGTCGATGAGGCCTGGGAGCATGGTCATCCCACGGGTGTCGATCACCCTGGCATTGCTGGGAATCTCCACCTGGTCGGCCGGGCCCACGGTCACAATCCGGTCGCCTTCGATCACGATAGCGGCATTGTGGATGACGGGGCCCTCGTAGCCGTCCAGCAGCATGCCCCCGACGAGCGCCACCTGCTGCGCACCGCCGGCTGCCGCGGCGCCGAGGATCAGGGCCGCGGCGCTCATGGTGGCTCGAACACCTCTGCCGAGCAGAGCGGGAGTCACTGGCTCCAACGAAAAAGTCGCCATCAGGGGGCTCTCCGATCGGTGGAGCGGCGCACCGAGCAACGGCGCACTAAGGTGCCACGGCGGGGCGAGTCCTTACGACGAACCCCCCGCAACACGGGGAATTCGAGCGTCGCGAACAGCGAAGGGTACGCCCCCCGCCTGTCGGATTTGTCACCATCGGTCCCTGCTCCTGACACACGGTTGCGACGGTTCTCGCTACCGCGCCTCTTTTCCCTCCGTCTACCTGCACTGCTGCGCGGCGTTCGCTGACTCGACGCTCTTCCCATACTTCCATTCATCTCGTTCCGGCCTGGGGGACAACGACAGCTAACAAGCTGGCGATCGGACTTGAACCGATAACCTGCTGCTTACAAGGCAGCTGCTCTACCAATTGAGCTACGCCAGCAAGATGATATCAAACAACGTCTTACGGTACCGATGATGCGCGATACCGTTGGTTGAGTCACCAATAAGTCACCACTGCGACCGATCCTGAGGCACGCTGTGTGACCAATAGTAACCGCCACCGGCGTGGTCATCTACTCTACAGCGATCCCATCGAACGTGCCTATTTTGCTCCGGTTTTGACAGGTGCTCCAGAGGGTCTACATGTCAGGGTCTGACAGTCCTCCGCTCTGATCACCGAGGGGGCCTCCCGTTTCCAGTTCTCGATGTGACGGTGCGGCGGCTTCCGTGGCGATGTGGACAAGGTGTAGGGTAGAGCTTGTGCCTATCCTGACGCCAGCCTAGTGTAACCGCCCTCTAGGACCGAGCCTCGGTCTCCCGCCAGTTTCGGGAATACATGACACCAGGAAGACCCCATCATGGCCGACCTACCGGCTCGATAGTCGCCGCTCATAGCGACATCAGAACCTAGCGAACTCTACCACTTCCAATCCTGTGGAGCTTTGTGCTTAGCGCTGTCGTGGGTTCCTGCTCGGATGACCCAGGCACAGCACCGGACCTCGAGATGCCGCCCCAGACCGTGGTTCTGTTCGCGACCCCAAAGATAATTTCTGACTTTTCCAGTCCGGCGGCTGATGTTGCTCGCTTCCTCGACCATTACCTGCCGCTGACATCACGCGCCGCAGAAACGATCGTGATCTTCGCGGTTGGAAACAGCGAGCACATTCCCGAATACCGCGGAAAGGACTTCTGGGACGACGAGGTCGAGTGGGCGCGGCACACGGGCTTTCGGATCCCTGTCTCCGACCGGGCCCTCGATTACAACCAGATCGAGGGAATTCTACGCGCCTTCAGGAGCCATGCAGCTGCTCAAGCGTTAAATTTCAAGCTGTTCGACCAGGTCGATCAGACCCGCGAGATGGCCTACACCGACTTCAGAGACAATCGACATCCAGAATGCTTGGCTCGCGACTACGGAGACGCCTTCGACATTGGAGTGGGCATGAGGGCGGATCACTTCATGTGCGCGAGTGCGCCGAACGGCTTCGAGGCGGGCACCCTGTGTGGCCGCTTTCTCGCTGATCAGGTGGCCCACTACTTGGACGATCTCGGGTTCGATGGCATCCTGTACGGCAACCAACTCGGGACGCGTGGCCGCTGGCTCCCCGAGAACGAGCCCGGTTACTCAGAGGAAGAAGCGACTGTCATCCACGACTTCCTCGAGTACTCACGACTTGTTCTAGGGGACAAGGAGCTCATGTGGTTCGACTCGTACAACAACGTTACCGTGGAGCGGGAATCCTTCAGCTTTCCCAGCGACGGGTATCGCTTCTTCGACTATCTCATGGCGTCCGAGTTCGCCGTCATCACGTTCACCGAGCGCTACGTCGATAATCTGGAGAGCAAGCTCCTCCTCAACGATAGACCGCGGGTGCTCGCCACTCTGGACTACGTGGATCCGTGGTACGCCTACAACTCCATGACCGAGTATGCAGCGGAGTCTGCTCGTCTCGAACAGATCGCGATTGCATTCCGGCACTAGATCGACGGGCTCGTGTTCTTCGCTAACGATGAGGCAGGCGCACTCGTGCCCGAGGATCTGATAGAATCATTTGCGGAACGCTTTTTCGGCCCGCTCCTTCCCCCTCCCCCGTACTGATGAGCTACCTGCTGCGTTCGAGCCACGATCGGTAGCTTTCATACGAATGGATCGCGAACCCGTGGAAACTTGCGAAGTGCTGCAACTCCCGGGCTGTCTGATCCATCACGACCTCAAGCTCATTTCTGCTGTAGCGCGCAAACGACAACTTGCTCGAGGGCACGTCTGTCGCACGCGATTCCCTCAGGATCACGACCGCCGCCGCCATCGGTGGTCCGGAGAGCCGGCTCCATACCTCCGCCACAATAAGTACAGCCTGGATCACCAACACCGGTATGTAACGCATGGAGCCCCCTATGCGCAGATCTCAATACCAACAGAAATCCGTATGTCCGAAATCAGTACGGCAAGAAGTAGAGTACGATCGCCAAGAACGGGACGAGCAACAGCATCATGGTGATCGCGTAGCCGAACATGTCGCGAGCTCGGAGGCCGGTGATGGCGAGCAACGGGATCGCCCAAAACGGGTTTAAGAGGTTGGTGTGTGCGTCCCCGACCGCGTAAGCGGCAATGGTCTGCCCATAAGGGATTCCCAACTCGGCACCGGCCACCATCATCGGGCCGCCGATGATCGCCCACTCACCCCCCGCCGACGGCACGAAGATGTTGAGGACTCCTCCCGTAATCCAGGCGGTCACGGCGAACGTCTCCGGCGTGGCGATGGAGAGCAGCGACGCGGTCATGGAGTCGACCAGCCCGGTCCCCGTCATGATTCCGATGATCCCCGCGTAGAACGGGAAGAGCAGAACGACGCCCGCGCTCCCCTGAACGGCGTCATAGAACTCGTGCAGGTACTTGGTCGGACTGACGTAAAGCAGCATCCCAATCATGAGGAACCCGAAGTTGAAATTATTCAGGTCCAGTGCACCGAGGCCCTCTGTGAAGAACTGTCTCAGAAACAGCACGACGCCGGTCAACGCGATGACGCCGCCGAGGATCTTGCTGTTGTCGATCCTGTCGGCCAAGGCCAGCTTGGCGGTGCCGGAATCACTGCTCTGCGTGACCGGGGCCGCCTCCGGCTGAGCATCACCGTCGTCGACGTTCACGTACATTCCAATCCCTCTGCAGTTCTCGTCGGGTGGACTCAGCAGGTATAGCATGATCGAACAGAAGACGATCGACAGCCCGGTAAGGATCAGCGGGTAGGAGTGGAACACCCACTCAGTGGAAGGGATCACGCGATCGACGAACCCCATCTGCATCAACGCATTCCCCTCGGTCGCCTGTAGGAGACCCGCGGAGCTGGACAACCCCCATCCCCACGTGAGGCTCATCCCCATGTAGCCGGCCACGGCCAACAGCGGATAGTGGGCAGCCATCCCGCTCTTGGCGGCGTGCTTCCCCATCTCCCGGGCCAGGATCGCTCCGAAGATCAGCCCGAGACCCCAGGAGATCCATCCGGCCAGCATAGATCCGACACCCACCAGAACCACGGCTTGCCGGCCGTTCTTGGGCAGCCGTACGAGGCTGAGGATCATGCCCCGCACCCGCGGATGGTACGCCACCACGTTGGCGGTCACGAGAATGAGCACCATCTGCATCGCGAACTGTAGAAGGGCCCAGAAGCCTCCGTACCATGACAGGGCGATCTCGGTCACGCCGGACCCTTCCGAGAAGAATGCTGCGCCGGCGGCGACATAGGTCAGCAGGATCGCGAAGAGAAACGGGCTCGGCATCCATCGCTCCACGCGGTCGGCGATCGCTTCCCCGAACTTCTGTACGGGAGTCAGCGCCGGCGCGGTGACCCGTTGGGTGTCCTGCTCGGTGTCCTGGTCAGCAATCGTCATGCTTGGCTCCTTGGCCTGTTATGTGTCCTATGACACATTCGACACCCAGAAAAGTGAGTGATCGTGAACGCTTCCCTGTGCGCACCCCCAGAAGTCTGGAGCGCCAACACGCTCCTCACGGACGAGCACGGAATGAAGAAAATGTGGCGAGGTACTTGCTGAGGTTCTGGAATAGTGAGCCTAAGGGACGGTGCCATCGACTCCTGCGCAACCCACGCAGCCGGCCCTCAAATGGCTCGCCGATCGATCACCTGACCCACCGGTCGCTCACCCACGTGGGCCCGCGGCCCTCTCGGAGGTACCACCTCCCGCACGGGTTCCGTCACCTCCGGCGTCCACGAGTCCTGGCCTCCGGCGCCCGAACAGACGTCCCCGGTCCCCCCGAAGTGCGTATGCAGGCACGCCAACTCCGACCCCAAGCTCTCGAGCAGTTGGAGGGTCTCCGGGAACTCGACCCGTTGGAAGTAACCACCGCGACCGCCCCGAGCCATATCCGCCGTCGTCTGTCCCAACCGCGTTTTGGTCGTGACGTCAGCTCCCTTCGACACCAGGTAAAGGATCAGCTCGTTGTCGCCCCTGATAGCCGCGTAGTGCACCGGCGTGTATCCCCAAAAGTCGGCGAGATTCACGTCGGCCCCCTGCTCCTCCACCAGATACTTCACCGTGGACATGAACCCGTCGGGGACATGTCGGATACTGAAAGCACCCAACCCCACGTATCCTCCACCCGCAGCGACGTGGATGGGATAGTAACCCGGCTGATTTTCAGCGACCGGCGGCAACCCGGAGTCATCTTCGATCCGCCCGTCCTGCTGCCGTCTCTCCCTCATCCTCACCGGCGGCAGCGAGGTCGGAGTGTTTGGATCCGCACCGTGGGCCACGAGCAGCTGCATGGCCTCGAGATCCTGGGCGATGGTTGCACGCCAGAACGGAGTCGCGCCCTTGATGTCCAACCCGATCCGAGTACGTCCGTACTCCCAATACCAAAGGTGGGTCTTGAGCTGGACGTTGGTCTCCGCACCAGCCTCGAGAAGCGCCTCCATCACTTCGATGTACTCGGCCTTCTGGCGGTCCTGCGCACGGGGCTGAGGATACCGTGACTTGGGAGCCCATTGGGTTTGAAGCACCGCGAAGAGCGGTGTGGCTCCGTCGGTGCTGGCGGCCAGCGTGGGATCGGCCCCTCGCTCGAGCAAGAGCAGGGCCAGATCAAAGTGACCATTGAGCGTGGAAAGAAGGAGTGGGCTTGTCTTATCCCCCGCACTCACCTGGTTCACCTCGGCGCCAGCCTCGAGAAGCGCGAGCGCTGCCCCCATGTGACCCTCGCGCGCCGCGTGAAGCAGAGCCGTGAACCCGCCCGTGCAGCGAACCAGCGTCTCCCTTATGCCCTGGTCTCTGACCCCATCGGCGTACATACCAGGCGGTCGTCCCCCCTCCACCGCCCGCACACTCTCGTACAGGACCTCACGTTGCGCCCGGATCGCAGCCTGCACCTGGGCCGGCGTCGGCGTCCAGCCATCCTCCTCGAACTCGTCTCCCCGGAAGTCGGCGATCGCATCCTCAAAGCGCCTGGCGGCCTCTCGGTCCACCGCGACGCGCTCGAGTACGTCGACGACGTGGGTGGTAAGCGCTACATCCGCTCCCCCACGCAACAGAGCCTTTAGCGACGGGGCGTGATCATACGCCGACGCAAACATGAGCGGCGTCTGCCCGGCCGACGCCTCGCGGACATTCGCCTCCGCTCCATACCTCAGAAGGAGAGACACCACGGCCTCTCCATCGGCGGCTGCGGCGGCCAAGTGGAGGGGTGTCGCCCCGTTGCTCTCCGTTGCAACCCCTGCGTTGGCACCGCCTTCGAGTAGTACGCTCACGACCGCGGTATGTCCGCCTTTGCTGGCCAGATGTAGCGGCGTATACCTCCCGATCCGGGTCCCCGACTCCAGGTCGGCTCCAGCGGAGACCAGCAGTCTCGCGATCTCATCATTGCCACGTTCGGCAGCCCAGTGCAGGCCCGTCATGCCGTCGCCCTGGGCCTCGTTCACGTCAGCGCCCCCGTCGATCAGCGCCTTGACCATCACGACGTCCCCGCGCATGGCGGCGTCGGCGACGGGCGCCTCGGGAGTAAATACGGCCCCCGAAAGCAGAACAGCCACGCACCAGGCGCCCACTACATTCGTTCGTCGACCGGATGTCACGTGACTCACTCCCCCTTCTGAGAAAGACCGCGAGGGAAACTCAGGTCGAATTGGCCCGTGCTGTCACCGAACGACTCGACATCGTCGTGACCAAGCTTCTGGAGCAGGCTCACGAACACGTTGGCCATCGGTGTCCCCTCGGGTGCCGCCAGATGCAAGTTGCCCTCGAGCGCTCCGTTCGCACGTCCCATCAGAAGGAGCGGGCAAATCCGGTGGTTGTGAAGGTTCGGGTCCCCCATGGGCGAGCCCCACATGATGGCCGTCTTGTCGAGCAGGTGCGTGTCGCCGTCCATCGTGTTCTTCAACTTCTCGAGGAAGTGGCTGACAACGCCTAGACGGTAGGTGTTGATCTGGTGGAAATCGAGGATGTTTGCCTCATGTCCCCCGTGATGAGATGCCGCGTGGTGCGCCTTGTTGATGCCGCTCGAAGGGAACGTCCGGTTCGAGAGGTCCAGCCCGGTCTTCATGGTTATGACACGCGTGATGTCGGCCTCCAACGCCAGAACCTGAAGGTCAAACATCAGCTTCATGTGCTCCTCCCACGAGTCGGGAACACCCGAGGGAGCCTCGGGCATCTCTCTCGCCTCACCCGTGGCGTTGCGCTCCTCCACGATGAGGATGCGACGTTCGATTTCACGGATCTGGTCCAAGTACTGGTCCATCGCCATCCGGTCTACGGCGCCCAACGTCCTCTTCAGCCGAGCCACTTCTCCCGCAATCCAGTCGATCACACTCCGGTCGGTACGCCGTCTGGCCGCCCGCTCATCGGCCGAGTCACCCGCGCCAAAAAGGCGCTCGAACACCGCCCGAGGCTCACGGATCGCCGGAAGTGGCTGGCTGGGCGAGGCCCAACTGATCGAGTCCGTGTAGGCACAGTGATAGTTGTAGTTACAGCCACCACCTCGGTTCACGTCTTCGATCATGAGCTCCAGCGAGGGCAATGCCGTGTCTTGGCCGAATCGTTGGGCGTGCAGCTGATCCAGCGACGTCCCGACGAAGATGTCGGAGCCCTGTGTCTGTTTGGGATGGGACTGGGTCAGAAACACCGCCGTCGAGCGGTGGTGGTCGCCGCCGATCTCCTCAGGACGATAGGGTTCGGCCATGCGGCAATCCGTGTTGCTGATGACTGTCAGGTAGTCACGAAACGCCTCGAGCGGCTTCAGTTGGCTGTCCGGCAGGAACTCGAAGTCACGGCCCACCGACGGGGGTGCAAACAGATTTTGGGTGATTCCCCAAGCGTTGCCACCGGCCATACCCATGGATTCTTCGATGCATACCAGCCGGGTCGTCGTCACGTCGGCGCTGCCGCGCCACGGACGTCCAGCCGGGACCATCGCGTCCAACAAGGGCAACGCCACTGACGCACCCATGCCACGAAGGAACGTACGGCGCGGAAGGTATTTCCCGGTGATGAATTCCATGGCTCGGTGTCCTTATCTGTTCTGTTCGGTCTCTTACCGGTCTGGCTCTTCTCTGCTCTGTCTCGCGGGAACATCCGGACGCTTCATCCGGAACGCATCGCTCTTCGCCACGCCCAAGACAAATGACGACATGCGGTGGTCGTTCGCTTCGGCTTCCTTCACAATGGCCCGGATGGAGGCCTGGTCGTAGTACTCCACTCGCCGACCTATCGCATAGGCGAGCATGTTGTCCGTGAAGTTTCTCAAGAGCGGGGTCGGGCGCTTTAAAAGGACGTTCTTGAGATCCTCCGGTGTACTGATCGGCGTGCCATCGTAGAAGGTCCCGCGTGTGTCCAACGGCCTCCCGTTCTCCCGAATCCGCCACTGGCCCGTGACATCGAAGTTGTCGAGCGCGAGGCCGATGGGATCCATGAACTGATGACAGGCGTTGCACACGGGGCTCGCACGATGTTTCTCCATCCGCTGACGGGTGGTGAGAAACACCCCGTCCTCGGTAACCGCCGTCTCGTCCAGGGTGGGGACGTCCGGCGGCGGTGGCGGCGGCGGTGTGCCGAGCAGGACTTCCATGACCCACTTGCCACGCAGTACCGGCGACGTCCGATCGGCCAGCGATGTCAGAACGAGGATACTACCCTGGCCCAGCAACCCTCTCCGATCGGCGTTGGGATACTCGACGCGCTGAAATTCACTGCCGCCGCTAAACGGAATCCCGTAATGCCTTGCGAGGCGGTCGTTGAGGAACGTGTAGTCCGCCGTGAACAGGTCGAGAACGCTCCCGTCTCGGCGCACGATGTCGTAGAAGAGCATCTCCGTCTCGCGCCGCATGGCCTCGGCGAGTTGTCGACTGAAGTCCGGGTAGAAATACGGCTCTGGCTGAACCTTCACCAAGTCCTGGAGGCGCAGCCACTGAGACGCGAACCGAGTGGCGAGTGCCTCGGAGCGAGGATCCTCGAGCATGCGCTCGACCTGCCGCTCGAGGCCTCCCGGCGCCGTGAGCCTTCCCGCATTCGCGAACTCGAGCAGCTCTGCGTCGGGAAGGGTGCTCCACAGAAAGAATGACAGACGAGAAGCCAGCGCCAAGTCGCTGAGCGGATACGTCTCACCGGGAGCGACCTCCTCGGGCTCCTCCTCCAATCGGAAGACGAAGGACGGGCTCGCCAGGATACCCTGTAACGCCGTACGCACACCGACCTCGAAACCACCCTCCTCTCCGCCACTCTCGTAAAAAGACACGAGACCGGCCAAATCTGCAGCAGTCACCGGCCTCCGGTACGCCCGACTCGCGAGATTGGATATGATCGACTCGGCGCAGGGTCGCTCCTCGTCGAGCGACATCGGCCGGCAGGTGAACACCCTCTCCCTGCTGGCGGTCTCCGATACGCCACCGGCACTGTGGGGTCCTGAAATCACGATTTGCCTGAGATGAGGCAGCACCGTGATCCCGTAGTTGGCCCAATTGTCGGAGTCTGTTCCCCCTACCAGCGACCACTCGTGGGGACTAAGTCGGTCCTCGTAGGGACCCTCGATCCGACGCACGAATGCGGCAGATACCCTGTGCTGCCCCGCACGAACGAAGATGGGCTCAGTCTCGAGCGGTGCGCTCACGACTCCGTTGTGCTCGATACCGAGGAGGGCCATACCCTCTCCGTCGATGGAGATATCGATATCCTCGAGCATCGTCCCACGCCCGAGGAAGGTCCCCACCGAGAAGATGTACTCCCCGTCCACCGGGAAGTCATGAGTCACCACCAGCCCACCACGGGTACCATAGGGCGCACCCTCGACATGATCCCACGCGTGCTGCGAGGCTTCCAGGACAGTCTTGTAGGTGGCCGTGGCGGATCGAGCATTCGGATTTCCGACGGCCAGCCGACTGATCTCGCCAGCGGCTCTCAGGTAGCCCTCCAACAGGGTCGTAGAGAGCCCCTGCGCCGCCGACAGGTTGTCGAAGTTGCCCAAGTACGTGTCCGAGGGCAGCCAATTTCCGGCGTCCACCTCGATGCCGAGCAGATCTTTGATCACCCGCTCGTATTCAGCCCGATTCAGCCTCTGGAACCTCCGAGAGCCCGGATTCGGATCAGTCGCTGCCGCTAAGTCGACCACGCTTTCCAGCGTCTCGACCAGTGCCAACAGCGTGTCTCCGGTCGGACGCGGCATCCCGGGAGGAGGCATCATGCCCGCGCGTAGTTTCCGGATCATCCTCTCCGCCGTCTCGACCGATTCATCAGCCCGATCAACATCGAACCCGACGAGCGACACGTTCCCGGTCATCAACTGATCGTTGTGGCAGACCTGGCAGTATGTCCGGACGACTACGGTGAGGGCCTCGGATGATACGTCCGGCAGGGTAGACGATACGCCAGGCGCTGCATCGGTCGCTGCGGCCGGCGACGTCACGACCGCACCGGCGTTCGCCGCCACCCGGAAAGCGTCCCGTGCTTCGGCCGCCACCGCACCGGTGTCGGCACTGTGACTACCGACGGTGACCCAAACCCCTAGAAGGGCGACACTAGCAGCCAGTGTCTTCATACTCGGTCCTCCGCGGACGCCACTGTCTTCCTACGGGTCTTCCCAAGGATGAAGAAATCTTAATGTCTAGGGTGGGGCCTCGCGAACGCCACCGGGTCGGGCGAACTCAAGACGTCAGCGGGTCATCTTCCAGCGGGTACCGGTCGACGAGTCCTCGAGCACGATCCCACGGTCGGCCAATTCGTCCCGAATCTCATCTGCGCGCTGGAAATCTCTGCTCTCGCGGGCGGCCTTCCGCTCTGAGATCAGGGACTCTATCCAGCTCTCGGCATCCGCGTCGACCCGTCGACCCTCACGCGCCACGGACAGGAGCCCCAGGACACGATCCATGGAGTGGAGCGCCTCCCGAGCAGCCACCAAGTCCTTCGGCGAAGGCCGGGTCGGGCCATCCAAAAGACTGTTAGCCCGGTTCACGAAGACGAACAAGGCCGCCAGTGCCTCCGCTGTGTTGAGATCGTCATCCATGGCGGTGCGGAACCCATCGATCGCCTCCACCGCGGCCTCAGCGAGGGCTCCGTCATCCGCTCCGGCGTCTCCTTGCTCTTCCTCCAAGCGGGCTTCGAAGTCCAGCATGCGCTGGATGGCCGCCGCCGAACCCTCTAGCCCCCCCCGGGTGAAATTCAGCTCTCGGCGATATTGGGCACTCATCAGCTGGTGACGAAGCGCCGCCGGCTCGACTCCCTCGTCCAGGAGTTCCCGCACCGTGATCGTATTGCCCAAGGACTTGGACATTTTTTCTCCCTCTACGATCAGATGCTTCACGTGAACCCAGTGCCGAACGAAGGGCTTCCCGGTGACGCCCTCCGACTGTGCGATCTCGTTTTCGTGGTGTGGGAAGACGAGATCCTCCCCTCCCATGTGGATGTCCAGGGTTTCGCCCAACTCGATGATGCTCATGACAGAGCACTCCAGGTGCCAACCCGGGCGCCCGCGGCCCCACGGCGAGTCCCACGCGGCCCCGACCTGCTCGTCGACCGGCTTCGCAGCCTTCCAGAGCGCGAAGTCCCGTACGTCTTCCTTCTCGTAGTCGTCCTCGGCCACGCGAGCGCCTGGCCGGCTGGCGTCCGGATCGAGCCCCTTGAGGCGTCCGTACGAGGGGAATGAGCCGATGGCGAAGTAGACCGATCCGTCCTCCACACCATAGGCTAGCCCACCCTTCTCCAGCTTCTCGACCCAGGCCACCATCTGCGGGACGTACTCCGTCGCGAGCGGATAGCTGCGGGCAGGCAGCATGCCCAGGGTGCGCGCGTCCGCAAGAATCTGCTCACTGTAGGGGGCCGTGTATTCGGTGATCTCCATGCCCGCCTCAGCCGCACGCTGGATGGTCCGATCGTCCACGTCCGTGAGGTTCATGACGAAGTGGACGTCGTAGCCCGACCAGGTCAGGTAGCGGTGCAGCAGATCGTAGACCAAAAAGCTTCTGTAGTTGCCGATGTGCGCGTAATCATAAACGGTCGGCCCACACGCGTAGAGCCGGACGCTGGGCAGCTCCGCCGGTTCGAAGTCCTTCACCGAGCGGGTCAGCGTATCGTAGAGTCTCAGGGGCATGGACAGGTACTCGTAAAGGGATTCGGTTCTGATCGGTCGGGGACGATAGGTCTCGCCCCCAAAGCTAGGGAAGGACTCGAAGCTCGGTCACCCGCCACGTCCCCCCTTCCGCAACGAAGGCGACGAAGATAGTCCTCGTGACCACTTCAGACGTGCCCGTGACCCGCGACTCCCAGCGGATCTCGGCGTATCCCGTCCGAGGATCGCCACCCACCTCCTCGACTCGGGACACGCGGGTCGCCACGCCCTCTCGATCGCCGAGGTATTCCTTGATAGACGCTCCCGCGTGCCGAAAATCGAGGGTCCCGAGCGGTCGGCCCTGCCATTGGATTCGGACCCCGCTCGACGCGAGTTGGTTTTGCATGGCATCCGTCTGACCCCGAGCCCACTGTTCGGCGAACGTCGAGGCAGCCTCCTCCAGCCCTTGGCCGAGGCAGGCCTCCGACTCACCTATCACGGCCAAGACACCGAGCAGAAGCGAGACCGAACGGCTCATGTATTGCTCACATTCGGTGATCCGCCGAGCTCATCGAGCACCCTTCGCAAGGCTTTCAGTGGGTCAGGAGACGCCGTAATCGAACGTCCCACCACCAAGAAATCAGCACCCGCCTCAGCGGCGTCGGCTGGCGTGCAGACGCGTGCCTGGTCGTGGGTGGCATCGCCGGCCAGTCGGATGCCCGGTGTAACGATCACGGGCTCGGATCCGAGGGTAATCCGTAACGTCCTGGCTTCGAGCGCGGAGGCAACCACGCCTCCGACGCCGGCCTCCACTGCCATCTGGGCTAAGCGCACGACTTCTTCAGAAACAGATTCCAGGGGACGATTCCAGGTCCTCCCCAGGTCCGCCGCGGACATGGAGGTCAGAACCGTCACGCCCAGAAGCGTCACGGCATCGCCGGCCGCCTCGGCCGCCGCCGACATCATCGCGAGCCCACCCGTCGTGTGGATCGTGAGAAAGTCGATACCGAGATCCCGCACTGAAGCCACAGCCCCCGCCACGGTGTTCGGAATGTCGTGTAGCTTGAGGTCCAGGAACACGCGCTTTCCTCTTCCGGTGAGCACCTCTACGACAGCCGGTCCCTCACGTGAGAACAACTCGAGACCGACTTTGTACATCTCCCCTTCCTCCCCGAGAGAGTCGACCATGTCGAGGGCCTCCCGGGCGGAGGCAAAATCCAGAACGACGATAACCTGAGCCGCGGTCAAAGACGACCACCGTGTGCACTGACGGCGTCGCCCTCGGCGCGGTAGGCGCCGATCAAGTCCGTCACACTCTCCAGTCCCGTGCGCTCACCATAGCTGGCGATGCCCGCTACGACGCGCTGTGCCGCGCGAGGATCTGCAAAGGTGGCGGTTCCGATTTGAACCAGAGAAGCTCCCGCCAGCAAGTATTGAAGCGCATCGCCGGTACCCGTGACGCCGCCCACTCCCACCAGCGGGACAGTGGTACACGCTCGCGCACGATGCACGGCGTGGACGCCGACGGCCCTCAGGGCGGGTCCAGAAAGGCCTCCGGAACCTGCACCGAGAGCCGCACACTTGGACTCGAGGTTGATGATCAGCCCCGGCATCGTGTTGAGGAGCGTGATACCGTCGGCTCCCGCTTCCTCCGCAGCCTCTGCAACCGGGCCGATGTCCGGAACGTTGGGCGCGAGCTTCACCAAGAGCGGACGTTGGGTGAGCTGCCTCGCTCCCACGACGACCTCACGAAGCGCCTCGCAGTCCAGCGCGAACGGCAATCCTCCGCGACGGGTGTCGTTGGGGCAAGACAAGTTGAGCTCGTACCCGAGGAACCCTCCTGCACGCTCCAAGCCCTCTACGATCCGCCAAAACTCCTCCGGCGTGTGTCCGGCCACGCTGACGAAGATCCGAATGTCGGCGAGGTGCTCCTTCATCCAGGGGAGCTTCTCTTCCAGAACTCGCTCCAAGCCGGGGTTGGCCAGCCCGATGGAGTTCAACATCGCATCGCCGGCCTCCACGACGCGCGGGGCCGCATTGCCCGTCCGCGGCTCGAGGGTCACCGACTTCGTCACGATGCCACCCAACGCTCCGAGATTCAGTACCCCCCCGAGCTCCTCACCGAATCCGCACGTGCCCGCAGCCAACAGGATAGGATTCTGGAACTCCACGCCGAAAAGCGTCTGCTCTAGTCGCATATCGCTGTGGACTGGGTCATCCGCCGGGACGCCCGACGAGAAGACGACGGGCCACCAACTGTGCCTCCGCTCGTTCGAGAAGATCGCTAAGAGCCAACTCGAGACTCCCCTCCAATGCGCCGAGCGCAGCGCCCCCCTCTCCCTCCCGAGTATACCGAACGTATGCATTTTCCCGGAGAGTCCCAAGTCGGTCGTCGAGCGACGACCGGGAAGAGGGTTGGGCCACGAGGCTCTTCGCCGCCAGAAGGGCTTTGCCCGACCAGGGGGAGGCGGAATCGAGGGCAGAGTACACCTCGAAGAAGGCGGATGCGAGGCGCCGCGATCCCAGCACGTCACGCATCATCTCTGCCGCCCCGAAGAAGGCGACCCGCTCACCGTCCAGACCGTAGTCCACCAACAACTCTACACGCCGAATGCCGTTGAGAAGGGTCTGAGCTTCCACAAACGCGACGGCCGGAAGGAGCAACGTGCGTACTTGCGCGAGGTCAGCTAGCTGGTCAGCCTGAGTCAAACGCCACCGCGCCAACGAGACCCTCGCGGTGGCAGCCAGCTCTCCCACGCCCCCTCCGACGCGCTCCAGATCCCCGACGGCCGCCGTAGTGTCTCCGGCCTCGAAGCTGAGCGATGCGCGCGTCAAGAGAAGCCGGTCCCGCTCTGAGCGAGACCAGTGCGCCCGATCCAAATTGACCATGAAGTCGACCGTGACGCCCGGACCCCAGCGCTCGGAGACGCTCAGGAGCAAGGCTAGAATCGAATCTCCGTGTTCTCGGGCCTGGCTCGTGAAGAAGAGCGTCTGGATCCCGTCGAGTATGCGCGCACTGTCGCCGAGAGCGATCCCCCAAACCACACGCTCGAGGCCGGCCGCCACTACGTAGCTCCCGTGCGCCGCTTCCGCCTGATCGAGGTCTCGCCAACCAGGATCGACCAACCCCTGCTGCAGAAGGCCGCGGGCGCGCCACAGGTGTCCTTCAGCCCGCCTGCGGTCGTCTTGAAGGCTCGCGAGCGCTCCGTCGAGCAGGAAAACGCCTCGGCCGGACTCTCCCGACAGGACGGCAGAAGCACCACGGTACAGGATCGCCGCGCTCCTCAACTCGAGGTCCTCGCTCACAGACAGGACACGGGAGAGCGAAGCCTGAGCCTCTTCCAGCTCTCCACGTCGCAGTTGGGACTGTGCGATGAGGAGGAGTGCATCGTCCGCCCAAGAGCCGTCCTGATCCGCCAGATACGCCTTTCTAGCCTTGTCGATGACCTCCCCGTAACGCTCGGCCAGAGCGGAGTCTCGACCGGCCAAACGTTCTTCTTCGGCTTCCCGATAGAGCTCTTTGGCGTTGTAAAAAGTATTGAGGTAGACGCACCCCAGCATCACAGCGGATCCCGCTACGGAGATCTTGGCACTGTGCAGCAGGCGGACCCTCACCGCCTCGGACCTGGGAGGAGCCCCGCCTGCCCCGGAGGATACCGTTGGTAGAACTCTCGGATCGCATTCGCCAGAGCTCGGGCCACATCGCTCTGAAACTCACCTCGGGAAAGCACGCGCTCTTCTTCTCGGTTCGACACGAATCCGAGCTCCACGAGCACCGCCGGCATAAGGGCGTTCGTGATCACGGCAAAGGGGCCCTGCTTCACTCCCCGATTCGGTCCAGGGTGAACAGCCTCCAGCTCGACCTGAATCCCTTCAGCCAGAAGAGAAGACCAGTGCTGGTGATCCAGACTTCGTAGCTCCCGCAAGATGGAGGTCAGGTCCGCATCCTGGCTCGACCCATCACCCGAAGGGTCATCGAGTAACAGGGGCGCATTTTCGTTCGCCGCCACGCGACGCTCGTGCTCGGTCCTCGCCTCCGACAGGAAGTAGGTCTCGAAGCCCCGGATCGAGGCGTCGCGGGGCGAGGAGTTCGCATGGATGGAGATGAAAACGCCCGGCCTTTCTCCTTTCCAAAGCGTCGCTTGTTCGCCCCGCTCCCAAAGCGGCACGAATTCGTCGCGATCCCGTGTCATGTAGACCTCGAACCCCTCATCCGCCCTGAGCTCACGGGCCAACTCACGGGCGACCGCGAGAGCGATGTCTTTTTCGCGCCTGCCACCGGGCCCCGCCGTGCCCCGGTCCTTTCCCCCGTGGCCGGGATCGATCACGACGACACGCCGTTCGGCTTCCGGACCGATGGTGGACATCTCCGCGGCGGCGGCGCCCGGCACTGTACTTCCGACGGGTTCCGACAACGGGGTCGGCTCGACGAGCCCTTCCGCGCCCGAGTCTTCAAACGAAGACCCCCTTCCGGTCGTGCTGGACTCCCTCGTCATGCCGGATTCTCCGGCGATTCGAGACCAAAGCGCCGGGTCCAAGATTTCGAGAACACCGTCGTCGGGAGAATACGCGAACGTCTGCTCCATTCGCGCCGGAAGAAAGTCGAGGATGAACTGCAGGGGCACATGGCTGGTGCCACCAGCCATGAACGGCACATCGACCAACTGAAGAAGATCGGCGTCCCACCAAAACAGCGGACTCCCGAAGACGAACCTCACGACGGGGCTGTCCCCGGTCATCGTGACATTGAGCCCCGACGAACTCGTCTCTACGCTCAATCCGAGTGATGCGAGAGCATCGGCTTGCACCGTCGAATAACCCCGGGGACGAGTCACAACAAGCGATTGCATCTCGTCGTCAGGGCCACGAACGACCAACGATCCGACGGATTGCGCGTGACCGGCTGCCACGGTGACGAGAGTCAGCGCGACGCCACCCAGCGTGACGAGAACAGATCCGAGGCCCCACACCCGATTCCCGATCATCGATGTTTCCCCATTGCCCGGCGGGCCTCCATGTCCTGTGTCTTTTGCTTGAGCTTCTCACGCTTGTCATATAGCCGACGACCTCGAGCGAGTCCTAGCGTCACTTTGGCATTCCCCTTCCGGAAGTAGACTTCCAGGGGGACGAGCGTGAGTCCTTTCTCCTGGGTCTTACTCGAGAGGCGTCCAATCTCTGCGCGGTGAAGCAGGAGCTTGCGAACTCGATCCGGATCCACGTTGGCCCGGTTCGCCTGCTCGTATGGAGAAATGTGAAGACTGTACAACCACATCTCCCCCTGCTCGACTCGCGCGAAGGCGTCATTGAAGGCGAGTTTGCCGGCGCGAAGCGACTTCACCTCGGGACCCTTGAGAACCATGCCCGCCTCATAGGTATCGAGGATTTCGTACTCGTGACGGGCCTTCCGGTTCCTACCCACAACGTGGCGGCCGTCTTCCTCTTTCACGAGACCGCAACCTGCGAGACCTCTACGCTACGCCCTGTTCGCATGGCATGGACCTGAGCAATCTCTCCGCTCAACAGCAACACGAATGACAGCCAACCTTCGCGGACTTCTGGTACATCTGCAGCCAAAAGTCCCGAAGACCCGAAGGCACTACCCGCCAACATCCTCCTCGGCGGGCTCGTCCTCAGTCTCTGAGGCCTCCTTGGCGGCTGCGATCCCTGCCCGCGCCGCAGCCTTTGAACGCTCGAGCTTGGCGCCAAGATCACTTCGCGCCGCCTCGGCGGCCTGCCGTCCCGATTCCACCGCGTCTTTGACGAGTCCGACCTGGGACTGAACACCACCCCGTACGGCGTCCATGCGGTCCTCGAGGTGAAGCTGCGCTTCCTTGACGCGCTGCTCGGCGGCAATGCGGAGCTTCCTGGCGCGTTCCCTGATCTCCTCCTGGGTCTCCTCGCCCGTTTGGGGTGCGAACAGAAGTGCCAGCCCCGCCCCGACCAGCGCGCCCAAGCAGAAGGACCCGAAGCCCCCGCCGCTGTCTCGCTCGACAATGATGTATGGGAGATCGTCTTGATTACGCATCGTATCAACTCCTTTACTCTTCTCTGGCGGCAGGTGATTATGGCCTCCGCCACCTGAAAGATACCGCGCTTGTCATGTCGATCACAGGGACCGGCCGGACGCACCGTGGTCTCTATACCCTCCAACGGGGGTCGGAGTCCGGGAGCGCATGCCCCTCGAATCCCTCTCGACCCAAGAGACCATAGGTGAGGCGCTTGCCGAGCTCGACGCCAGGCTGACCCAGGGGGTCCACACCGTACAGAGCGCCCGCGTACACAGTCGAGATGGACATGAGCATGAGGAGCTCCCCCAACGCCTCCGCGTCGAGGTCGTTGATCTCGAGGGTCATGGTGGGGCGTCCATTCTGGCGTAGCGCCTCGGTCGTTGCTCGCCGCTCCGCCTCCAGCAAGTGGCCGACGGCCTGTCCTCCCAAATACGAGAGCAACGCGGGCTCCGACCGATGTGAACCGATTTTCACGTCGGCGTCCATTCCCGTGACGGCCAGAAACACGACGACCTTGTCTCGGGGCCCCTCCATGAAGAGCTGTACCTGGGAGTGCTGGTCACTGACGCCCACGGCCGGGAGCGGAGTGGGGCCCGTATTCACGAGATTTCCGGCGAGGTCGTGGGCCTTACCGAGCGACTCCGCCCACAGTTGCTGGAACCATCGGGAGAAGGATCGCAGGCGGTCTGAATACGGCATCATGACGTGGATCGACGCTCCCGATTCCGTGTGAGCCGCATGCAGGAGGGTCGCCATGACTCCAGCGGGATTCTCCATCAACACCGCCGAACGGCAACGTTCGTCGGCACACGCCGCACCGGTGAGCAGTGCCGTCGTATCGATACCGGCCACGGCGGCGGGAAAGAGCGCGACCGGAGAGAGTATCGAGAATCTTCCTCCGACGTCCGGCGGAATCGGCAAACTCGCGATCCCCTCACGCTCCGCAATCGAGCGTAACACCCCTTGTTCCGGATCCGTCGTGAACACGAAGTGGTTGGCCGCCGCAGCCACCCCGACACCCTCGATCAAGTAGGCTTCGATCACCAGAAAGAGGGCCATCGTTTCCGCGGTAGCACCGGACTTGCTCACTACGTTGAAGAGCGTTCTCCGGATATCGATGTGGGCCAGAAGATCCCGGACAGAAGTCGGGTCGACGTTGTCCAACACGAAGATGCGAGGGAGGTGTCCGCGGGCTTCGTCATGGAGCTCGTTCCAGAGTGGCCCCAACAAGGCATCGCGTAGGGTGAGAGTTCCCAACGCCGATCCACCGATCCCCAGCACCACCAAGTTGTCGAACTCTCGACGGCACCGATCGGCGAGCGCCCTCGTGTTCTGGTGCATCTCCGTCGCGTGCGGGAGTCGAAAGAATCCCGTTTCACCGGAAGCTCTAGATGCGTCGACCACCTCGAATGCAGAGCGAAAGCGCTCGGCGAGGTCGGTCTGGAGCCGTTCCGGATCTGTGCCGCGCCCATCCAGACTGGGGCTCAGCATATTCCCGTAGTCGAGCGTGACACGCGTCATGGAATCTCGACTGAGAGCCCATCATACGCCGGCAAAACACCATCGGGCAGCCTGTCGATCAGCTCCTGGTGACGCACTCGATGCGTCAGGTGGGTCAGATACGTGCGCTCGGCTCCGACGGTCGCCGCCGCCTCGACCGCCTCCTCTACGTTGAAGTGCGTCGGATGCGGTCGTCCGAACCAGAGTGCATTGAGCACCAATACGCGGACGCCCCGCAACGTCTCGAGCGCGGCAGGGGACAACAACTTGCCATCGGTCACGTACCCCAGGTCCCCCACACGAAAACCGTAGACCGTCACCGGGCCGTGAGGGACCGCCACGGGGGCAAAGGAATGACCGAGAATCGTCACCGGGCCTTCCGGGTCGAAGGGGACCAGTCGGATCTCCGGCTTGGTCGTGCCCTCGGGAGGTCGGAAGTCGCGGTCGAATATGTACTGAAATCGAGACCTGAAGACGTCCTCGTACTCTCGAGGCACGAAGGCCTCGAGATCGTTCCGGTTCCTGGCCGTGAAGACGCGCAGATCATCGATCCCATGAAGGTGATCGGCGTGCGCATGTGTAAACCAAACAGCGTCGACGCCTTTCACTCCGGCGCTGATCAGTTGCAGTCGTAGCTCCGGCGGAGTATCGACGAGCACCGTGACGTCGTCTATCTCGACGAGAGCCCCATGCCGAGTCCGGCGATCGCGGGAATCTTCCGACGTACAGGCTTCACAAGTACACCCCACCACCGGGACGCCGAACGAAGTTCCAGTCCCGAGGAAGGTGAGTTTCATACGCTCTTGTCGAACGGTCGGGACCGACTAGGAGGGCGAGGGGTCTCGGTGCGAAGCATGAAGTCGTTCTTGGCGTTACGAGGGCGGCAACGTACCCGAACGGGCGCGGGAGAATCCCGTTGAAGCTGTCGGGGTATGCGCCAACGGGCAAGGCTCACTGTTACAATGTCCTCGTCGCTTTCACATATCTGGAACGGACCCATGCGGGCATCATTCATGACAATCCCAGTGATCGTATGACCATCCCATTGATCGTGGATCGGAACGGAGTCGGAGAACTCGCCGACGCCCTTCGAGGAGAGCAGCGCATCGCAGTCGATCTCGAAGCCGCCGGATTTCACCGTTACTCGGATCAGGTCTGCTTACTTCAGCTCAGTACCACCAGCGGAACGTTCATCGTGGATACGCTCGCTGTGGACCCGTCCGATGCGCTTCGCGCTCCCTTCGAGAGTCCCGATGTTCGTGTCCTCGTTCACGGGGGAGATTACGATCTGCGCCTTCTGGACCGTGATCTGGATCTGCACCCGGTAAACTTATTCGACACACAGATCGCCGCAGCTCTGACCGGCGAGCCGTCCCTCGGTCTCGCTTCGCTCCTCGACAAGTACTTCGGCGTGCGCCTCTCGAAGAAGTATCAACGCGCGGATTGGGCGCAGCGTCCCATCCCCGAGGAGATGCTGGAGTACGCGGCCGCCGACACCCAACACCTCCACGCTTTGACCGACCTTCTTACGGAGCGTCTGGATGCGCTGGGTAGGACGGCCTGGGCCGAGGAAGAATCCACGCACCTAGCGTCCCGCCGGTGGACCGATGTGGGCGAGGTCGATCCGGTCACCAAGGTCAAAGGCGCCCGATGCCTGGTGCCTCGCGAGGTTGCACTCCTTCGCGAGGCCTGCCTTTGGCGTGACGCCATCGCGCGTCAGCTCGATCGCGCCCTCTTTCGAGTATCCAGTGACACGGCGCTCCTCAATGTCGTCCAGGAACGGCCAACCAATCCATCCGCACTCGCCAAGGTCGATGGGTTTCCGACCCGGCTGGCTGAACGCTCGGGAAGAAAACTGCTCCAGCGTCTCGAAGCGGTCGACCGACTGGGGGACGAGGATCTGGTGGGGTACCCTCGTGGCGAGACGTCGGGGCCCGGTCGTCCGCCACCAGAGCTGGAAGAAGTCGTGAACAAGCTCAAGGCCGTGAGGAACCGTACAGCCACGGATCTAGGGATCGAGCGGGGATCCTTGATGTCGAACACGGTGCTGCTCGAGATCGCGCGCAGTCATCCGCACACTGAAGGAGATCTCCTGGCGATCACGGGCGTCAGGCAATGGCAGGTGGAGGCCCTTGCCGGAGAGCTCCTGGCAGCCCTGTAACCACCGGACAACACCCGGTGCTACACGGCGTCCTCTTCCTTCAGCTTGCAGTCGATGCAGTAGCGAGCGTGGGGGAGCGCGTCCAGACGTTCGAACCCCACCTTGGTGCCACAAGTATGGCAGTTACCGAAATATTCGGGATCACTGTACAGGCGTCGCAGGGCTTCTTCGAGGCGGTAAATGTAGCGGCCCTCTTTCGTAGCGAAGAGCGCAGCCTTCTCTCGCTCCATGGCTTCCGTGCCCTGATCAGCCATGTGGTCCGTATAGGTCGACAGATCAGAGTCCACCGACTCCCGGTCTAATTTGGCCATGCTGTCGAACTTCCCCAGTACTTTGAGCGCGCGGGAACGCTCGTCGAGGAGCCTCGACTCAAGGTGGGCGAGTTGTTTCTTGGTCAGCATCTACAGGTACGTCCTGATTGAGCAACGGAGAAAACCGTCCGACGGCCCGCGAGCGATTAAAATTAACCGCAGAACAAAAACCAGGCTACCGGACGTGACTCCGGGGTCGCTGCCGCCCTTAGATGGGACCCGACTCCGCCGCCGCGGGTAGTCGCATTCCCATTACGATCGGAGCCCCCGATCGGTGCACCGGAAGAGCATAACGCAATCGTGGAAACCTTCGAGTGTAAACGCTGCGGGCCGGACAAGACCCCCTTGTCCAAGGCCCCTTTCCGTAGTGATTTAGGAGATCGTATCCAGCAGCAGATCTGTTCGGTCTGTTGGTCCGAGTGGCTCCAGCATCAGACGCTTCTGATCAACCACTACGGGTTGGATCCCCGTGACGCGAAGGCGCGGGAGTTCCTCTACAGTCAGATCGAGACCGTACTGCTGAGCGGCGGTGATGGTGAGCAGGTGGATACGACCCAACAGGGCGAGATCAAGTGGTGAAGAAGGGAAGGACGCTGGTGCCGTGATCGCCGGCGCAAACCGGGCTGGCATCCCCGGAGCCGCTACGCCCGTACTGGAGCCCTTAGACACATCCCGACTTTCGTTGCTAACCGTGCAGGACGGCCTCGATGTCGACCAAGACCTCCTCTAGGGTGGCCTGGTCAATCGTGAGAGGCGGTGCGAAGCGAATGACCTGGTGGTGCGTCTCCTTGGCGAGGATCCCTCGAGCCTGAAGGGACTCGCAAAAGGGCCTGGCGGTACCCGACGACTCCTTGATGACCACGCCAACCATGAGGCCGCGCCCTCGAACCTCCTCCACGTGTGGGGAGTCGAGTCCTCGCAAGCGATCCATGAACCAGGTGCCCAACTCGTCGGACCGCTGGGACAGCTTTTCGTCGAGAATCACCTTGAGGGCCGCCCGCCCTACAGCGGCACCCAGGGGATTCCCCCCGAAGGTCGAGCCGTGATCACCAGGCTGAAACACGTCCATGAACTCGGTGTCGGCGATGGTAGCGGAGACGGGATAGACGCCCCCCCCCAAAGCCTTGCCCACGATCAAGATGTCGGGCCTCACGTCCTCCCACTCGCAACAGAACAGCCGACCCGTACGTCCGAGGCCCGTTTGGATCTCGTCTCCCAGGAAGGCGACGCCACGGTCGCGGCAAATCTCAGCGGTGCCACTCAGATACCCCTCGGGAGGAACGACCACACCACCCTCCCCCTGTAGAGGCTCGACGAGGAACCCCACCGTATTCTCTGTAACAGCGGCCTCGAACGCATCGATGTCGCCGTAGGGCACCAGGACGAATCCCGGAGTGAACGGCCCGAACCCTTCTCGATACTGCTCCTCCGAGCTGAACCCGACGATGGTCGTGGTACGCCCGTGGAAGTTGTTCTCACAGACGATGATCTCCGCCTTCCCCTCGGGCACGCCCTTCACCTGATAGCCCCACTTGCGGACCGTCTTGATCGCCGTTTCGACGGCCTCCGCGCCCGTATTCATGGGAAGGGCCTTTTCGTACCCTGTGGCCTCGCACAGCTCCCGCAGGAAAGGGCCCATCTGGTCGTTGTGGAAGGCCCGTGAGGTCAGGGTCAGCTTCGACATCTGCTCTTCGGCGGCCCTCACCACGGCCGGATGGCGGTGACCCTGATTGAGCGCCGAGTAGGCCGAGAGCATGTCGAGATACCGGTTTCCGTCGACGTCCCACACCCACACGCCCTCACCTCGTTCCAAAACCACGGGAAGGGGCTCGTAATTGTAGGCGCCGAAGCGGTCGGCCTCGGACAGATACGTGTCGGTCTTCGATGCACTAGCTTGGGTCATGACGCTCTTCTCGCTGTTGTCGGTGTTCGTCAATACGTCACAGGGCGCTTGACGCTCTCGTCGACCTCCAGATGGAATACGTCGGGTCGGGCGTAATGCCCCACCACATCGAAGTCGAATTTTGCACGCGGGATCGCCCCCATGTCGAACTTTGCCGTGAGGATTCCCTCTTCCTCGAAGAGCGGCCCCGCGAGGCACTCTCCCGCTGGATCGTAGATGGCGGTGCCACCCCGGCAGAGCGTGTCTGGCCACCTATCCAACTCGTCGCCGATCTCGAGGTCGGTCGGATACATGTCCCGCGTGACGTACTGGTTGCACCCCACCACGAAGCAGCGCCCCTCGAGTGCGATATGGCGAAGCGTACTCTGCCACCGATCTCTCGCGTCCGCCGTGGGCGCCAGATAGATCTCCACGCCCTTTCCGTACATCGCCATGCGAGCGAGGGGCATGTAATTCTCCCAACAGATCAATCCCCCCACTCGGCCGAAGGGAGCGTCGATGGTCGTGAGCGTGCTGCCGTCTCCCTCTCCCCAGATCAACCGCTCCGCCGCCGTGGGCTTGAGCTTGCGATGTTTACCCAACAGAGATCCATCGGGACCGAAGTAGAGGAGGGTACAATAGAGCGTACCCCCGCCGTAGGTAGAGTCCCGCTCGACGACACCGACGACCGAATACACGCCAGCGTCCGCGGCCGCTTTTCCCAGACGTTCCGTGTCAGGACCGGGCACGTCTACGGCCGTATCCCAGTACTGTTGCCAGACGCGGCGCCCCGCCTCGCTACGGCCCCCAACGGCGGTACCAAAGGCGAGACCCCACGGATAGCCGCCCACGTAAGCCTCTGGAAAGACGACGAGCTCGGCACCCTCTCCAGCGGCTTCCCCGGTCAGGCGGCACACCTTATCCACTGCGCCCTGTCGGTCAAAGAAGGTCGGCGTGACCTGTACGGCGGCCACAGTCACGGTATCTTGTCGGGTCATGGTCATCTTGGATCCATCGGTCAGGGTCCCCCCCCGCTCATCGGTTGCGATACACGACCTCTGCAACCACGTCTCCCACCATCAGGAGAGTTTGGGGACTGGTGTTTTCCGGAGTGTCGCGCGGTGTGTGCCAGAACCGGTTTCCCGGCCCATAGTCGAAGTCGATGAGGTTGATCGTAGGGATTCCGGCGTCGTTCAGTGGTAGGTGATCGTCGACCACCCGAACGGTTTCGTCCATCGGAAAGTAGCGCCGGTATCCGAGGTCGGCCGCGATACTCCACACGCGTTGTACAACTTGGGGCGCGCGCTCGACCGAGTAGGCCTCCGTCGGAAAGTGGGGATCCGCATCACCTACCATGTCAAGGAGAATGGCGAACGCCGGAGAATCCTCCCCGGAGAGTGTCGTGACGTAGTGCCGAGCACCCAGAAACATGTCCGCCGTGCTGGGGCCGTAGTCCTCACCGTCGCTGAACAGAAGGTCCACGCCCCCCGGCGGTGGCTGCACCTTGAACATACGCGCCAACTCGAGGAGGACCGCCGTTCCAGAGGCTCCGTCGTTGGCTCCCGGCACGGGGGTATCACGGTCGGCCTCAACGGGACTTCGGTCGGCCCGGGGCCGCGTGTCCCAGTGCGTCAGTAGAAGAATCCGGCCACCGTCATCGGAGGTGAAGCGGGCGACAACATTGGTGAGACTCAGTTCGTGCCCTTCCTCGGTGACGTGCTCGAACGGCTCGAGAAACACCGTGTCTGCGAGTTCGAGCAAGCGGCTCTCCAGCCATGCCAACTGCAGGGCGTGGCCCTCCGAGCCCGGGATTCTCGGGCCGAACGCCACCTGTGTCTCAAGATCCTCGAAGGCCCTCGTCGCGTCGAAGGCGGGACGGTCCACACGAATCGAAACGGTCCCCCCCCCAGTCCCTCCCTCTCCGCCACAGCCTAGGGACAGGAGGACCAGACTCGCCGCCGCAAAGCATCTCATGATCACGTATTTTCCATCCTCTTCGCGCTCGGTGTCTCCAGGTCAGACCAGCTGACAATCTCACGAAGACCGACTGACGGGGCCACTCTTCTCGCTCATGTCAGAGATCATCCCACACGAGCCTCGACCAAACCCCTACAGACCGCACAGCAAAGGGTTTCGAACTTCAGAGTAACGCAAGTCGCTACGTTCTACGACACCCTGATGACCCCAACAGGACGTCAGATCATGAAGGCACTTCACCTCCTTCACTGCCAGTTGTTGCTCGCGGTCGCCATGCCGGCGCTTCTCTCCGTCATCCTCCAAGACGACGCCCGGGCCGACATCGGACGCCTTACGGAGAACATGACTTGGACCTGCGTGATGATCAGCGCGACGTTCTAGCTCGGCTCCTCGTCTGCAGCGGCCAACGCCCGCGCAGAATGCTCTCGGATCTTTCGGTTCATCGAGTAGAAACCATTGCGGCGATTGACGGAGAGGTGCTGTCCCAGGTCGAGGCCCTCGAAGAGTCCCTCTACATCGGCGGCCAGGATCTCTTGCGGGGTTTTTCCCGAATACATCATGAGTAGAACCGCGATGAGACCCTTCACGATGTGAGCGTCACTGTCAGCCTTCAGCACGATTTGGGAGGGCTCGGATCCCTCTTCGGACACGAGCCAGACCTGGCTCACACACCCCGGGACGAGATGTTCCTCGTCCCGGAACTCCTCAGGGTATGGGTCCAGCTTTCGCCCGAGCTGGATGAGGTATCGGTAGCGGTCTTCCCAACTGAGCAGTCCGTTGAAGCGATTGATGAACTCGTCCGGTGTCACGATCCCTTTCCAATCACCACTTCTAGGCCATCGCCGAGCGACTGGATCCGCCGCTGAGTAAAATCGCTTCCAGCGCACCGAGAAGCTCCTCGGCTAAGAAGGGCTTCTGGAGGAAGGGAATGTCGTAGCGCTGACAAAGAAGCTGTTCCTCCTCGTCGAACTGGGCCCCACTCATCACGACAGCTCGTGCCTGAGGGAACCTCTTCATGAGCTGAACCGCCAGATGCACTCCCTCGCCATCGGGAAGGATATGATCCAGCAGCAGGATGTCGGGCACGGTTTCCTCGATACGATCCATCGCGGCTTCAGCCGAAGACGCCACGAGCACAGTGTGGCCCTCCTCAGGCAACATGTGCTCCAGCGCGTGCGCCTGGCCGACGATCTTGTTGGAGAGAAGGCCGATCAATTCGTCCGTGCGACTAGGCTTGTCCGCTTGCGTCCCCGTATCCAGTGTCTCGTCCACTCAGTCCTCCACGCCAACCTTCTTCAGGCCCCCGCCTCGCAAGGTTGCCTACGACTGGGTTACTCCATACGCCCAACGTGGCGCTGTCGTAACTTCGCATGTCTTCGTCGTCGGCAGTCGTACCCCACGGGCTGCTCGAGGCTCCCGGAAACGCATCCTTCAAGAGTCTCGGCTCTCACAGCGACGATGCAAAGTGGGACGCCTTCAGCCGCACTCGCTGTACCCACAGATGTGGCACTTCACACAGCCCTCCTCGAAGGAAAGCTGTCCCGCACCGCACTCCGGACAGCTACCCAAGAAGTCGGATTGCTGACCCTGGCTCTGGACCATCTGCCCCTGCGCGCCCCCAGCCTCGACCCCTACACCCAGCGAGAGCGTCTCTTGCACGCCTTCCTGATCGGACATGTATCGCTCAATGGCTTGGCCGATCGCGTCTGGAAGAGACAGTACCTTGTTGGGACCGACCCCAACGGCGCGATCGGAGGAGATGCCCCGCAGTTGGTCTCGCACGGCCGAGATGGGTATGCCCGAACGCAGTGCGAGCGACATCAGCCGGCCGACCGCCTCCGCGTCGGCCGTCGCGGCTCCTCCCGCTTTGCCGAGCGTGCAGAACACCTCGAACGGCCTACCCCCCTCGTCCTCGTTGATCGTTACGTACAGATCACCGAGCGGGGAAGTCAACTTGAGCGTGCGACCGCGAAGCATGATCGGCCTTTGACGCTTGTGCCGCGACGCGGCGGCCGTCAGGTCCCGATCTTCGTGTTCGATGTGGATCTGCTCCAGCTCCAACGAGCGGACGTGCAGTAGCTCACGGGCATCCGCGAGCATCTCTTCGAGCTGCGCGACATCAGCGCCGGAGCGCACCGGTTCTTCACCCGACTTCTCGGTGCGTCCGGTGGAAAGCACCTGGCCGGACCTAGACCCGTCGCGATAGACGGTGACTCCCTTACAGTCTAGCTCATACGCCAGCTCATAGATCTTGCGGACGTCCTGTTCCGAGGCTTCCCGCGGGAAGTTTGTCGTCTTGGAGATCGCGGAATCCGTGTGCTCCTGAAACGCTGCCTGCATGCGGACGTGCCATTCAGGTGGGATGTCATGGGCAGTCTTGAAGACCTCTTGAACCTCCGCAGGTACCTCGGGGAAGTGAATGTGGCCATCCTCCGCGATTCGGGTCATCAGGTCCTCGGAATACCATCCCTCCGCCTTGGCCCGTGCAACGAACTGCGGGTTCACGTCCGGCATCAAGGCGCCCGCCTGATTTCTCATGAACGCCACCGCGAAAATTGGCTCTATGCCACCCGAGCAGCCGGCGAAGATCGAAATCGTGCCCGTGGGCGCCACGGTCGTGAGGTTGCAGTTTCTCAGTCGTCGCATCGGGCGGATGCGGTGTCCGGCTGGATGGCGTGCGCAGCTGTCATCCGGCCCCCAGATGGATTCTTCCCAAGCCGGAAACGCATCGCGGGTCTCGGCCAGTCTCTCCGAGGCGTTTCTGGCCTCCTCGTTCAGGAAGCCCATCACCTTGCGGCCCATTTCCACGCCCTCGGGACTATCGTAGGCGATCCCCAGCGCGATGAGCATGTCCGCCCACCCCATCACTCCGAGACCGATGCGGCGGATGGCCTGGGCCAACTCCGTGATCGCGGGGAGCGGGTACTGGTTCACGTCGATGACGTTGTCGAGAAAGTGTGTCGAAAGATGGACCGCCTGAGCGAGTGAGTCCCAATCGACGCCCTGCGCCGGATCGGCACCGGGCACGTAATCCTCCTTGACGAACTTGGCGAGGTTGACGCTCCCTAGGTTGCAGACGTCATAGGGCAGAAGTGGCTGCTCTCCACACGGATTCGTCGCTTCGTACGAGCCGAGCTTGGGCACCGGATTGAAGGCGTTGGCCCGATCGATGAAGAACGTCCCCGGCTCACCGGTCTTCCACGCACCGTGCACGATCATGTCGAACACCTCGCGGGCGTCCTCCTGTCCGACGACCTCCCCACTCTTGGGGCTCACGAGGTCGTAGCTATCGCCCGCCTCGACCGCCTGCATGAACACGCCGGTCAAGGCGACCGAGATGTTGAAGTTCGTGATCTGGGACGTGTCGTCCTTGCAGGTGATGAACGAGCGGATGTCTGGATGATCCACCCTCAGGATACCCATGTTCGCTCCGCGCCGGGTGCCGCCCTGCTTCACCACTTCCGTGCTGGCATCGTAGAGGGTCATGAAGGACACCGGTCCCGACGCCACGCCCGTCGTCGACTTCACTTGAGCGCCCTCGGCACGGATACGCGAGAAGGAGAATCCTGTCCCACCCCCGGACTGGTGCACGAGCGCCATCGCCTTGAGCGTGTCGTAGATGCCACTCTCGCCATTGGACAGCGTATCGTCCACCGGCAGAACGAAGCAGGCCGACAATTGCCCCAAGGGACGTCCCGCATTCATCAACGTCGGCGAGTTCGGCTCGAACTTGCCATTGGTCATGAGATCGTAAAACTGCCGAGCCAACTCCTCTACGGCGGCTTCGGAGGCTCCGTACTGCTTGTCGCCGTCGGCGATGACCCTGGCCACCCGCCAAAACATCGTTTCGGGCTCCTCGATGGGATTCCTGTCCGCGTCCTTCTTCAGATACCTCTTCGCCAGTATCAGGCGCGCGTTCTCTGAAAGGACCGCCGGTGGGAGGTCGGCGGGTAGCGAGCCATCCGGGACGACATCTTCAGGGGCGGAGGAATCCTGGTTCATGCCGCTACGGCTCCTTACAAGAGATGTGGAAAAACCGGCCCACCGCTCGTGGAAAACCAACGGCAGGCCGCTTCCCCCGTGGATTCCTTTGTGGAGAAATACGCGGGACCCACAAAATGTTGTGGGGTACCAAATGTAGGGGCACCACATCTAGTGGTCAAGGGGCGGAGGCAGGGAACTCGAGGTGGCCGTGATGTCTCATCCGGAGATGACAGGGGGGACACGCCCGCTGCCCATTTTTTTCCTGTACAATCGACATTCAGCGACTTACGCTTCGATGTGGGGTGGGACCTGGACCATTCCGGCACCGTCACTCGACCGGGGAGCATGGGGTGAAGAGAAGGCTACGCAAGGCGATTGAGTTCGGACTTCCCATCGTCGGCATGCTCATCGTCTTCGGAAGCCTTCTCTTCGTTCCTTCGAGCTTGCTTTAGGTTCAAGTCTTCGTGGTACTCATCGGCGTCCTGATCCTCGAGGCCGGAGTGTGGGGCCTCACGACCGGAATCCTGCCCAACGAGCGCCGCTACCTCTCCCTTCGCGAAGAGGGTGATCACTTTCTCGTGTTGATCCGGGCCCTGAACCAGGCTGCGGTCGAGAAAAACCGAAAAGGACAGGCGTCATCCGAAGAATTCCGGGAAGTGGTCAGCCTCATGCACGCCTCAGTCGAGCGGATGGCTAGCGTCGCGGGCGATGAGCGGGAGGACGAGAAGGAGGAACCCGAGGCGGCGGCAAGGCGCCCTGACGAGGCATCGCCTGGACGTGCCGTGAAGACGACGGAGGGCAGGCGCTACGTCGACACTGCGGATACGGGGAGGTTCAGCGGGAGTTCAGAACGCGAGCCCCAGACGTAGGTAGAGCGGGTCGGCAGGTTCGTCGCCGAGCGGAAAAGCTACGCCGAACCGGAAGAACAACCGGGACGAATACAGGACCGAGATCGACGTCTGAAGCTCGGCACCCACCGAACCCAGAGCCGTCCGACGTGGGTTCACATATCCCGCCCCCGGAACGAGGGGATCGTTAGGGCCCCATGCGTTCCCCACGTCCGCGAAGAGCGCGCCACTGATCCGATCCACATGAAGCGGGAGGAGTCCGATGCCCCGGTGAACGTTAAGGAGTGGGAAGCGATACTCCGCCGACGCCGACCACGCGTAGCGTCCCGAGCGCTGTCCCTCGAAGTACCCCCGAACGGGGAACAGTAGGGACCGTCCCCCGAAAAGCTCCGCACCGGTGACCTTTTCGAGGCGTCCCCGTGCACCGCCGATACCGAAGTGGAATTGGTGCACTCCGGGTCCCGCCGCCACACCGAACGACGCCCGTACCGCGATCACATGGTTCGAGAACCCCGGTCCCGAGAAGCCTCGGTAAGCACTCACCTGTCCGATGACGTCTCGAAACGATCGATCGAGTCCCGTCATTCCCCTGAGCGAGTTGGGGAGCGAAAACTCGCGACGGGCTCGCGCCTGCACGAATGACCGGACGCCGGCCTCCGGGCCGGTCGAAAAGGTGAAGTCGCGCGCGGTTCGGAAGGACAGCGCCGCGACGACCTCGCCCAACCGGTGCGTCGGCCGTGTGGGGGTGACGGGGCCCACGCTGAGATTCTGGTCGAGAAATTCTACGTCTTCCCAAACATGAGCGGCCGTAAGCGACAGAGCCGCCCGACTTCGGGCACGGGACCGGAGCAAGGTCCCCGATGTGCTCAACCTTCTCTCCCTCGCGGCCTGAAATACCGTCGTTCCCACGGCCGGTGTCACTTCGACGACGAAGGGTCCCTCGACTCCGTGCCTCTGTGAGAAAGCGAGACTCACGAGCGGATTCCCCAGGCCCGCATATGTGTAAGATGCAGCACCGTCCGTACGCCCACTCGACCGAAAGAGCGCCGCGAGGCTGTACGTGTGGCGCCCGACCAGATCACTGGCACTGGTGCCGGCCCCTATCGCAGGACCCAGAATTTCCCGAAATGAGGCCGCTCCCACGTCACTCAATCGAGCCACCGACGGACGGTACAACACCTCCCAGAAGCGGGGACGGAGGGTATGACGCGCGCGGTACGGGCTCGACTGGTTCCCGACGCGTACGCCGTAGCGGTCACTGGCGGCCTCACCTCCGACCGTGAATCCGGGCTTCACGGGGAACGGCTCGAACCAAGATGTCGGGTCGAAGCTGATGCGCTCCACGGTCCAACCGTTTCGGTGATAGCCGGAGTAGTAGATCCACTCCCCACCTGGATCGACCGACGGATAGGCGGTCCCACCCAGTACGTTCGTCACCTGACGTATCGGCCCGGGAGCGCCGGTGGTAGCATCGACTTCCACGCCGTAGAGGTTTGGGATGCCGCTTCGGTCGGAAGACCACAAAATGTATCGATTGTCCGGTGACCAAGTGGCGGCCTGATCCACCGCCCGATCACGGGTTACCCGATGCAGAATACGGCCGTCGCTGTCCAGCACGAACAAATCGTAGAAGGCACCCGGGCGCCACCGCGAAGCGACGATCCAGCGTCCATCGGGCGACCACGACGGATAGGCCCAGTGTTCGTCGGGCCTGAAAGCCGTGAGTCCCTGGACCTCCCCCGTCCCCAGATCCACTCGGACGAGCCTGTTCGTCCCCTCTCCATCCTGTACGGCGACGGCGGCGAGCCCATCGGGAGACACGGTCGGCTGATCCAGCCTCGCCCCCTGAGTGATGCGGCGCTGCCGCCCCTCCCGGTCAATGTGGACGAGATCCAGGCGCCGGCGATAGGGGCCGACGAACTCGAGCTCAGACGCTAAGAGGGTCCCGTCCGGTAGCCACGCCAGATTCGCTAAGTTGTTCAACCTCCCGAACCGTCGATCGTCCGAGCCATCCGGATCGGCCAACCGCACCTGGACGTCCGTGCGCCCGTCCGATCGCACGTACGCGAGGCGGCCCCCGTCCGGGGAGACCGACGGGAAGAGGGCATACCGGCCCTCGTCCACGAGGATCTCTCCTTTCGTGATCGGTGCGGCGGCCTCGAGCGAATCGGACAACGCCAGGTAGCGCACCCGCAGCTGCTCCTCCCAACTCGACCAAGCCTCAGAGAAACTCACACCAAACGCGTCCTTCGCTCCCGCATTGGGACGGTAGGGAACGATCTGCCGGGCGACGGCGTCGACGAACTGGCCCATGGTCTCCTCTCCGTATGTGGAGAGGAGATAATCGAAGAAGTTCGATCCGTACGCGTACGCCCGCGTCCCCGAAGGCCAGGTGGGGGACCTCCCCGACACCTGGTCCAGCCCCTCGAACCCCCCCTCTAGAATCGCCGTTCGGAGCACCATGTCGAGAAAGCTGCCTCGAGGCCTGCCCGCCCCCGTGAGAGAAGACTCATAGTAGGTAGCCAACCCTTCCGTAATCCAGTTGGGAAGATCGAAGGACGGAAACAGTGGCCACCCAGCCGATGCTCTTCCCATCACCTTGCGGCCCAGCGACCCGATGGGCCCACTGATATCGAGGTGGAATACGTGCGCCAACTCGTGCACGATGACGACTTCCAGCCAGTCGTCGAAGTGGGAGAGGACGAATCCCTCCATCGGAGGACGAACGTAGACGGTGATTCGGTTGTACGGTACGGCCGTCGCGGAACCGTTGCTGTAATCGACGTGGTCGGTGACCAGCAGCTCAATACGTCCGTCGGGCGGATCGACGAACACCTCAGCGAGAGACGCGAAGGCAAGCTCCGCCTGCGCGCCTGCCCTGCGGCCGATGGACTCCAAGTCCGCGGGGAACGTCACACGGAAGTGAGGGGTCTCCAAGCTTCGCCAGGTTTCGTCGGGCGGCACCTGAGCGGAAGCGGACGGCCCGGCCCAGGCGACCACCGCGAGTACGCTCAGCAGGGCGGCCAAACTCCACCGGCGCTTCAACACGGCGACACCTTGTCAAAACGATCTTTCATCCGCACCCTTTGTGAGTCGCTGCAACCGTCGCTCATTATGAATTCCCACACACCATGAGTAAGTCCCCAGAGAGCATCTGGTTCCAGTTGGGCTACGCGCTCGAATCGGCGCGTCGGAGATCTCCCTCCCAAACAACCGTACGCGAGAACCCCGAGCCAGCACGCACATCGGCGGTGGATCAGCTCCTGTCTGCCGGCACCGGACTCCTCACAGACCGTTTGTTCGCCTTGCTCTCCGGACGTACGCCCGGGACCTGGCGCGTGGCACGAGCCGCGCTCGCCGGCGCCGGGGCCGCCTTCGCGATGAGTCTTCTCCGGAACCCGGCGAACGGATCGTCCAACGGTGGATCCCCCACGGACGATGCGGCCGCTGATCTGCTCGCTGGTGCCGGGCGCGGCATCCTGTACAGCACGATACTCGAGCCCCGACTGCCGGGCCCGGCACTCCTTCGAGGCGCGACCTTCGGCGTAATCGAGTATGTGGCATCGCCCTTCGGTGGGCTCGATAGCATCCTTGGAGCCTCGAGTCCTCATCGAACCACACCGCTCCTCGCCGCGCTCTTCACGACCGCGGACTCAGCGGTGGGCTCAGCGGTGGGCTCGCTCGCTGAGCACATCGCGTTCGGGGCGACTCTAGGGCTCCTCTACGGGGATGGCAGGCTGAGGATCGGCAGACGCGACGCCGAATAAGGGGGCAGAGCCCTCGGCTCACTCCGGACCATGGCCTCGGGACAGGGCCTCAAGGTGATCGCTCCCGGAGCGCCGCCCGCCGCCTCGAGCTCATCCACGTCCTCCAGAATTCCGAGGACTTCGGTGCGAACGTCTCCCCTTCCCACGCTCACGAGGCTACAAAACGCATCTGGGCGTGCCTGGACTACGGTACCGACGTACGCGCCACCCAATCGGTCCACTCGGTCGAGGACTACGTACGAGACGTCGGCCTCACGAGCGTCCTGGAAGAATCGTTCGGGGTCGGGGCTGAGCGGGTAGGTACGGCTCGAGACTCCCGACAACGTATAAAAGATCCGCGGTTTCCGACTGAACACGGCCGCATCCTCTGGCGCATTTTCGCCGAGCCAACGGGCCGCGGCCACGAACTGCTGAAAGCCCTCGCCATAACACGCGAAGGGCCCCGCCGCTTCCACCGCACGGCGGCAATCGGTAGCCCGACCGGTCGACTCCGTCCAATTCTTGACCGACGGAAGCAGGAGCACCATGAGCGCGAGTACGCCCGCAGCGACCGGTAGCCTAGCATGGACCCGACGCGCGCCCAGAAGCATCGTCTCCCCTGCGTAGAAGAGGACGAGGGGATAGAGGGGCAGCGCGAATCGGTCCCCTGACCACACCGCCGGCCACGCGAGGATGAGCCCGAAGTAGAGGGGAGTAAACAGTTCGGCGACCGTAATCGTTTTGCGTATGCGTAGCGTCCACCCAACGACGGCCGCCACCATGACGACGAGGCCGAGTACCCCGAGCGCGGGGCCAGACCATGGGGTCAGCCCAGCGGGAATGTGTGTGAAGACGTATCCTTGGAGGTTGTCCACGACTCTCGTGAACAGATCTCCGACGCCCGCTCTCCCGAGGTCGGGCTGGTAGGGGTCGATCATCCAGAATTCGGAGACATACTGCGCGTCTCCGGTCGCGCGCGCACGCATCCACCACGCTAGACTCGGAATAACGAGCGCGACGGTGAACCCGCCAAAGGCCCGCCACCGACGCCCGACAACGAGAGCCCCACCCACGGCAAGCACGAGAGGAAGCCCGGCTGTCCGGGTAAATGTTGCCAGGATGGCGGCGAGAGAGCCGGCCATCACCCATCGCCACGGATCGTTCCGGCTTTCGGAGCGGTGGAAAGCCCAGAGGCATGCGAACGTCAACGCAAGGAATAGCGGGTCAGAGAGAATCCAACTCGCGGACCAGAGAAAGGCGGGTGAGAACGCCAAAACGAGGGCCACCGCGGTGGCGAGTCCCGTCCCATGGCGATCGCGGATCCACCCGAAGGAGAGAACGACAGCCGCGGTGACGAAAAGCGCGGAGAGGAGCTTGAACGTGAACCAAGCTTGCGCCCCGAAGAGCATGGCCGCAGCCAATATGGCCGGATAGAAGGGCGGGTACTTCGTATGAGTCGGCGTGGCCGGGTCCCACAGCTCTACGTATCCCGCGCCGGTCACCAGCGAGTGGGCGAGCGACAGATACCCGGCGTTGTCGCCGCCGTTGTGAGGCGCGGGGCTGATCGCGGGTAAGACGATGATCAGGTGCACGACGGCCACGACCGTGAGAACGGCCCACGTCGGCGGCTTGTGGACGGACCATTTCTTCACCGGCCCGTGCCCGGCGTCAAGGACCCGAGAACCCGGGAACCACTCGCACCCGTCGCCGACGGCACGTTCCCCGCAACGCCATGGGTATGCGCCCACGCCAGAACGGCGAAGGCGAGAGCCTCACGTACGTCGGGATCCACTCCGAGCTCCCCTCCCCTCCTCAACGGCACGCCCGCGAGTTCATCCTCGATGGCCTGCACGAGCGCCGGATTATGTGTGCCACCCCCCATCAAGTACACCTCGTCGACACCTCGGGGAAGAACCCAGTTGCGATAGGCGTCCCCAATCGTCTGCGCGGTCAGCATCGTGAGAGTGGCGATCAGGTCGCACCATCGTTGCTCGTCCGAGCCCGGCGTCAGTCCCCCCGTGAGGGACCCCACTAACCCTCGCCCAAAGTGCTCCCGGCCCGTCGACTTCGGCGGGGCACTCGCGAAGAAGGGGTCCTGCACGAGTCGCCCTAGGAGTGACTCGTCTACGGTCCCCCGACGCGCCCACAGTCCGTCGACGTCGAACGCCTGCTCGCCGGCCGTAGCGAGTCTCACTGCTTCATCGATGAGCGCCACCCCGGGCCCCGTGTCGAAGGCCAACAGCGGCTCGCTGGAAGTGGAGGGTGGAAGCCACGTAACGTTCGCCATACCTCCGAGATTCTGAAGCGCACGGCTGAGCTTCGGCGACGAAAACAGGAGGCGATCGGGTCCGGCCACGAGAGGGGCGCCGTGCCCACCCGCAGCGACGTCCCGACTCCGAAAGTCACTCACGATCGGCGCGCCCGTCTGCTCGGCGAGCGTAGCCGGGTCCCCGAGCTGCAGCGTGGCACCGGGACCGAGTCCGGACGGAGGTACGTGCCAGACCGTCTGCCCGTGGGATCCGATCGCCGTGACGCTCGTGGTCGCTACGCCGGCGGACTGGCACAGCTCCTGAACAGCCACCGCGAGCCAGGCACCTATCGTGACGTTCAGCCGGCACAACACCTCCGCCGTCCCGTGTTCGAGACCCTCCAGCAACATCCGACGGCGCCCGGAATCGTAGGCGGTCGTGGTGAACGCCTCGAGCTTCCACGAGAAGTCCTCTTCCGTCGCACCCTCAATCCGTACCAGGACCGCGTCTATGCCGTCGAGTGAGGTCCCGGACATGAGACCCACGAAGAGACCCGACTCCGTCATTCCGTCGATTTTTCAGTGACATTTTCGAGTACTCGTGCCAGGACTCCGTCCGCCACATCCAGTAGCTCACGAGCCTCGTTCGGGGTGACCCCGCGGCCGCCCACGACCAGCGCCGTCTTCACGCGCCCGTCCGCCGCCGCAAGTAAGTCGGAGGCCCGTGTCCGATCCACCCCGAGCGTCTCCATGAGGATGCGCTCGCCACGGTCTTGAAGCTTTTCACACGTCACCTGAAGATCCACCATCAGGTTACCGAACACTTTCCCGATCCTGATCATGGCGCCCGTCGTGATGATGTTGAGGATCATCTTGGTCGCCGTCCCGGCCTTCATGCGAGTAGATCCGGTTACGACTTCCGGTCCGACCAGCGGCGCGATGACCACGTCGTGCTCATCTAGAAGAGCTGGCCAAGGGGGCGTGCACAGTAGGAATCCCGTGTGGGCGCCCAGCGCACGAGCCCGCGCCAACGCTCCGTGTACGAATGGCGTCGTCCCCGACGTGGCGATTCCCAACACGAAGTCGTCAGGCCCCACTTCCAGACCCTCGACGGCGGCGGCGCCGTCCTCCGAATCGTCCTCTGCGCCCTCTTGCGAGCGCACGAGCGCCTGATGACCCCCGGCGATGATCCCCACGACCATTGACGGATCGAACCCGAAGGTCGGGGGCATCTCGGCGGCGTCCAGCACGCCCAGTCGCCCTGACGTACCGGCACCCACGTAGATCAGCCGTCCACCTGCCCGAAAAGCATCGACCACCAGATCGACCGCCCGAGCGATGGCCACCCGCTCCTCCCCTACGGCCTCGGCGACCGTGCGGTCTTCCGCATTCACAAGGTCGACCAGCTCGAGGGAAGACAGCCTATCAATCGCAGCGGAGCGTGGATTCCTCTGTTCCGTCAGTCGGTCGTCGAGCATGTCGGACCCATCCCCTCCGTGAGGTCGTCGGTGAAAGATAGCGCGTCCGCTTGCGGCAGCACTCCCCGGCGGGCAAGCTAACCCTCATATTTTCGCAGCAGCAACCACAAGACATCCACCCGGACTGGATACCTTTGAACCTTCTCGAACGCGCCCGCGCGCTCTCGCCGGATCTGATCGCCATCCGTCGAGACCTCCACCGACACCCCGAACTCAGTTTCCAGGAGGTGCGAACGGCCGGCATCGCTGCCGAGTCGATGAAGGCTCTGGGCTTCGACGTTCGCACCGGAGTCGGTCAAACCGGCGTCGTGGCCGACCTCGACGCCGGCCCCGGTCCCGTCGTCGCTCTGCGAGCCGATATGGACGCCCTCCCGATTCAGGAGACGAACGAGCACGACTTCGTCTCCACGACGTCCGGTGTGATGCACGCTTGCGGCCACGACGGCCATGTCGCGGGGCTCATTGGTGCCGCGCGGCTGCTCGCCTCGGAGCGGGACGCCGGACGGCTTCCCCCGGGCCGCATTCGCTTCCTGTTCCAACCGTCTGAGGAGCGCACGGACGCGGAGGGCCTGAGCGGGGCGATGCGCATGGTCTCTGACGGGGCGATGGACGGGGTGGATGCGGTGGTGGGCCTCCACATCGGCGGGCCCCTGCCCTCCGGCAAGCTCTTTTTCGCCCCGGGGCCGATCATGGCCGGTGCGGAGGAGGTGCGCGTCGAGGTTCGGGGGAAGAGCAGCCACGCCGCTCTGCCCAATGCCGGAGTGGACGCACTGGTGCTTGCCGCCCAGGGGGTCGTTGCCGTCCAGCAAGCGGTGGCGCGAGGGCTTTCGCCCATGGAGGCGGGTGTCGTCACCTTCGGGCGCATCGAGGGTGGAACGGCCAACAACGTCATCGCGGACCGCGTGACTCTCGAGGGGACGATCCGTTTTTTCTCGGAGGACGTACGTGCGCGGCTACATCATCATGTCAAAGCCTCCTTCGAAATGCTCGAGGCCTTGGGAGCCGAAGTGACGGTAGACATCGGTCCAGGCTATCTGCCCGTCATCAACGATGCCCGGATCACGGAGTGCGTGCGGGCCGCAGCCCTCGACTTGGTAGGAGAGGAAGACGTCCTTCCCATTCAGCCCATGACGTTCGCCGAAGATTTTTCCTTCCTGGCTCAGGAAGCTCCCGGGACCTTTTTTTGGGTCGGTGCGGCACTCCCGGAGCCCCGCATGCATCATGAAGCCAACTTCGACATCGACGAGTCGGCTCTTCCCCTCGGCGCCGCGACGCTCGCGGCCGGCGCCGTTCGACTCCTCCGGGAGATCGCTGAAGCCCCTGACACCGTGGAGGAAGTCCAGTGAACCAGACGCGACCGGATTCCCGCGGCCCAAAGGGCCGCCTCGTGTCGGCGCTCATGCTGGCGCTGTGCGCCGCGTCCTGCTCTCCGACCCCGACAGCGAGATCGACCGGCTCGGTATCCTTCCCCGACACGTGGCGATACGCGCCGGACGAGGCACCCGTCACGGCCGAACACGCCATGGTCGTCAGTACGGACCGTTACGCGAGCGAGGTCGGGGCGCGCATCATGCAAGAGGGCGGCAACGCGGTCGACGCGGCGATCGCGGTGTCCATGGCTCTAGCCGTCGTGAACCCAGAGGCCGGCAACGTCGGCGGGGGCGGCTTCATGGTCGTGCGGATGGCCGACGGGACCAGCGCCTCCCTCGACTACCGAGAAAAAGCTCCGCTGAGAGCCTCCCGAGACATGTACGTGGACGCGGATGGAAATGCGACCGACAAGTCCCTGGTTGGACATCTAGCGATCGGAGTTCCGGGGACAGTCATGGGAATGTGGGAGGCACACCGCCGCTTCGGGTCTCGCCCGTGGGAGGATTTGCTCGAGCCCGCGGCGATACTGGCGGACGGGTTCGAGGTACACGAGCGCTTTCGGCGCAACCTCGTGAATTCAGAAGAGGGAATCCGTCTGTTCGCCACGACGGCAGCAACCTTCCTCCCCGATGGCCACATCGCGGAAATCGGAGAGACCTTCCGCCAGCCGGAGCTCGCGCGGACGCTGCGTCGCATTCGCGACCACGGTGCCGACGGCTTCTACCGGGGAGAGACAGCCGACCTGATCGTGGCGGAGATGGGGCGTGGCGGGGGAATCATCTCGCACGAAGATCTGGAAGCCTATACGGCCGCTTGGCGGGATCCCATCGAGTTCACGTATCGGGACTATACGGTCTATTCGATGCCTCCGTCGTCGTCGGGAGGCGCAACCATGGCCGAAATGGCCAACATCATGGAGCAGTACGAACTCGACGCGGACGAATGGCACTCGGCGGATATGGTTCATGCGCTTGCCGAGTCGTCACGGCGGTCCTTCTCGGATCGCAACGAATATCTGGCCGACCCGGACTTCGTCGACATACCCCTGGAGCGGATGACCTCAAAGGCATACGCGGAGCTGCGTGGCTCCGACATCACGGATCGCGCCACCCCTTCGTCCGATGTTGGTCCCGGGCTCGAAGCCCCACACGAGGGAGAGCATACGACGCACTTCTCGGTGATCGACAGCTTCGGCAACGCCGTGTCCGTCACCACGACGATCAACTCTTGGTTCGGGAGCAAGGTGACAGTGCGGGGCGCGGGATTCGTCCTCAACAACGAAATGGACGACTTCGCGGCCAAGCCGGGAACGCCCAATCAATATGGCCTCGTCCAGGGGGTCAACAACGCAGTGGGGCCCGGCAAGCGGATGCTGTCTGCGATGACCCCCTCGATCGTCCTGGATCCGAACGGAGCGCTCTTCTTCGTAACCGGAACGCCGGGTGGGCCCACGATCATCACCACGGTGTTCCAAACGATCATGAATGTGATCGACTACGGAATGAACGTGGTGCAAGCGGTGAACGCTCCCCGTGTCCACCACCAGCACCTCCCCGATCAGATTTTCTTCGAGCAGGGAGGACTGACGGCAGAGGTGGTGGCGGCCTTGGAGGCGAAAGGCCATACGGTCGTAGAGCGGTCCGGAGTCTCGGGGGACGCTCAGCTTATTATGGTCATGCCGGACGGCTCGCTCCAGGCCGCTTCGGACCGACGCAGAGGGGGAGCAGCCGTAGGATGGTAAGGGCCACAACATGGTGAGGACCCTGGAAGGGTGAAGGCGCTCCGCACGGTCCTTCCCTACTTCCGCCCCTATCGGAAGGCGCTCCTAGCCGGACTGTGTTTGGTGGTGGTCACCAACCTGTTCACGGTTGTCGGTCCGTATCTTATCAAGCTGGCCATCGACGGCCTCCGTGATCCCAGCGTCAACCGCCCGCAAGTCAATCGCTATGCGGTCTTGATCGTCGCCTCGGCCCTGT
>Ga0310120_10000146_pt1 | contig 56442 bp, 50 predicted proteins | sample CB27_AW_983_MG_FD_203506 | JGI IMG/M metagenome (GOLD analysis project Ga0310120, IMG submission 203506) | Marine microbial communities from Western Arctic Ocean, Canada - CB27_AW_983 | ecosystem: Environmental > Aquatic > Marine > Oceanic | place: Canada: Western Arctic Ocean | collected...
TCTGGTTTCGAGCACAGATCTCTCGGATAAGACCCCTCAGCCGAACCGCTACATCTCCTCTCAAGGCCAGCTTGCGGTACTTCGGGATGAATACAAAGTGATAGTTTAACTGGTACGTCGTGTGCGATGACTTCCGGTATCCTTTCATCCGGAGATCGTACCGCATGCCTCCTTAAGGCTTCTCCTAAAGGTGAGGGGTTTCAACCATCCCCGAGTGAGACACTAAGTGACTAGTCTCCGATATCCTCGTAGGCTTCCGCGATGAGCCCAACGACATCCTCACCATCGTCGGGATAGCTCGACGTCCCGAACTGAAGCGCGGGCATGATCGGAGGGAGCTCCTCGCCGACGCGAAAGGGATTTTTCTGCACGGTCTTTTGCATCCGGCCTACGATGCGGCTTCCGCCATACTTGTCCGAGGCAAACGCGATGATGGCGACCAAGTCTTTCGACGTCATCATACCCACGAGGTCGACTTCGCGAAGACACCACGTCGCAAGCTCCGCGACGTGCATCAACACAGCTTCACGCATCTCTTTGCCCAACAGCTCCACAATCTGGCTCAAGTCGTCCACTTGAACGAGGATGACGGTCAACGGCCGATCGACACGCCGGCATTTCGAAATCTCGCGTTTCAACTCGGAGTGAAATTCCTGCTCGTCGCAAATGGGGACTCCCCTTACGCGGAAAGTCGACTTCCGCGGTTGGGGCTTAGGCGCGGGCTGCTCGGGAACGTCCGCTTGTGTCTCGATCGACGCGCTAGATGCAGGCTCCGCCGACTGCACTTTCTCGTCTTCCCGGGCCGCTTCGGGAGCGAGATCGAACGTCTCGGGTGGCGCATCGCCTGTGTCTGGCTGCGCTGGCTGCAGTAGGGCCTCGTCGTGTTCCTCTTTCAGTGCTTCGGAAGCAGAGGCAGACGCAACTGACTCGGCTGGCTCGGCTGACTCGGCTGGCTCATCTAGCTTGGCTGGCTCGGCTTCCGACGGCTCAACTCTTTCATCGCTCCCTTCACTATGTCCTTCCTCGGGTGCTTCGGGAACGGGTTTCCAGTCCACAGCACCGGACTTTTCAGAAAACGCGGGAGCGGCCGCGTTGACAACGCTCACTGCTGCCTCGACTTCCACACTTGCCGCTTCAGCCACGGGTTCCGTCGCAGCAGCGGGGGCATTGTCGGCGTCAGGGGCGGAGCTAGCCGTCCCACCGCTAGGTTCTTCAGACCGGTGCGGTGCCAACGCTTCTTCGTCAAGCGTAGCGACGGGCTCGGAGTCGGTGGGTGAGCTCTCGAGCTCTTTCGCGGTCGCAGGCTCATCGGATTTCTGGGTCGCGACGACGGGCGATATCGCGTTCGTCGGGGGGCTTTCAACAGCGGCCGCCGGCTTCAATTCTGGCACGGTGGCCGTGCGCGAGACTTCGCTTGCGCGGCTCTCGTTCAGGCCGACGGGCTCGGCTAGCTTTCTGACGACAGACGTCTCGACCACGGCCACGTGCGACGGTCCCGGATCTGGTTTAGGCACCGATGCTATCGGTGCGGCTCGAGGCGGGCGTGCGGCAGGTGCGATACGGGTATCCGCCTCCTCCGGTTCGCCCCTGCCGAACAGCCGGCCCCAGAAACCACGCTTCTTGGGCTCAGCGTTATCCGCCGCCCCGGCCGAACGGGGGAGAAAACTTTTTTGAGGCCTCCTTGTCTTTTTTGCAAGAAGTTGCGCAACGAGGCGCTGAAGCTCGAGCAGCTTATAAGGTTTGGTCATGAAACCATCGGCTTTGAATTGTTGCAGCGCCTCCTGCCGATATTGCTTCCTCAAGTAGACGCCCGTGATGACGAGAACCTGGATCGCTTTGAGGCCGCTATCGGACTTGATTTGCTTGCACAGATCGAAGCCAGACAGCCCGGGCAAAAGGGCGTCCAGGATCACGACGTCAGGATTCTCGCGGCGGGTCAGCTCGAGCACTTCGTGCGGGTCACTCACGGTTTCGATCGTGGCGACGAGCGCGGCGAGAGCCTTCTTCAGCGAAGCGAGGTCTTCGGCGTCGTCGTCGACAATGAGAATCAAGGCTTCTGCAGACATTGCGAAATATAGGCGACGGTAGGTGTACGACGGGGACGTACTCGAGCTTGTATCGCCCCAGTTTACCGATGCCGAGTCGGGGCCCGACCAATTCGGCTATTCTATCATCGGCCTGGCGCCGAAGGCGAATACGACACAATAACCCAGGTACCAACAACGACATAGAGGACGCCGACGACCAAAGCGGGCGAGGCGAATATTGTAAAAGCCTAGAGCGGAGTGCTAGTCTGGGTGCGAGCAAGCGACGATGCAACGGCACACCCCAAACTGGAAGACCAACCTGGTGGCGATTCTAACCCTGGTCGTGATCATCGTTGTCCTCGATCAAGTCACCAAATTCTGGATCACGAGCTCTTTGCAACTGGGTCAGTCCGTGCCCGTCCTCGCGGATTTCTTCCACCTGACGCTTGTCCGCAATACGGGAATGGCCTTTGGCCTTTTGTCTTGCTCGAACATTCCCTTCAAAGCGGCTCTGGTCACTTTTCTTTCGACCGCCGCGATGGCCGCAGTGACCTACTACGCCTTCCGGTCCGCGCAGCACGAACGCCTCACGCGCTTCGGGTTGATTTTTATTCTCGGCGGGGCTCTCGGTAACATCATCGATCGCGTACGTCTCGGCTACGTCGTGGACTTCGTTGACATTTTCTACCGCGACATGCATTGGCCGGCTTTCAATGTCGCCGATAGCTGTATCTGCATCGGCGTGGGGCTCTTGCTAATCGACAGCTTTCGAACGGCGCCACGAGCCGAGATGGCTCCCCAAGCCGAAGCTGCAGCAGCTGCGAGCCGAGGAGACAGCTAGACTTGTATCCCAAACTTTTCGATTTCGGCGAGGTCAGCTTCCTCGGCATCGAGTTCCACGCCGTATTGCATACCTATGGCTTCCTGCTCGCCGCTGGATTTCTCATCGCTTTGAACGTCGCGGCACGGCGCGGCAAAAAATTCGGAGTCGACGCCAATCTGACGATGGACCTCGGACTTTGGATCCTCGTTTCCGCGCTCGTTGGAGCCAAGCTCCTCCTGCTCATCGTCGACTGGCCACATTATCGACACGACCCTCTCAGTCTCATCCGTTCGGGCGGCGTTTTCTACGGAGGCCTCGGCGCGGCCGTGATCACGTCGATGTGGTTCTTCAGGAAGCACAAGCTGTCCGCGTGGCGCATGAGCGATATTCTCGCGCCGTCCGTGGCGCTCGGCCACGCCATCGGACGTTTGGGATGTTTCAGCGCCGGATGTTGTTACGGCAAACCGACAACCATGCCATGGGGCGTTACCTTCACGAAGGATTATGCACACGATATCGTGGGGGTGCCGCTCGGGATCGCGCTCCACCCGACGCAGCTTTACGAATCATTTGTGGAGTTCGCCATCTTCGGATTCTTGATCTTTCTTGCCGGCAGGAAAAAGTTCGACGGTCAGATTTTTTGGAGCTACGTGGCTCTATATTCGATGGCGCGTTTCGTGATCGAGTTCTTTCGCGGAGACCTAGCGAGAGGTTTCGTTCTCGGCGGCACCGTCTCGACGTCACAGATCATCGCTGTCGTGCTCCTCAGCTTTTCTGTGTTCGCGCTCTCGACCCTTCGACGCTTCCCGCAAAAGCGGACGGCGTGAGCGAACGGCTCGAAGCCTGGACGATCGAGCCCTCGGAATCGTCTCTCCGGCTCGATGTAGCCGTGGCGAGCCGCTTCGAAGACGTGAGCCGCGCTCGGGTCAAGAAGTGGATCGAAGACGGACGGGTACGCGTCGACGGCAAAATCGCTCGACCGTCTCGCCTCTGTCACGAAGGCGAGTCCGTGGAGGTGGCAATCCCCGCTCTCGCGCCCGCGAGCCCGGAAGCGGAGGCCATCCCTCTTTCCATCCTCTACGAAGATGAGCATCTCGTGGTCGTCGACAAGCCGGCGGGGATGGTGGTGCATCCGTCACCGGGTCATCCGTCAAAGACGCTGGCGAACGCGCTCTTGGCCCATTGCCACGATTTGAGCGGCATCGGCGGGGTGAAACGCCCCGGAATCGTGCATCGGCTGGACTCGGGAACGACCGGCGTGATCGTGGTCGCCAAACACGACCATGCGCATCAACATCTCGCCACACAGTTTCAAGAACGCCGCGTGCGCAAACGCTACCTGGCCGTCGTGCACGGCGCTCTGCCCGAGCACCTCGTCATCGACCGCCCGATCGGCCGTGACCGCTTGAACCGCACCAAAATGTCATCGCGCACCAACCACCCGCGATCGGCGACGAGCACGGTCGAGCGCCTGGAACAACTTCCGCACTCAGCACTCCTAGCGATCCAAATACACACGGGACGCACCCATCAAATACGCGTACACTTGAGCGAAGCTGGCTATCCGATAGCCGGCGACCAAGATTACAGAGCGCCACGAAAACGAGCCTTTGGACAAGACGCACTCGCCTTCAAATGGCTGAGCGAGTTCCCCCGCCCAGCGCTTCACGCCGAGTCCCTGACACTAACCCACCCCAAAACAGGCGGAGAGATGAACTGGACCGCACCGATCCCAAAAGATATCAATGACCTCCTAGAAAAACTGAGGCGCATAGAAATAGCAGGAAACAGGTAACCGGAAGCAATCAACGAAATGCGGAAAGCAACAAACTGCCTCGTCGCCGGCCTCGTCGTGGCGCTGCTCTTGGCGGAGTGCGTTTTCTTGCTGAATCCCGAAGTGCCTCATACCTTTCAAACGGTGCTCTCGGTCTGGGGGACTTTCGCGCTGACTTACGGCCTCGCGACCAGTCTCGCCTTTTGGGTGCTGCTCCAAGTCGTCGAAGCCCTCCGCGGCCAGCGGCTCGGCCCGGCCTGGCTGTCTTTCAGAGTTCTGACGTGGCTCTTGATGCTGGCGCTCGCCGGCGCCGCCACCCTGCTCTGGTACAACCTACTTCATCTGCGCATGTTTATCCCGTCGCAAACGCTGCGGGGAATCGCCATCGCCGCCACGGTGGCAACGGCTGCTGCTCTGGTGCTGCTCGTGGTGGGGCTCTTCCATTATTCTTTCGGTCGGCGGGGTGCAGCCATCAGCTATGCCCTCTCCACCATCTTCTTTGTGGCCGCGATTGCGCTGCCCCTCGTCATGCGGCCCCAGCCCGAGGCCGAAGACGCCGTCCCGCGCATGCCCCTTCAAGACAGCCCCGCGAAGCGGCGTCTCACCATCATCGGTATCGAAGGGGCCTCGCTGTCCTATGTGCTCCCGGCGGTGGCCGATGGCAAGCTCCCGAACTTTGCCCGGCTCATCGAGGGCGGAGCGTCGGGCGCTTTGAGAACCCTGTATCCGACGGAATCGCTCGCGGTCTGGACGAGCATCGCGACCGGCAAGCTTCCGCGAGAGCATGGGCTCAAAGCTTTTTACCGTTACCGCTTTCGAGCGGTCCAGACGCCGTTCTCGCTCCGCCCGCGCGGGATTGATTTCCGAACGCTCGATCGACTCGGTGCTGTGAATAGAAGCGCCGTCACCGCCGCATCGCGTCGCGCAGAAACGTTTTGGAGCATCATGAGCCGCTTCGGTCTGCGTATCGGCCTTTTGCGTTGGTGGGGGACCTATCCGGCCGCGGCTATCAACGGCTTCGTCATCTCCGAGTTTTTTCACCGTCAGATGCGCGAGCGATTCGACCCACCCCTGCCCCACCTCACTTATCCGGAGGAGCTCACCGCGCGTCTCCGCTCCCACGCCGTCCTGCCGGAGGATATCGAGGCCGCTGCGCTCGAGCCGTTCGTGGACAGCTCGGTCGACATCCCGGGAGACACCGTCCCCTGGCAGACGGAGCTCCGGCGGGCCCTCGCGGACGACATGACTTACCACAATATCGGGACGCTGCTGCGTAACGAAGAACGGCCAGATGTCTACGCGATCTACTTCTTCGGACTCGATGCGATCGGCCACACCTTCATGCGCTACCAGGCACCCAATCGCTTCGGTGACGTCAGCGATGCCGAAATGAGAAAATACGGCCGCGTCGTCGAGACTTATTACAGTCGACTGGACTCGATTCTAGGCGGCTTCATCCGTTCTCGAACCGACGACGAGACGCTCGTTGTTATCTCGGGCCATGGCATGGACCCGCTGCCGCTGGCCCGGCGTGTGATCGAGCCGGTCAAAGGCAATGAACATCTGTCCGGATATCACGAGGACGCGCCGGACGGTCTTCTGATCTTCCATGGTTCTGGAGTCGCCGAGGGTGCCAAGATCCGCGGCGCCTCGGTACTCGACATCACGCCCACGCTTCTCTATTTGATGGGTCTTCCGCGCGGCCACGACATGAACGGGGTCCTCCTGACGGAAGCGCTCGAAGCAGATTTGCTGCGCTCCCAACCCGTGACATTCATCTCGTCCTACAAGAACTTCCTCATCGAGCCCCGACGCCCCGATGACGACACCGAAAGCTCCCCCCTAGACGCCGTCCCCGATCTCCTCGAGATCCCAAACTGAGGGTGACCGTCTAACAGGCTGTTTGAAAAGCAAGGGGATGTGGGGATAGGAGGAGATGTGGGGGTGAAGAAGAAGAGAGAAGGGGCTTTTGCGGCTTTGCGTTACACTTTTCTTAATATTGATCGAGCCGCTAGTGTTAGCATGCCGCCGCTATGACTGATAAGCTCGTGATGGATGGCGCGGCGTTCGAGGCGGCGCTTCTCAGGGTCGCTGAGGAGATAGCGTCTCAAACGAGTCGGGCGAGCGGTTTTGCGGGCCGCCTCGCTTTGGTCGGGATTCGCACACGCGGCGTTCCGCTATCGCAACGGCTAGCGACGCTCATCGAAGCAAGCACCGGTGAGCGACCTGCCCTTGGGGTTTTGGATATTACTCTTTATAGGGATGACCTGACCGCCGTCGCGGAACAGCCGATCGTCGGCCGTACGGATCTTCCGTTCCCGGTCGACGATACGTGGATTGTCCTCGTGGATGACGTTCTCTATACCGGTCGCACGGTGCGCGCGGCCATCACAGCACTTATCGATTTCGGGAGGCCGCGTAAAATCGAGCTGCTCGCCATGGTGGATCGCGGCTGTCGCGAGCTTCCCATTCACGCCGACTATGCGGGGGCGACCCTCGAAACAACGAAAACCCAGACGGTGCACGTCCACGTGGCTGAGCAGGACGGCCGCGACGAAGTGGTGCTCATAGGATGACGCTTCGCGGCAAAGACCTCCTGGGCATCGAGAACCTCAATGCAGAGGAGATCGAGCTCTTCCTGACGACGGCCGCGTCCTTCAAAGAAGTCGGCGCCCGGACGATCAAAAAGGTTCCGACCCTGAGGGGCCGCACCATCATCAACCTTTTCTACGAACCGAGCACGCGCACGCGCGTTTCTTTCGAGATCGCGGCAAAGCGTCTCTCGGCCGACGCCATCAATGTCAGCGTCGCGGGAAGCTCCGTCAGCAAAGGCGAGACACTCGTCGACACCGTTCGCAACCTCCAGGCGATGGCGCCAGACGTCATCGTCATGCGCCATCATGCTTCCGGCGCGCCTCACATCGTAGCGAAGGAAGTGGAAGCAGCGGTCGTCAATGCCGGAGACGGGATGCACGAGCATCCAACGCAAGCTCTCCTCGACGCCTTCACGATTCTCGAAGCCAAACAAAAACTGTCGGAGCTCAAGGTCGTCATCGTCGGGGATTTGCTGCACAGCCGCGTGTTTCGCTCGAACCTTCAACTTCTCACGAAGATGGGCTCCCGCGTAGTGGTGAGCGGCCCCCCGACCCTGATCCCTCCGCACATCCAGGAGCTCGGAGCCGAAGTCGCGCCCACGTTGGAGCAGGCCCTCGTCGACGCCGACGTCGTCATGATGTTGCGCGTTCAAACGGAACGTATGGCGGGCGCCTTTTTTCCGTCCGTCCGAGAATATTTTCGGCTCTACGCGCTCACGCTCGCGCGGCTCGAGCGCGCCAAGCCCGATGTCATCCTCATGCATCCTGGTCCTCTCAATCGTGGCCTCGAGATCGACTCAGCCGTCGCCGATGGTCCTTATTCCGTCATCCTCGAGCAAGTGACGAACGGCGTGGCCGTCCGCATGGCGGTCTTGTACTTGCTCGCGGGCGGGCATGGAGAAAGCACATGACGCGGCTTCTCGTTCGGCGGGCACGCATCGTCGACCCTAGCCAGGAGCTCGACGAGATCGGCGATCTGCTGCTCGAGGACGGCATCGTCAAAGCCATCGGCGCTCGCGCGACGGCGGAAGACGTTGACGTTGACGCCGACGTTATAGATGCAGATGGGCTCGTCGCCACGCCGGGTCTCATCGATATGCACGTGCATCTGAGGGAGCCCGGTTTCGAGTACAAGGAAACGGTAGCGACTGGGTCTCGAGCGGCCGTCGCGGGCGGTTTTACCGCGGTGGCCGCGATGGCCAATACCGACCCACCCAACGATAGCGCGGCGGTGACCGAGTTCATCCTTAGAAAAGCGGCCCAAGCGAACGCTGCCCGCGTTTATCCCATCGGGACCATTACGAAAGGCATGCAGGGAGAGCAGCTCTCCGAGATGGGTGAGATGGTGGAGGCGGGTGTGGTCGCCTTCTCCGATGACGGACTTCCCGTCCGCGACGCGAACGTCATGCGGCACGCCATGGAATATGCGACCGTCTTCAACGTGCCCATCATCGAACATTGCGAGACGCCGGAGCTTCATCCCAAAGGCGTCATGAACGAGGGCTATTGGTCCACAGCTCTCGGGCTTTTCGGCATTCCTCGAGCCTCAGAGATCATTTCGGTCGATCGTAACGTCGTGCTTGCCGAGCTTACGGGCGCCCGCTTCCACGTCGCGCACCTCTCCACGTCAGGGGCCCTCCAAAGGGTGCGCGAAGCGAAAGCCCGCGGGCTCGCGGTGACCTGTGAGGTCACGCCGCATCATCTCGTTCTCACGGACGAGAGCCTTAGGAGCTACAACACCGATGCCAAGATGAAGCCGCCCCTCGTAACCGAAGAGGATCGGAGCGCACTTCTCGAGGGGCTCGCCGACAAAACGGTAGACGCCATCGCGACCGATCACGCACCCCATCACGCCGACGAAAAACGCGAGGACTTCGATCACGCGCCGTTCGGCATTGTCGGGCTCGAGACGGCGGTCTCGCTTTGTCTCGATCGCCTCGTGAAGCCCGGCATCATTTCGCTGTCGCGCATGGTTGAGCTTCTTTCCTCGGGACCGGCGCGTGTGCTCGGCGTGGCGGGCGGCACGCTCCAAGTGGGTTCCCCCGCGGACGTGACGCTTCTCGATCCTACGCGGCAAGTTCGGGTCGACCCGGAATCGTTTCACTCGCGCAGCAAAAACACACCTTTCGCAGGTTGGGAGCTCGAAGGCGGGCCGGTGACGACAATTGTCGGAGGACGGGTCGCCTGGACGCTCGAATGACAGAGCTCGCCATTCTTCGCGAAAGTTTGGAAGAGCTAAGAAGACGCTACGACGCAAGCTATCTTGGCTCCGACCCTCTGGCCTTTCCCCGACGTTTCGCGAGGAGTGACGACCGAGAAGTCGTTGGCCTCGTGGCCTCCACTTTGGCCTATGGGAACGTCAAGACCATCGCCAATAGCATGGAGCGGATCCTCTCGTTCTTGGGCCCGCGTCCCGCCGAGCTCGCTCGTACCCTCGAGCCGAAAGAAGCGCTCGCCGCGCTCGGAACATTCAAGCACCGGTGGTCGCGAGGCCGGGACGTCGTCTGCCTCGTACACTTCGCCGGCCAGATGATCCAGAGTCATGGAAGTGTCGGGCGTTTCTTCGAGGAGAGTTTCGTCGAGCACGACATGGCGGCGAGCTTGATGGGGTTTTCTGAGCGGGCGCTCGCGCTAGACCACGGCGGTCTGTATCGCGGGCGCCGCCTTCCGGCGAAAGCAGGCATACGCTTTTTCTTCACGAGCCCTCGCACCGGCGCATGCAAGCGCATGAACATGTTTCTTCGGTGGATGGTGCGCGCCGATGACGGCCTGGATTTGGGGCTCTGGCCCTTCATCCCCACGAGTAATCTCGTCATCCCGCTCGATACACATATTTATCGCATCGGCCACTTCCTCGGCTTTTGCCGAAGGAAAACGCCAGGGTTTCGTACCGCACTCGAGATCACCGAACGCCTTCGACAGCTCGACCCGAACGACCCCATCAAATACGATTTCGCCCTGTCGCGCATGGGCATCCTCGAGAATTGCCCTCGCCACAACAACGCGCGTGATTGCGAGCTCTGTAAGTTGAAGAAGCGACTGTCATGAAGACCATCCGCACAGTCACTGCCAAGCCGCGACCTTCCGAATCGAATCTGTGAGCCGTTTTCGCCCCCTCTTGCCAGGAGGCCACCTACAGACACTCGGAGGCGTGCTCGCGCGATCCTTCCTGAAATGGCCCTTCCCGTCCGAAGACGTCGTCGTCGACGCCGGCCACGACGTGCGCCTTCTACTGCGCGCTTCGTGGCAGGAGAAAGGCGCCGACCGGCCGGCATTGTTGCTCGTGCACGGCCTCGAAGGCTCGGACGAGGCGCATTACCTCGTGAGCACGGGGGTCGCGGCCTTTCGTTCCGGATGGCACGTGATCCGCATGAACATGCGCGGATGTGGCGATTCAATCTCACTGTGCCCGCGGCTCTATAACGCGGGCCTCACAGGCGATTTGCTCGCGACGGCGGAGTGGCTCGCGGATCGGGTGGGCCGTTTCGCCATCGTCGGCTTTTCCCTCGGCGCGGGACTGACGCTTCTTACGCTTGTTCGGGAGAAGAGGCGCCTACCCGAGGCGCTCAAAGCCGCTTCTGCCGTCTGCCCACCCCTCGATATGACTCGATGCGCCGACGCTCTCGAAGCGCGCTCGAACTTCATCTATCAATCTCGGTTCACCGGCTCGCTCTGTGCGTCCTATAAACGGCGACAACGCCGCGCCCCCGAGCGCTACGAGCTCGGTCGTGAGCGCGGGATCACCACCTTGCGCCAATTCGACGACGTCATCACGGCCTTTTATGGCGGTTATCACAACGCCGAGGCATACTATCAGTCCGTCAGCACCGGCCCCATCTTGGCCGAGCTCGAGTGGCCCACGCTCGTACTATCCTCGACGAACGATCCGTTCATCCCGCATGAAAGCGTGCAGCACTGGCAACATTCCGGCGCCGTCACGCTCGAGATCACGAAAGGCGCCGGCCATGTCGGGTTCGTAGGGCCGTCACGCGCGCCTCGTTTCTTTTGGGCCGCAGATCGCGTGCTGCGCTTCTTCGAGCAGATCGATTCACTCTCTATAGGAATTTAGATAGCCATCCCTCTAGCTTTACTTTAGGTTTTGCTTTGAACCCAAAGAATTGTGTGCCGGGGCCGGCTGGTCGAAGGAAAGAAGGTAGGTCGAGAAAATCGTTAGCTCGGCGTCACGCGTGGTGGCGTCCCCGAAAGCGAAATCGGAGTCGTCATCTTGTGTCTGCTGTCCCCGGCCGATATGCCGGGCCCGCGCAATAATTGCTGTTGCCTTCGCTTGTTTGCCATTTCGGCAATGGTCTGCCGTCGCTTTGTCAAGAAATCGAGCTTCGAATTCTTGTTGCTTTTGGCCATATCAATGTCCCTTCGCGGTCGTTGAGTCTATCCAAAAGTTGTTCCGAACAACTTATGCGAGAGAGAAAGATCTGTCAAGCTTTCCTAGGATTCAGCATTCAGCATCCAGGAATATTAAGCGGGATGTCGAAACAGTCGTGTGCGAGGCAAAGCATTCGCGGAAACTTCGCATTGAGCTTGATTTTCCTGAATGCTGAATGCTGAATGCTGATCGTTGATCAACGGATAGTAATATTGGGTCCGTCCAGAATTATTCCTTGGGCGCGCTCAAAGGCGGTGAACGCCTTGACGTAGTCGATGAGAGCACGGAGCTCGTTGGCTGCGGCTTGGGAGAGATCGCGCTGAGCTTGGACGATGAGAAAGCTGGTCGACATACCTACCTGGAATTTTTTTAGCTCGGCATCGAGGCGTTGCTGCGAAAGGTCGCGCGCCACGCGAGTGGCATCGATCCGTTTGCGGTTCGTTTGGACGGCGCGCCCCGTCGCACGAACTTCTTGCGCGATGAGAATCTCGTTCGAGTCGATCGCGGCCCTTTGTTGGCGCGCGGCAACTTGCGCTTGCGCGTATTGAGCTTGAGCTTGCGAGTTTCCGAGCGGATAGGAGATGTTCAACCCCAACGACCAATCACGAAATTCTCCACCGAAGATTTGGTCGATCGCATCCCCGTAGCCGCCGGGGATGACGCCGATTGGGGCTTGGGCCAAACCCTCGCGCACGAGCTCTGTGCCGCCGATACCGTTGAACGCGATGGAGCCTACGAGATCGAGCTGGGGCATCAGCTGGTTCTTGCTGAAACGCACGTTGTAATTGCGGGTCTCGAGCTCGACCCGTCTCTGATCGAGGATGGGGCGGCGCTCGAGCGCGATACGCACCGACTCCTCGAGGTCGATCTGGATCTCGTCGATCGTCGGCTGGTCGATAGGCAGGTAGGTGCTCGTCCAAAACGCCTCGGTCTGAGGATCGTTGATGAGACGCTTCAGCGTATCCTCGGTGAGACGGATCGCCTCCTCGGCCAGGATGACGGCCTCCTCGCGTGAAGCCACCTCGGCCTCGGCCTCGAGAACGTCAATGGGCGCCATCGTGCCCACTTCCACCTGGATGCGATTGTTCCTGCGAAGATCCTGGGCGAGCCCGAGCGACGTCCGCGCCACCTCCAGATCCCGAATGGCGAAAACCAAATCCCAATACGCAAACTCCACATCCCGCACCGTATTCATCACTTGGGCTTCGAAAGCGTTGCGCGAGATACGCTCGCCGTTATTCGCCACGACGATTTGCTGCTTTCGTGGATCTGTCCCGAAGCTCTGCATGAGCGGCTGGACGATCTGGCCGGTGAAGGAAGAGTCGTAAAGCGGGTTGAAGCCGGAGAATGCGCTGTTCGTGGTGGAGCGCAGGTTCCGCCACGTGATGTTGTAATTGGCGCCTGTCGCAATCTGTTGCTGCCACGTGATGTTGTAGTTCGTCCGCGTGCTCGTGAGCGTTGGCGCGCCGACGAGTTGGGTCTGCGCGGGCGAAGAGCTATCTAGATTGTTGAAGCTTCCCGTGATGAAAGGCTGATACACCCCTCTCGCGAACCGCACACCCTCTGCCTGAACCTGCGTATCGAGGCGCGAGACAACGATGTCGAGATTGTTCTCGAGAGCCATTTCGATGGCGTCTTCGAGGGTGAGCTGTATAGCGTTGGGATCTGCGGTCCGCTCGGACTGGGTGTCCTGCCCGAAAGCGCTCGCGCCAGCGGCGAGACAGATCAACAGCACGAAGAAAAGGCGCTTCAGGTTCATGGTTATCCTCTTGTTGCTCGGTGTCGGACGGGGAACTCTCCTCTAATCGTGCGGACCGCGACTGCAAAATACGCGAGATCCGGTAATTATGTTCCCCGCAAAGACCACCATTGTAGTACGCGACCGCTCGCTATGCAGGGGAGACCCCGCTAAAACACTCCAAAAACAGCTGTTTCTCTCGATTCGACCCTCGAGCTAGAATGTGAGGCTCGTGCCGCTCTACAAGATGACCCTCGCCTATGACGGCACTGCGTACCAGGGTTGGCAAGTGCAACCCGAGGTCGACACCATTCAACACCGCGTCCAAAACGCACTCACGCGCATGGCGAAAAGCTCGGTTGACGTCGTCGCGGCCGGGCGCACCGATTCCGGTGTCCACGCACTCGGGCAAGTGGTGCATTTTCAGCTCGTGCGCGCAATCCCCCCCGATGGCATCCTTCGAGGCCTGAACACGATGCTTCCCGGAGACATCCGCGTCCGCACGGTCGCGGAAGCCAAGCCGGAATTTCACGCCCGCTACAGCTCCCGCGCGAAGACTTATCGCTACCGTCTCGATAGCGCCCCTGTCCCACTGCCGTTCACGAGCCGCTTTACCCTTCACTATCCCTACGAGCTCGATCGCGAGGCTCTCACGCGAGGCGCTTGCGCGTTTTACGGCGAGCACGCATTCGATGCTTTTCGGGCTTCGTCCTGTAACGCCAAAACGACGACCCGAACGGTGCTCGACTCGCGGTGGCTAGACGACGGTAGCGAGCTCATTTACGAAGTGACAGCCACCGGATTTCTGCAGCACATGATTCGCAACATGGTCGGCACGTTGCTCGAGATCGGGCGGGGCAAACGCGCGGTCGAGTCGATCCCGCGCCTTCTCGAGCGCGGCGACCGAGCCGAGGCGGGGCCGACAGCCGCGGCTAAGGGGCTAACTCTCGTCGAAGTCCATTACGCATGAAGGGCTCCTCAAAAGCGCCTCGGCTCTGTCAGGTGTCTCGAGGAGAGCAAGCCTCCCCCTCTCCCGTTTAAGGAGAGGGGGGGGCCGTAGGGGATTAGTGCTCGGGTCGATTATTCCGGTCGTTGGGCTCTTTATAGCTTATAGATAGTGCCTGCGATTACGGCTCGGCCTGTCCTTGAGTTCGGCAACGACTGTGCCATCAAGCTAAGCGATTCTATTTCAGTAGATTGCCGCTGAGACTCGCTTCTAGCCCGCCAGAATTGTAAGCGATTCCGACGCGCTCACGACGGCGACACTCAGTATAATTCTATATTTTACACAGGTTTGCGGCAATGCTGGGCCGCCCGTCAGGAATCCCGACAAGTTTACTTGGCCGCGGAGCGTATCCGCTCCATCGCTTCCGCCGCAGTGACGTTGTCCGGATCGAGCGCGAGCGCGGTCTCGAGCTCGCGGAGAGCACGCGCGCCCAATCCTCGGCCCAAGAACCCTCGCGCACGGGCCCAGCGGTAGCGACTTTCCTCTGAAGGTGTCGACTCACGGGCAAGCACCCGCACCGAAGCTGCGTCGATATCGGACCAGCCGGCACTTGCCCCACTCCCAACCTCGAGCTCGATCGCGCGCGAGCGGTCACCATATAGAGCACGCACGCGATACCGCCCTCCGGACGGGTCCAACGGAATCTCGGTCGTCACCAAGGTCGGGTTCCGTCCGTGAAGAATTCGCTGCTCGGTAAATTCCAGCTCTCCGTTACGTCGGATCTCCCAAACGAAAGGAGTGCCAGGCGCCGGCGCCGCGATTTCGGTCGCTGCGAATAGCACTACCCCACCAGGCACCGCCGCCGGACAGGGCAACACGAGCCGGTTGCCGACCAGAAACGGAAGTCGGCCGGTCGCTTCTACCTTCTGTATTCGGCGCGCGAGAAGTGGCAGCGCCAGCAAAGATCGGTCGACGACGGCCTCGCCGACGGCCGAAGAGCCGTCCTCGGTTACCACCGCAAGCTCGATGCGGTGTGCTTCTGCGGGGAGAAAACGTCGGCCTTGAAAGCTCAGCGGCGTCGACCGCAAAGCGTCGCGCTCCGCATCGGTCACGTCGAGCTCGATCGTGTCTTCCCAGCGCTCGATCTCTCTCGTCGAGTCGATCAGGCGACCCGTCAGCGCGAATCGAGTGTGCCAGCGTCCATCCTGCCGTCTCCAGATCAATGGAACGTTCTCCCCAAGCTCGAGGGCATAGTGGATTTCGGGCACGCCGGCGTCGTCGTGGAAGACACGCGCGACGAAGTGTGCCTCTAGGCGCCGCAAACTGACCGACGTCTCGATGCGCGCGCCTACGCGCCGTTCGCGCGCGACGATATCGTGAAAGCCTTCCACGTTCGCGAGAAGGGAGACCGACTGTGCGCGCCCGCCTCCGGGTGCGAGCTCTCTCAGCGCCAGCGCGAGCTCGGCATCGATCGCGTCAACTTCCCCGCTACTGGCGCCGAGCTGCCATCGACCGGGATTCGGTGCGACGACCAGATCTGCGACACTGTCGCTCTCGGGATGCCATAGTCGATACGGACCGGTGCCGCCCGGTTTGAAGAAGACGAGATAGAAGGCGTCTGGAAGTTGCGACCGCACGACACCAGCGTAATGCCACAACTCCGTCGGGACGAGACGCGCTCCTGCATGCGAATAGTCCTCGCGGAACGTAGGCGGGCCCAAGAGTTGAAACACCCGTCCTCTAGCCGAGTGGCGTCCGCGAACACCGAAGAGTCGATCCGAAGCCCTTAGACGTGCGGCATGGTCCGCGCGGTCGCGTAGCGCCCAAAAAGCGTCGACGAAGCGGTCGCGAGCGATATCCGTTTCGAGCGCGAGAAAGTTCCGACGTTCCTCGGAGCTGATGAGGAAATGAACCTCCTCCCCGAGCCAAACGCGATGACGCTCGGATAACGGTGACAGCTGAAACCCCAAAAGTGCGAGGATCAAGACCGTCACGCCCGGAGGATAGCACGCGCTCAAACGCCTGAAATCGCTCCACGGCTTCCAATGTCGTCCGTATGCTAGAGTAATCTCTTAGCCATGAGCCGCCAAGATATTTTGGATTCGACCGAAGAAGGCTCCATCGAAAGACAGCTCTTCGAGAAGATCGACCTCTCGAGGCTCCCCACCCATATCGCCGTCATCATGGACGGCAATGGTCGATGGGCGAAAGGGCGCGGGCTGCCGCGTGTCGAAGGACACCGGTCTGGGATCGCTTCCGTTCGAGAAATCGTGGAGACTTGCGCTCGGCTCGACATTCCCGTTTTGACGCTCTACGCGTTCTCCGTTGAGAACTGGAAACGTCCGAGAAGCGAAGTCGATGTCCTGATGAAACTGCTCAAACAATATCTGCGGCTCGAGCTTTCGACGCTCATGAAGAACGATATCCGCTTCCAGGCGCTCGGCCGGCTGTCTGAGCTTCCCGGCGACGTCGTCAGTGAGCTCGAGGCCGGGATGGAACGTACGCGAGACAATCGGGGCCTTCTGTTTAACATCGCACTCAATTACGGTGGCCGCGCCGAGATCACGGATGCTTGCCAGCGCATCGTGAACGAGGCGCTCGCCTGCGGTGAGGCGCCTGAGATCGACGAAGCCTTCTTCGCACAGCGTCTGTACACAGCGGGTATCGCCGACCCGGACTTGATGATCCGAACGAGCGGCGAGCTCCGTATCTCCAACTTCCTTCTCTGGCAAATAGCTTATTCGGAGATTTGGGTCACAGACACGTTTTGGCCGGATTTTAGAAAACGCGAGCTCTTCGAGGCGATCATCGACTTCCAGAAGCGCGACCGACGCTACGGAGGCATCGCCGCTTCGACGCGCAGCACGGCCTAGCCGCCGCCATGAGTCGCCTCCTAACCGCCGCCGTCGCGGTTCCTCTTCTTCTCGCAATCCTTCTCCTCGGCCCGGACTGGCTGTTCTTTGCCCTGGCCCTGGTCGTGGCGCTTCTCAGTTATTGGGAGCTCGGGGCGTTGATGAAGAGCTCGGGTCAAAATCTTCTCGGGGCGGGCTACCTCACGGTGCTACTGGTCACGAGCGCCTTCTATTTCGAGCCGCTGACGCTCACCCACGCCACCCTCGCATCGATTCTCGTCATCGGCGGAGCTGTCGTCTTCCAGTGGAGCCCTAGCAGGGACAGGCTCGTCGGGGCCATGGGCACTTTTTTTGCGACCTTTTATGTGGGCGCGCTCATGGGCAGTATCGTGGCGCTTCGGACGCTTGACCCCGAGCCAGCCGGGCGGCACTGGGTGATCTTTCTGCTCGCGGTCGTCTTTGTTGGCGACGCGGGCGCTTTTTACTCGGGGCGCTCCCTCGGCCGCCACGCTCTCGCGCCACGGCTCAGCCCGAAGAAAACCGTGGAGGGTCTCGTCGGCGGCATCGTCGCTTCAATCGCGGCGGCGGTCGCGCTCGCCGAGCTTTGGTTTCCGGAGCTTCAAACTTCCGCCGCGATCGGGCTCGGCTTGATGCTCGGCCTCCTCGGGGTCCTCGGCGATCTCTTCGAATCGTTCCTCAAACGCTCCGCCGGCGTGAAGGACACCTCGGCGCTCATTCCCGGCCACGGAGGCATCCTGGACCGGATCGACTCCGTTTTGTTCGCAGCGCCGGCCCTCCTTCTTTGCCTCCTGTGGATGGCGTGAAATTCGCTAGAATAGTTACATGAAGGGCGTCTCGATCCTCGGGTCCACGGGTTCGGTCGGCACTAATACGCTACGGGTCATGGATCGCTTCCCTGAGCGTTTCCGTGTCATCGGGCTCGGTGCAGGCGGAAGCGTGGATGCGCTCAGCGCACAGATTCGAAAGTACCGGCCCCTGATCGTGAGTGTTTCGAGCTCGCAATCTGCCGACACACTCCGTCGCGATTTTTCTGAGCTCGATGTCCGGAGCGGTGTCGACGGGCTCGTCGACGTCGCCACCCATGCAGAAGCTGATTTCGTCGTCTCCGCCACGGTCGGAGCGGTCGGTCTCGTGCCGACGCTGCGCGCGATCGAAGCGGGCAAGAGCGTTGGGCTCGCGAACAAAGAAACACTCGTCATGGCTGGAGAGCTCATGACAAAAGCGGTCGCCGAAGCCGGTGCCACGCTGCTCCCGGTGGATAGCGAGCACAACGCCATCCATCAATGCCTCGACGGCCGCAACCAGCCCGTGAAACGCATTTGGTTGACGGCCTCGGGCGGCCCGTTTCGTACCGCGACACTTTCCGAGATGCGGGAGGCGACTCTCGAACAAGCGCTCCAGCACCCGACGTGGAAAATGGGGCCGAAAATCACCATCGACTCCGCGACGATGATGAACAAAGGACTCGAAGTCATCGAAGCCTATTGGCTTTTTGACGTGAGCCCCGAGCAGGTGCGCGTCGTTGTCCACCCACAATCCGTCATCCACTCAATGGTCGAGCTCGAAGACGGATCGCTCATCGCCCAACTCGGTGTTACGGACATGCGCCTGCCGATCCAATATGCGTTGACCTATCCGGAGCGGCTCGATACCGGATTGCCACCTCTCGACCTCGAAACGCCTTTGCAGCTCGATCTAGGCCCCCCGGATTTCGAAAAATTTGCCTGCCTCCGCCTCGGTTATGAAGCGCTGACACAGGGCGGCACGGCGCCCGCCGTTCTGAACGCGGCCAACGAAGTCGCGGTGGCAGCCTTTCTGGACGAGCGCATCGGATTCTTGGCGATCGGAGCAACGCTCGAGACCACGCTCGCCCGGCACGATCCGAAGCCCGTGCAGGAACTCGAGACCGTGCTCGAGGCGGATCGGTGGGCGCGAGAATGCGCCGAGGGTCTCATCCGAGCGCCGGCCGCGGTAGTGTAGTGGGTAGCGAGGAGATGTCGATTTCATGACCTACATACTGGCTTTTGTTTTCGTCCTGGGCGTTCTCGTCTTCGTGCACGAGTCAGGTCATTTCCTCATCGCGAAATGGGTAGGTGTCAAAGTCAAAGTCTTTTCGCTCGGCTTTCCGCCCAAAATCATCGGCCGCACCTGGGGAGGTACAGAGTACCGAATCGGCGCGCTGCCTCTCGGCGGCTACGTAAAGATGGCGGGGGACAACCCGATGGAGGCCACGGGCGATCCCGAAGAGTTCATGAGCCACTCCAAGTGGGAGCGACTCGCCATTCTGCTCGCGGGCCCAGCCATGAACATCGTGCTGTCGATCCTCATCCTGACTACCTTGTTCATGGTCGGCGTCGAGCGGCCCGCGGGTCTCGACGATCCGGTCGACATCCGTTTCGTCGCCGAGGACTCGCCCGCCAGCCGAAGTGGCGTGCAGCCCAGTGACCGCATCACCAGAATCGACGGGGATCCCGTCCCAAGCTGGAAGGCGGCGCTCGACAAGTTCATCGTGAGCGCGAACGATACCCTCATCTTGACGATCGAGCGGGACGCTCAAACCATCGAGTTTCCTATAGAGATCGAGGCCCGCGGCGATGAAGAAATCGGCTATGCCGGATTGTTCCCCTCCATTCAGCCTCAAGTCGCTGCGCTGTTCGAGGATTTCCCTGCCGAGCGCGCGGGGATGCGAGAAGGCGATATCATCACGAAAGTGTCTGGCAAACCCATCTTCCATTTCACCGAGCTCATCGAGGGGATCGAGGCTCGCGACGGAGAGCCGGTCACGCTCGGGGTCCTTCGCGACCAGGAGCGCATGGAGTTCACCCTAACACCTCAACGAGACGACGGCCGCTGGCTCATCGGCATCAACTTCAACGCCGCCCCGACGGTCCTCTTCCGCGTCACGAATCCCGCGCTCGCTCTTCGCGAAGCGCTCGGCGAAACGTCGCGTTTCACCCGCCTGACCTTCATCGTGCTCGGGCGGCTCGTTACCGGACGTGCTTCGCTGAACACGCTTTCAGGGCCGGTAGGGATCGGCGTCGCCGCCGGCGAGACCGCGCGACGCGGCGCACGGCAGCTCTTCATGTTCATGGCCTTTCTCAGCTTGAACCTCGGCATCTTGAATCTCCTTCCGATACCGCTTCTCGATGGCGGCCATATGACGGTCATAGCACTCGAGGGCCTCGCCGGCCGCGATTTCAGCCTGCGGGTCAAAGAGCGCATCCTGCAGGTCGGCTTCGTGATGCTGCTGGTTCTGATGGTGACCGTACTCGCCGTCGATTTGTCCAAAATCGACGCGATCGGTAAATATCTGCCTTGGTGAGTCAGCGGTCATGCCTATCGACTCGGAGATGGGTCAAGCTGGAACCCAAGCGCTCGTAGAACGATTCTGGAGCTACACGGCCGAGGCGTTCGGTAAGTGACGACTCGCGAGATTCGAGCGGGAAGCCAAGCTTCTCGCGTCGCTGAACCATCCGAACATCGCCACGATCCACGGGCTCGAGGAATGCGAGGGCCAGCAGTTCCTCGTGATGGAAAGGCACTGACCGGGAAGGTGGCCTTTCTGGGAGAGACCGCTTCCGAGACCATCGCGAAACCCCGGAAAGAGAGCCCGACCGGTCCCGTATACCCGAGCGCACGCCTAAGGCTCTCATCAATCTCATGCGCGGCTGTCTCGAGAAAGACCCGCGCCGACGACTACGCGACATAGGTGACGCGCGTGTGGAGCTCTACACACGTGAGGCAGGCATTACCCGCGGTGAGAGCTCCAAACGAGCGCTCGCGGTCGGCCTGCCGTTCTGAACTGGTTCGACGAGGTGCGCGAGCGCGTACCCATCGACAACTGAAGCAGGTAGCAGAAGCTGGCAGCAACAGCGTGGTACGATCCCGCATGAAAATCGAGTCTATTGCCATCCACGAGGTCAAGCTGGACCTCAAGAACTTCTTCGAGACGAGCTTTGGTCGCGTCACTTACGAGCGTTTCTTACTGCTTCAGGTCACGGTCGATGGGGTGACCGGCTGGAGCGAATGCGTCGCTAGCGAATCACCGTCTTACTCGTCGGAGACGGTCCAGACCGCGCTCCATGTGCTAGAAGATTTCATCGCGCCCATCGTGTTCGGACGCGACTACGCCCATCCAGACGAAGTGCTTCCATCGCTCCACGTTATCCGCGGCCACAACATGGCGAAAGCGGCGGTCGAGATGGGTTTTTGGGAAGCTTATGCCCGGACGCGAGGCGAGTCCCTCTCGAAGGCGCTCGGGGGAACGCGCGCGGAGATCGCTTCCGGCGTATCGATTGGCATCCAAGACAGCGTCGACCAGTTGCTTTCGAAAATCGAAGGCGAGCTCGCGGACGGCTATCGGCGGATCAAGATCAAAATCAAGCCGGGCTGGGACCTCGACGTCGTGCGGCAAGTGCGCGAGCGCTTCCCCGATATCCTTCTGGTGGTCGACGCAAATAGTGCCTATAGCTTGGACGACGTGAAGCTGTTTCAAGAAATGGACGCTTGCGATCTGATGATGATCGAGCAGCCTCTGGATTACCACGACTTGTGGGACCACGCGGCGCTCCAAAAGCAAATCAAGACTCCGATATGTCTCGATGAATCCGTTCACTCGCTTGACGACGCGAGACGGGCGATCGAGATGTCCGCGACCCGTATCATCAACGTCAAAGCCGGCCGCGTGGGTGGGCTCTCGAGCGCGCGGGACATTCAGAAGCTCGCCGCGGAGCACGACATCCCGGTCTGGTGTGGCGGTATGCTCGAGAGCGGGATCGGACGAGCGCATAACGTTCACGTCTCCACACTCCCGAATTTTGCGCTACCGGGAGACGTCGCGGACTCCAAACGCTATTTCGTCGAAGAGCTCATCGAGCCCACGGTTCAAGTCCGGAGCGACGGCACGATTCGAGTGCCCGACGGCCCTGGGATCGGCTACACGGTGCTTGAGGATCGGATCGCGAAACACCGCATTTCCCATCGCGTGCTCACGCCGTCGTAGTCCGTGGCGACGAGATATAATGCCGCGCGATGACACGGCTGCTGCGCGCACTAGGCGCTTTTTTCTTGATCTGGGTTGCCGCCGGGTGCGCGTCGGCGCCTGTGACGCCTGCCGGGCCGACCCTCGAGGGCAAGCTCGCCCGGCTCATGAAGCTCGAAGACGAGCGCTCTCTCGGTGACGGTGAAGTCGAGGCAAGGCTAAGCGACCCTGCCGGCAGAGTCCGAGGACAGGCCGCGCTCGTGCGCGCCCGCATCGGGGGCTCCGGTGCCGTGCTCGAGATCGCACCCCTTCTCGATGATGCATCGCCTTATGTGCGCGCAACAGCCGCGTTCGCACTCGGCCTTCTAGACGACGGCGAGCTGCCTCGAGACACGATCGACCGGTTGACCGAGCTTTTGGACGACACGAGCGAGCGGGTTCGTGCGCGAGCGGTGGAAGCGCTCGGCAAGAGCGGTGACGAAAGTTCTGCCGAAGCGATTGCGACGAGGCTTCTCGCCCGGATGCCGAAGGGCGGAGAGCCCTATCAGTGGAACGACGACGTGCAAGCGTCAGCTTTGAGTTACCCGCATTTCGATTTGCGCCTCGGTCTGTTCGCGCTAGCGCGGCTCGATAGCCTTCGCTACGGCTGGGGAATCCTTGCGACCCAAGGAAGCACGCCTCGTTTCGTTTGGTGGCCCGCGGCCTGGACGGCCACGGCACTCACAGGCGACGAGCTTGCCCCGGTCCTGCGTTTTTACGCCGGTTCCAGAAACCCAGAATTTCGCTATTGGGGTGCAAAAGGACTGCGATCCATCAGCTCGGAACAAGCGCAGGATTACATACGGCTCCTCATTGCGGACCCGAACGAGAGCGTCCGAATCGAGGCCATTCGCGCCGCAACAGCCCATCGGCTGCACGCACGTGCCGACGATCTCGTGCCCCTCTTGGACAGGGATACTCGCTATGTTCAGACCGAAGTGTTGAAAGCACTAGCGGAGCTGCGCGCGGAGGCGGCCATCGAGCCTCTCATCGATGGGCTCGGGAGCGCGAGCCCATGGATACGTGCGCTAACGCTCGGAGCACTCGCGCGCCAAGACACCAACGGGTTTTGGCTCCTCTTGGCAGGCCTCGGCCAAGACGAGCATTGGCAGGTTCGAGCCGCCCTCGCCGATTTATTGGGACGGCTGGCGGGAGACCGCAGCGTAGCTCTCTTGCGAACGATGGTGGACGAGATGGATGCTCGGGTTCGAGCGCGCGCGTTGACAGCGCTCACGACGCGCGACCCGGACGGCGCGGTCACGATCCTCACTCAGCATTTGACCGCGGAAGACGCATTCGAGCGGCTGGCGGCCGCGCGCGGTCTCGCCGCGCTTTCTGCACGCGACGCCCTGGACCCTGTCAAACAGGCCTTCCTTGTCGAGAGCTCCGACGAGCCTCGCGTCAAAGCGGAGCTACTCGCGGCGCTCGCCCAGCTGGATGCGGCCGAAGCGGAATCGATCGCGCGCGAAGCACTCGACGACACCAACTATCTCGTCCGCATCCGGGCCGCGTCGATCTTGAGACGGGGGGGCTCGACAAATGTTCGAGTGTTAGCAAGGCCGAACCAGCAGGGACTCGCGACCTACGAGCCTTATGTGAGCCCACCCTATTCGCCCCAAGCCTTCATCCGCACGAGCCGAGGCACGATCGAGCTCGAGCTGTTCGTCCTGGATGCGCCGCTCACGGTTCGGAATTTTGTCCGTCTCGCACGGGAGGGCTTTTTCGATGGCCTATCTTTCCATCGAGTCGTGCCCAACGGCTTCGTCCAGAGCGGCGATCCACGCGGCGACGGCAATGGCGGCCCGGGCTATGCCATCCGCTCGGAGTTAAACGGGCGGCCCATCGTACGCGGCACGCTAGTGATGGCGGATCACGGCAAGGACACCGCCGGCAGCCAATTCTTCATTACGCATGTGCCGAGGCCCGACCTCGACGGCGTGCACACGGTATTCGGGCAAGTCACGAAAGGGATGGAGATCGTAGACCGTATCGATCCCTCCGACACCATCGAGCAGGTCACGATCTGGGATGGTTTCAACTCTCCTTATCGTGAGCGGTAAATATCGTCTCGTCGCCGTCGATCTCGACGGCACCCTGCTGAGCTCATCCCACGAGATCCCTGCTGAGAATCACCGGGCCCTCGCAGACTGCGCCGCGGCAGGCGTGGCCGTCGCCATTGTCACGGGCCGCCGCTTTCCGGGGGTTCTTCCATATTTGCGCGCGCTAGACCTCGACGCGTTCGTCGTCGCAAATAGCGGCGCCATCATCAAGGAGGGGATCGACGGCCCCATTTTGAGGCGGCGTCTACTCGCGCGCGGCGTCGCCGAGCGCGTGCTCCACATAGCGGATCAGAGCGCGATGGAAGCGGTCCTGCATGATGGCCCGAACGCAGAAGGCCATCTCATTTTGAGGGAAAGCGCGCGCGAGCTCCCACATCTCGCACGCTATTTGAGCCGCGCGACGCCACCGCCTTCGTGGACCGACGTCCTACGACTCGAGCGCGACCCGGTCCAGATAGGCTTCGCGAACAGCGTCTCGGGAATCCGTAGCTTCATCACTGTGTTGACCACGGAGCTCGGCGCGCGACGGGACGAGGTAAGTCTGGCACGCACAGAATATCCCGTTGACAACCTCGCTCTTCTCGATGTCTTGGCCACCGAAGCGACGAAGTCTGCGGCACTTTGGTTCCTGAGCGAACGTTTGGGGATAAAGATGTCCGAGACCCTCGCCATCGGCGACAACTGGAACGATCTAGATCTGCTCGAGCACGCGGGAATGGGCGTGGTGATGCAAAACGCCACGCACGAGCTCCGCGGGCGAGGCTTTCAAGAAACGGGAACCAACGACGAAGCGGGAGTCGCTCAGGCGATCCGGCGTCATGTTCTGTGATCCCAGCATTCAGCATTCAGGACTGCATCCCGGTGATGACGCTCTCTGGACTTGGGGCCGAGTCCAAATCTCGAGAGCGGATCATCGAAAACCGGACCTGAATGCTGGAAAAAAAGGGGGTGAAGGACTCACCCCCGCTCTCATTACCCCTGAGGAAGTCGTTATTTCTTTTTTGCGGCTTTCTTTTTTGTAGCTTTCTTTTTTGTAGCTTTCTTTTTTGTAGCTTTCTTTTTTGCAGCTTTTTTCTTTGCCATAACTAGCGCCTCCTCTCCTTAGAGGATAGAGCGAAGGGGTCCGAACACGCCACTGGCTTCCGATATAGAAGAAATATTAAGTGACATATCGAACTTCCGCTCGCACGCCAAGGAGCTCAAACAGGCTCTCTTTGGACAAGAGGTTCCAAAGAACGCTGTTTGCTTCGAAGAGCCACAACACTAGAATTCGTTTGAGTCTGCCCTTGGCATACTAGATGTAGCATAAAGAAGGCTATATGGCCTGTCAAGGCTTAATTCGTTCGGCACCGGCCTCGAAGCGTTTGGATTGGAAGACGTTAGCCGGAGCATACTTCGCAAAGACGCGGCGTTTTTCTGGGAGACAATAAAGCAAGCCATGAAGACCTCGTTTTCGTTCTCGGTTCGGACGCGGTCCGCGGCGGCGCGGCACGGTGTCTTGAAGACACCGCATGGGATCGTCGAGACGCCCGCGTTCATGCCCGTGGCAACGCAGGGCGCAGTCAAGACACTCACGCAGAAACAAGTAGAAGAGCTCGGCACTCAAATCGTTCTCTCGAACACCTATCATTTGATGCTGCGTCCCGGTGCCGAGAGAGTCGCTTCGCTCGGCGGTCTTCACGGGATGATGGCGTGGCCGAAGCCCATTCTCACGGATAGCGGTGGGTTTCAAGTCGCGAGTCTAGCGGCGCTCAGGCGCATCGATGACGAAGGTGTGATCTTCCGCTCGCATCTCGACGGGAGCTTGCACGCGCTCAGCCCGGAAAAGGCCGTCGAGATCCAGGAAAAGTTAGGCTCGGACATCGCGATGGTTCTTGATGAGTGCCTCCTCTATCCGTCGGAGCGAGACGCTGTGCAGAAGGCCACCGAAAGAACGAGCGCTTGGGCCCGTCGCTGTCTGAAGGCGAAGTCCCGCGAAGAGCAGGCCCTTTTCGGCATCGTTCAAGGCGGCGTCTACGAGGACATCCGGCGCGACCACGCGAAGGAGCTCGCCGAGCTCGACTTCGCCGGCTACGGAATCGGGGGCCTCGCGGTGGGCGAGCCCAAGGAGTTGACGCGCGCGATGACCGAGATCTCGACCACGGAGCTACCGGAGGAACGTCCTCGTTACCTCATGGGTGCGGGGACTCCCGGCGACCTGATCGAATCCGTCGCCCGCGGCGTCGACATGTTCGATTGTGTGCTGCCAACGCGCAATGCCCGCAATGGAACGCTCTTCACTAGCACCGGGAAGGTCGCGATCAAGAACGCCCGCTATGCCGATGACCACGGCCCGCTCGATCCGGACTGCTCCTGCTACACCTGCGGGACCTTTTCCCGAGCCTATTTGCGACACCTGTTCGTCTCCAAGGAAATGACGGCGCGAACGCTCAACACCATCCACAATCTTCATTTCTACATGGAGCTCATGCGGCGCATGCGCCGCGCCATCGAAGAAGATCGCTTCGAAACGCTCCGAAAAGAGCTCTCCCAACGATTGGACGGCCCTGGGGCTTGATGCCCGAAAATCAGTGCACTATCATTACAAGGATGTTTAACCCTTGGTTCGTACCATTGCAGGCCCCCGGTTCGTTTTTCGGTAACCAGTTCATACTGATCCTCATCATCTTCGGCTTGTTTTACTTAATCATGATAAGGCCCATGCGCAAGAGCCAAAAGGAAACGGAGACGATGAGAGACGAGTTGAAGAATGGCGACCGTGTCTTGACGACCGGCGGCATCTACGGGACCGTCGTCGGTGTGCAGGACGATCGCATTCAGTTGAAGGTGGCTGACAGCGTGAAAGTTCAAGTTGCGAAGTCGGCCGTCACTCAACTCGTCGAGGAGCCATCGAAGCTTTCCTGAAGTCGAGTCGCTTCGCGTCATTAGTCAAAGGTCAAGAGCGCCAAGAACAAAAGCAGCATTTGGAGTCGTTATCCCATGAAGAAGAACTTGCGTTGGAAGGCCGCGCTCATCCTCGTCATCGTGGTGGGATGCACCTGGGCTTTCTACCCACCGAATGAGAAGATCAAGCTCGGCCTCGATCTCAAAGGCGGCATCCACCTCATCATGAAGGTGAATACGATCGACGCCTTGAACGCGGTCACAGACGAGCTTGTAGACAATCTGGAACGTGTGCTCGATGACGAGAGCATCGCCTTTGGCGATATCGAGAAAGTGGAGCCGGGCAAACTGGTCGTGTCGGGTCTCGATGCGAATAGAGGTGGCGAGTTCCGTAGGATTATCGACAACGGCTATCCCGCATGGGACGTGCGCGGCTTGGGCGCTTCGGGCTTTGAGCTCGAAATACGTTCCACGGAGCTGGTCCTCCTCCAGGAAGACACGGTCACCCAGGCTATCGAGACGATCCGGCGACGCGTCGATGCGCTCGGCGTCGCCGAGCCCGTCATCGCGCCCCATGGCGATCGGGGGAGCCAAATTCTTGTGCAGCTCCCTGGCTTCGACAACGTTGCCCGCGCGAAAGATGTCATCAAGTCAACGGCCAAGCTCGAGCTGAAGATCGCAGGCTCCATGGGGCTCTCCGAAGACCAACTGACCGGCGGGCGACCGCTACCGGCCGGAACCGAGATCGTGCCTGGCTACGCTGACGAAGGCGGCGACAAAACGTACTATCTGTTAGAACGTACTCCTGTCATCACCGGACGCGACTTGAAAAACGCGAGCTCGGGTATCGACAACCAAACCAATCGACCCGATATAAACTTCACGCTCAAGCCGGAGGCGGCCACGCGCTTCCAGGCGGCGACGCGGGAAAATCTCGGCCGGCCGCTTGCTATCGTGCTCGACGGCAGCGTCATCTCGGCACCCACCATCGAAGGGGTCATCTATGACCGCGGACAAATTACAGGGAACTTCACGACAGAATCCGCCTACGATCTCGCGTTGAAGCTGCGCTCCGGCGCGCTCCCCGCATCGCTCGAATATCAAGAAGAGCGCACCGTCGGCCCGAGCCTCGGCGCCGATTCTATCCGGAGCGGCATCACGGCCTCGCTCGTGGGGCTCGCGAGCGTCTTGCTGTTCATGCTGCTCTATTACCGCCTCTCCGGCGTGAACGCGGTGGTCGCCCTCCTCCTGAATCTGCTCATCCTAGTCGGGGCCCTGGCTTATTTCTCGGCAACCCTCACATTGCCCGGTATCGCGGGGGTCATCCTGACCATTGGAATGGGGGTGGATGCCAATGTGCTCATCTTCGAGCGCATCAAAGAAGAAATGCGGGCCGGAAAGACGCCGCGTACCGCTATCTCCGCGGGCTTCGGCAAGGCTTTCTGGACGATCTTCGACGCCAACTTCACGAGTCTCGTCGCGGCGGCGATCCTCTTCCAGTTCGGCACAGGTCCTATTCAAGGATTCGCCGTGACACTGAGCATTGGACTTCTCTCCAACATGTTCACGGCCATTTTCGTCTCGCGCTTCATTTTCGACGCGGTCCTCGGCGGGCGGCGGCAAGTCGAAGCGCTGAGCATCTAGAACGAGAGCAAAATGGATTTGATTGGCGATACTAAAATCGACTGGCTGAAGTACCGTTGGTACTTCATTGGGTTCTCTCTGATCGTGACCATCGTCGGCGCGCTCGACGCCGCCCGCAAGGGGGGATTGAGCTATGGGATCGACTTTTCCGAAGGCACGATCGTTTACGTCAAATTCGAGAACAGACCCGAAGTCGACGTGATTCGAAGAGAGCTCCGGGACGCGGGCATCGAAGGCTCCGTGATCCAGCGCTACGGCAGCGAAGAGCTCAACACGGTCATGGTCCGCGCCGGGCGGCAGACCGGTGACGGCGGCGAGCTCGACGAGGCCGCCAACACGATCCTGAAAACGCTCGAAAACATCCCGAACAATAAGTTGGCGGACGCGAGCACCGAGATCGTTGGCGCAGTGGTCGGCGAGGAGCTTCGAAAAAAGGCGCGAAATGCCACGCTCTTTGCACTCGTGGCCATGCTCCTCTACATCGCGTTCCGTTTCGAGTTGATCTACGGCGTCGGCGCCACCGTCGCGGTCATCCATGACGTGGTGCTGACGCTCGCGCTCGTTTCGATCTTCAATCTCGAGATCACGCTCTACGTCATTGCCGCCTTTTTGACACTGGTGGGCTACTCCGTCAACGACACGATCGTTATCTTCGATCGCGTGCGCGAGAACCGAAAGCTCGTTCGCCGGAGCTCTCTCGAAGAGATCATCAACCTCTCGATCAATCAGACCTTACGTCGAACGGTACTGACGTCGGGCCTCACGCTATTCGTCGTGATTTCTCTATATGTCATGGGCGGCGCGGTCTTGAGACCGTTCTCTTTCGTGCTGGTGGTGGGCGTCATCATCGGCACGTATTCGTCGATCGCGATCGCCTCACCGATCGTGCTGTGGTGGCGCGCGCTAAGGAAAGGGCCGAGCCGAAGCCGCGCTAAAGCGAAGTCAACGGAAGCACGAGTCTAGCGCCGCTCGTCGCGGCATTCGGCGACATTCAGGGTCCAGGAATATAAGGTCCGTCGCTCTCGTAGTAGAATGGGGCAGGGTTTATTTTGCGATGGCGAGCATCGTGGATGAGGGGCTCTCGCCCGATCGGGACGAGCAGGAGCCGTCGGCGGATCTCTTTTCTCTCGCTACCGGCCGTCATCACGCTGGTGTCCGCCACCGCTTGAGTGCCTCCCTTGGATTCGTCGTTCACGCGGCCGCGATTGGCACGCTCGCCCTCCTCTCGCTGTTCTCCACCGAAATCGATTTGTCGCCCGCTCTGCCCGCAGTGTTCTTGCAATTCGCTCCCCCGCCGCCGCCACCCATCCGGAGGGGATCTCCAGAGGCCACACACGCATCCCAGGCAGAGCCGCGACCCGTCCCCACCGCGGGCACTACCTTCGACAGCAAGATGTTTTTCACCGCGATCCCCGACGCGATATTGGGCCCCGCGTTCGATCTCAGCCCCGGCGTCGAGGACGGGTTCGACGACGGCAACCTCGACGGCCTGCGCGGGGGCGTGCCCGCCGGTGTCCTCGGCGGAGTCCCGGGCGGTTTGCCCGGTGGCCTACTTGGCGGCACCGGCACCGAGCTCCCACGTTTTCCGAACCCCGACGTGGGTCCCCACCCGATCCGAAGGCCTCTACCGCGCTACACGGAGGAAGCGATTCGCGAAAAGGTCACCGGCTCCGTCAAGCTGCGAGTCGTCATCGACGAACAAGGCCTCGTCCACGTGTTGAAAATCCTGTCCTCGATTCCCGAGCTCGATGACGAAGCCATCCGCGTCGTCGAGTCGAGTTGGCGTTTCTCACCCGCAACCAAGAACGGCCGTCCCATAAAATCCCTGGCAGACCTAATCGTCCGTTTCAACTTGCACTAGCCGCCGCCTTCGCTACCGTATTTCATTCCAGCTTCGGCGAGCCACGGTCCCTGCTGTCGGCCCATGTGGAGGGCTTGCCTCGCCGTAGCCCGCAGGGCGTAGGCGGGCGTAGCGGAAGGGTTGACACGCTGCGAATCGCGAATTAACATAGCGCGCTCGAGTTCGACGGGGGGTTCTCCAAGCACCCGTTTTGGATTTGATTGAACAAATGGACTACGTTGCATCTATCTCATACGCCACTCGTCGGGTCCCTCTAACATTCGTCTTGTGTGTAATTTCCGACGCCATGTCTGCGATTCTGGGCTCCCATCAGATTTCTCGATCGGACGGGAACCTTTGTCGGAATCATGGTGTCTAAGGCCTACAAGATGTGATCCCTCATATCCCGCTTGGTGAGAAAACGATACAGATTAGAGCGGAATTATTACTATTAGCCAGAGTCGCTCATAAATCTTCCGAAAGGAGCGCCGAACGCCGTGGCCAAGAACGCTAAGGAAATAGAAGTGCCCAAGAAAGAGCTGTTCGATCTGGCCCTTTTGGCCGACTCGAAGACCACGGGAAGGTCTTTCGGGACCTTCATGATGTCTCTGTTCATTCAGGGCGGAATCGTCGCAGGCATGGTCGTCATTCCTTTGATGGCGACCGATAATATGCCGACACCGCAAGGGATCATGAGTTTCATGGCCCAGCCGCCGCCACCACCACCACCGCCGCCGCCGCCGCCGCCGCCGAAAGCGCGGCCGAGACCGCCGCGTCCCGTCCTCGCCACGACGCCGCAGTTCGTGGCGCCCGTCGAGATCCCGGATGAAATCTCGATGGACGACATGGGCATGAATTTCGGCATGGCCGGTGGTGTCGAAGGCGGCGTCCCTGGCGGCGTCATCGGCGGCATCGTTGGCGGGCTTCCGGACGCACCTCCCCCGCCGGTAAAGATGGAGCCCGTGCGCGTGGGCGGTGATATCCGCCCGCCGAAGAAGGTCGTAGATATCGCCCCTAGATATCCCGATATCGCCAAGCGGGCGCGGGTGAAGGGTATCGTCATCCTCGAAGCCATCATCGATCCTACGGGAAACGTCACGAACGTGCGCGTTCTGCGCTCGATCCCGCTCCTGGATCAATCGGCCATCGACGCCGTGAGGCAGTGGCAATACGAGCCCACGTTGTTGAACGGCGTACCGGTGCCGATCGTGATGACGGTGACGGTGAATTTCACATTGGGTTAGTTTCTTTTGGTTTATTTTAATTTTAGCGAGCTCGTACGCCACCAGAGTGGCCGTTCTGAGCTCAGAGCACCTAAGACAAACAGGAGGAGATAATGTCGTTTAGCTTAATCGATATTTGGGAGCACATGGGATTCACCGCGAGGGCAGTGAACTTCACGTTGTTGATCATGTCCATCTATTCCTTGAGCGTGATGATCGAGCGGTGGATGACCTTCCGTAAAGCGAAGACGCAGTCCAGGCTCTACGCGCCGAAGGTGGCCAAGCTGTTGAAAGACGGCAAGATCCAGGAATCCATCAAGGTTTCGAGTGGGACGGAAGTGAAGCACAGCCACCTGGCAAGAGTTCTGCTTGCTGGCCTTCAAGAGTACCAGTATCAGAAAGAGAGTGGTGAGGGATCCCGCGCCGACATGATGGAAGCGGCTCACCGTGCGATCGAGCGCTCCACCGCGCTCAACCTCACCGACCTCAAGAGGGGCCTCTCGGGTCTCGCCACGGTCGGCGCAACGGCCGTTTTCGTCGGTCTCTTCGGAACGGTTGCGGGCATCATCAACGCTTTCCGCGGCATGGCTCTCACAGGATCCGGTGGAATCGGCGCCGTCTCGGCCGGAATCGCCGAGGCTCTCGTCGCCACGGCTTTTGGCCTCTTCGTAGCCATCCCAGCAGTGTGGGCGTTCAACTATCTCATCGCGCGCGTGGAAGGCTTCACCGTCGAGATGGACAACAGTGCCTCCGAGCTCATCGACTACATGGCCAAGAGGACGGCCAGCTAAACTGCTGTCGTCGCATTGAGCATTAAGCAATGACTCAATAAAGGAGACACGATATGGGTATGGGAACGGGCGCAGGTCGAGCGGACAACCTCAACAGCCAGATCAACGTGACGCCGCTCGCAGACGTCATGCTGGTTCTGCTCATCATCTTCATGGTCATTACCCCTCTGCTCCAAAAAGGCGTCGACGTCAAGCTTCCGGTAGCAGAATATTCCAGCGAGCATCCGGACACTGAGGACGTCGTCAACGTAGCCATCCGGTTGGACCTCACGATCTTTCTCAACATGCAGCCTATACCCGAAGCCGAGCTCGTCACCCGGCTTACGGAAGCCTTCGCAGGCAAAACGGAGCGAATTCTTTTTCTCAAGGCAGATGAGGGATTGGAATACCGCGATGTCATGCGATTGATGGAGCTTTGCCGCGACGCAGGAGCAGACGAAATCGGCTTGATCACGGAGAGAACTACCGGCTAGTTCGTCTTTCATAGCCTTTGAAAGGAGCGATCTTATGGGAATGTCGACAAGTGGAGGTGCTGCTTCTGGCGGTGCCATGAAGGATATCAACGTGACGCCGATTATCGACGTCATGTTGGTACTGCTCATCATCTTCATGGTGGTGACGCCACTGACCCAAGCGGGCCACGACGTAGAGCTGCCCGAATCAGCGGAAAACCTTCTGGAAGACATCCCGCCCGATCCAAACCAGCTAGTGCTCAATATCGACGCGGCAGGCAATGTGACCATCAACAAGCAACCGATTACGCTCGATGAGCTCCCGCTTCGCATTCGAGACATCTTCGAGACCCGTTCGGACAAGACGATCTTCCTCCGTGCTGCGCCTTCGCTGAAGTACGGCGAGATCGTCGCGATCCTGGACGTGGCTCGAGGAAATGGAGTGGAGCGCGTTGGGATCGTCCCGCCGGATCCGTTCGCGGGCGGCGGCGGCGGAAACCCCTAGCGATTTTTGCTCGTAATTCTAGCCGGGAGCGTGCGCCTCCCGGCTTTTTCTTTTGTTGGTACCGCCTGAGAGGGTAGCGACCGCAAGCTCGAACGGTGTGTTCGACCACGACGCCCGCGAACGTCTCTCGGCGACGTTGCTACTATCGAGTGGAGTGCCCGCTAGATCAATGTCGTTGCCTTCGACGTCGACCCGGGCTCCGAGTTCGCGCCGGCACCCAGCGCCTCAACCCGCTTCCGGAGGCGTTCTACCCGCCCCTGTGAGCCGCCTGACGAGCAAGATAGGCCCCCAAAAGGCCACCGCTATGGCGAGAAGCAGCAGGACGGCAAGCACACCCCCCTGGTGCGTGGATCTGTCGATGATGCCACGCCATAACGTCCAAAGTCCCGTCCTGAAGCGCCTCGAGCCCTGCCGATGGATGGGGACGAGAGCGAGACCTCGAAGCCCACGGGCTCCTAGATATTCGCCAGCATTCTGGCAAGCTCCTCGTCGTCGTCGAGGATGAGGTCTTTATCCGCCACGGCCCAAACGAAAAGGCGAGGCCACGACTCGAAGAATCCCGGCCTCGCCCAGACGAGGGTTACATTCGGCCCTAGGGGCTCGTCTCGCCAGAGGCCTCTGCTGCTGCCGCCTTAGCCGCCCGTTCAGCTTCTTCCTGATCCACGCGAAGCTCCAACGCGAGGTCCCGGAGCACGTTCGCTTCCGCGGTCAGGGCTTCGGCCTCGCTCGGCGTGACTTTGGCTTTCTCACGCAGGAGCAGGTTCTTGTAAATCAGCGCGTCCACGTATTCGCCATCGATGTCGAGTGCCTGGTTGAGCTGGGCGAGACCAAGCTCGATATAGTCGCCCTTGTCATTTGTAGTCAGATCCGGATCACGATACACCTTATCCCAGTAGTGAACGGCGATGAGGTAGTACCCTTCCGGATCATCTGCGTGGACGTCGCGCGCCTTGGCGAGCCAGTCCATCGTCTCGTCGAAACGCCCATATTTGTTGAGGAGATTAGCAACCTGGCGATAGACGAGGGGTTCGGCCGGGCTCCTCTCGACCGGCGTCTTGTAAGCCTCGATGGCCTGCTCGAGCAAAGGCATCGCCTCGGGGTCATGAAAGCGCTCGTAGACATCCGCCAGCGCGTAGTAGCGCTCTGGGGTGTCGATATCGATCTCGATGAGCCTCTTGAAGTAAAACACCGCGTTCTCGAAATCGTCCAGATTGTCACGATAGATGGCCGCGAGCTGCTCCATGGAATACTGCTGATAGACCTGCAGCATCTCAAACCCCTCGCTGTGCTCCTGCGCCAGCTCTATAGCTTCCTCGTAATCTGCGATTCCGGCATCCAGGTGGTCTTCGTTCTCAGGGTCGTCGAAACGGCCCGGGCGGTAGATCAGGTGGTGACTACTACCCCGGTAGAAGACCGACGTGACGAGCACACGGGGATCCGGATTCTTGTCCAGTTCCAGCGCGGCGTTGTACAAGTCGATGGCCGTCTCATAGTCCCTACTGGCATAGGCCAGATTCGCCTGTTTGAACACGCGGCGCGACTTGAGCATGTTCCAACTGTCTTGCACGCCACAGCCATTCAGCGCGATCAAGCTTAACAATACAAATGCAATTCGGGTCCGCATCTCGAAAAACCCCTCCTCCGATGGCGTTCATCAAACTGGGGAACGCAGTATATTATGGGCTCTCGATTCAAGTCAAGAATCTAGAAATACAGGTTCGGCCCGCGTCCTGACGCTCCGCCCTTGATCCTCTGCTGCCGCCAAGCCTATCATGGACGTGGATCGAAGTTTGTTTACTACTAGATTTTTGACTCCTTTGCCCGAACGCCGATGATCCGCTTCGAGAATATCCTGGAAAAGGTCCGCGCTTACCAGCCCGACGGAGACATCGATCTCCTTCGCCGCGCGTATGTCTTTTCCGCCCGTGAGCACCGGGGCCAGCTGCGCAAGTCGGGAGAGCCCTACCTCATCCATCCGCTCGAGGTGGCGAATATCCTCGCGGAGATGCAGCTCGACGTCGTCTGCGTGATCTGTGGTCTTTTGCACGACGTCGTCGAAGACACACTCACAACAAGCGAGACCGTCGAGGAGTACTTCGGCACGGAAGTCGCGCACATCATCGACGGGCTGACGAAAATCAGCAAGATGAACTTCTCTTCGGTCGAGGAGCGCCAAGCCGAGAACTTCCGAAAGATGCTGATGGCGATGGTGGACGACATCCGGATCATCCTCATCAAGCTCGCCGACCGCTTGCACAACATGCGTACGTTGCAACACCTCTCGGAGGAGCGCCGGATACGCATCGCGAACGAGACGCTCGAAATTTACGCTCCGCTTGCAGGCCGGCTCGGGATAGGAAGAATCAAGACCGAGCTCGAGGAGCTCTGCCTCAAGAATCTCAAGCCGAAGGCCTACGGCATTCTCCTCGCCCGCGTAGCCGCCAAGCGCAAATGGGCCCATGACTTCATCACCGAAATCAAAGGCAAGCTCCAGAAAACACTGAGCGACAACGGCATCGAGGCGGAGATCCACGGGCGAACCAAGAACATTTACAGCATCCACCAGAAAATGAAGCGTCAGCGCATCGAGCTCGACCAGGTTTACGACTTCATCGCCTTGCGCATCGTCGCGGATAACGTGCAGGACTGCTACGGGACACTGGGAATCATCCACAACACTTGGCGCCCTGTCCCAGGACGGATCAAAGATTTCATCGCGATGCCTCGCCCGAACGGCTACCGCTCGCTTCACACCAGCGTCATCACCGATTCCGGCGCACCTTTCGAGGTGCAGATTCGAACACCGGAAATGCACAAAGTGGCCGAACAGGGCATCGCGGCGCATTGGAAATACAAAGAAGGACGTCCCCTCGAAGAAGACGACGTCAAGAACTTCGCGTGGCTTCGCCAGATACTCGACTGGCAGCTCGAAGTCGCAGATCCGCACGAGTTCCTGAACGAGCTCAAAGTCGACCTCTATCCCGAAGACGTCTTCTGCTTCACGCCCAAAGGAGAGGTGAAATCTTTTCCGCGCGGAGCCACACCCGTCGACTTCGCTTATTCCATCCATACCGACGTAGGACCTCAATGCGTCGGCTCGCGTGTCAATGGCCTGATGGTGCCGCTTCGCTACCAGCTCAGGAACGGCGATATCGTCGAAGTCCTGACGGCGCGAGGGCACAAGCCGAGCCGCGATTGGCTGAGCTTCGTCGCCACATCACGGGCGAGGAACAAGATCCGGACGTACTTGAACGCGACGGAGAAGCACCGAAGCATCGAGATCGGCCGGAAGCTTCTCGAAAAGGAGGCTGGCCGGGGCTCGGTCAGTCTGAAGCAAACGACCGCGTCGGAACAGTTCGCGGAGGTGCTGAAGGATTACGGGTTCAGCAAGTCCGACGATCTCTACGCGGCCGTGGGCTACGGGAAGCTGTCCCCGCGCAACGTGCTCGCGCGCCTCGTCCCCGCCTCAAAGCTCGAGGAGAAGACGGGGGCGGGCGCGAGCCTCGCCCGTGCCGCGCGCCGCGTGTTGCGTGGTGGACAGGACAAGATCAAAGTCAACGGGATGGACGATCTCATGGTCTACCGCGCCAATTGCTGTAACCCGGTGCCTGGCGAGAGCATCACCGGCTACATCACGCGCGGGAAAGGCGTTTCGGTCCACTCGGTCATTTGTTCAAACTTGCTCAATTCGATGATAGACCCGGAGCGTCGCATCGATGTGTCCTGGGATGGCGAGAAAGGAACGAAATACGACATCACGCTTTCGGTCAACGTGGAAGACCGCAAGGGCATCCTCGCGGACATCACATCGATCATCGCAGACACGAATACCGATATCCGCACCGTCGAGGCCAAGACGTTCGAGGACCAGAAAGGCTCGATCGACGTTACGGTATCGATCTCGAACGTCAAGGAACTCGAGCGTATTACCAAATCCATACGTGAAGTGGACGGCGTCCTCAGCGTAGCGCGGCCGGGCTCGAACAAAGACTCGGATAAAGAACCCGACAGGAGCACAATGGTATGAAAGAAGCGATTCTCAGCGACAAAGCACCCGCCCCCATCGGTCCTTATTCTCAAGCGATACGTACGGGGAACCTCGTTTTCGTCTCGGGCCAAGTTCCCTTCGACCCGGCAACGGGCGAGATGATCGAAGGCGACATCCAAGCACTCACGCGGCGCGCGATGGACAGCGTTCTCGCCATTTTGGAAGCGGGCGGCATGACGGCAAAAAATATCGTGAAGACGAATATTTACCTCGCCGACATGGGAGACTTCGCGGCGATGAACGAGGTCTACGGAACCTATTTCTCGGATGGAACGCCGCCGGCTCGCGCCGCCGTCCAACCCGCGCGCTTGCCAAGGGACGCCCGGATCGAGATCGATGTCATCGCAGCAGACTGAGGCCTTCGGCCCGCTACCGGCTACCTGGTGCATTTCGGTGTTCTTCTCTCCAGACCACACGCCAATGCTGAGTCCGTAGAGAGAGCAACGTAGTAGACCGGGTGGCAGGTAACCGGTAGCGGGATGCTGCGTGTTAGTCGGTCCGCTGTCGCTGCTCGGGATTACCGAACCGGGCTTTTTTCCCGGCGCCCAGGAAACGACGAAGTCGGGGTGTACTTCCGTTCCTGTCTGGTTATAGTTATAATACCAGCTCGATAGACAAGCTTCTGTCTGCTTGTCAAAAGGAGGCTCAGGTGACGAAGCTCAGAGAATGGGTGTTGGGTGCGATCCTAACGTGCCTGTGGGCCTGCGGCGGTAGTCCGGAGCAAGCGACCATCGACCAATTCTTCCGTGCCGCGCGGACCAACGACACCGCCACGGTTGCTGCCATCTCGGCCGTCAGCTCTCCCGGGCTGGTAGAGTCGTGGCAGGTGCTCGAGGTCAGCTCCCGATCGACGGAGCCTTTCGTGTTGCCAGGGCTTCTCGTTCGGTTCGAGGCCGCCGAGAAGAAACGAGAAGCTACGTTGGAGGAAGGCAAAGCGTATCGCGACGACCACGAAGAATCTCTCGGCGAGATCATCCCGAAGCTGCAAGAGGACTCACAGTTCGAGTTCCGCGGAGAGCTTGGTGAGATTCAAGAGGAGTGGTTGAAGCTGGTTGAAGAGCGCACAGTCAAGGAACGTGCTTTTCAAGAGCTCAAACGGGCCGTCAACGACGAAACCAGGCTAGTGACTAGATCAGTGATCAGAAAGGTGACCATCGAGAACTTCGATGGAGACGTCGCGGTGACGGAAATGCTGCTCATGCTCAAATTCGAGGATGACAGCGAGAAGCCCTATAGTGTAACGCTTCGAAAGTACGACCTCTCTGCTTCGGAGAGCGATCAGACTGAGCGATCACGTTGGATCATCGTCGACATCAACGAAAAAGCACCGACTTAGCCCTAACGTAGCGGAGCCGCAACCCAAAGGTTCGCGGCTCCGCTGCAGCTATTCAGCTTCGCGTCCGGTCCAGTCGCTCTGCGCCTTTGCGTTGGTCTTTGGACAACCTCCCCGGTGTCATCAAAGCGATCGTGAAGCTGGCCTCCGGCACGTGGGAGCTGACTCGCCCAAGTCTCACGCATCTAGCAGCGTGAGCCTCGAGCGGTTCGACGACGACGTTCCCATCGGGCAGGTGGAACAAAGCCGCAGGAAACCCGAAACCCCTCCCCGACCTGCGCGGACCGTCCAGCCGCCCTCGAGCGGGTAGTCGCGTTACTCTTCGCCGGGCTTCGGGAGGCTCTTGACGACCGTGGCCCGGACGTCGCCGTTCGCGTGCGAGAACTCGAACTGGTTCTGGTAGAATTTTTCGTTCTTGCGCGTCCGCAGCTCCAACTCTATGACCTCGCCCGGCAGGAACGGCTTTCGGTGGGTCCGCGAGCCGCCTGGCGTCGCGTTGCCCTGGTCGTCGTACCAGTACTCCGACGCGGTAAACCGCGTTATCGAACCCCTCGACACGTTGCGCGCCCGGATCATGCTGATCACCTCGTTGCCTTCGACCCTTGTCTCGGTGAGGATCTGAACTCTTGCGACGCCGCGTACCGGCGGAGGCCTTGATGCCCGCCTCCTCCGAGCAGGCCGCTTGCTCTCGGCAGCGCCTTGGTCGTCGGCACCGGCCTCGGAGGGCTCGGTGGCGGCTGCTTGTTTCGTGGCTGGCTTACTCGCTTCGGCGGGCGTGGATTCCGCGGGCGGATCCTGCGAGGTCGTCTCCTTGGTGTCGCCGCTTCCTCCGCAGCCGATGGCAAGCAATCCGATCCCGACAAACAAGGCCAGTAGTACAATTTCGAGACGCTTCATGGCGTCCTCCTACGTATCTAATGAATGATGTCCACCGAGAGTATAGTCCCCGGTGTGTGAAAGGTTCAACCACGCGCCGGCGCCTATTCGGGAAAATTCATCCGGCGAAGGAGGTCCTCGAACCGGGGCTCGCCGCGGAGGGGGTCCAAGGCCGGGTCGACTTTCAGAAACCCCACCGAAGCAGAGTGTTCATCAAAGGCCTGCTCGAGCGCGTCGATAGCTTTCTCGTGGTCGCCGAGCGCAAGATGGACGGTAGTAAAGTGGTATCCGTCCACATACGCTCGCTCCGAAATCCGAGTCAGCTCCGCGAGCACTTCAATAGCGCCTGTCCGTCGACCCATTCCGGCATGGGCCTGGCCGAGCTTAGCCAGAATGTTCGGATGGTTCAGCTTCGCGAGAAGACGCGCCTCCCGCTCGAAACGATCGAGTCGCTCCTTGTCCCGCGAGAGCTCCTCGGGAAGAACTTTGATGGCGACATCGCGCCCCAACTTCGTGTCGCGCGCGCGGTAGACCTCTCCCATGCCTCCCGCACCAATGGCCTCCAAGACTTCGTACTGGCCGAGTCTCGTGCCGGGAGAGAGGGGCATGGTTATTTGTCCGTGGGCACGCGCCGTTCGAGCTCTTCGAACCAGTTGACGATGATGTGGAGCTGAGGGACGGCGTCGCCTTGGACTTGAAGTGTCAAGAAGCGGTCCCCGGTGGACGTGACGTCGTAGTAAGCAACCACGTTCCCACCGCCCGAGAGGTCGACGCCCGTCGCACTTTCACCAAACAAAGGCACTGGAGCAGTCGCCTGAAGCTCGGGTACGGTCGTCAGCTCGACCACCATCAGGTCTCGGTTTTGGTTGACGTAGTAAAGCTCACGGCCATCGTGAGACCATGTCGGAGCCTCGCCGCCATCGGCAGAGAGAGGATGCTTGGAGGTCGGTTCTGGAAACGAGCGCACGTAAATCTCGCTCCTGCCGGTTTCGTCCGAGACGTAAGCCAGCCATCGCCCATCGGGTGACAGAGCGCCGAAGCGCTCGTTGAAGGGGGTTTCGAGGTACGGCAGGGCCTCGAGCTCGCCGTCGAGGCGGAGCCACCAGAGGTCCGTACCCGTCGCCGGGTCGTGCTCGTGAAACGACAGCCAGCGTTCGTCGCGTGAGACGGAGTCCGGATGGCGCTCCTTGCCCGGCTCGAGCAGGGCTTCGGCTTCGCCGGACCCATCTGCCGGTACCCAATAGAGGTTAGAGCTTCCTTCGTGCGTCGAGCTGAAAACGATGCGTTCTCCTTTCGGCGCCCAGACTGGACGGTCAGCGGATCCGTTAAAGGTGAGACGGGGCCATGAAGAACGCAGTAGGTCATGAACCCACAGATCGCCCTCGAAGCCGACGACCAGACGCTTTCCATCCGGAGAGAGTCTCGGAGAGCGGTACCACCGTTTCGGAGCAACGATCGCCTCCACGGCTCCGGCCCGATCGGTCCAAGCGAGGGTCGTTTCTTTTGTCCCAAGTTGTAGGTTGGCGACATAAACGAGAACGCCCGTGCTCGAGAGGCTGTACTGTGCGGTTCCCAACCCAGCCGTGCGGGAGACCCCTTCGATGACGGGCACCGGCGCCCCTTTCAATTCCAGCTCCTCGGGAGCAAACGGCGCCGCGTAAAGGGTGTTCCCGTTCGCGTAGAGCAGATGCCCCGTCGAAGCGTAGAAGGCATCGGCACCGCCGCTGATGAGGACCTGACTCGCTTTCGTTGTCAAATTGTGCGCGACGATGGTCGCCTCGTCCCAATTGCCCGCGTTGCCGAGAGAGAAAAGCAACGTGTTCCCATCGGGAAGCAGGCGCAGACCTTGAGCAACCTCGCCCTTCTCAGAATCGACCGCGACGACGACCTCGGACACGCCTCCGTTGGCCGGCACCCGTGAGATGCCTTGCTCGGACGCAAAGAGGACGATCTCCTGCACGGGCCACGACGCGCCGTAGAGGGTGCCGACCGCACACAACGTTACCGGGATGCCTCCGTGCACGGGAACCTTCTTGAGCTCTCGATTGTCGTAGAACAAAATCCACTTGCCGTCCGGCGAAAAAACCGGGTCCGATGTGCGTGCCGGGCCGCCCAAAGATTCGGTTCCTTGAATCGGCAGTGCCATCATCGCGTCCAGCTCCCGTAAAAAAAGCCTGCGGTCCGCTGCGAAGACGACACGCCTCCCTTCAGGGGAAATGGCAACCACATGGCGGCGCGTAGCGGTAAACTGCTCATCCGGGGTCAACAAAGAGGCACGGAATACACCCGCTGACGTCACCAACGTTCTGCGCGGGATGAGAGCGGCGACGGAACCCGCCAAGAGCGCGCCGGCAAGGAAAGCAACGAGGGTCCAGCGCCTTCCAGCCGACCCCGCACTTCGCGGCGACATTGGGGCTTCCGTCATCTCGTTCCGCACATCACCGATGTCGCGGCGCCGCGCCCTGGGATCTTTCTCCAAGCAGCGTCGCAAAAGATGCGCGATGCGAGGGTCGAGGTCGCGCGGCAGCAACGTCCAATCCGGCTCGAGCTGGATGACGGCGGCGAGGACCTCCGAGACATCCTCTCCCGGAAACGTTTTTTTTGCCCGTGAGCATCTCGAAGAGCACGGCCCCGAAGGCGAAGATGTCTGTCCTCTTGTCGACGTGCTTACCTTTGGCTTGCTCGGGGCTCATGTAAGCAGCCGTTCCGAGAATCACACCGACGCGCGTCCCGTCTCGCGTAATGGTCGGCGACATCGAGCTGTCGACGTCGAGCGTTTCCTCAACGAATATCTTCGCAAGGCCAAAGTCCAGGACCTTGACTTTGCCGTCCGGGGTGAGCTTGATGTTGGCCGGCTTCAGGTCTCGATGGACGATCCCGTGCTCGTGGGCCTTCCTCGAGTGCATCGGCAATTTTCGCAGCGATGGCGAGCGCTTCGTCTTCGGGGATGGGACCACGCGTAATCCGTTCGGCAAGCGTCTCGCCTTCGACCAGCTCCAGAACGAGGTAGTGCGTGCTCCCCGATTGCTCCAGGCCGTTACGTCCCGGCCGAGCTTCCCATCCCGCGCTCGATAGACCTCACCCATACCACCCTTGCCGATGGACTCGAGGATTTCGTAGTGCGCTAAGCGTGTGCCGGGTTGGAGGGACATGAGCGCGACTATCTTTAGGACGACCGCGGATCGGGAGCAACCGCGTTGGTCGGCAGAACATCGACTTGCCCATCGGTATCCGCCGAACGCTGGCTGTCGGTGTCTGGACGCAAAACAGATAAATAGATATAAGTAGTTGCAATAATTAGAGTTGACGGCCTAACTTTACTTGACATTCATCTGTGTTACACCTACTATAGAAAGGTCTTGCAAACGTAAATTCCACTCAGAATGAAGGAGACCTGGCGATGCGCTCGGGTGAAAAGTGTTTGCTCACGGAGAAAGACCTCGAAATGGAGCAAGGCTTGAAAGCCTTGGAGGTCCACAAACGGCTCGTCGTTCTAGCGCGTCTGGATCTGCGGGTGGAATCGGCGCTGTGCTTCTATCTTCATGAGGTCGACGAGCGGCAGCTCTACATCAACTACGGACATGCCGCCACCGTCGACTACGCGCGCGAGTCTCTCGGCTTGGAAGATCGGAAGACAAGAACACTGCTCAACTTGGCTCGTCGTTTCGAGGAGCGGCCGAAGATGAAAGAGTCCTTTGCCCGCGGCAAGATCCCATACACCAAAGCCAGGGAGGCCGTGAAAGTCGCCACGGCAAAGAGCGAGGAAGAGTGGATCCAGAAATGTAGGACGCTCAGCAACCGCCAGCTCGAACAGGCGGTGAAAAAAGAGCTGCCACCCCAGAAGACGCGAACCCTCGTCTTGTTCTTGACGAAGAGCGCATCGAGACGTGGGACCGCACGTGCGAGGCAATGGAGAAACTCGCGGGTAAAACGCTCACCGACATCGAGAACATTCTCACGGTCTGTATGGTGTGCCATACCGCGATCGAACGGGGACTCCTGAAGACGACCGGCCGCGCCCCGGATCAGATCCAGTGGGAGGGGCCCTTTGGGATGATCGAACAGCCACTCGAAGCGGCGAACGAGAAAGTCAGCTCCAGTGGCGCTCGTTCCGCAGAAACGAGCGACGACTGCATCGCGAGACAGGGGGCACCCTTGGTGAGAGAGACTTCGCCGGGCTACGGCGACCCGACCCATGCCTCACGTGAGTCATCGCTAATTGCAGGGACACCACTGAGCGGCAGGTTTGTCGGTGCCACGCATGAACCGATCTCGTGCGTGGATCCGTGTCAGCTCTCCCAAGAAAACGGTCAACCGCCGCCTGAAATCTCGAAACCGCGATACGGAGCGAAGCGGTACTCGATCACCCCTGCGAATATGGAGCAACCTCGTATCGCTCTTGTGCCTCACGTGAGTCATGCTACCCTGGGGCAAGCTTGGGACTCGGCCCCGAGCTGAAGAGCTTTGACCGCTAGCCCCGCGAGCTTATCTGGATGAACAGCTCGCTTGCTTGGGGACTCAACTCAGGAAGCGCGGGGTGGGCGGGGATGGTCTCATCGCCAGAGAAACGAGCTTGGTTCTCAGAGGAAATGACGAGGACTTCGCGCCGCTCAGGAAAGAGAACCCAAACGACGGAGGTACCAACACTGAGATACCACTTCGCCTTTTTGCGGAGCGCCTCTTCCGAATCACCGCCGTCGGCGCCTGCGACTTCCACCGCAAGGACCGGAGGCACACGCCTCAGGCCGCCGTCATAGGCCCCGAGATCGGAGCGCCGCCAAATGGCTGCATCCGCCGCACGGGTGGCGTCGCCGAGACGCATCCGGCTTCGTTGGTTCCGAGGACGAACTCCCGATGACGACGGACCCACGCGCCGAGAGTGATCGCGACATCGGTCACGGTGTCCTGCTGGAAGTCTCCGCAAGGTGGCATGAACAGAAGCCTCCCATCGACGTACTCTAGGCGTCCCACGACCTTCGGCCACGTTTCGAGCGTGTCGGCGTCGAAACCTTTGGGAGGGAGCATCTCAACCGGAAAACGGACGGCCCTCGGCAGCGAGATGGCTTCGCCATAGCGCGATAGCGTCGACATTTGTCTAGATGTTGGCACGCTCCGGAGTCGACGGCAACCAAAACCTCGTTCACACGAGCAAAGCCATCGGGCGGGACCGGTGCTATCACGCGAGAAACCTTCGCCGGCTGCGGCGGGTTTGTTTCTCACTCCGAATGCGCGTTCGAAGACTCAAGTAAATCCTGAACGAGCTTTTCCCGGAAAGAGGTGGCTGGCCCCGAGGCGGGATAGCACAAGCTGGCGCGCTCTCCCGAACGCTTAGGACGTCCGCCGAAAAAGACTACGCCTTGGACGCCTCGAGCTCGCGTTCGAGCTCCTTCATTCCCTTGAAACTATAAATACCCGTATTGTGTCCATCGGACCAGGTGATTTGGATCGCATAGTTCCCGACAGGCTCGACGCTCATCGGGCGGAAGTCGGGAGGTAGGAGCAGAATCAAGCTTTTGCGCTTGCCGGTCCATTCGTCGACACAGACCGCGCACGGACAGTGATTGCGGAGGAAGGTGAACGGAAAAACGGACTCGGAGTCATCGGCCCAGACGATCTTGAGCTTTCCGTCGCTTTCCGCGATCTCTTTGGGCCGATCGACGGAGGCGCTTTCATAGTTGGCGCGCGCCACAGCCGCCGCCACGTGCGCGGTGATCTCGCGATAGGCCACTGAGGCTGGCGCATCGGGTTGACGGACCACGATGGGCTCGCCCTCGTCGCCCGAGCGTACGACTTCGGGATCGATCGGGATGCCTCCAAGAAAAGGGATGCCGAGCTCCTGACTGATTCTCTCGCCGCCACCCTTGCTGAAGATATGCGTCTTCTCGTCGCAATGGGAGCAGATGAAATAACTCATGTTCTCGATGACGCCGAGCACCGGGACCTGGACCGGCTGGAACATGCGCAGCCCTTTCTCGGCGATCGTCACCGCGACATCCTGAGGCGTCGTCACAATCACGGCTCCAGTGAGCGGCACGCTTTGCGTCAACGTGAGCTGGACGTCACCCGTCCCTGGGGGCAAATCGATTATGAGATAGTCGAGCTCCCCCCAAAGGACACCCGACAGAAATTGCTGGATGAGCCGCGACGCCATCGGACCGCGCCAGATCACCGGCGTTTCCTTGGTCGTCAGGAGCCCCATGGACATGATGCGCACGCCGTGCGCTTCGAGAGGGATCAGACGCTGGTTCTCATCGGCCTCCGCACGCTGGTCGAGCCCGAACATCGTGCCTTGGGACGGCCCGTAGACGTCCGCGTCCAGAATCCCCACGCTTGCTCCCGTTTGGTGAAGCGCGACGGCGAGGTTGGCAGCCACCGTGGACTTGCCCACACCACCCTTCCCGGACGCAACCGCGATCAGGTTTTTCACGCCCGCGGGCTTCTGCGGCGCCGGAGCGACTTGGCCACCAGGCAACGTGCGCTGAACGCCTTCAGGCGACGCGCTCACTTGCCACGTCAAGTTGACGTTGACCTGATCGATCTCCGGAAGCTCCAGGAGCGCCTTGATAGCTTCGGCTTTGATGCGTTCCTTCGCGCCACTCGCCGGGTTCGTAAGCTCGATATCGCAGGTCACAATGGGCGCGCAGACCCGAATGTTCTTAGCGTATCCGAGAGAGACGATGTCGCGCCCGAGATCCGGGTCCCGCACCGCCGATAATTTATCGAGAACGTCTTGCTCTTTGATCATCTCAGCATCAGCATCCAGCATTCGACTCGATTGCGCAAGAGGAAACTGAATCCTGAATAGCTAGCTACCTCAATGCTTCCATGATCTCGAGAAGCGCGCTTTGCGGAGGACGGATTCTGTCGAGCGGCAAGGTGGCGAGCGGCTCGTCGACCATGTTCAAAAGCTCGATGAGGTTCGGCTTTTTAGTATCCACATAGATGAGACCGGTGAGGAATTGCTGTTTTTCACCAGAATCCAGGAGCAGCTCGAGCGCGGTCCGGCGATCGGTCGGATCGTAGTCGCGCTTGATCTTCTTGAGAATGATATGCGAGCCGTCATGGAGCTCCACGGCGGCCGTCTCGCCTTCTTCATATTCGATATCGATGTCCTCGAAGAACGGCACGAAGTCGACTTCCTGAATGAGCTCCTCGTTCTCTTTCCCCCAGGTGTAGCTCTTGGTCGAGCCCGCGTGGTTGTTGAAAGTTACGCAAGGGCTGATGATGTCGAGAAACGCCGTGCCGTTATGCGCGAAGGCTCCCTTCAGGAGGGTCACGACCTGCTTCGGGTCACCGGCGAAAGACCGGGCTACATAAGTCGCGCCGAGCTCGACGGCCAAACCGCACAGATCGATTGCGGGAAGGTCGTTCACGACGCCCGTCTTGAGCTTCGAGCCGAGATCCGCGGTCGCGGAGAACTGGCCTTTGGTGAGCCCGTAGACGCCGTTGTTCTCGACGATGTAAACGATGGGGACGTTCCGGCGTAAGAGATGGACGAACTGGCCGATCCCGATCGACGCCGTATCGCCATCGCCGGAGACGCCGACGGCAACGAGATCGCGGTTCGCGAGAACGCTACCGGTGGCAACGGACGGCATACGGCCGTGCACGGTGTTGAAGCCATGGCTCTGGCTGAGCCAATAAGCAGGTGTTTTCGAAGAGCAGCCGATGCCGGAGAGCTTCGCCACCCTATACGGCTCGACGCCATATTCGTAGAATGCTTTGACCAGCTGGCTGCTGATCGAGTCGTGCCCGCAGCCTTTGCAAAGCGTGGACGGCTTTCCTTTGTAGCTCACCTGGGTAAGCCCCAAGCGATTGACCTTCTTCGATGGAGCCGCGGGTGGTGCCGTAGTTGCCATGGTCTTAATCTCCCAATCTTGTTCTGTTAGCTCAGGCCGAGGGACGTTCGGACTCCCGCGCGAGAAGTTTTTCGGTCACCGATCGCGCGTCGATCGGGTGTCCGTCATAATTCAAAATGCTGTGGAGTTTTTTGAGAAGCTCCGGACGGTGGGCAAGCTCGAGCTTGATGAGCTGCATTACCTGAGCGTCATGGTTCTGCTCCACGACGTAGACCCGCTCGTATTGATCGACAAACGCCTCGAGCGCGTCGTTGAACGGAAGTGCGCGAAGGCGCATGTAGCTCGCCATTAGATCGTTCTCGTTCCTTAACTGATCGCGGGACTCGACGATCGCCCAATGCGTGGAGCCGTAGGCGATGATCCCGATCTCGGCGCCATCCTCGACGTCGATCACGGGGGCAGGCACGTGCTTGCGCGCCGTATCGAACTTGCGCTGCAGACGGTCGATCAACTTCACATAGTCGTCAGGACGCTCCGTATATTCCGCTTCGGCGTTGTGACCGCTTCCGCGGGTGAAGTAGGCCGCGCGAGCGTGCTTGGTTCCGGGAAGCGTGCGATAAGGGATGCCATCGCCGTCCACATCCTTGTAACGGCCCCAGTCGCTGACCTTCTCGAGCGCATCCGCATCAAGCACCTTACCCCGGTCGATCGGCTGTTCCGGATAAGCGAACGGGTCGGACATCCAGATGTTCATGCCCAGATCGAGGTCGGACATGACGAAAACCGGGGTCTGGAATCGCTCCGCCAAATCGAGGGACGTGCCGCCGAACTCGAAACATTCCTGAGCCGAGGACGGGAACAGCAAGATGTGTTTGGTGTCGCCGTGGGAAAGCAAATACGTGCTGAGAATGTCGCCCTGCGCCGTACGCGTCGGAAGTCCTGTAGACGGTCCCACACGTTGGATGTCCCAAATGACGGCCGGGATCTCGGCAAAGTATCCGAGCCCGGCAAATTCCGACATGAGCGAGATGCCGGGTCCGCTCGTCGAGGTCAGCGAGCGCGCTCCCGCCCAGGCGGCGCCGAGCACCATCCCAATAGCCGCGAGCTCGTCCTCGGCTTGAACGACCGCGAAGGTCGCCTTACCCGTCTCTTTGTCGATGCGATGCTCCTTCATGTACTGAATGAGCGATTCGACGAGACTCGAAGACGGCGTGATGGGATACCACGTCACGACGGTGACGCCGGCGAACATCGCTCCGAGGGCACCGGCGGCATTCCCGTCGATGAGAATCTTGCCCGCGGTCTCGTCCATGCGCTTGACGTACAACGCGTCTGCTTTCTTCAAGTTCTTCTCGGCATATTCGAAGCCGACATCGATCGCTTTAACGTTGAGCTCGACCGCTGTGGCTTTCGCTTTGAACTGCTTCGAGATCGCGTGTTGAATCTCCTCGCGCTCGATCGAGAGCAGATGACCAACGACGCCCACATAGATCATATTCGCGAGCAGTTTCCGGAGCCGCGGCTCGTGGATCACTTCTTTGGCGAGCTCGCCAAAGGGCACCGGGTAGAAGATTAGGTCGTCTCTCACGTTGTCGAGCCCGAGGCTCTGCTCATAGACGACGGCGGCGCCGGGATTCAGCGACTGCACGTCCTCGCGCGCGGTTTGCGGGTTCATCGCGATCAACATATCGATATCGCGTTTTCTCGCAACGTAGCTGTGCTTGCTCGCGCGGATGGTGAACCACGTCGGAAGACCTTGAATGTTCGAAGGGAACAGGTTCTTACCGCTGACGGGAACACCCATCTGGAAAATAGCGCGCATCAATACACTGTTCGAAGATTGGCTCCCCGATCCGTTGATGGTGGCGATTTGGATCGAAAAGTCGTTGACGATGCTCGATTGGACGTCGGGCTCCGACGTGTCTACGACGGTCTCGGTTGACATGCAGTCTCCAATTGGCAGAGCTTTTTGCGGCTCATCGTGGTCGCCGTTCTATTTGGGATCATAGCAAATAGGAACTTGCGAACGTAAGCGTTCAGAGGACAAAAAGTCAACTTTTTCCATGTTTACGGCTTCGAAAGGACGGCCTCCGTACGCTTGCGGCGTACCCCGTATCGGGCAATCTTGTAATGTAGCGCCCGAGGGCTGATGCCTAGAATAGTCGCGGCCTTTTGCCGGTGATCGGTAAGCTCTTCGAGCGTGCGCCGGATCACGATCTCTTCTACTTTGCGAAGCGGCGTCCCGAGCTGAATGAAAATCTGCCGTCCAGAGCCGCCCTCCTGCACCATTTCCCGAGGCAGGTGCTCGGGACGGATGGTGCCCGCGTGCACCGTGACCGTGAGTCTCTCGATGATGTTCCGGAGCTCCCGGATGTTGCCGGGCCAGTCGTAATGCGACAGCGTTTCCATCGCTTCGCGCGAGAACCGTTTCGCGGGCTTTTTGCTCATGCTCGCGAATTCTTGGAGAAAGGCATCGACGAGAAGGGGGATGTCCTCCTTCCGCTCGCGCAGAGAGGGCAGATGGATGGGCACGACCGCGAGTCGATAGTAAAGGTCCTGGCGGAACCGGCCCGCTTCGACTTCCTGCAACAGGTCTTTGTTGGTGGCCGCGATGATGCGCACGTCGACGCGGACGAGCTTGTCTCCGCCGAGCCGTCGGAACTCCCGCTCCTGGAGCACTCTCAGGAACTCGACCTGGGTCTTTGGGCTCATCTCGCCGACCTCGTCGAGGAACAGCGTCCCGCCATCGGCAAGCTCGAACCTTCCCGGCTTAGCGTCGATGGCGCCCGTGAAAGCGCCCCGTTCGAACCCAAAGAGCTCGCTCTCGAGGAGCCCCTCGGGAAGAGCGCCACAATTGATCGACACGAAGGGACGGTCTCGCCTGCGGCTGCGCTGGTGGATGGCCTTCGCTACGAGCTCTTTCCCTGTACCGCTGTCCCCAGTCAGGAGCGCCGCCGTGGCCGACGTATCGGCGACTTGACTCGCGACTTCATAGACTTCGGTGATGAGGCGGCTCTTCCCCACTACCTTCCCGCATTCGTCCTTGAGCGAGAGCCGTTGGCGCAGCGAACGGTTCTCTCCGGAGAGCCGGCGTCTTTCGAGCGCTTTGTGCACGAGGACGGGGAGCCGGTTCGGGTCGAGCGGTTTGACCAGGTAGTCGAAAGCGCCTTCTCGCATCGCCGCGACGGCCGCCTCGACGGAGCCTTCCCCCTCCTGCGTCGTCAGAATGAACTCCGTCTCGGGCCCGGATTGTTTCAGGCGGGACAAGTGGCGAGACCACTCGCCTTTCAGCAAGTCCATGTCTAGGATGATGAGACTGTAGCGCGAAAGTACGCGCTGTTGCAGGTCTGCGGCGACCTCGACGCTCAACCCGCGGGCTTCTAGCCAACCAACCGTCCGCCTGCCATCTGCCTCGACGGAGTCGAGAACGAGGACACGATCTGAAGCGGGGTCTCGTAGGGTCAAAGTAGCTACCGCACGTCAAAAGCCCAGAAAACGCTGAACGCGGAGTCCGATGAGGAGCCGCTTGGCGTCGGGAAACGATGGCGACATCGCGACGAGCCGCTGCGCCTCTTCGATAGCCTCCGGATAACGCCCCGCGCGGCCGAGATGGGATGCCAGCGAGTGTCGAAGACGGACGTTAGCGGGCTCTTCCAGAAGTCGTCTCTGCATGAATGCAATGAGATTACCGAAGAGTGAACGAGGCCGTCTGCGCTTCAGGATGTTTCGCCAAGATGAGTACATCTAGAATGAGTCCTTCCATGTATCGTTGCCTAGACATGCAATTACTGTGCCAGGTGCACATAAAACGACAAACATATTGCACACAACTATTTAGCGAGATTTCGATCCTGGCTAAATTATGGCAAGATTTACATATATGCAATAATTACACATGCCATTTGCTCTCCAAGAACGGCTGACTCGTGTCAAACTCGTGAAAGCCCGGCGGAAATGGAGCATAACTTGTGTTATTTCAAACAATTATACGCTACGCAGTTTTTTCGTATTGCCGGTCTATTGTATGCGCATTTATTGCAGGTACGAGAGGGGCTTCCGGATCCAAAGAGCACAGAGCCATTTGGGTGCGTCTTGACAGGCTGGCGATCGCGCATCTACACTCGACTTTTCGGAGGAACGCGACATGAGACCAACTTGGAAAGGCTTTCTCAAGCTTTCGCTGGTGAACATCCCGTCCGTCTTTATCCTGCCGCCCGTTCCCAGTCTCTATCTTTCAACCAGATCCACAAGGAGTGCAACAGTCGCATCAAGCTAGACAAGCGCTGTCCCAATTGTGAGCGCAGCGTCTCGAGCGACGAGCTCGTGAAGGGCTACCAATACGCGAAAGAGCAATACGTCACCATGGACGAGGAGGACTTTACCAAGGTCCGACTCGAATCGACGAAGTCAATCAATATCGTCCAATTCGTCGAGCGGAGTGAAATCGATCCGCTCTACTACCACGGCTCGCACTATATCGTACCCGATGGGCCTGTCGCGGTGGAGAACTTCGCCACCATACGGCAGGCTGCGATAGACAAAGAGAGGATCGGGCTCGCCCGCGTCGTGATGAACGGAAAAGAGCAGGTCGCCGCGATCCGCCCGCGGGACAACGCGTTCATCATGTCGGCGCTTTATTACGCCAATGAAGTGCGAGAGCTTTCTGGTATCGAAGAGCTCAAGGCAACACCCGAGATCAATCCCGAAGAGCTGGAGCTCGCCTCGCGGCTGATCGACTCCATCACCAAGCCTTTCGAGCCCAAGGAGTTCGAAGACAATTACCGCAAGGAGCTTCTCGCGATCATAAAAGCCAAAGCCGAAGGTAAAGAGATCGTGGCCCCTCCCGAGGTCGAGACCGGAAAGGTCATCAATCTCATGGACGCGCTGAAAACGAGCCTGGAGCAAAGCCAGCTCGCGCCACCGGAGGCCGGCGAGATCGCAAAGGCCGCGGGCGAGTAAGCCCGAACGGCCAGCCATTCAGGCCCTTAAACAATGCGTGATTGGTTGCATTCCCGGGTCCGAGCCATGCTCGCGGGCTCCGGCACGCCCTTCGACTCGGACAAACATTTGTTCGAGATCAAATGGGATGGGATCCGCGTGCTCGCTTTTTTCGGCGAGGGCGTTCACCGGCTTCAAGGCCGTAAGCTAACCGATGCTTCAGAGCGCTATCCCGAGATCATGGGCGCTCTGGAAGCTCTGCCTGGCGACGGGATCCTCGATGGCGAAGTCGTCGTTCTCGATCCGGATGGACGCCCGGACTTTCAGCGCGTGCTCGTTCGGGAACAAACGACGACGCGGGACGCGGCGTTGGTCAAAGCTTCACGGCACCCCGTCGTCTACATGGCTTTCGACTTGCTGTACCGAAACGGGGAGCCGCTCTTCGACCGCCCGCTCATCCAGCGCAAGAAACATCTCACAGAGCTCCTCGTCTCGCCGCCCTCCCCCATCGTCGAGAGCACCTACGTGCTGCACCGCGGCAAAGCGCTCTTCAAGGAAGCCGAGGCGCGCGGGCTCGAGGGCGTCATCGCCAAAGCAATCTCGAGCCGCTATGTCGGCGAAAGATCGAACGAGTGGCTAAAGATCAAGGTTCGACACCGCACCGACGCCGTCCTCATCGGAATCGTTCGCGAGCGCGGGAGGAGGCGGGTAAAGTCGCTCGTTCTGGGCGCCTATGACGGCGAAGATCTCGTTTGGCTCGGCAATGCCGGGAGCGGTCTCGACGAGAAAACCGTGCACCAACTCGGAACCGAGCTCGGGCCCCTGAGTGCCGCGGCGCCCCCAGACTTCCTGGCCGAAGCCCCAGGCGATATCGAATGGCTGCGTCCGGCTCTCGTTGTCCGGATCGAATATTCCGAGCTGACGCGTGACGCCCGCCTCCGCCACCCGGTCTTCATCGGCTTCGTCAACAAAAACCCAACCGACTGCCTCGGTCCCGAACGCTCCTAACCGAGCATCCCCGCAAAATCATCGCGGAATTGGAAATCAAAATAGCCACCGCGGCACAGAGCCACAGAGGGTCAAGAGGGTCGGTTCGTGTGGCAGCAGCGTTGGGAGAGACGACCCGCGCGAGGGGAGAGCAGCGGTGGCGCCAACCATGCGGGTTGGTTACTGCTAGCTACGCCGGGTCACTCTTGCGACCCTACAAGCACGACGAGCTATCTCGAACCTCTGTGCCTCTGTGGCAAAAACATTTTTGTGGTTCAGTCGATGAGGTCGAGGAAGTCTTTGATGAGCTGCCCCGTGATCCCCCAGATGTCGTGATCTTCGAAGTGGTAGTGGTAGACGTCGCGCATCGAGCCGTCGGGCATGCGTCGGTTCTCGACCTCGAGAATGTCCGGATCCTGTAATGTCTCGATCGGCACTTCGATGAGAGCGTCCACTTCGTGGTTCGTGCGAAATGGGTAAGGTCCGTCGACGGTACCTACGAAGGGCGTGATACGAAAACCCGTGACCGTGGCGCGCTCGTCCATTTGTCCGAGCACCGTCACGTGCTCCGGCTCGAGGCCGACCTCTTCGCGGCTTTCTCTAAGGGCTGCGTGGAGCGCTGTAGAGTCCTCCGGATCGACCGCGCCACCTGGAAACGCGATGTCGCCCGGTTGACGTCGCAGCTTGTCGGAGCGCCTGGTCAGAAGAAGCGTCTCAGGGACATTGCCCAGGAGGATCGGAAGGAGCACTGCCGCGGGCCTCAGGCTCGAGCTGAGGCTCTTCGCGGCTCGCTCCTCGAGCCGGCGGCGGGTACGAATGACCAAATCCCTCATGCCTGTCCTTCTTCTCGGAAAGAATAGTATCCGAATGGGAAACATTGATGATGCTGCGAAGACTTGGATATAATCCACACGCATGATCCGACGGAATACGGAAGCCGCTCTGCGATGCGCCGCGGTAGCGTTGCTGTTTCTGGGTCTTGCGGCACGCTCGTCCGCCGGAGACGCTTTTCTTCGGGGCGGCGTCATCTTCCACCCGCGCGATCTCGAGCTCGCGGGTCGCTGGCGCGCGAATTTCGGCTCGGACTACGCGGTGAACTACTCGCAGACGATCTTTGTCGGCTTCGAGGTTCAGCCATCAGTATTCCGCCAAGACGTAGCCGGAGGCATGAGAACGGCGACGCTCGTTCCCGCCAATGTCTTCGTCAACGTGAAATACAAGTCCGGAACGATCGGGGCCCGCCCCTATGGCGGCGGCGGCATCGGCCTCATCAACAAGTTCGTGATTCTTGCCGGAGACAATAGCTGGAGCCACAACATGGGTTTTCACCTGCTCGGCGGCGTCGAGCTCGGAGCCCTCAGCCTCGAGTTACAGCTAGAGCGGGCCTTCGAGTCCGGCCCCGGTACGAGCTACGCCTTCTACGTCGGGTTCATCTTCTAAAGGCCCTGAGCCTCAGGCTATCCATGACGCTACGCGCGCGAGCACCGACGCGGATCGATCTCTCCGGTGGCACGATCGATCTCTGGCCCGTTTATCTTCTGGTCCCGACAGCGGCGACGGTGAACGTCGCGATCGACCTCTATACAGAGGTCGAAGTCGAGCCGTCACCGGACCAGCAATGGCACGTTCGCGAGCGCGTCTCGAAACGCACGACCACGGCCGATTCGACTGAAGCCCTCGCCGAAATGGAAGGGGCCGAGATCGCGGGGCGGCTGCTGACGTTTTTCGCTCCCGACAAACCGTTGCTCCTGACCACGCATTCACAAGCTCCCCCCCAGGCTGGGCTCGGCGCTTCATCTTCTCTCGGGATCTCAATCGCAGGCGCTTTGAATGGCCTCACCGGCTTTCGCTATGGGAACCTCGAGCTCATCGAGCTCGTGAAGGACATCGAAGTCGAGCTTCTTCGCATGCCCACGGGTGCGCAAGACCACTACCCACCGGTTTTCGGCGGCGCCATGTGCCTCTGGTGGAAAAAGCTTCGCCACCGGCGCGAGCCACTCCCGATCGACGCGAACGCGTTTAGCGAGCGTTTCCTTCTCGCATATTCGCATCAGCCTCACCGCTCGGGCGCGACCAACTGGGAAGTCGTGAAGAGATTCTTCGAGTCGGACCCGACAACCACGGCCGCCGTGGAGCGTAGCGGTCGCACGGCGGCGGCGGTGCGCGACGCACTCGTCGATGGGGATCTCGACCGCGTGGCCGTGCTCATCGGCGAAGACTGGCAAGCGCGACGCGAGATGGCCCCGGCAGTATCCAGTCCCGAGCTCGAGACCATCATCGCCGCGGCGCGCGAAGCTGGCGTCACGGCCGAGAAAGTGTGCGGCGCAGGTGGAGGGGGATGCTTGATCCTCGCGGTTCCCGAGGGGAAGCGTCCAGCAGTCAGCGCCGCAGTGGTCGAAGCAGGCGGGTCGGCGCTCGACTACAACGTCGCGCCGCGCGGGCTGGAGCTCATGATCGAATGAGCCCGCCTTCGCGGGCCACAGGCCCGTCTCGTTCGCAGGCCACGGTGATTGGGGTCGGGACGACGCGTCAGCCCAAGCTCGACGCGGTCGAGCTCGTGTTGCGCGAGCTTCGGGAGCGCTTTCCGGCTTTCTTACCGGGCGAGCTCCGCCTCGAGCCGCGCCAAGTCCCGTCCGGGGCTCCGTCCACGCCGACCACGACCGAAGAAACCATGCGGTGCGCGAGGAATCGGGCGAGGAACACATTCGAGCTCCTCGAGCGCGAAGGCATCACGCCATCCCTAAGGGCCCGCGAAAAAATAACTCCAGTCTAATAGACGTAACCGTGCCTCGGTCAGGCTGCGAGGTTGCCAGTGCAGATGAGCGCCTTACCCCGTAAGTAGAGCCATATCCATCGATCTCGAGTGGTTGTCAAGGTGCGCGAG
>Ga0310120_10000151_pt1 | contig 55784 bp, 40 predicted proteins | sample CB27_AW_983_MG_FD_203506 | JGI IMG/M metagenome (GOLD analysis project Ga0310120, IMG submission 203506) | Marine microbial communities from Western Arctic Ocean, Canada - CB27_AW_983 | ecosystem: Environmental > Aquatic > Marine > Oceanic | place: Canada: Western Arctic Ocean | collected...
TGAGAGAGAAAAACGCGGATCAGTCATTCCCCTGCTGATTCATGGCGATGCGGCTCTTGCGGGCCAGGGTGTGACTTACGAGACCCTCAACATGTCTCAGTTGGAGGGATATTCGACCGGGGGAACGATCCACATCGTCATCAATAATCAAATCGGATTCACCACTTCCCCGATCGATGGTCGATCCTCTCGGTACTGCACGGATCTGGCCAAGACGGTCGAGGCGCCGATCTTCCACATCAATGCAGATCATCCGCAAACGGTCGTACGCATGGTGCGGCTGGCGCTGGAATATCGGCAACGCTTCTCGAAGGATGTATTCATCGATCTGGTGGGGTACCGACGCTGGGGGCACAACGAAGGGGATGAACCTGCTTTCACCCAGCCACTGTCCTCGAAGAGTATCGAAAGTCATCGATCGGTTCGAAAACTCACAACTGAACGATTACTCTCGCGAGGAGAGATCGATGTGGAAACCGCAGAGAAGATGCTTGGAGAATTTCAGACGATTCTGGACGATTCGCTGAAGAGTGTGAAGGACAGCCTGAAGGCACGATCGGTTGCACAGGTACGACCCGATCTCGAGGAAACGGAGGGAATCGCCACGCCTTCCGTCGACACGTCGATTTCCGCTCAGGAACTGGACTTGCTGCTGGCGGAGGTGACGCGCACTCCAGATCAGTTCCATGTACATCCGAAATTGAAGAAGCAGTTCGAGCGAAGGCTGGAAATGGCGCGAGGAGGATCCATCGACTGGGGGCTCGCCGAGTTGTGCGCGTTTGGATCCCTGGTACGCGAGGGGTGTAGCATCAGGCTCTCCGGGGAAGATAGCGGCCGAGGTACCTTCAGCCAGCGACACAGTGCTCTTCTGGATTGTGATACGGGGGCGCGTCATGTTCCTCTGGACCATCTCCCCGGTGCCGATGGCCACTTTGAAGTGCACGACAGTTTGCTCTCTGAATTTGGAGTTCTCGGCTTCGAATTCGGGTATAGCGTCCAGCGTCCCGAGGCGTTGACGATCTGGGAAGCTCAGTTCGGCGACTTTTCAAATGGCGCGCAGGTCATCATCGATCAGTTCATCTCCAGTGCCGAGGAAAAATGGAATCAATGTTCTGGGTTGACGATGCTGTTACCTCACGGCTACGAGGGGCAGGGCCCCGAGCACTCCAGCGCACGGCTGGAAAGATTTCTTCAACTGTGCGCCGAGGGCAATCTCAGGGTGGTGCAACCGAGTACACCCGCCCAGTACTTCCATGTTCTGCGGCGTCAGTACCACGACCCAGCGACCAAACCACTGGTGGTAATGAATCCGAAGAGCCTGTTGAGATTGCCATCGGCGAGGAGCGAGACCGCCCGATTCACCGGGGACCGTTTCCAGGAGGTGCTCGTCGACGGCATCGAGGGGCCGTCGATCCAGAAGCTCCTCGTCGGCTCCGGGAGGGTGATTTACGACCTTCTCGAGGAGCGCAAGAAACGATCTGCCGATGAGGTACTCATCCTCCGGATGGAACAATTCTATCCGTTTCCGAGGAATGCGATTCAGCAGGTTCTCGAGCGCCTTCCCGCTGACTGTGATGTTCGCTGGGTCCAGGACGAGCCCAGAAACATGGGAGCGTGGTCGTACCTGAGGGACCGAGATGGTGGATTTCTGGGTGGGGGCCGCCGCGTGCAGTTCGTCGGAAGAGCCTGGAGTGCCAGCCCTGCCAGTGGGTCAAGATCGGTTCACGAGGTGGAACAGAAGGACCTGATCGAGCGGGCCTTTGCAGATGATGGTGACGAGTAGGAGCGACAGGGTTGTATATCACCGAATCGACTGAACTTTCGAACTGGATGGATCGCGCGAGTCTCGATGGTCGCTATGGGATTGATATAGAGTTCATCCGAGAGAGAACATATTATCCGCAACTTGCCCTGATACAGATCTCCGTCGGGAGTGATCTGGCGCTCCTGGATCCGCTCGGAGATGTTGATCTGTCGCCACTGATTGCGACCGTCGATGATCCCTCCATCATCAAGGTGGTTCATGCTGGTTCACAGGATCTGGAGATACTCGAGCATCTCAGTGGCAGCATCCCGCGTGCAGTATTTGATACGCAGATCGCTTCAGCCTTCATTGGCCTCGGGCTACAGCCCTCCTATGCTGCGACCTGCGGACAATTACTGGACGTGGTTGTTGAAAAGGGAGAATCCTGGACAGATTGGCTGCGACGGCCGTTGACACAAGCGCAGGAAATCTACGCCCTGGACGATGTTCGCCATCTGTTGCCGTTGCACGATGTACTGGTTTCTCAACTCGAGAAAGAGGGCCGGTTGCCCTGGGCACTTGATGAGATGAAGAAGTACGAACGGGATACGACCTATCATCCTCCACTGGATGTCCAGGTGCGGAAGGTCAAGCGCTCTGGCACTCTCAAGGAGAGGGGGCTGGGCCTCCTGGGAGAACTCTTCCGTTGGCGAGAAGATGAAGCACAGAAAAGAGATCGTCCCAGGCGCAGGATCATCTCGGATGAGGTGCTGGTTGAGGTCGCACGGAGATCCCCACCAGATGAGGACGGACTCAGAAAGATCCGGGGCTTGGATCCGCGAGACCTACGTCGCCATGGCACTGGATTGCTCGCTGCCGTGGCGAGGGGCAACGCTATCGAGGAAGGTGACCTCCCCGTGATCCTCCGGCGAAGAAGACTCGAGCCTCAGGAAGAAGCAGCGGTAGAACTGGCAACCTCAGCATTGCGCGCCCTGTGTCGTGCGAAAAGAATCGCGCCCCCGCTGGTAGCTCGGGGTGACGATGTCGAGAGCCTCGTCAGAGACCACTATGGATCCTGTCTTGTCGCTGCAGACCACAACCTGTTGCAGGGCTGGCGTGGCGAGTTGTTTGGCGAGAGTTTGATCGGTTTTCTGGAAGGAAAATTCCAGCTAGGTTTCGATGTCGAGAGTGGCTTCCCCGACTTGCGCCCGTCCCGGTAGCGGCACGGGTATTCGTATCACTCCGTCTCGCTGGACTCGGGTACGCGGATGACATCCATGAAACTGGAGACGCTGAAGATCGCCTGGCCAGAGCCGGGAGGGCCGTAACCCGGAGGTACCGGGAGATGGTGTTTCTGGTGGCAGTCTCTCCACGCTTCCAGCAAGCGAGCGTGGTATTCGAGCGGCGCTGGTGGCTGCGCTTCGCCCGCTGCTGCTTGCTCCTTGACCAGTGGTGACAGCGGTTCGGGGCACCAGACCGTGAACCTTGGACATACACCCTGACTCATGAAAAAGTCCAGGCCTTCCCTGGTCGATTCGACCGCAGCTTCCGGATCGGTATAACCGTGAGGTCTGGACATCTCGATGCCCGCGACAAAATTGGGAATGACATTGGCGGCCCCAAATACATCCACAGCAGCGATGATTCGACGGTGCCATTCTGATCTTCCAACATAACTCTCCTTGCCAGGACAGATCAGCGAGAAGAGGCGCTCATCCCATATCTCGTAGTTGGGGTGAAAGATCTGCACTCCTGCGTCCTTGAGAACTCGTTGTTCGGCGACGGGCAGGGCCTGTGTGACCGCCTTGGGGATCCAGCGCCCTGGAAAGGTCTCCTCGATGGTGCGGGCATAGTCTGCATAAAACTCCGCCTCTCCCTTTCCCCTCAACTTTCGGGTGATGGAACCTCCAGTAAGGGTGTACGCGCGGGATACATCATCGACGCTGTTGATGATGGAGAGCGCGTCCAGCACGTCGTCCATCGGTTTCACCGTGCGATATGGTCGCCCAGCAGCGACCTGCTGACGGTAATTCTCGTTGATGTCACAAAAGCGACACTCTTCCTTGAATCCGAAGTACTGGCACTTGCGATATACCGTGAGGTAAATCAGATAGCCCCATTCGATGGTGGGGGCAACCTCGTGGACCGGCTGGCCTGATTGCATCGGTTTCTTGTAGTACTCGGGAACATCCTGGAGATCGATGCGACTGATCAATTCCACTCCGCAGAATAGATGCAATTCCCCACCTTCCAGATCGATTCTCCATGGGGAATGAGGATTGACTCTCACAGAAACTGTTGTCCGTCTGAAGTTCCATGGTCCGTCTATCAGTTGTATCTCTTCCGGTGCTCGGAGATTCTCCTCTTGATTCATCGAGTCGATGGGGACCATGTCAAAACTGAAGATGAAGTAAGACTTGATCTTGAATCTGGCGCAGTGGCGAAGCGCCTCAACGGAAAAGGAAATCCCGATGCGAAGCAGGTCCTCCTTGACGAGTGCCTCGGTCGGGAGATCGGGAAGCAGGCTCTGCAGGCGCTGAATCTCGGCAATTTGCACCTCCGCCAGACGTTCCTGATCGGCAGCGGTATCGGTCGAGGGTCGGCTCGTCATCGGTCTCCTCGCACTGTTCTGCTTCGTCGCCTGCTTTGTTGGGGCCCCTTCGGAAACGGATGATCGCAGCCTCAGGGGGGTGCAGCAAGCCATCTGGTTCCAGGGCTCGATACTAGAAGGTGGTGCTGTAGCCGAGTCCCAGCAGCAATTCGATATCCTCTCCCTGGATGTCGGTTGGCGGCTGGCTGTCGTGGCGAACATTCATCTGAGCATTCAGCGACAGACCTCCGATGATGCGTGTCCGAATACCGAGCCGGCTCTCGGCGAGCAGATCATCAGGATTCACAAGGGAAACGAAAATGGTGTGGTCGTGAAATGCTTCCAGTAAGCCATCGTCAATCGACCATGCGAGGTTTCCGGCAACACGAAGAGTACTGGCAGCCTCATCTTCGGCGGAGATGAAATCCTCGTTGAGTGCCGAGATGCCCGCTTCTTGAGACCAACTGATACTGTCGGAATCAAGAATCTGAATTCCGGCACCTATTCCTGCTGTCGTTCGAAGCGAGAGGTCGGCAAACTGATCATTGCGTGCTGAGAAACTGGTGTACAGATACCACTCGTCGCGCGGAAAGAAGTCGTACTTGATCTCTGCCCCGGTGGTCCGTTTGCTGAGGACGGTTTCATCTTCGCCGTACGCCCAGTTGACCTTCGAGACAAATCGGTGGGTCTTGTATCGAAATGTGTAGTCGAGATTCATCGATGCAGAGATGGTGCGGGTGTTGCCCGATGTCTTGATACCGTTGAGTGTGATCGTTGCCTTCTGGTAGGACTCGGTGGGAGTAGGATTGATCGAGATCACACGGCTATTTGGAACCGATCTCTGGCCGAGTGAATTGACGATGAGCCAGTTTCCATCCACCAGTTGCAGCGGGCCACTGAGAATTTCATCAGCGTCGGTGACCAGGTTTCCACCACTGGTAAAAAAGGCACCGATGACTCGGTCCGCGGGAACCTTGACCTTTCCTATCCCGGCGACCTCGACGGTATAGTGACCCTCTTCCAGTTGAACGATGGTGCCGACGAGGATACTGCCGTCACCGAGTAGTAGCCTATCCTCGCTGCTGGCAGCCGGATCGGTGCCATCTCCTACCAGCAGCATCAGAAGCAGCAGAGAATGAAGCATGATGATCTTCCCTTCGGGACATGGAGAGGGAGAATAATCTCCACGAGGATGAGAGGACAATGCAATTCCTCTCGATCGGGTGTAGCAACAGCGCCACGGGCGCAGATGAGCGGTAGGAGCCAGTGAGAGTGAGTGACGAGAAACTGCTGGAAAACACCCGTACCAGTCCGAGGCACTCGGGTCCCAGGCAACGGCGAGGCTGGCAGGCGCTGTTGTCGGCGCTCGCTTCGGTGCTGGTGATACTCCCGATGACACTGCTTCCGGCGTCTCTGGCGTGCGGTTTCGCGAGACTGATGGCGATTCCAGCGTGGTGGATCGCCAGGCGAAGGCGCCAGGTGACTCTCAGCAATCTGCGCCATGCCTACGGATCGAAGTGGTCGGAACAGAAGATCAGAAGGGTGGGACTGGAATCATGGCAGGGTGTGGCACTCTCTGCGGTCGAGGCGATCCAGATCGGCCGCTGGATCGAGGACCCGAGATTTCGGGACTCCGTCGTGTGGAATGGTCCGTGGCAACAACTGGAGCGGCGACATCTTGCTGGAGAGCCTTTCTTGCTCGTCAGCGGCCATGTTGGCCCCTTCGAGGTGATCTTGCCGATCCTCGTCGCCAGGGGCTGGCGCATTGGGCTGCTCTCTCGTCCGGTCAAGAATGCTTACATTCATTCGTGGTTGAAGTGGGTTCGTCGGGGCACTGTTCCGCTGATCCTCGATCCGGCGGGAGCGTTGCCGGAGATGGGGCAGGCACTCTCTGAAGGAACCTCGCTGGCTCTGCTGATCGATCAAAATGACAGAGATGGGGTTTTCGTGCCATTTCTCGGGCGTGAAGCGGCAACCACTCCAGCCATCGGAGTGCTGACTCGACGCTACAAGGTGCCGGTCGTCTATCTGCAGGCACGCCGGATCGTGCCCGGCAAACGCTACAGTCTCAGCTGCGAGGAGGCTCAATTGCCGTGGGGCGACGATATCCGGTCCCATGTCCAGCATGTGACCCAGCTCGCCACGAGCCGGATCGAATCGATGGTACGAGAGACTCCCGGCGATTGGTTGTGGATGCACCAGCGATGGAAGGTGCGGCCCGATGGTCAGCGTGAGAAATTGATCTGACCTGTGAGGCTGCGGTGACAGAGACCGGGGTCGGGTGTATCCTGCCCACTCATGGGAGGATACCGATGGATTCGACGGCTGTTCGTGACATCTGTGTTGCTGGTGTCGAGCCAATTCTGCGCGGCAAGGTGCGTGATATCTTCGATCTCGGCGATCGGTTGCTGCTGGTCACGAGTGATCGTGTCAGTGCCTACGATGTCGTTTTACCCCAGGGGATTCCCGAAAAGGGCGCGATCCTGACCCAGTTGACTCGCTGGTGGCTCGAACGGCTTCCCGACGGGATCCGTCATCATCTCATCTCGACCGATCCCGCCGACTTTCCCGAGCCGTTTCGCAGTGCAGCCAGCGAATGGGGGCCGCGGGCGATGCTGGTACGGAAACTCGACATGATTCCTGTCGAATGCGTGGTTCGTGGTTACGTTGTTGGAAGTGGCTGGAAGGACTACCAGGCGACCGGTTCCATCTGCGGCATCCCCCTGCCAGAGGGTCTGCGTCAGGCCGATTGCATCGCTGACCCCATCTTCACGCCGGCAGCCAAGAATCACGAGGGTCATGACGAGAACATCTCCATCGAGAAGGCCGGAGAGATGGTCGGACATGATCTGATGGCTCAACTGAAGCAACTGTCGGTGCAGATCTTTTGCCACGGCCGCGAACATGCGGCGACTCGTGGACTCATCCTGGCTGACACCAAGTTCGAGTTCGGGTTCGGAGCCGACGGACCGGTGCTCGCCGATGAAGTGCTGACTGCCGATTCGTCGCGCTACTGGCCTGCAGACCAGTACCAGGTCGGCATCAGTCCTCCCTCTTTTGACAAGCAGTACGTGCGCGATCATCTCGCTTCTTGCGGTTGGACCGGAGACGGTCCGGTACCCGATCTCCCCGATGATGTGGTCGAGGGAACCACGACCCGCTACCAGGAACTGTTCGAGCGGGTGACGGGGGTCAACTGGAGTACCTGGAAGGAACAAACATCATGAGTGCCAAGGTTCTTGTCGTCATGGGCAGCGATAGCGACTGGTCCGTGATGGAAGCCTGCGTCGAGCAGTTGCACAAGTTCGACATCGAGGCGGAGGTTCGGGTTTGTTCCGCCCACCGCACCCCTGAGGTCGCTCATCATCTGAGCCAGAGCGCAGCCGATGAGGGCTACTGCGCCATCATCGCGGCTGCTGGACACGCCGCACATCTGGCCGGTGTCATGGCCGCCAGCACGACGCTGCCGGTGATCGGTGTGCCCATCGATTCGAGTGCCCTCGATGGCATGGACGCGCTGCTGGCAACGGTTCAGATGCCGCCAGGGGTTCCCGTCGCGACGGTTGCCATCGGCAAGCCGGGCGCCACCAACGCTGCCATCCTGGCGGCGCAGATCGTCGCCGTGGCCAATCCCGAGATGCGAGCGCGCCTCGACGATCACAAGGCGACGATGGCCAGCAAGGTTGCCGCCAAGGACGAAGCCTTGCGCGACAGGGCTTCCGGGACCTAGACGAGGTTGTAGAGTACTTCGAACCAGACGAGCCACGCCCCGAGTATCGCCGTCAGCACCACCAGTTGGGTCACTTTTGATCGAAGCATCCGGATCAGCCATCGTTCGCCGGAGTCGGTCCGATAGCCAGCGAGCCAGTTTCTACACCGAAACAGAAACACGAACCCCCAGATGCTGCTGCCGGCGACAATCCCCCACGGTTCGAGCAGCGGATTGCCCGTACCTTCGACATTTTGTTTCCAATAGGCCAGCAAGGTCAGTGCGACGCTCGAGACGAAGATGGCACCGACCAGCGATGCCAGCGTATCGACGGCTCGGCCAGGATGTGAAATCAACCCCAGCAAGATGGCGGTACCGACCAGCAGCAGAGTTGCGGCATCCTTCAGGAGCGGTAACTTGTCGACCGTGTTCTGGATGCTGGGGTCAGAGGGAACGGGTTCTCCCAGGATCAGAGGCACCAGCCAGGTTAGCAGTGCGATCAGCACGATACTCCCGATCAGCCGGTAGCGAGCGACCCATCGAGGCTCTGGAAATGTCGGATCGGGAGCGCTGGCAGGGGGCGAGAGCAGTCTTCTCCAGGCGGCCACCGAGCGGTATCCGATGCACATGACCAGGAACAGGGGGGGCAGATCGAGTGACGCTCCGAGAACCCGGGGGAGCCTCCGTTGCAGCAACCAGCGAAAGGCAGCGGCTCCGGTGAGGACATCTGCGCGTTGCGAGTCGAGCAAGACGATCTCGCCGGAGCGGCGATGCCTGTCAAGCAAGCCCCGGTCGTCACCGGTAACGAGTGCTGCAGCCTGGGTGTCGATTCCCCCCAGCAGCCCCAGCAGTTCCAACGACCGGATACTGCGGATACACATGCTGCAATCTCCATCGTAGGCGAGAAGAGGAGCCCGAGAGTTGCCAGCGGTTTGCTGTGAAATCATCGGCGGATCTCCTCGAAGGGCGGCTGAAGGATGCCGAGTTCGGTGATCCAACCTGCGATGTGTGAGGCGGGAGTCACATCAAATGCTGGATTTCGATACCCGACGCCCTCAAGCGGTTGCTTCTGTCCCATCGGCGACCAGATCTCATCGGAGGAGCGCTGCTCTATGGGGATCTCGTGGCCACTTTCGATGCTGAGATCGAAGCTGGAGGAGGGTGCTGCGATGTAGAAGGGGACCTCGTGGGCCCGGGCCAGCGCAGCGATGCTGTAGGTGCCGATCTTGTTGGCGGCATCTCCATTGGCTGCAATCCGATCCGATCCGGTGATCACGAGGTCGATCGCGCCCTGCTGAAAGAAACTACCCGCAGCTCCATCACAGATGACATCGACGGGAATTCCAGATCTCTGTAACTCCCATGCGGTCAGACGTGAGCCCTGTAACAGTGGTCTGGTTTCATCGGCGAGAACGGTGAATCGTGTGCCTTTCTGCCATGCGCTGTAGAGAACAGAGAGTGCTGTGCCGTTGCCGGCCGTGGCAAGCGCCCCGGCATTGCAGTGCGTCAGTATTGTCGAACCCTCAGCGATCAGAGCTGCGCCCGACTCGCCGATTCCACGACAGTAACGCTGGTCCTCTTCTTCGATGGAGCGGGCTTCTGCAAGAAATCTCTCTCGGAATTGTTGACAGCCCAGGTCATCCGCGGCCGCTTCCATCGCGACCGACGACATCCGATCGACCATGTGATGAAGATTGACAGCTGTGGGGCGTGCAGCGCGCATCGATGGGATCGTCTCAGCCAGTTTCGCCTGAAGTTGCTCGAGCTGGGTACAACCTCGCAGTGCCAGGCACAGTCCGTAGGCAGCCGCGACGCCGATGGCAGGTGCTCCTCGGACTGCCAGTTGCTGGATCGCCTCGATCACCTGATGAGGTTCTGAAAGGACGCGTTCCTGCTCCCGGTCGGGCAGCAGCGTCTGATCGAGGATGTGCAGCACGCCATCGACATCTCCGACCCAGCGAAGGGTCCGGAAGTTCAACGAACCGAGATCCTGAATCGTCGGCTGCTCGCTGCCAGCCACCATCGGCGGTTTCCTTCCCTGCGTCGGCACGGAGATGCCGGTTCGCCCGACATCATCGACAATGGGAAGGGTTCGGGCAAGGGATCCGTAGCATCGATCCGCGAACTTGAATCGGTCTCAGCCCGGGGCTGCAAGCTGGAAACCGCCAGAGCAGTCACGGTTTCTGGTGGTAGTGGACCCCTGCGTGCTGCCAGCCAGCCGATTGGAGCAAGCCTCGAAATCCAGTCGGCGAGTCCCTCGCTGGGGGAGCCGTGATGCGGCAGCAGCAACAGATCGATCGGCCCCGAGGCGAGACTGGACGCCAGCAGAGGTCCCTCGGCATCTCCTGCGAGCAGCAACGAGTGCTGGAGTCCCTTCACTTCCAGCACCAGCGATCTGTTGTTGGTCGAGATCGGTGGCCCTGGCCGCTGTGATCCATGTGCCGAGATGACACGAAACTGCCAGCTGCCCAGTCGCAGTCGATCTCCCTCGCCGATGTGCAGCACCGGTACGCCGCGACGAATTGCGATCATTTCCAGCGCTCTTCCGCCAGCATCGAGCGAGAAGTTGTCACTGACGATCAGGCCTCCGACCGAGCCAGTCATGAGCAACTCCGGTACGGCAGAATAATGATCGAGGTGGAGATGAGAGATGATGATCCAGTCGGCTCGGTGTCGACCCAGTCGCCATAGTTCTCGCCGGATCATCGCAGCCCCACCATCGAGGGCATCGATGGCGCCAGCATCGTAGAGCAGCGTGGCATCGGGAGCATCGAGAAGCAGGCACTGTCCGCGACCCGTGGGCAGCAGTCGGACCGTTTCTACGGTCCCCATCGCCGTGAAGATGAAATACGCAGCCACTGCCAGCAAACTCGTAGCCCCTGCCAGGCGAAGTCGACCTGCACTGACCCAGAGGAGCGCCAGCATCCCCAGCGATAGTGCCGGAACTCCGATGGCAGGAGCCAGCCATGGGCTGCCGGGACATCGATCAGCGAGCAGGGGAATTCCGTCGAGGACTGTATCGAGTAGACGCCAGCACGGCTCGATCCAGGTCACAGGCAGCAACACTTCGGGCAGCAAATTGATCAACGCCAGCAGGATTCCTGCCCCGACAGGGAGCAACATCAGCAGCGTGAAGATCGGTGACAGCGGAGAGAGTTCTGGACTCCACCAGGCGAGAGCGACATGGGCGCCAAAGAATGCGCCCAGTCCTGCAGAGAGGGGCGAGTGCTTTTCACCTCGACAGAATCCAACGACATGAATCCCCGCCACGGCGCACAGTGAGATGGTGGCTGCCGGCGATGGTGGAGCCAATCCCATGGCACACCAGATCAGCATCGAGAAGCAGAGAGCGTGGAAGGCAGATGGGATTCTTCCACCCAGCAGTCCGCTGGCGAGCATCGCACCGGTCATCGCTGCACGAATCGCGGGAGGGTCTGCACCGGAGAGAAACGCCTGCCCCAGGACAAGGATCGCCCCGCAACAGCGTAGCGAGTGCGACCAGGGAGGCCGTAGTCGTCTCGCCAGAGCCAGGAATAAACCGAGTACGATGCCGATGTGCAATCCGCTCACTGCCAGCAGATGTCCGAGTCCGGTTCTGCGCATCGTCCAGCGCGTCTCTGCTTCCAGCAGTCCACGTTCTCCAAGCAGCAACGCACATCCCCAGGCACCGTCCGCTGCCAGCAGGCGATCGATGGCATGCTGTCGCCAGTGATCGGCGCGCGCCATCCAGCCCCCCGTCTCGATGATGTGCCAGTGCTGGGCCGAGATCACCTGGCGATGACTGCCTGATCCCGCTCGAAGAACCAGGTGCAGCCGCTCTCCACGACCCACGCGGGCGGGCTCCGGCAAGGTGACGCTGATTTCCCCCTCGATCCTGAGGTCGCCGCAGCGGATCTGATCGATCTTGATGCGGGTATAGCGATGCTGGTTTGCCTGCTGGCGCCGACGTTGCCCCAGGCGTGGAGTCGAGCATACGACGCCATCGAGAGTCACAGGTCCCGATGGCAAGATCGCTTCTTGCGGGTGCTGGCCCTGACAGATGCAGATGCCGATCAGTAACGGTAACAGCATGCGAAGCATCAGCGATCGAGGCCCCGGTAGGCAGCCGATGCCGGCGACCGCCAGCAGCATCAGCGGATTGCCAACTGCGTCAGGAAGCGTCCACAGCCAGGGCACCAGTGTGCCGATCCAGAGAGACAGCGCCGGAATAGCGAGCGGCGATCGGATCGCGGCCATCGCTTCCGAACTCGAGATCCCTCGATGTTTCACGACTGCACTCCCCTCAATGCGGCCATCTCTGGCTGTATGGCTCTTCATCTGTGAAAACCGTTGCGATCTCCCCCGGACGGAACTCAGCAAAGACAGGTTGCTCATGGCAGCGGTGCGAACCAGTCAGCAGATGCATTCATGGCCCGGATCTGGTCGAATAGAGGGCAGCGCGGATCCGGACACTCGGAAGGATGCCTCATGTCCAGAAACTCACTGATCGCCATCGGGCTGGTCGTTGCAGTGGCGATCCTCATCGGCGTTTTTCTAGGCGACCAGTCCAGCGCCCCTCCCCTCATCGATCGAGCGCAAGAGCAAGAAGTCGCTGTCGTTGGCGATCTCGTCAACGGCGAGTGGCAAATCACGGATACGGATCAGGCAGCCGATGAGGAGCAGAACTCCGTGCAGGTGTGGGGCATCATCTTGGCTCCCGAGGGAGGCGTTGCGCCGCTGGCCGAGGTTTCCATCTTCAGGGTTCGATTTCCCGATCGCTTCATCGACCGCGGAGGAGTCTCGCTGCTCGAGGTCATCGACTGGGACGAGGTTCGCTCGGTGGGTTCTCAATTGACGCGACTGCCGCTTCTTGACGATCTGGGCAACTCGCTGCAACGGGTCTCCGAGACCCTCGCGGATGAACGAGGTCGGTATCAGTTTCAGGGCCTTGATCCGGGAAGTTATCTGGTCGCTGCATCCGCAGAGGGTGCATTATTGACTCCAGCGGCGCAATTGATCGATTTGGCTGGCTCGGTACTGCGCCGGGATCTGATGCTGTTGCCGGGGGCGAGCTTGACGGTCCTGACCCGGAGTGCTTCCGGAGTGGAAGCTGATTGCCGCGTCATCGTCCGAGGGACGTTGATCGTCTCGTCTGTGGGTAATGAAACCTGGTACCTGTCGCGAGAAGAACTGCTTCTTTACATGCTCAACCCTCCGATGCTGGAAGGGAAAACCGATGCCGATGGTGTGATCCAGTTTGACCACCTTCCACCGCTTGAGTACACCGTCTATGCACAGAAGCAACCGTTAGCACAGGTGAGCATGAGATTGCATCTGATCCAGGCTCGAGAGATCACCCTCGAACTGGTCCCCGGTGCGCTGATCGACGGCATGGTGTTCACTGTAGATGGCATGGCAGTCGAGGGCAGTCTCGTCAAACTGGTGGAGCCGGGACGCAACCGCTGGGGAGAAGTGCCACGCCCACTGCCCGAGACGATGAGTGACGCTGCAGGGCGTTTCCTGTTGCAGGGCGTTCCTCCGGGCAGTTTCGAGATCGTCACGAAGACCAAGGGATTCATCGATGGCCGAGTGCCCGACATCGAGGTGGAATCCGACGAGACGATTCCTGTCGAGGTTGTGCTCGAGCAGGGGGCGGTGATCCGAGGTGTCGTTCGAGATGGGGCTGGCTCGCCGCTACCTGGTATCGATGTGGCTGCCGAGACGACGGTACGCGGTGGCGGCCCAGCAACCGAGGTGGTGACCGATGCAGCGGGACAGTTCATCATCGATACCTTGATGCCGGGTGAGTACCGCCTCACCTGCTCCGGTTCCGGCTGGCGCCGCTCCCGTGAAACGGTCGAGACGGGACCTGAACTGGTCGAGGTGACCCTCGATGAGGCACCGGTACTGACGGGAAGGGTGCTCCGTCCCGATGGAGATGCGATCTCGCGCGCACTGGTGCAGATCGATCAGAACTGGGGCGGTGGGGACTCAACTTCTTCAGATTCAGAGGGGCGTTTCCGGCTGGTGCTGGAAGTGGGTGGAGATCGCCTCGTCATCAATGCTCGTGGCTTCGCCAGATTTCGCCAGGATATCCTCGATGAGGGGGGTGACCTGGGGGATCTGGTGCTGTCACAGGCGGAACTGGTCGAGGGGCTGGTGCTGTCACCCGATGGCAGCCCGCTTTCTGGAGCGCGAGTCACCGCATCGGAGCAGGGTGACAGATCGCAGCGGCAACGTCGTGCCAGCAGCACCGCCTGGTCTGATGTCGATGGCAGTTTCACGCTCGAACTTCCGCAGCCAGATCGGCGCTGGGGGATCAAGGGTTCATTTCCGCTGCTTCTCGAGAGTGATCTGCTCACCGTCGAACCTCGTGGCAACAACATCACAGGAGTGCAACTGGTACTGCGATGGGGTGCAGAAGTGAGTGGAACCGTGGTTGGCGATGGCATCGGTGTGGAGGATGCTTCAGTGACTCTCTCCTACGGAAGAAACCGAAACAGAAACAGAAACCGGAGCGCGCGAACCGATGAAGACGGTCAGTTCATGATACGAGGTCTCGAGGCGGGCACCTATTCTCTCAGAGCGAGTGCCGAGGGATTTGGAGATGCGAGGATCGATCAACTGGTTCTCGCTCCCGATGAACAGCGACGAGTCGAGATCCAGTTGCAACGCGAGGCTCAACTCACCGGGATTGTCATCGATCATTTTGGTGCTCCCATGGCCTCGGTTCAGGTTTCGGTTTCCGATTCTTCCGGTGCCTGGCGACGAAGCACTACCGCTGACGATGGGCACTTTTCCATCGATCAGCTGGCTCCAGGTCTGGTCGATATCCGTGCCGATGCTGCTGGATTCATGCGGTCGACGTTGAGCGACATCGATCCTGCCCTCGGGCCCATCGAGATCGTCATGGAGCGCAGCTATGAACTGAGAGGTTTTGTCGTCGATGCCGAGACGGGAGACCCCATCTCCCGCGCGCGGGTATCTGCTCAGCGAGATGGTACTCGCGGCAGGTGGGATAGAGCCAGTCGGGAGGGGTTGTTTCGCATCGACGGACTGCGAGCGGGTCAATACCGGGTGAGTGCTTCTGCGGATGGATTCATCGACGCTAGCTTCAACATCGAGATCCCTGGCGTTGATCCCGAGGAATTGATCATCATCGAACTGGAACCAGGGGGCAGGATCATCGTCGATGTCGTCGACCTGGCAGGAGCTTCGGTGGAGAGGGCCAGCCTGCGCGCCTATCGCCTATCAGACGATGCAGCGGAGGGGCAGCAGGTCTCGAGTAACGGATTTTCACGTTCGGATGCCCGAACCTCGACGGATGTAGGAGGCCGAGGCACACTCGTTGGGCTCATCGATGGGTTCTATCGCGTGTCGATAGACCATCCGATGTACATCCCCACTCAATCCATTGCGGTGCTGAAGAAGATCGAGGGAAGTGCCCGTGTTCGAGTGGTTCTTGAGCGGGGCGCATCCATCCGGGGGCAGGTCAGAGATGCGAGTGGCAACCTGGTCAGGAACGGGCGCATCGTTGCTCGCGGTCCTGTGCGGCGAAGCGCCTCGGTGGATGAATCGGGCAACTATTTGATCGCCGGATTGGTCGAGGGGGGGTACGAGGTCTCTTTCGATGATCGCCGAATTGATCTGGATCCTGCTCCCCGGGGTCAAATTGAGGTGAGCGGAACCGGGCAGCGCATCCTGGATCTGCGCCCCTGAAAGCACTTTCCGAATCCCCTGTGCATCTCAGTACATCCCACCCGATTGGCCTTTTTTTTCAAATTTCGTTATTATTCATGGGACGCTGCATCCGGACCTTGACCTGCTTCGCTCCAGTTGGAGTGGTGTGAGTCCGATTTTGTCAGTAGTCGCGTCCGGAGGCCCGGAAGGATCCAGCACGATGGACATTTTCTCTGGTGACCGCGCTCATCATCGCCCTCTGAGCAAGGGGCTGATGCGGTTTCTTGTGGCCGTATTTCTCTTCTCCACGGCCAGCGTCATCCCCATCTTCCTGGCCGGGCCGGGAGCATCCGCTCTCGGGACTGCTTTCTCGACGAAGGCCCTCGATACAGCCGATGTCGAAGCGGGTACCGGTGAGATCGAATTCAGGGAAGCCGTCTCGCAGGACGGCGATGTCTCGCAGCAGAAACTCACTGAAAAGGAAGCAGCGATGCAGATCATCAGCGTCGAGGCTCGCATTCCTGAAGATGTGAGGAAGCCTGTCGGGATGACGCTGAGAGAACTGCAGGACCTGACCGACCAGACCCTGGCTCGAGGGGAGAAGTACCTGTTGGAGTATCCCCAGGGAGAATTTCGGTCCGAGGTGATCCCGATCCTCTGCCGACTCTACCTCATGAATTCAAGTCGAACCTTCATCGATTCCACTCGCCTCTACAAGGAACGAACAGGAACCAGCCCGGATCCAGCCTGGATCAAGGTCCTGAGGTCCAACTACTTCACCCGAGTTCTCGGTCATCTCGATGAGGCACTGGCCAGCACCGACGAGGGAGAGATCAACTGCAAACTGGTCAGATTGAAAGCAGACACCTTCTGGCACTCCCAGCAGTACTCTCGCGCCATTGCGCAGTACAGGCTGCTGGTGAAGAGCTGCTCCTCGATGGGTGATCTCGATGTGGTTCGCTGCGCACTGCTCAATTCTCAATTGCGTGACCATGACCATGCGGGAGCGGTTTCGACTGCAGACTCGTTTCTTGCAAACCATAGTGATTCGGAATTGCTGCCACATGTCTTGCATCTTCGAGGCAAGGCGTTGATGGAAGCAGGTCGATTGCTGGACGCCCTCGCCTGGTGGAAATCGATCGAAGATGTCATCCATGCTGCTGCCAAGGGTGCGCCTGTGGTTCTCGGTGGAGCACCTGTTCTCATCAGCGCCAAGACGCGAGCCGACTTTCAGCGCTACCACGAAGAAATCAACTTCACTCTCGGGTTCATCGAGTTCGCGCTGGGGGAGTATCGCTCAGCGGAACAGAGTTTTCGCGAGGAGAAGGAACTTTTGCTCGAACGCCAGAGCGAGAACTTGATCACCAATGTTGGCCAGGTATATATCAATCGAACGGATCGAGTTTACGACAGCCTGGTGCGGCTTGCCGGAAAACCCTCGCCGCCACTCGATCTCGGGGACGGTTGGATTGCGGATGTGTCTCTCGATCCGATCCAGGAACAGGGCAATGTGGTTCTGTTGCTCTTCGCGCCTTACGAAAATGTACGCTACCGAGATGTGCTCAAGAAATTACAAGAACTCTATAATGCCCACTGGCACGAGGGTCTGAGAGTTGCATGGATTGCGCTCCCCAAGGGACAGAACGATCTGCCGGGGCAGTTGGCCAAGTTGACTCGTGACGCTTCCCAAAAGGGTCTCGCCTTCCCTGTGGGTCTGGAACTCGACAGGGATTACTCGAATTACCGAGCCTATAACTGCGCAGTGGGGGGCGGCACACTGGTCGCCATCGATCGATCCGGCAACTTCTGCTGGTACAAGATGGATCCTACCTTTCGCGACGATTCGATCATCTCCGTGGTGGCCAGGCGCCTGCTGGAATCGGACTTAGGACAGAAGTAGGGCATTCACCCGCCCCCCGTTGAGGGGATACAATCGAACTCGATCAAGGCCGGAATCTCTGGCAGGACTCGGCTGGGTGTCGCCTTTCTAAGGAGTCCGAAGATGTGCCATTCTGCGAGATGTCTGCTGCTGGGGCTGCTGCTGGCCTCTTCACCATGCTCGATGGTGGTCGTCGCGTCGTCGAGCCCGGAAGTCGGTAGTTCGACCGCAGTAGTTTCACTCCCCGATGACGAGAAACCGCCGACCGCCAGGGAACTGAAGAAACTGATTCAGCAGGCGGCGATGTCCGGGGATGCCGCGGCGCTCGCCGAGGTGCTTCGTACTGTGGGCAAGTTGCCAGGTCGAGAAGGCACTGCTGCAGTGCTTTCCACCGCCGCCTCGCTCTCTTCCGGACCCGATGACATCTACTGGTTCTTGCTCCAGGGCGTGGCAGGGTTCAAGGGCCCTGAAGCATTCACGGAGATGGGTGAGTTCGTCCTGCGCTACAAGTCGAAGCCAGTATCGCGCGATCTTCTCAACTCCCTGGCCAAGTGTCGGTCCAAGTATGTCAACAGGGTGATCCGACGCGTGCTGGAGCGTGGCAGCATCGACATGCAATTGATGGCGGTCGACATCGCTGCCGGAGTTCCTGTCAGGCGAACCGTCGATATACTGATGCCAGTGCTGGAGAGGGAGGCTGCCAAGGAGCGCGGCGGCAAGAAGCCACCGACCCCCCTGAAACTCGCCATCATCTCTGCGCTGGAAGCGCTGACCCGGCAACAACTCGGAGATAGCCTCATCAACTGGCAAGGCTGGTGGAACAAGGAGCGAGTCCGGGGCCTCAAGACGATCCGGGAGGAAACCGAAGACCACCCTGCAACGACCGGGCTTGCGCGTCCCCTCGATCCTGTTCGGGCGCGTCAATTTCTCGGCCTAGAGGAGATGCCCGCAGGATCGGTGCTGGTGGTGAAGGGGCCCAGGGCGGCGAACGGATTCGATACCAACTACGACCACATCGAAGAAGTCCTCGATCGAATTCAAATTGCCAACACCGTGGTCGAGAAGGGGGAACTGGATGATCCTTCCTACTCCCTCGATGGAGTTGCGGCGATCTTCATCAACTGCAGTCAAATCCACAAGTTCTGCCAGAGCCCAGGTCACACGGCTGGGGCCTATACCGGCAAGCGACTCCACAGATGTGAAGGCCCGGCACCCCACGACACGGTCCAGTTCAAGATGAAGCAGGAAGCGATCGAGAAACTGGTCAAGTGGGTGGAAAAAGGTGGCTACCTCTTCACCGAGGATTGGGTGCTGGTCGAGCTTCTGGAGATTGGTTTTAGCCGCTACGTTCGCTCAGGTAGCCCACTCGAGGGGGCAGAGGTCACCATCCACCCCGAACGTGGAATGACGGCACACCCGATGCTCAGGGGTGTGTTCGTCGCCCCCGTGGATCTGGCTGCATTGCGCCGCGAGCGCTGGGCCGGCTATGACGATGATGAAGACGACGAGGAAGATGATGAGTACGACCCGACCGTGGAAGATGATCCGGGTGATGTGGATCGAGAGCGCGGCAAAACTGCCGTGGGCGATGGAGAAGCGGCGATCGAACCATCGGAGATCGAGGATCCGGATATCCGCTTGATTGACCACCGGTGGAAGATCGACAAGGAGAGTCCATCTCTGAGCATCCAGTCAAAGAAGGTTCAGGTACTGGTCGAGTCAGAACAGTTGCGAGAGACCTGCGGCGAGGGTGCGGTGGCGATCACTTTCCCGGTGGGTCGCGGTCGCGTGCTTCATGTGCTGTCGCATTTCGGGAAACAGAGCAGTTCAGACAACGAAGCCACGATCGAGAATCTTCTCGTCAATTTCCTTCTGCAGGTGAGGATTCGAGCCAGCGGAACACGCTGAATCGACGCATCGAGTCGGGTCTTGCTGCTGCAGGCGTCGACCCTGGAGGATCCTATCCGGCTCAAGTTGACTCGCCTTGCTCAAGTTGACTCACTTGTGGCGAGGGACTACCGTGCTGATCGGTACGGGGGCCTGCCCCCGGAGGGGGACGCCAGCTGGCGAGCGCGGTTTGGATCTGCACGATCCAGGGTGGGGTGAAATTCTTGAAATTGCAGCTTCCTGCTCGCCGCACTGCTTCATTCTCGACCCTATTTCTGCGATTCATGCTGTCACTGCTGGTATCCCTGCAACTCCTGATGGTCACTGGCTCTTCTTCTCTGGCTCAGGACAGTGGTAGAGGGACCTTCGGCACCGACGAAGATTTCACCATCAGTTACGATCGTCTCGAGTTGGACGTCTCCACCGAAGATGGAGGGCGATCGTTTGTTGTGCTGGGGAATGTGGTGCTGGAGGGTCGAGGCTTCTCGCTGAGAGCGGATGCGATCGGAGTCTTCGTCGACGGTGTGGATCCCAGAACCGGACCGATTCATCCCAGGGTACTGGCAATCGGAGAGGTCTTACTGGCGAGAGGTGAGCAGTCATTTCGAGCCAGCACGATCTTCCTGGATGTTGAATCGCGCCAGATGGTGCTCTCGGAGGCGCAACTTCGTCTGAGCCAGTCACTGGTCGAACGGCTCAGGACCTTGCCCTTTGACGACCCCTTACGCGCCAGGCTCGTCGCCGAATCCTGGGTCGCAGGTGTGTCCGAGGTGGGCGAGGTGGAACTGCCTACCTCTCGCCTTGGCATCCAGGCGCGCTTGCTGCGTGTCTCGGATTTCAAGGATGTCGAGGGAGACGACATCACGATCACGACGGATGAGTTTTTTGATCCGGAGTGGGCTCTCGTGGCCAGATGGGCACGCGCGATATCTCGCAAGGAAATCGATCAGCGTGCAGATGAGGATCAGCCCGGTGGCTACCTCATCGAACTGGAGGATGCACGGCTGGAAGTGGCAGGCGTTGCTGTACTGCCGTTTTCCTCCACGACCTGGGACAGTCGCTGGGGACGCTCCTTCCCGCTGAGGGATGTGCGCATCTCCGATTCGTCCAGGTTCGGCAGACGAATCGATACTGCCTGGGATGGTGATTTGCTGCTTCCGGAGCGATTCGAAGATGAGATCGACCTGACGCCACGGATAGACACTCTCTCCGATCGTGGCACCGGTCTGGGACTCGATTTTGAACTGGGTAGGGACCCATTGAGATGGGCTCAGCAACCCGACGGCCGCCTCGAACTCTTTGGTTACGGTTCCTACTGGGGGATCAAGGACGATGCCCCGACGGATAGCGATGGTACCGCGGTGGCCAACCCCGATCGCTCCAGAGTCAGAGCATTCCTTCACGCTCGCCTCGGTCGAGGAACCCTGATTGATGGCGAGCTCGCGACCTCCAGCGATGCTGGATTCATCGAGGAGTTTTTCAGAGCAGAGGCACGGACGCTCAAGCAGCCCGAAAATTTCCTCTCACTGCGACAGGTATTCTCGGAAGACCATGTTGCCACGGCGATGTCTCGGGTTCGCCTTTCCGATCATCTTCGCGTGCTGGAGAAAAATCCTGAATTCACATTTCGTACCCTCGATTCGAGCCTTTTCGATGCACTTCGATGGGATTCGGACCTGACACTGTCTGACCTTCATCTGCTGCCAGAGGAAGGATCGCTGGATCCAGAGCTGGAGACGAAGCGGTCAGACCTTCGTGTCGAGATCTCGATGCCGCTGGGCCTGTCGCGCTGGATGAGGTGGGTGCCCAGGGCGGGAGCCCGTTGGACCTCCTGGAACTCCATCGATTTTGATGCCAGGAAAAGGACCCAGTTTCAGGCTGGCTTGCAGGGTGCCACTCGCTTCTCCCGTACTTTTGATGTCAAGAAGCCCTCGTGGGGAATCGACGGATTGCGCCATGTCATCGATTTCACCGCAGAGTATTCGAGTATCTTCGATACTTCTCTGGTCCTTGCTGATGAGGTACAAATCGACGAGATCGATGCTCTCTCTGACTTCGATGAGGTCCAGCTCTCGCTCGTGCAGAGATTTCAAACTCGCGATTCTCGGACAGACCGCGAGCGGATGCAGCGTCTCGGCACGCGCACCATCGCAGAGGCAAGAATCGATGTGTTCTATTACCCCGATGCAGATCGGGATCATGGCGGCGAGCCGTGGGGTAACCTCTTCTCCGAGGTCGTCTTTCACGGCAGCGGTGGCTGGAGCCTGTTCGGGGAAAGTCATCATGATGTGGGTGAAGGTGCCAGTCTGGAACAAAACGCTGGGCTGCGCTGGCTCGATCTCGACAAGGGGTTGCTTGAACTGGCCTGGAGAGAGCGTCCGGATGCACACAGGACCATATTGTTGGGGGGAAGAACCGCAGCCGCTGATCGGTGGGACATCGGTCTGTTTGTCGAGTACGATGCCATCAACAAGGAATCGATCGGACAGTGGTGGGAAATCGGACGTAACTTCCGCACTTTTCGTATGCTCTTTAGCCTCGATGTTGAGCGCGGGGATGTCGACGAGACGACCTTTCGAGTCGACATCGGGCTACGCGAGATGATGGGCGCATTGAGGGGGTCGAGAATCGGTGCAGCCGGCGCTGGCAGATTTCGCTGAGTTCGTCTGACATTCGTCTGGCAAGCGTGAGGAAGGGGCACCGATGCATGGGCCTGCGATCTATCCCGGGACCTTTGATCCTCCTCACAAGGGGCACATGGACCTGATCCAGCGCGGCGTTCGGCTGTTTGGATCGGTGGTGGTGGCGGTCGCAGACAACCGGGAGAAGAGCACATTTTTCAGCCCCGAGGAGCGTGTCCACTGGCTCCAGCTCTGCACCGAGGCAATTCCAGCCGTGAAGGTCGTTCGATTTCAGGGGCTGGTCGTGGACCTGCTCGGGCGAGAGGGATCTCGCGTGCTGCTGAGGGGAATCCGGACCTTTGCCGATTTCGAGGCGGAGTACACCATGGCTCTCACCAATCGCTCCATCTCGGCCGAGATCGAGGCGGAGACGGTGTTCGTCATGCCGTCACTGGAATATTCGCACTACTCCAGCCGCCATGTGAAGGAGATCGCTTCCTTCGGAGGAGATGTCCGCTCGTACCTGCCTGACAAGATCTCGAACGAGGTTTCCAGCCGACTGGAGGAGTTGCAGGGGCCAGGCACGGTGGAATCTGGCGGTCCACAGCGGTAGGATTCCACACCCGCGACCTTCGCAGCGCCTCGTCACCGCATCGAGGCAGAATCGGAGCGATGCGTGAGGAGGAGGGTCCACATGAATTCGGACGATCGAGTCCCCATCTCGAGTGACAATGCTCCTGCTGCGATCGGCCCCTATTCTCAGGGGGTATCGATCGATGGCTGGGTGTATTGTTCAGGCCAGATTCCCATCATTCCCGCAGACGGTTCGGTGGCGCAGGGAATCAAGAATCAGACGCGTCAGGTTCTGGAGAATCTTGGCCAGGTTCTCTCTGCTGCCGATTGTGATTTTTCAAATGTGATCAAGACGACGGTGTACCTGGCGGACATGGCAACGTTCTCGCAGATGAACGAGGTCTATGCTCAATATTTCGAAGTTCCATACCCGGCCAGGGCATGTGTCGAGGCCGCGGCACTTCCAAAAGGCGTACAGGTAGAAATCGATGCCATCGCAAGAAAGAGAGATTCTACTTGAGCCAGGATCCTCCGCTGCTTGAAATCGATGACCTGCGTACCTGGTTCTACACCGATGATGGGGTTGCCAAGGCGGTCGATGGAGTCAGCTATGCCATCGAAGCCGGAAAGACTCTCGGTGTGGTAGGCGAGTCCGGGTGCGGTAAGTCCGTCACTGCCATGAGTATTCTGCAACTGGTCCCGACACCACCGGGCAAATATGTCGGCGGTGAGATCCGTTATCATGGTGAAAATTTGCTGGTTAAAAATGAGAAAGCGATGCGGAAAATCCGAGGGAATGAGATCAGCGTCATCTTTCAGGAACCGATGACGAGTCTCAATCCGGTGTTCAGGGTTGGCGATCAGATAGGGGAGGCGCTTCGCCTTCACGAAGGGATGAGCCGCTCTGAAGCGAGAGCAAGAAGCATCGAATTGCTTCAACAGGTCGGGATCCCTTCTCCCGAGACTCGTGTTGACGAGTACCCGCACCAATTATCTGGTGGCATGAAGCAGCGGGTGATGATTGCCATGGCACTCGCATGCAGCCCAGCGTTATTGATTGCGGATGAGCCGACCACTGCACTGGACGTGACGATCCAGGCCCAGATCCTGGATCTGTTGAGGGATCTCCAGAAGGAGAAGGGGATGGCCATCTTGTTGATCACTCACGATCTGGGAGTGGTGGCAGAGAACGCCGATGATGTGGTCGTGATGTATGCTGGCAAGATCGTCGAGCGAGCATCCGTTGAGCAACTATTCGAGACGCCTCGCCATCCCTACACTCTTGGACTCTTCCGTTCGATTCCAGGTCTCGGTTCTGCCTGCGATCGGCTCGAGGTGATCGAAGGAAGCGTTCCAAATCCACTCGAGTTTCCCAGTGGCTGCAAGTTCAGGCCGCGGTGCCCATTTGCCACCGATGAATGTGCCGCGCAGGAGCCAGAACTATCCGAGGTTGCGGAGAGGCACGAGGTGGCTTGTCTGCATCTGGATGAGGTGTCGAGATCAACTGCAGAGAGCCAGGGAGGTGGCGTGTGAGCGATAACGACTCCCCACTGCTCGAAGTTAAAGATCTACGCACCTGGTTCCCGATCCGCTCGGGTGTCTTTTCCCGGGTTACCGCCCATGTGAAGGCTGTCGATGGCGTCTCCTTCCAGCTGGGTCGAAGGGAAACGCTGGGGCTGGTCGGTGAATCTGGATGCGGAAAAACAACCGTGGGTCGTTCCATCCTCAGATTGGTGGAACCCACCAGCGGCAAGGTCACATTTGATGGACAGGATGTGGGTTCTACCGAGGGTGCTGAGATGCGGAAGTTGCGCAAGCGGATGCAGATCATCTTCCAGGATCCCTACGGCTCGCTCAATCCTAGAATGACCGTGGGTTCGATCCTCAGTGAAGGCCCGCGAATCCATCAGATGGGCAGCGAAAGTCAGATCCGTGATCGAATCGAGCACCTGATGCAGCGTTGCGGGCTCGATCCCTTGCATCACATCAACCGCTATCCTCATGAATTCTCGGGCGGCCAGCGGCAGCGAATCGGGATTGCTCGTGCGTTGTCAGTGGAGCCGGAATTCATCGTCTGCGACGAGGCAGTGAGTGCCCTCGATGTTTCGATCCAGGCTCAGATCATCAATCTTCTGCTCGACCTGCAGGAGGAGTTCGATCTCTCCTACCTGTTCATTGCGCACGATCTTGCCGTGGTGGAGCACATCAGCGATCGAGTCGCTGTGATGTATCTCGGCAAGATCGTCGAGGAGGCATCAGCCGAGCAACTCTACAGTGACCCACGCCACCCCTACACGCAGGCACTCCTCTCTGCAGTTCCTGAAACCAAGCCGGGCCAGAGCAAGGACAGGATCCTTCTTGAGGGAGATGTGCCGTCGCCGATCGACCCTCCACCAGGGTGCACTTTTCACACTCGCTGTCCTCGCGTCGGACCACGATGTAGTGTTGAGGAACCCACTGCATTCAGTATCGCGTCTGGTCACTGCAGTTACTGTTGGCTCGAGGATGCTGCAGGTGTGGAAGGGACCAAGGTCCACAGCTAGCCAGTGGATCGAAGTCGAAGAAGGAGACACCACATGCCCAGTTGCGCATTCGTCACCTTTGGCTGCAAGATCAATCAGTACGACACTCAGGCGATCCGGGAAGAAATCATCGACCTCGGTTATTCCGAAAGCGGTGAGGCAGAGGGCGTCGACCTGCTGGTGGTGAACTCATGCACAGTAACGGAGCGCGCCGGCGAAAAAGTGCTCGAGAAGATCAGATCCCTGACGCGCAAGAATCCCAACGCTCGCATCATCGTTACAGGCTGCATGAGTGAGACCGATCGTCTGCGTCTCGAAAAAATTCCCGAGGTGGTGCACCTGATCGGAAACGAAGAAAAGCACCGGGTTGCCGAGGTGATCCAGGGTGAGCCATTGCTCGATACAAAGCCCAAGCGCAAGAGTCGGGAGATCTTCAACCTGAAGATCAGTGGATTCGAGGGGCGGACACGAGCATTCCTGAAAATCCAGGATGGGTGCGATTCCTTCTGCAGTTACTGCATCATCCCGTACATGCGGGGTTCATCTCGCAGTCGCGATCATGGCCCGGTGCTCGAGGAAGCGAAGCGTCTGGCTGCAGCAGGGTTCAGTGAAGTGGTGCTGACCGGAATCCACCTGCGACAATGGGGGCTGGACCTGGGAATCGAGGACGGTCTGGCCGCGTTGTTCGGCGATCTGCGTCGTATCGAGGGGCTGGAACGGGTTCGCCTCTCGTCGATCGGTGAGGGTGCTTTCACGAAGGCCTTCATCGACGCCTTTCGCGCCGACCTGGGCCTCTGTCGCTTCTTTCATGTGCCTCTACAGAGTGGCAGCGATAAGATTCTCGACAGGATGCGCAGAGATTACAGCATCGAGCAATTTGTCGAGGCGATGGAGCGTGTGCGCGACCGCTTGCCAGATGCTGTGCTGGCGACCGATGTCATCGTCGGCTTTCCCGGCGAAACAGAAGCAGATTTTTGTCTAACCCTGCAACTGCTCGAACGCTTTCAATTCCTCAAGGTGCATCTGTTTCCCTACAGTCCGCGCCCCAGGACCTCCGCGGCACGACTCGATGGGCATGTTCCCCCGGACATCCGAACAGAGCGCATGGTTCGAGCGAGGGAACTGTGTCAACAACTACAACAGCGGGGACTGGAGTCGCGCATCGGAGATCGAGTTCAGGTATTGATCGAGAAGGGTTCCCCCAGAGGGTCCACGATGGTCGCTGAAGGACTCTCCAGAGAGGGCCTTCGTGTCCTTGTTGAGAGCAGTTCAGCGATCGAAATCGAGCGTGGCTCAGAGGTCGATGCGCTGCTGCACCAGCGAGAGGGAGCAGCGATTCGCGCGCATCTGCAATCCGAGTCGGTGCTGGAGCGGGTCGCGCCATGAACAGTGAGAAGCGGGACACCTCGACCGGAAATGGTGAGGCAGGGTCGCTTCGGTTCGGATCCCGACTGCACCTGCGAGCGTTGCAGGGCTGGGGAATCAAGCGGGTGAGGATCTCGCAGCCCGCCGCGCCCGCCGAGGCACAGCCACCAGATCTTCAGCCGCCGCCCCGACCCCTCGATCAGAAGGCAGCGCTCGAACAGCAGGCGCAGCGGGTCGCCGACTGCCGCCAGTGCGACCTGTGTGAAACCCGGCATCTGACCGCATTTGGCACCGGAGATGCCGATGCCGACCTGATGTTCGTGGGCGAAGCTCCGGGGCAGCAGGAGGATCTGCGTGGCGAGCCGTTTGTGGGCCCAGCAGGGCAACTGCTCGACAGGATCATCGAGGCGATGGGGCTCAGACGGGAACAGGTTTACATTGCGAATGTATTGAAGTGCCGTCCCCCCGGCAACCGGGACCCCCAGCCGCAGGAGGTGAATGCGTGTGAGGGGCACCTGGAAAGCCAGATCCTGACCATCCAACCTCGAATTCTGGTCGCACTGGGCCGTCCCGCGGCCTGTTGGCTGACGGGGCTGGACACTTCTCTGGCTCGCATGAGAGGGCAAGAGCACCACTGGAGGGGCATCCCCGTGGTGGCGACCTATCACCCTGCCTTCTTGCTGCGCCAGGAGCGATTCAAGGCGCACTGCTGGCAAGACCTTCAGCGAGTCATCCAGGCGCTCGATCTTGACGGCGGTCGAACCGGATCCTGATCGTTGCAACACCGCTCCTGATCAGGATCTGCAGATTCGAGGGAAGTTGACTCGCTCCCTCTGGCATCTATACTTCCTTCTTCCCGGGGATCGATCGGTTCAGCCGCTTTGTGGCCATCGGGGGCAGGCGGGGATCGTTCGAGAAACGTGATCAAGGGAAGGAATGCACTCCGCATCTTGACAGTAGAATCTGCGGGAACGTACCCTCACGGGGCGTTCTGGATGTATATGTCTACTGATCGTGAGGTGTCGGAGTCGGTGTAGGAGGCATCTCCTGCACCGGAGTAGTGGTCATCGCGGCGACCTTGTTCGTTCGATGGTCTGCGAAGGATCTGGGTCTTCGAGATGAAGTAGGCCCAACAGGCCCGACTCAAGACGAGGCTGACCCGACCTGCAGATGCAGGTGTGGTTTCATGGCCTCGAAGGGCATCGCCTTCGCGATCATCTTCTGGCAGATCGCTCGAAGTCTACCGCTGTCGTGTTCTTTCAGTTCTCGATCACTGGATTGCGATCACTGGGAAACGAATCGATAGCGAGATCTGTTGCCGATATGTTCGGAATTCTCGTGACTCGTGTCATGGATCATCTGAGTGCCTGGGCCATTCCCGGGTGGCTGTTGGTGTTCTGTGATGGCTACGAATTTGACACTGATTGATCAATAGACGTAACGGCGCTCTTGCGCCGTTGGAGAGAGGTATCCATGGCCGACTTTGATGAAGTCTGGTGCATCGATGCAGGAAGGTCATCTCTCAAGGCGGTAAAGCTTCAGCGAGCCGGAAACGGCGCCGAGGTGATTGCTGCCGAGAAGATTGATACTCCAGGCGGAGGCGAGGTAGATACCTCGATCGCTGCTGTATCGTTACTGGCCTCACGGCATGATCTGAGTGGCGCAGTAGTCGTGACGCTGCCGAGTAGATCTGCTCTGACCAGTTTCATCCCGATTCCACCCGTGGACGGCAAGAAACTGGAGGAATTGATAGGATACGAAGCTCAGCAGAATATTCCTCTGCCGATCGATGAGGTGATCTGGGGAAGCCATGTCAGTGGCGACACCGATGACGGAGAGAAGGAAGTCGGTATCTTTGCCGTCCGCAGCGAAGAGGTCTCTGACCTGCTGGTCGATTATGATCAAGAAGGTGTGGATATCGATCTGCTGACTCTCGGGAATGTCGGCCTGTTGAATCTGATTCGATTCGATCTCAGGCCCACCCGTCCCATCGTTGCTCTCGAGATCGGTTCCGATCACACAGACCTGATCATCGTCAATGAGAACAGGTTCTGGTTCAGATCACTTCCCATCGCAGGGAAAGATTTCACGACTGCATTGCAGGAGAAATTTGGCTGTACCGATGAAGAGGCAGAAAATCTCAAGGTGACGGCTGTTCGCTCGGAGCATGCAGCCAAGATCTTCAAGGAAGTCCAGCCGTTGCTTCGTGATCTCGTCAGCGAGATCAACAGATCGATCGGTTACTACAAGTCGCGCGTTGGAGATGTGAAGGTGGACGACCTTTTCCTCTTCGGGGGTAGCAGTAAATTGGTAGGGCTTCGCAAGTTCCTCGAGGAGAATCTGAGAATCAGGGTTCAACTGACAAAAAACCTGAATCGCGTTCGCTTCGGTGCGGATGCAATTGCTTCCGGGATTCAGCAGGATCTTGCTTCCTACTGCACCGCCATCGGTGCGGGGCTGCAAGCTCTCGGTCTGGGAGATGTGGACCTGAATCTACTCCCTCAGGAGAAGCGGGAAGCGGTCGAATTCGAGAAGAAAAAGAAGACTGTTCTGGTCGCAGCTACGAGCTTGTATCTGCTGATTGTGCTCTTCATCGTGAACTTCGGAGGAAAGATCGAACGCGCCAATGAAGTGCTCGCTTCCGCTGGAGTGGTCAAGGATCTCAAGGCCAATCAGGACCGACTTTTGGAGCTGGATCAGGTCGACTCTCTGGATCTGCAGACGAAGCAGGATCAATTGCTGATGCGTGGCGCGGGGCGCCTCGCACCACGTGAAATCCTCGACATCGTCGGTGGCGTGGTGTCTGCCGAACTGGGTGCCAACATTCTTTCACAGCGCGCCGAGACAGGTCCCGAGCGGGATAGCATTCGTGGTCAGATTGTGGCGGACCAGGAAGTCCTCAACAGGCAAAAGACCTGGCTTTCCGGCCTCGATGTCAAGAAGGTGCGCGTCGACGAAAATGGTGTCATCAAGGAACCAGGTTCCAAGGTCGACGAGGGGGTCAAGATCTACGACGATCGGTTCCTCGTGGTGCTCAAGGGATTTCGCTACGATGCCGGAGATGCGCAGTCAAATGATCAAAAGCTGAAAGATCTGGTCGTTGTTCCCATCGAGGTGAAGCTGGCAGAGATGTTCGGCGAGGGCGATCCCACCATGCCGCGTGTGAATCGCGAGGTCGGTGGAGAGATGAGAACCATGTTCCAGCAACATGAAAGTTTCAAGAGCACGAGAGGCCGCAAGGGAGTCAAGGCCGATGAGGAACGCGACCAAGGCGCCATTTTCTATCCATGGACGGTGACCTGGATTCATCCACCCCTTCCGGGATTAGGTGATGAGCCAGATTCCGTTGATGAAGAATAGGGGACGACAATGAACGACAAACTATTCTGGTCGCTCCTCGGGGTCATCTTGGGCGGTTGGATATTACTGTTCCTGTTCATGGTTGTACCGAAGATGAACGAATACGATGCGGTGACCAGGAAACTCTCCAGTGAGAAACGGGCGATCCAGAAGTATGCCGACATGGACTCCTCGACGCTTCCCACCGAGGATCTGGTCGAGGCAAAGGAGAAGTTCCTGACCGGTTGGCGCCGTCAAATTAACATTGCAGAGCAGTTTCATGAGAACCGTTCGAATCTCTTCGCCAAGGGTGCCATCAGTGATCTGAGTGCCTGGGCAACTCGTTACAGGGACAGCTTTAAATCGCTTCAAAGTCGCTATAGCCAGCATACGGGCCATCACTTTGATGCAGAGAACAAGGATCCACCGTTCGCGATCATCGACGACCTTTCGGATCCTGGCCAGGTCGAGAAGTATGAGCGCTACTGGAAGGTGCAGAAGGATCTTGTCGACCGCATCATCGCAATTCCAGGTGCTTCCATCGATGGGTTGATTATCGCCAAGAAGACCACGAGAAAGGCGAGCCAGGCCGACTCGGGTGCATTCCCGGTGGTCATGTTTGCGAAAGTACCTGCTGCCAGTGTCGGTAGCCTGATCGATGGTCTACTTCGCCACACCTATGTCGACTTCGAAGTCAAGCATCTGGCCATCGCCAAGGATAAATCGGGCCTGATCTTTGATGTGGTCGAAGAGGTGGAAGATGGTGCCGCAGGCATCGGTTCGGAGCCGGTCGTGTTGTTACTCCTTGAAATGGACGTGCTCGAAGGCGTGGTCGCCGAGAGCAGCCAGTAGGAACGAGGCAGTCAGTGCAGAATATCGACAAGATTGCCATTGCAGTGGCAGGCTTGGTCCTGGTGGGTGGTTTCGCTTGGTCTTACTTGATGAAAGATCAGGGGGGGGAGTACTCGGATGCCATCGATAGGGCCAGTGAGAGGATCAACGAGAGTTCTGCCGAGCAAAACCTGGGTTCCCAATCTCCTCCTGATGTCGCGAAGGAGGTCAGAAGTGCCTACTTATTCCAGGGTGAAACCAGGATTCCAGAATGGGCATTTTACCGCCGTCCTGCTCGTCTTGAACTGTTCAGCACCTCCGTGGTGCTTCCTCCTGAGTTGAGTGAGAACTGGATCGCCAGCGTCGAGATCGTCAGGGTGACTGCAGATCGCTCGACGATTCACAAGATCACTGGTCGCCATTGTGCATTCGAGCGTGCCGAGATCGTATCCTGTAATCTCGAGATGTCTGAAGGATCCGAAGACTGGGCCAAGGTGGCATCCTTCTCGGGAGTCGCTTCGGGGGCAGAGTTCACGCATTCGGTCGACGCTTCCCTCGAGACTGGAAAATCCTATCGATACCGGATCGTGACACGAGGCCGATCCACCAGTTCGATCGCCTTTTCTGCAGGCACCGATGTTGTGACATCCGAGGCGACCGGAGCGGTTCTTTTCCCAACAGATTCCATCTGGCGAGTCAGTGGAGCTCAGATCGGCAAACTGGATTCAAATGGCAACTTCGTTCCCGGGCGAGTGACTATACAGAACTCCTTCTGGGACTGGGATTCAGCCTCGACAAAACGCAATACCAAGATCATCACGGAGAGTGCCCAGGGTATACCTGGAATCGATCTGTTCGGTTCCGGATTCATCCTCGAGCGGATCCAGGATACGGCAGACGGGCGCACCGTCGTGCTCAAGGACTCCACTGGTAGGCGAATGTATCTCAAGAACAATGCTGATCCTCCTCCGCTGGTTCCAGATGGCTGGACCAATCTGGACGGGGATCCTGCGAACGCATCGGAAACTGCTTCTGATGCTGTGGCAACTCCCGGGGTGGTTCCTGATGAGGAGAAACCTGTGCAGCCTGCGAAGCCTCGCCCCAGCAGCGGCGGACTCTTCGGAGGTGGAGACGACTGATCGACTGACAGGGATGCCGCCCAGCAGGTCGGCACAGCCTAGGGGCTGAATCGATCTGCAACGGCATCGATGACAAGGAACTGCGAGAGTCGCCGGGGCCTTCAACTGGTTCTCGGCGGAGTGGCAGGTGATCCCGGGAGCCGTTTCTCGGGGGTCGGAGTGGATGAAAATCGGAAGGATCGGGGATCGGAACATCCGATCCCTGGAGACACGCCCTTCGAGGGCCGGGGCCCGCCATGAGGTTCCGGATCCAGGGTTGGCCGTGCGAAGCAAGGAGAGATTGATGACGAATGTCCTGCGGGCATCTTCTGCGCGAGTCAGTGTGCTGATCTTCGCGTGCTTCCTGTTGCTCGTTTGCGGATCTTTCAGTCCAGTGTCTGCCTATCAGGCAGATGATGTGGATGAATTGATCCGTGATATTGCGCTCGAAGGCCAGGAGCGAATCAAGGTTTCCCAGTCTGCCACGGAGGCGGCGCAGAAGCTGATGAACGAACTCCGGTATGTTGAGGCTGAGGAGAAATTGCAGGAGGCAGTCCGCCTCGATCCTGGAAATGACGATGCTCGGCAGAAACTGGAGACGGTGCTGCTGATTCTTGGAGATCGAAGCGGCGACATCCGGGATCTTCGGAGGCGTCTGGTCGAGGAAAAAAACGTTCGCCTTCAGCAGGATGTGTTCGAACTGGAGAGGCTCTATCTCTCCGGGCGTCGTGCAATGGACGACAACGAATACGACAAGGCGATCTCCATCTTCGATCAGGTTCTTGAACGGGTTCGCTGGTTTCCCTTCGACTTCGATCTTAGCGATCAGCAGAACCGTGCCAAGCAATCAAAGCAGGAGGCGACCCGGTTGCGCCAACAGGCGACCGCTTCTGCGCGCCGAGAGCAAGAGATGCGAATCCTCTCCCGTGCAGAGTCCGAGATGGCTCGTTCCCTTTCCTTCATCCAGAACCGGATCGAGGAAGTGCTACGCCAGGCCCGTCGCCTCTTTGCAGAGAGGGACTACGAGGCTGTGATCGACCTTTGTGATACCGTGCTGAATCTCGACCCGTCACGACGGGACGTGCGGGCACTTCGGAGAGAAGCCGCGGAGTTGCGACACATGTACGAGGTCCTGGATGCGGGCATGCAAACAGCTGTCGAGTGGGAGCGCACATTCATCTCTCAACTGGAATCTGAGATTCCTTATACCGATATCTTCAATTTCCCATCTCGGGAGGATTGGATGCTAATCAGCCGCCAGGGCCAGAGTCTTGAGCAAAGGCTGCAAGCCGTGGAGAGCGCCCAGGAGCAGAGCATTCGAAGCAAGTTGCGTGTCAGGGTGGCAAGTGTCGAATTTCCGGATGAGCCATTCGATCAAGTGATGAAATTCTTGTCTGATCTGTCCGGTATCAACTTCGTGCTGACAATGGAAGCGCGAGAAGCGATCGAAGGTGGCGATGGCATGGTGCGGCTTGCTGAGGTCACCGACCTGCCACTTGAAAATGTGTTGAACCTGGTCCTTTCAGGGAACGAACCGCCATTTTCATACGTCATCCGTTCGGGGGCGGTACTGATCGGACCTTCCGATTCCATCCGGAATGATCTCTACCTGGAATTCTACGAGGTTTCCGACATCACCAAGGCCCACCCTGACTTCCGCGCTCCCAAACTCGCGCTCCAGTCGAGCCAGGACGGCGACGCCGGCGGTGGTGGGGGTCTGTTTGACCTTGGAGGTGATGAAGATACGCAGGAGACCACACTCGATAGCGACCTGCTGGTTGAACTGGTGATCACTGCACTCTTCGGAGATGAAGGGGAACCCGACGGTGAAAGCGTCAAGTACCAGAACGGAAAACTGGTGGCGCGTACTACCCTGGTAAACCACAGGAAGCTGATCCAGTTGCTCGATGCATTGCGCAAGTCAACAGGAGTGATGGTGACGGTTGAAGCTCGCTTCATCGATCTTCAGGACAACTTCCTGGAATCGATTGGTGTCAACTACGGAAATCCCTTCAACTCGAATCTGCCGAATCCGATCAATGACACGGATGGTGCTGGTGCTCAGATTGCATCCGGTTTCGAAATTGTTGATGCACAGGGCGAAATCGATGTCAGGGCTGCAGCCTACAATGCATTTTCGCTGCCTCTCGGCTCCTCGGTCTCTCCATTCGAGATCAGTAACCGCGGAGGATTTGCCCTTCAATACAACGTCCTCGATACCTACGCTCTCGAGGCGATTCTCGAGGCGAACCAGAAGTCGCAACAGTTTCGTCGTCTCGACGCGCCTCGCGTGACTGCGTTCAATACCCAGATTTCTCACTCATTGGTGATAGATCAGAGCGCATATATCGCTGACGCCGAGGTCAATCAGACTGGCGTGGTGCCGGTCATCAATCCTGTCATCGAGATCCTCAATGCAGGTTCCATCCTGCAGGTACGACCCACTGTGAGCCACGACAGGAAGTATGTGATCCTGGAGATCGAGCCGACGCTTGCAGTGCAGTTGCCTTCGCGTTTCAAGACCCTGACGCTTGGACTGACCAACCTCAATGTCGAATTTCCGGTGCTGTCGGTCACCAATATCAAGACAACGGTGACGATTCCCGACGGAGGCACTGTGCTGGTGGGTGGACTCAAGCGAACCGTCACACAGGACGCTCAGGTTGGCATTCCAAGTATTTCCCGATTGCCGCTGCTCGATTTCCTGTTGGGAAGAAAGGGACAAGCACGGATGCAATCGAATCTGTTTGTACTCATCAGTTCGAAGATCACCGTGATTCGTGATGAGGAGAGCAATCGGTTCAACTGAGTCGTTGGTTGCCTGAAATTTTGTTGCACGGCATGATTGTCGTTGCCCGCGCCGGGGAGGCGGGGATGAATTTGATGAAGTCACAGAGCCGATCAAAGCGGGAATCCTCCAGGTTTCCGGTACTGCTTTGTTTGTGGATCCTGGTGTCGCTTACCGCGACGCCTATGGCTCCTGCACAGAGTATCGGTCGTGGTGATCTGACCAGCGAAGAGGTACTGCTGGTGCGAGAACTGCTCGTGACATACAACAGCCCCGATCTCGCTCGCATCTGGATCGCCTCACGTCAGAAAACCGCCAGTGTCTCAGGAAGAGCCACCCTTGAGTACTTCCTCGCAGATGCCTTGCGCATCGAGGGAGATGTTGATCAGTACGAGCAGATGATCCTTGCCCTCGCGAAGAGGTATCCAGATCACTCCCGTTCAAAGGGCGCAAAACTCGAGGCAGTTCTGGCTGCGATGTTGAGGCTCTCCTATGCCAATACAGAGGCTGTCTTTGCGACCAGTCCCTCTGACCGCAACAAGTTCATCTCGGATCGGGATCGGATCTGGGAAGACGAGGTCCGCAGAATTCTGGAAGACAACATCCGGATTCAAAACTCGGAAGTGGATTCCATCGAGGCCAAGGTGATAGCCGTTTTGCCTTCCAATCCAGAGCAGAAACAGCAACTCGTGGCCCAGATGAATGAAAAGATCGAGATCCGCGACCTGTGGGAGTTCCAGCTCCTTGCTGCCATTCAATCCTACTCTTCATTGCTGCCAGACAATTCGCCGAAGAAGGTCGAACTGTTCAATGAGCTTGCGGTAAGAGCCAAGGAATTTGTCGATCTTCGATACGAGAACTTTGGGCGTCGATACCGGGCGCAACTGATTTACGGACAGGCTCTTGCTGCTTCCGGGAAGCCGGAACAGGCTGCTGAGGAACTGGAACTACTTGTCGACATCGAACCGAGTGGGGACCCTCCCCATGCCACAGAAGTGGTTCATTTCATTCGTAGTTTGAGAATCGAGTCGCTGGCAGGTTCGCTTGCCGCTTATAACCGTGCCTCTCGAGCTACCGATGCGCTGGAGTTGCTCGAGTATCTGTTCGAGGAGATCGATCCCAATTTCCCTTACAGGAGAACGCCGGAGGATCCCGAAATCGCACCGCTTGTAGCGATGCTCGATGTCGAGGAATCGATCTCTCGAATTGCTGGAGGAGATCGCCTTGGTGGGCTGTCGTTGCTGAATGATCTGATCGAACGCTACGATCACCCCGATTCCTGGAAGGCGGATCCAGCGGGCACGAGGGAGACCCTCGATCGGCTTTCTCGTGGGATCAGCCGCCTGATCGACATGAAGGTGGGCGATCTCGAAGCTGAGTTGTATGTACGAGGTGCGGCAGGCTACCGCGAGAGGGGCCAACCGGCGCTGGCCGTCGAAACTGCAAAATACGCCCTTTCGTCCGGCACAGATGACAAGATAGCGCAGCAGTGGAAGGCGAAGGCACTCTACGAGATCGGCGAATCGAACGATGCGCTGGGTAGGACCGAAGAAGCTGCATTGGCTTACCAGACCCTTGTCGAGTCTTACCCCGAGAGCGAAGTGGTCGCGATGGCCAGTCAAAATTTCTTTGCCATCGTGGGGGACCTCGGTGTCGATCAGGGCGGTGCCTGGGCTGATCTGATTCCTGTAGCTGAACGGTACTTTGCAGATAATTCCCAGGGCCTCGGAAGCGAACAGTTGAAACTGCAGCAAGCAGCCGAGGCCGAGATGGAAGGGGATTATCGCAAAGCACGGGATCTGTTCAGACGGATTGGCGCCCACTACGATGATGGGGCAGGAGATGTCTCCGTTCCATTCTTCTACCGCGCTCGTGCTGGTGGCGCACGATGCCTGTTCAGGATGGGTACCGATCTCGAGCAGGCAACCAGGGATGCATCGGGCGAAATCCTTGCCCTGCTCGAAGATGCGAGAAGCGACCGAGATGTGTCGGGCGAGTCTGCACTCAGATATGAACTGGCGCGAATCTACTGGAGTGATCGAGCCAAGGACGCCGACAAGGCAATTTCCGCGCTTCAGCCTGTGCTCGATAGATTGACCGGTTCGGGGGTATATCGCGAAGGTGCGGTTCTGCTCCTTCATGAGATCCTGTGCGCTGACGGCCGAATCGCCGCTGCCGAGAAGAGCCTGGCGGAGATTCGCAGGAACTGGTCGAAGGAGCACTCGCTGGTCGTCGCAACCTACCACCTCATCGATGTGTGCCGGTTATCTACAGAATCTGATCAGAAGCGTCGTGCTGGAGAGCTGGTACTGGATTGGATCAAGTTGCCCGGGGCTAACTTTGAAAAATCTGATCCGGCGGTGCGACTCGGGTTGGCCAACATCCTGATAGAAGGCAATTTTCCGGATGAGGCAGCCCTGATGCTCTCCGCGGCGCAGAAGGCACTGGAGGGGACCGACGATCCGGTCATCGATATCGGAGTTTCTTACTTCCTTGCCAAGGCCGCAAATGCTGCGAGCAAGCATCAGGATGCTCTCAAGAGCCTCGACACCATCATCGAGCGATACAACGATGACACCTACAACGGTACATACCCCGATGCGCCATTCGTATTTGTGCAAAGGGCAGCAGCGCACCGTGGATTGTACGAGAAGGACCGCGATGCCGGGCGCCTCGAGAAGATGGCGGATGATCTGACGGCTGCCCTGGCAATTCTCGACCAGCGTCGACAATCGCTCATCTTTGCCGATGGCCCGACGCCTCTCTTCGAGCGCGATTACTGGGCAACCTGGCTGCAATATCTAGAAGTTCTGAAGGCGAGACGAATGTGTGAAAGAGTGGTGCTCCTGATCAGTAGTCGAAGGTTGATGGCAGGTGGAGAGACGGCAGCATTTGCTCCAGCTTCCCTGCAAAATCGATTCGACCAGCTGGAGAAGGATTGCCAGTGATGAAAGTTGAACGGATGACCCTCAGCAGTGTCTCAGCTTGCTGTTTCCAGTTCCTCTGGTGCAGAAAGGTACTGTCTCTGCTATTGCTGCTGCCCGCTGGTCTCGTCGGAACCCTTGAATCCCATGCGGATGAAATTCATGTTACCGGGGGCCGTGATTACCAGGGAGTGACCATCACCTCTGCGACCTGGGAACAGGTTGAATACAGCCTTCAAGGTGTGAGTACGTCTCAGAAGATCGCTGCAGATCGGGTTCTCGAACTGGTCTTCTCACTCGAGCCCGTCGCGATGGGTAGGGGACGTGGAGCGCTGGAACAGGGCGATTACGAGGGGGCGGTAGACGCGTTCAAGAACTCCACCAACCAGGGAGATCCTCGACACAGAGCCAATGCAAAATACCTGTACGGGCTGGCACTTCTTCGCTGGGGGGAACAGGATCCCGTTCACCTTCCCCAGGCGATCGTTGCGCTCGGAGAGTTCCTCTCAGAATTCGAACAGGGCAGGGACTACTATGTTCCGCATGCCCGGATGGCTCTTTCTGAAGCTCAGCGTCGTTCGGGGAACTGGACTGAAGCGGGGCAGGCACTGGAAGTACTGGCCCGGGGCGACCTGGGAAAGCACTGGATTCTCGGAGCGAGCCTGGGCAATGCGGAGGTGTTACTCGCGCAGGATAAGTGGGTTGAAGCTCGTGAGGTGTTCTCATCGGTAGCGAACAATTCACAGGCGGGAGCCAGATTGTCCACGGAAGCCTGGCTCGGATACGCCACCTGTCAGGTTGGGCAAAAGCAGTGGAGTTCCGCCACTGATACGGTGCGCCAGAAAATCCTGGAGACTCGGGATCGAAATGTCGTAACGATGACTTCCGCACGGGCTCGCGCATGGTTGATCTGGGGGCGCGCCACACAGGGAAGATCTCCAGATGACAGGGAAGAGTTACAGTGGGCGATGATTCGCTACTTCCGGGCATCAGTGATCGCGACCACCGGAGATGGAGAGATCCTTGCCGAAGCACTCTTCAGAGCAAAAAGCGCAGCAAAAGCACTCGGCCAGACGGACCGTGTGGAGGAATTGACGCAACGATTACAGCAACTGGTTCCGAATTCGACGTGGAATCGTTGATCACCAAGAATTGTTGAAGCTACAGGGAAATCCCCTGAGCTAGTGAGAGGAAACGCTCAGATGAACATGACGGGTCTTACCCGCGCAAAGCCTTCACGGCTGGCACTCATGATCGTGGTGTTGCTGGTCCTGGGGGCATTAGCGTCTCCTCTGGCTCATGCCCAGGATACTGTCGAGGTGGAGGCGATATCCATCCTGGACAATATCCTGTCCGCAGGAGTTGTCGGAGTTGTGCTGATCTTGCTTTCGGTTGCAGGTGTGTCCCTGATCATCATGAACGCAATGCAAATGCGTCGGGACGTACTGGTGCCTCCTGAACTGGTGGGCCATGTTGAAGGTTTGTTCGAGACCGGTGACTACGAATCTGCGCTGGATGCCTGCGAACAGCAGCCCAGTTACTTTTCCAGCGTGCTTGCTGCTGGTCTTCCAAAGATTGACCGTCCCTATGACGAGATCATGGAGGCGATGGAGGAAGCTGGTGAGGTGGAGTCTGCGCATCTGCACAGGAAAATCAGCCTCATCTCACTGATTGCTGCGATTTCACCGATGTTGGGACTGCTGGGAACCGTGATTGGAATGGTCACGGCATTCAATGTCATCGCCATCAGTAAGACATCGCCCAAGCCAAAAGAACTGGCGGGTGGTATCTCACAGGCGTTGATGACGACGATGATGGGACTGATCGTGGCGATCCCCATGACCGTGGCGTACTTCATTTTCAAGACGAAGATCGATTCTGCTGCTGTAGAGGTGAGTAGTACTGCTACCGAATTGATGGAGCAGTTTGACGACCACCAGGTCCAGTAACGCGTAGTCTGGAGACAAGGCGATGGCGAGAAAGAAGAAGGCGAAAAAGGTCCATAAGGGTGTCGAGATGGACATGACACCGATGATCGACATCGTGTTCCTTCTGATTGTCTTTTTCATGGTTGTGACGGAGCTTGCCGTCCAACAGGCGGTGGTCATCCTTCCGGTCGCCAGTGAATCGAAGGTTGAGGAACCACAACCCGGTTCCAGAATACTGGTCGTGAATGTTTCGTTCGGAATAGATGGAAATGAAATCCTCCAGTTGATGAATGGGCCACCGCTGACCCAGAAGGAACTGGAAATCGCATTGAAAGAGGAAGCAGCGGCGTACGATAAATTTGAAGACAATCCAAGCAATCCGACGCAGAAATTGTCCACCCTGCAAGTGACGATTCGGTGCGACCAGGGAGCAAAAAGCGGCAACATTCACAAGATCTTCGCAGCTTGTCAGGCAGCCAGGATCTATCAGGTGAGTTGCGCTGCGATCAACGACAGACTGGAAGACCCGTATTCGACGCAGCCCTGAAGGCTGTAAGGACCTGTTGAACTGAACGAAAGTGATGGGAAGGAGGAAGAATGGCACGGCGAGCAAAATCGAAACGAGATGTTGGCGATGTAGAATCTGACATGACGCCGATGATCGATGTCGTTTTCCTCCTGCTGATCTTTTTCATGCTGGCGACCAAGTTCAAAATGCCAGAGGGAACCTTGCGTTCGTATCTTCCGAAGAACCGGGGTGAATCCAACAGCCGACCGATGATGTCGGAAACCTGTCGAATCACTCTGATGATGAACCCGGGCGGTCAGGTGATCGCCTACGCAGATCAGGCTCTGGTGCCCGTCAGTGACCTTCTCGATTCGGATTTCGAGCAGCACAACGGGATACCGGGTCCAGATCTGCTCTTCATCGAGGACCATATTGGCCGCAGAAAGGCGACCTATGTGCCATTAGATGGTACGGGAACCCTTCCAGTGGTCATCGATTTCGCTGAGAATGTGCCATACAAATATGTCATCGATGTCCTGAACATCTGTGCCAGAGGGAGAATCGAAAACATTGCCTTTGCCCAACCGGAGATTCCGCTGGAGTGAGGTGATGGCTGTCGGATCGGAAACATTGTTTTCGGCAGTGCTGAAGATTGAATACAATTTGCCCAGTTCGTCGACGTTCTCTTCAGGGAGGAGTAGGCGACAAAAGAAAGGGTGCTCTCGTGATCGAGACCCAAACTTCATGCCCACGCGCATCGTTCCAATTCGCATGGGTGCTATGTGGACTGCTGTCTGCTGGCCTCGTCGTTTCATCTCTGGCGGGCTGCGCGGGTTCCTCCGGCGAGATTGTTGCCTCGTCAAGAAACGAGGTGACCGTTGAGCCACCCCGGACGGTTCCAGGCGACTCCAGCCAGGATCTATTCTCCAGGGCCTCTGGAGGCAACCAAGATCCATCGAATGATGATGATGCGGTTCAAAGGATCGCTGACGAGATATCACTCGAGGAGCAGGAGCGTCGGCGTACGGCACAGTGGCTTGTTAGCCAGGCGGACCGTTTCTTCGCCGAGGCGGATTACGCTGCAGCCGAGCGAGCATATCGCAGAGCGCTCGACGCGGATCCGAGCCTGCAGGAAGCGAAGAGAAATCTAGCTCGCTGCCTGATGTTCCTTGGCAGACGTGACGGAGAAATCCTCACAGTACTCCAGCAGTTCGGCGAAGAGGTCCAGGTTCTGGAGCAGCAGCGTCTCAGCGAGGCGACTCGTTTCCTTGCCGAGGGAAAGGCAGCTCTCGAGGAGGGCAATACCGCGAAAGCGCTCGATCTTCTGCAGCGTGCTCGCGAGCGGCTGATCTGGTTCGAGTATGGAGTCGATGTTACCGAGATGCAGGAGGAAGCTCAGGCTCTCTACGATCGGGCCCGTAACCTCAAGATCTCATCGGATGAGGCGGACCGTAGAAGCCGTGAAGAATTCGCAATTCGCGAAGCGGAGCGACTCACCTCGAAGGCGGAACAGCGTCGGGTCGAGCGAATCGCAACACTGATGGACCGCATCGAGGACGCCATGGTCCGGGAGGACTTCCGCGAGGCGGCTCAGTTGTGCAAGACGATCCTGCAGATCGACCCGCAGAATGGTAGTGCTCAGCGGCTCCAGGAGCGTGCTCAGGAGTACTTGTCCGCGCACCGCTATGTCAACTACCTCGAGCGTGACAGGGAACAGGAAACCAGGGTGTGGGAGGATCTGGAGCGTTCAGCGATCCCCTATGAAGATCCATTCCGTTTCCCGGACTCCCGTGATTTCTGGCAAACTGAGGTTCAGCAGCGTCTGAGCCGTCTCTCGACCGCGAGCCTCGAGGAATCGCCGGAGATCCGAAAGATCCGCAGAACTCTTGCCTCTGGTTCGACTTCATTTGATTTCCCGGATGCAAATCTGGCCGAGGTCGTCGATTTTCTTCGCAGCGTCAGTGACCTCAACATCAATATCGATCCCGAGATCGAAGGGGCCGATGTCCCGGTAAACCTGTCGCTCGACGGCGTAAAACTGGGTGAAGCACTCGACCTCATCATGAAGGCGACGGGCAAAGCCTACACCTTCCGCGAAAATGTGTTGTTTATCACCGAGCCAGAGAACGCCTACGGGACCCTCTTGTTTGAGATCTACAATGTCACCGATATCCTCAACAAGATCCGAGATTTCCCGGGACCGACGATTCGCGTCACCAGTAATGACGCTAACGAAGATGGTGGAGGCAGTAACCCCTTCGATTTCGGTGGGTTTGATGAGGAAGAGGATTCGGAATTGACGCCGGATGACCTGGTAGAACTGATCCAGGAGTCTACCGGTGGTTCTGAGGCATGGGATGATTCCGGATCAACCATCAGTGGTCACAAGGGTCAGATCCTGGTCACGGCTACCCGCGAACTGCATCTGGCTATCCATGATTTCCTCGTGAATCTCCGGACCAACAGCGATGTATTCGTGGTTGTTGAAGCACGATTCATCGACATGGTTGACGATTTTCTCGAGGACATCGGTGTCGATTCGCGAAACCTTGGCCAACCTCCTGGTCAGGGATTCGGAACCGCTTACGGCAACCTGAACTCCTCGGGCACTGGCGGAACAGACATCGGATTCAACAATCTAGGAGATCCGACCGATCCGGCACTGATCATGGGGCAGGACCGTACAGCTGGACGGATGCAACACATCCTGGACGGCTTCGTCGGCGCAGCCCGAGGTAGCCGACTCAATGCAACCTTGCGTGGATTGACGATGCAGGTCACCTGGCTCGATCCCTTCCAGATCAATGCGATCATTCGTGCCAGCCAGGAGCAGCGCGCTGCACGGATCGTCACAGCACCCAAGGTGACCGCTTCGAACGGTCAGAGAGTGCATGTTTCGGTGATCACGCAGAGATCCTATGTTCAGGATTACGAGCTGGTCTCCGGTGGTACCGGACTGGTGGTCTCGGAAGTTGCTGACCCTGTCATCGACACTTTTCAGGATGGAGTTGTACTGGATGTGCGCCCGGTGATCTCTGCAGATCGCCGTTACATCACCATCGACGTGCGTCCGACGCTGGCAAGCCTCATCAACGGTGTGATCTCGACGGTGACGATCAGCCTCGGAACCCTGAACAATGCAGCGAGTCTGGTGGAGATCGATCTGCCGGAGATTTCGCTGCAGCAGGCTTTCACATCGGTGACGGTGCCAGATGGCGGAACGGTTCTACTGGGAGGATTCAGGAGTCTCAATGAGCTCTCCTACAGGTCGCAGGTGCCAATTCTTGGCAACATTCCCCTCCTCAAGAATCTATTCCGTCGCAAGGCGTACCTCAATGAGAAACGGAGTCTCTACATCCTCATCACGGCAAAGATTGTCGATCTTCGTGCCGAGGAGCGTAAACTCTACAACTGAGTCTGGACTGCAGCGTGGTGGAGTGAGCCACGACGCGGGGGTCGTTTCCTGGGCAGATGCCGGAAACGACCCCCGTTTCTTGTCAGGAAGGTCACCGCATGAGTGAAATTCGGGCGGTATTCTTCGATATTGACGGCACTCTTTTTTCAACCGTTGATTTCGCATCCCGAGCCAGAGAAGCCAGCGTCGATGCCATGCTCGAGGCTGGCCTTCCGGTGAACCGTGACGAACTGCTGGAAGAACTGGCAGAGGTCGTCCGTGAGTTCTCATCTAACTACGAGCGGCACTTCGATAAGTTGCTTCTACGCCTGCCGAGACGAGTACTCAAGGGCTTGAATCCAGCAGTCATCATAGCGGCAGGAATCGTTGCCTATCACGACACGAAGACCCGTTTGCTGGAACCATTCGAGGATGGCAGTGAGGTGCTGAGGCGTCTCGCGCAAACCGATTTGACTCTTGGAATCATCACCGAGGGATTGGAAGTGAAGCAGGCGGAAAAACTGGTCCGATTACGCCTGCTCGATTACTTCCAGCAACGGGCGATCTTCATTTCTCACCAGGTGGGGATCTCCAAACCCAATCCAAAATTGTACCAGCGCGCCTGCACCGATCTGAACCTCCGGCCCTCGGAGTGCGTCTACGTGGGAGATAACCCAGTCATGGATGTAGACCCTGCCAATGAGATCGGCATGATCACCGTTCAGGTTCAGCGTGAAGATCGCTATCGAGACCTTCAGGGGAAGACATTGCCGGACCATGTCATCCAGAATTTCTGGGACCTTGCAGAACTGCTGCGTGAGCGCGGTGTAGAGGTACCGGAGGTGATCTAGGTGACGCAGTTCCCGTATCTATCGATGGTCGTGCCGTGCAGGGACGAAAAGGATGGGATTGAAAACCTCATCGTCCGTCTGGTGCCGGCCCTCGAGGCATCGGGCGTGGATTCTTTCGAGATCATCTTCGTCGATGACGGCTCCAGGGATGGCACTCCAGATGTTCTGGAATCTGTTTGTGAGGCCGACGAGCGCTGTCGGCTGATTCGGCTCAGGCGCCCTTTCGGCAAGGGAGATGCTCTGAGTGCCGGATTTGATGTGGCTCGGGGCTCGGTGATCGCAACCATCGATGCGGATATGCAGGAATCACCTGAAGAACTGGATCGGTTACTGGGCGCGATGGAAGATGGATCGGATCTGGTCATCGGCTGGCGCCACAATCGCCTCGATGGCCCCGGAAAGCGTATCTCTTCACTGCTGTTCAATGGCGCTGTCAGGGTGGCGGGGGGACCGCCGATCCACGATGGCAACTGTGGATTCAAGTTGATCCGCAGCGACCTGGCTCGGGAGTTGCCACTATCCGGGGGCAGGTTTCGCTTCATGCATCTGGTCGCGGCTCACTGGGGCTACCGTGTCGCTGAGGTGCAGGTATCCCACCGGAAGCGCCAGACAGGACGTTCCCACTTCGGCCCGATGCGCGCATTCCCAGCGATGCTCGACCTGATGGCAATTCTCGCTCTGCTCAAGAGCCAGGGGAGACCGGGGGTTCCTTTCTTCCGTTGGAGCGTATATCTCGCTCTTCCTGGGGTGGCGATCCTCACCTACATCACCGTTCTGCGCATCTCCGATGGCACCATCCATCACAGATATCCACTGCTGGCTCTCGGCATCCTGCTGACCCTGGCTGGCTTGCAGTTACTGCTGACCGGTGTACTGACGGAATGGCTCGGAGCCAGGGAACGCGGTCGCCCATCCTATCGAATCGACAAGAACAAAGCACTGGAACGGCAGAGGCAGCGGTGAGCAAGCGGCCCATGCTCAGGGTTCTCACTGCTTCCTGGCCGGGGCAGCGAGAACCGTGGAGAGCCCGATTCATCCGAGACCTTCATCTGGAACTGGCGCAGCACTTTGACACGGAGGTGATCGCGCCCAGGATTCATGCGGAGGACCTGACCGTGGAACTGGATGGTCCGATCCATGTCCGGCGCTTCTCCTATCGTTCAGGCGGGCGATCACCGAGACAGGGCGGCGCAGGTCCCATCGCAGCTCTCAGCTGGTGGCGGGCGATGCGGCGCGAGGTGAGAAGCTGGAAACCAGTGGATACTCCTGCCGTCATCCTGACACACTGGGCAGTTCCTGCGGCACCTGTCGCCAGGCAGAGTGCAAATCGGCTCGACTGCCCTTACATCGTCTGGTGCCACGGGTCGGACGTGCATCTCCATGGTCGAACCAGGCTCGGGGCATATCTGCTGCGAAAAGGGCTGTCCGTGGCGGATAGAGTGCTGGCTTCCAGTGAACCCATGGCTCGGGAACTTCGAGATCGTCATCACATCGAACGAGTGGATGTACTGCCGGTGGGAATCGATCCGGCATTCATCGAGACTGCGCCTGTCGAATCACCGGCACTTCCCCTGAAACTTCTCTATGTGGGCGAGAGGATCGAATCGAAGGGCTATCTCAGGGTGCTCCACGCTGTTGAGGACGCTCGCCTCCAGGGGGCATCGCTGAGCCTTGAGGTGATCGGTGAGGGGCCTCTCTCGACCATCGATTCCCATCATGAGGTGGTATTGCGCGGCGCTCTGACACCTTCAGAGGTACTGGAGGCGATGGACCGAAGTCACCTGCTGTTGCTTCCAAGCGTGGCAGAGGGAACACCCCTCGTGGTCCAGGAATCGATGGCTCGAGGCTTGCCGGTTGCAGCCACTGCGGTCGGGGGGGTGCCTGATCTGTTTGGCGAAGGGGGTGGGTGGTTCCCCATCGACGGAACAGACGATGCAGAGGTTCGAGCATCTCTGTCACGATTGATCCTGGAACTGTCTCTCGATACCAGTGCTCTGGTGCAGGCGCGGCTGGACCTCGGGGAACAGGATACCGCCCGCTTTTCCAGGCGCATCTGTGGTGAAAATCTGCGCAAGATCATCACGGAGGTGTTGCGGTGAGTGGGCGTTTCCGGCTCTTCGTGGTGCTCGCCTGCCTTGTCGGATCGGTGCTGCTGTATCAACCTGTACTCGACGGAGATTGGGTATTCGACGATGTGCGTCTGGTCTCGACCAACGACTGGTTATGGAGATCCTTCGAGGGATTTCAGGAGGAACTGGATCAATGGCGCATGGTGCTCCAGGAACCAGCATCCTCTGCTGATCAGGTACGAGTTGGCTTTCGCCCACTACGCTTCTTTTCGTATCGAATCGATGCCCTGTTGACGATGGCGATGGGGGTCGATGGGCCTGCCGTCGAAGGGGCGACGAGGCTGTTTCACCTCCATAACATGCTCCTCCATGGACTCTGTGCGGCACTGATTTTCTTGCTGGTTTTCAGGATCTATCCCGCAGGGGGGCGTGTCACAGCAGTTGTTTGTTCGCTGCTGTTTCTGGTCCATCCAGTCCAGAGTGAAGCAGTGGCGTGGATCTCAGGACGACGTGACGTGCTCTTTGCTTGTGCCTATCTCGGCGCGCTGCTGATCGCCGTATCGGGTGGAAAACAGCCCGGATGGGGCAGAGGCATGACAGTCGCACTACTGGCTGCCACGGCGATGGCAGCCAAGGAGATGGCTGCGACGTTACCGGTGGCGCTGATCGCGGCGGCTGCTCTGGCCTGGGATGGCCCCACTGACCGCGCACAATGGCGCCGTTGGAGTCGCGTACTGCTGCCCACTGCTGTGGTCATCCTGCTACTTTCCTATCGCGTGCTTGCGCTCCAGCATCCGGGTGCAGGAACTTCGTACTGGGGTGGATCTGCTGACCTGACCTTCTGGACGATGGGGAGGGCGCTACTCCAGTACCTGGGTTTGTTCCTGTGGCCTGTCGGCTTGTCGGTCGATCATTCCCATGCTGCTTTCGTGCCATCGACGAGCATGGTGGCTCCCTGGACCTCGCTGGCGAGCTGGTTGGTGATCGCCTCGGTGGCGGCTGTTTCTGTGAGACGTGCACTCCAGGGCAAGTGGATGATGGCTCTCGTGGTGGGCCTGTTCATCGTGTTGTTGTCGCCCGTGTTGCAGATCTTTCCTCACCCTGAACGATTTGCCGAGCGATTCATGTACTTGCCACTGGTGGTGCTGTTGATCCCGGTTGCTGCGGCATTGAACTCGTTCGAGCAACGCTCACCCGGATCGAGACTACCTGTGTTGCTGGTTCTGGTGATGTTGCTGACGTTGCTGACGAGAAATAGGCTTGAGGACTGGCACGGTCCCTACGAGCTCTGGAGTAGCGCTGTCGCCTCCCAGCCTCGCTGTGCCAGGGCCTGGTTCGGCCACGCAGAGGCTGCGAGGAAGCGGCAATGGGACACCGAGGCGGTCGCGGATCTGGCCAGGACCATCGAGATCCTCGAAGAAGTGCAACGAGATCGACTGCAACAGGGAATTTACCTGCAGGCGTTGCAGATCCGCTCCGGCTTGCTGGCCCGGTTTGGAGGCGAAGCAAACCTCGAACTGGCCAGGGATCACCTGACCACGCTGCTATCGCTGCAGGATACCGATGGCAGTGATATCGCACTGCAAGAGACTCCCTGGCGCGAGTCTCTCAAGGTGAGAGAACGGCTCGGCGATTTCGAAGGAGCCCGGGTGGCCGCCCTGACTCTGGTCGACCTTGTCGATTCCCGACCCGCGGTCAGGCTCGAGGCGATGTTGTACCTGGCAGCGACTACCGAGCCACCCGATCAGCAACAGCGTCTCGAACAGGCACAGCGTCTGGCCGAGGCGATCGGACCTCGGGCTCTCGCCACGGTCGCGTATCAGAGTGGCATGATCGCTCTGGATCAGAAGCGGTTCGCGGAAGCTCTCGGCGATTTTGATCGATCGCTGGTTCACCTCGACGAAAAGGGACGAAGGGGTACAGCACGCTATCGTCGTGCCGAATGCATGCTCGGTCTGGGCAGGACAACCGATGCCAGGGAGGCGTTGGAGCAGTTGCTGGAGGACGATCCCTCTCATCTGGCCTCGCATCTGTCGCTGGGCGAGTTGCTGCTCGCTTCCGATCAGATCGATGTTGCGCTCGAGCACTTCCAGCGGGTGCTGATGGTGGTCCCGGATAATCCACAGGCGCTTCAGGGGATCCAGCATGCTGCGATACGCAAGCAGTTGAAAGAGGGCCCTGCGGTGGCCCAGGTCGATCCGACACGGATCACGGCACTGACGATGCTGGCAGACAAGATGCTGAGCAAGGGCGATCCTGACAAGGCACGTGTGGCGCTGGTGGAGGCGATGAAACACGCCGAAGGTCCAGATGAGAAGGTGCGCAGAGTGGAACTGATCCTGAGAATCTCAAGGTTGGATGCTGAGCAGGGGCAGTGGCCCCTCGCCTTCGAGGGGTACCAGCGTCTGATCGAGATGGTTGAGGTGTCCGAGCGCGGCCAGTTCATCCTCGAAGCCGCCGAGGTGCTACGACGGATCGAGGGAACCGAGGCGGCGCTGGAGATGCTCACCCAGCAGCAGTCAGAAGGCGTCCTGGAATCCAGGTTGTACCGCCAGATGGGTGCCATGGCTCATCAACTGGGAATGAACTCGGTGGCTTCGAAGTGGTACCGCAGACACCTGGCTGAGATTGAAGATGAAGATCCCGCCATGCGCGCCCGGATCGAGGCTGCGCTCGAGGAAGTGTTGCAGGACGACTCACGAGCATCGGATGGGCAAGGAGAGTCGAGGTGAGTGCAACCCGCACACTGGCTCTCGTCGGCGCATCGACGATGATCCTCGAGATACTGCTCGCGAGACAACTGGGCACCATCCTGGGAAGCGCGCTCGATGGAGTGGCGCTGGCAGTGCTGGTCGCGTTGGCAGGATTCGCCATCGGTCAGATCATTTCTGGCACGACTCGCGAGCGCAGATCGCTGCCTTCCAGCTGGTGTCGTATCGCGCTCATCGGCTGCATTCCTGCGGTCATCTGGGTCGAATTCCTGCTTCCGCAGATCGTCGAGGGGTTCTCGCTCGTGGCCACCGTCTCGGGAAAGATCATCGTATCGCTACCGCTATTGTGCTGTTCGATTCCGCTTGGAGTGGCGGTGACGAGTGCTTTTCGCGCACGGTCCTCCGAGGTCATGCGCCGATCTTCCAGGGGAATTGCTGCCATCGATCTTGGCAGTGCATTTGGAGCCATCGTGACACCACTGCTGCTGCTTCCGATGTCGGGAGAAGCAGGCACCATCTGTTTTGGCCTGTTGCTGCTGGGATTGGCATCGATGCCACCTGCGGATTCTGAAGTCACCGAATCCGAGGTGGTGCGCAGCGATCGAAGTGTCAGCAAGCGTGCCACTGTTACGGCATTCCTGGTCGGCTGTATCGCCTTTTCTCTTCAACTGGGCTGGGTCCGTGTCCTGGGCGAGGTACTCGGATCGAGTCTGCTGGTATTTGGCATCGCCTCCGGGGTGTCTCTGTTGGGAGCTTCTGCTGGTGCGATGTTGATGCCGGAGTTGAGGCAACGGCTGGGAGCCTCCCGCTACCGCCGATTTGCCTGGTCATCCTGGCTCATCTCTCAGGGCATTTCATTGCTGTTGATCTGCTTCAGCCCGTATTTTTACCTGGGCCTGGTCTCCTGGATGGGCGAGAGCCCCGGGCTTTCCGTGGCGGTGAGCAAATCGTTGATGTTGCTCGGGATTCTCGGTGTCCCTGGTTTCTGTGCAGGATTGATCGTTCCCGCACTGCTCGTCGACCATGGCGAGGTGGGAAGGCTCGACCGAGGTGCGGGGATCCTGCAGGGAGCGCATCTGGTCGGGGCGATGGTGGGTGCAACCGTCGCCGCATTCTGGATCATTCCGCAGTATGGCTCGCTGATCCTCTTCATCCTGTGTGGCTTCGCAACCGTGATCTCGGGCGCGCCATCGCTATTGCAGGGGAGCCGAGGGGGGGCTGCATCATCCTTTCTGTGCGGTGCGCTATTGCTGTCGGCGGCGATTCAATTCTGGGATCAGGCATTGCTGGGAGCTGGCGTATTCCAGTGGTCTCGCTCGGAGATCGTGGCCGGCACGGCGCTGGCCAGCTGGCGTCAGAGAGAAATCCTCACCACGGTGGAAGGACGTCTTGGAACCGTTCAGATTGAACGCGATCACCATCAAAATACCAGCTATCTGCGTGTCGGTGGTCGCATCGAGGGTAGCGTTGCCATCGATCCCTCTGCCGCTTCGATGGCCGATTTACCGACCGAAGTGATGCTGGGACTGCTCCCTTCCTGGGTCGGGCCCGGACAGGGAAGCCTCTTCATCATCGGTCTCGGTGGTGGCACAACGGTGGCCACGGCAGTCGATACCTGGTCGGGGGAGATCGTCGTGTCGGAGATCGAACCGGCGGTCAAGGATGTTTTGTTATCGCCTGCCGGGCGCGAGGCGTTTCCCATCGAACACGGCGCGCTTCTGGGCAGGGAAGCTCCCAGCATAGTGATCCAGGATGCCAGGGCGATGCTGGCGCGGGATTCTCGTCTCTGGGATGGCATCGTCATCCAACCGTCGGAACCGTGGTTACCCTGGTCTGCGCCGCTATTTGCGCCCGATTTTCACCGATTGCTCAAGCGCCGCCTTGCTCAGGACGGGGTCGTCGTGCAGTGGCTGCAGTTGTATCGGATCGGGATCGCCGAATTCGCCGGAATTCTCGCCTCCTTTCGCGAGGCGCTCGGACCCGTGCAGGTGTGGCACCCTCCCGGAACCGGTGAAGTGATCCTGGTTGCAGGTGAGCCCCGGGTCGAGGGGCAGGACCCATCCGGGTCTCTCGCCCGTGCCTGGCACAGGATCGGCGATTCGGCGCTGCTGCCGACTCGACCCTGGCTCGACGATGTGGCGGTCGCACGGTGGCTGGCCCAGGCGGGTGGAGGGGATCTGAAACGCCTCCAGGCGCGTCTGGAACACCGCTTACCGTTGCTGGGCGAGTCGGGTGTGGATCATTCCAGGAATCTGCTTCTGTCCCTTGAGGCGGCGCGCCATAGTGCTGAAGAATTGCCCTCAAAATGACGGAAATCCTCGTCTGATCAGTGGATGGCCGTTGACAGCAAAACCTACTCGAAATAGGATTCGGGCTTCCGTTTTACCCTGAGAGACAGCAGCAACGGCTGCTGGCGCCCCGAGCCGGGCGACTCCGGGTGTCGTGCTGAGACCAGTGAGTAGGCAGCGAGTTGCCCACGGGGAGACCCGTGCAAAACGGCAACCTGGCGGCCACAGGGTGGAGAAGATGCAGTATTACAGTCCGCAGAAAACATTCATTCAGCGCAAGGAAGATGTGGTACGTCAGTGGTACCACGTCGACGCCTCCGAGGAGATCCTGGGTCACATGGCAGTGAAGATCGCCCGCATCTTGATGGGCAAGAACAAGCCCACCTACACCCCTCATGTCGATGGCGGAGACTTCGTCGTGGTCACCAACGCCCGCGAGATCCAGGTTACGGGACAGAAGCGTGAGAAAAAAGTGTACCGATACCACACGGGCTACATGGGTGGGCTGAAGTCAAACACGCTGGAGTGGATGCTCGAAAAGAAGCCGGAAGAGGTGATTCGCCTCGCGGTTCGGCGGATGCTGCCCAAGTCTCGTCTCGGTCGCAAGATGCTCTCAAAACTCAAGGTGTTTGCTGGTCCCGAACATACGTTGCAGGCACAGCAAGCTCACTTCGAAAAGATCCAGTTCACTGCGCGTAAACTGGCCGCTAAAAAGTGATCAATTTGACGGTGGCCCTGGGGTTGCCGGATTAGCAGGAGGAACGACTTGGCGAAGCCAAATGACTACGTCTGGGGAGTCGGTCGCAGAAAGACCGCCGTCGCGCGGGTTCGTATACGCGAGGGCAATGGCAAGATCACCATCAATGGTAAGGTGCACACGGAGTACTTCCGGCTCGCGCCTGACCAGTTGCGTCTTTCTGACCCATTGAGGGCGGTACAGGCTGAGGGGTCATTTGATGTGTGGGCCAACATCAAAGGTGGAGGAACCACCGGACAGGTGGGGGCAGTCGTGATGGGTCTTGCACGTGCGCTGGCACGTGTGAGCGAGGAAAATGAAGTTGCGTTGCGCAAGGGAACCTACCTGACCCGGGATTCCCGGATGGTGGAACGGAAAAAACCGGGCCGGAAGAAGGCGCGTAAGTCGTTCCAGTTCTCCAAGCGTTAGACCCCATCGCATCGGTCCAGATCGCATCGGTTCAGCGACTGGAATTGAAGAGGGCGCATCGGCAACACCGATGCGCCCTCTTCTCTTTCGACGGTTCGGATTTCAGTCAGAGCAGTGGTACCGGAGGTGGGACTCGAACCCACAAGACCCGAAGGTCAGCGGATTTTGAATCCGCCGCGTATGCCAATTCCGCCACTCCGGCTCATGTTGCTCTGACGTTTCTGACCACTACCGAGGGGTCATGGTAGCGGTCAGCAGCCATTTCGTCACCTTCTCCTGCAATGGATTGCGCACAGCTATTCCCCGGTAAATCAGCCATCGACGAGCGCTGTCACTCGGGCTCCCGCAAGCACACCGGGGGTCCGAGAATCTCGCGCCATACCAACCGGTTCCGCAATTCGCTCCGACTCAATCTCCAGCGCTGGCCACTGCCGTGCTTCAGTTTTCCGTGCTGCGCCCGAGCGGAAGATGACTGTGAGTAGGCATCTGATGACAGTGAGTAGGCATCTGATGACAGTGAGTAGACATCTGGACCGTGGACGGGGTCGGAGGCCAGATCCTCGACCTGGTAGGGGGCCGGTTCGGAGGCTGCAGCAGGAGCGTCCTGTTGCATCTGCTGTCGCAGCTGCGCCAGCACATCGAGGGGGTGTGGAGGGACTCCATGGTGGTCGGCGCGCGGTAAGCGAGCGGGTCTGGCCGCCGTGGCTGCGGGGGTGGTCGTGGTGCTGTGGCCGGAGGCCACTTCGGGCACATCGACCCAGCCGCCTCCGAGTTCGGACAGAGTCGGGATTTCGGCTGGCAGCGGCGGTGGGGAAGAGTCGACAGGGCGCGGATCTGCAGCGATCCAGCCTTCCTCCTCCTCCTCCATCTCGGCAACGGTCAGAGGCTCATCTTCAGCTTCGTCCGCTGAAGGGGGCCAGGATACATCTCTCCTGCTTCTTTGCCGCGTGGATCGGCGCGTCTCTTTTCTCTTGGCACTTGTGCGAGAATCCATGAATCGCTTGAGCAACGGAAGTACCACGAACAGCAGCAGATAGATCCAACCCATGTCCTTCATCGCTGTATTGTCCTTCTAGTCGTGGGCGGTTTCGGTACCGCCAGCGTCTTCATCTCCGACGGACTGCCTCATCGAGGTGTCTGCCTGGAGATTCTTGAGGCGGTAGTAATCCATCACTCCCAGGTGGCCTTTTCGGAAGGCCTCCGCGATGGCCAGAGGAACTTCGGCCTCTGCGAGAACCAGTTTCGCTCTGTTATCGGCGATCTTGGCGATATTTTCCTGTTCCTGTGCAACAGCCAGTGCACGGCGCTTCTCGGCCAGCGCCTGGGCCACCCGTTTGTCTGCTTCCGCCTGCTCTGCTTGTAATTTCGCACCGATGTTTTCGCCGACATCGACATCTGCGATGTCGATGGAGAGGATCTCGAATGATGTTCCCGAGTCCAGGCCCTTCTCCAGCACCTTTTTCGACATCAGATCGGGATTGGCCAGCACATCCTTGTGAGTAGTTGCCGATCCGATGGTGGTGACGATTCCTTCGCCCACGCGAGCGATGATGGTCTCTTCCGTGGCTCCTCCCACCAGGCGCGCCAGGTTGGTGCGGACCGTGACCCGTGCTCGTGCCCGCAACTGGATGCCATCTCCTGCCACTGCGTCGACCGTGGTGCGTGCCCCATCGCGCGAAGGAGCATCGATGACCTTTGGAAGCACGCTGGTTCTGACCGCTTCGAGCACATCTCTCCCGGCCAGATCGATGGCGGCAGCCTGGTCAAAGTTGAGCTCGATGTTCGCCTTGTGGGCAGCGACCAGCGATTGAGTCACTCGACGAACACTGCCCTTGGCCATGTAGTGTGCTTCGAGCTTGTTTGTATGAACATCTTTGATGCCCGCCTTGGTGCACATGATCAGGCTATCGACGATGACTCTCGGGCTCACCCTTCTGAGCCACATTCCGATGAAGGCAAAGACGCTGATCTTGACACCGGAGGAGAGGGCCTGGATGTACAATCTTCCGAAAGTGATGAAGAAGATGAACAGCACCACTCCCATGGCAATTACGATGAAGAGCAGTACCACATTTACAATTGGGTTACCCGTTTGCCCCAGTAAGAGTGCCGTTGCTAGATCCGGAATATTACCCATCGCGAGCTCCTGTCCGACGGCCTTGCCGTCATGATTCTAATCGTCTTGAGATTCTTCAGTGGATTTCCTGACAAGGATGCGGTTGCCATCGGATTGAATGATGACGACCGAATCCCCCTTGTCTATGTAGCCTGAATTGGCGACCACGTCGAGGCGTCTTCCCGCAATCAGGGCGATCCCTGCTGGTCGAAGATCTGACATCACCAGGCCTCGCTGGCCGATCATTTCCTGTGCGGAACGCACATCGTCTCCGAGCGCGTCCTCGTCGAGGCTTGTATGCAGACCGATCCTTTTGACCCAGAACTTGAAGAGTGCCACGGTGTAGAGAACCGTGAAGCCCGCGCAGATGACCGCGAGCCATTGATATCCCTGAAGCCACAACTCCCAGATGGAGTAGCCGATGCAGAGCACAGCAGCGATCGCAAGAATCCCGCCGCTGGGGATGAACACTTCCAGGAACAGGAGCGTCAGGCCAGCGATGCAGAGCACCGAAAGAAGCCACCATTCCATTCCCATGCTCAGGCCTCCTCGACGACAGCACGGACGACGATGCGGTTTCCCTCGACCTCTACCACTTCAACCAGGGTCTGCTTCTCGATATAGCCTCCATCGGAGACCACATCGAAGGGAGTGCCCTCGAAATCTACTTTTCCGGCTGGGTGCAGATCCTGGAGAGGAGATCCTCGTTGACCCACCTCCAGTGCGTTGCCCTCGAATCCAGGCGAGGCGATGGCCTCATCGTCGGTGGCCAGAGTAGATTTGTCGATGAGAGCCCCGTCTTGCGAGACGCGCCCGGGAAGGATGTAAGAGACGATCAGCAGTGCCAGCAGTCCGGTGGTCAGCCCGCCAGCAACCAGCAGCGAATCCTCGCTCAACTGGCGCAGGCTCAGTGTCGCATCGACGGGCTGGTAGCACAGACCCAGAGAGACGCACACGACGACCAGGCCGAGGATTCCAGAGACTCCGAAACCCGGGATCACGAACAGTTCGACCGCCAGCAGCACCAGGCCCAGTCCAAACAGGGAGAGTTCGACCCATCCGACATTTCCGTCGGCAAAGCTGCTGAGCAGGAACACACACAGGAAGCCGAGCGAAAGGGAAGCACCGAGTCCGACACCGGGCAATTTGAACTCGACCACCAGTGCCAGAGCAGCACCGAAGATCAGCAAGAACTTGATGAAACG
>Ga0310120_10000152_pt1 | contig 55479 bp, 53 predicted proteins | sample CB27_AW_983_MG_FD_203506 | JGI IMG/M metagenome (GOLD analysis project Ga0310120, IMG submission 203506) | Marine microbial communities from Western Arctic Ocean, Canada - CB27_AW_983 | ecosystem: Environmental > Aquatic > Marine > Oceanic | place: Canada: Western Arctic Ocean | collected...
AACTGGGGCGCGAAGAAGCGAAATTTTGTGTTTTGTGACGAGCAATCTCCACTCAAATCTTGCGTTGGTGATTCGCTCGAAAGGGATGTTTAAGAGTGATGTCCCATCCGCGCCCTGTGAAGGGGTGCATTGAGACCCCGTGATTGCCCACACCCAGGCTCCAGGCAGTCGTCCCCTCGATATTTCCTCGACTCAACTGCTACCATCGATCAACAAAACGCAAACAACACGATATGGATCGCTTTCAGGGAAAAGTAGCAGTCGTCAGCGGTGGCGCTCGCGGCATCGGCCGGGCAGCGACCGAGCAATTTGCCGCGGAGGGGGCCAAAGTTGCCATCGTGAGCCGCAATGAAGCCAGCTGCTCCAAGGCTGCGCAGGAGATCAACCGCACCCTCCCTGGCGCCGCCAGACACTACGCGGTAGACGTGGCCGATTTCGAAGCCATGCAGGAAACCGGCAAGCAAATCATTGCAGACCTAGGTGAAGTCAACATTCTGGTCAACAACGCTGGGATCACGCGCGACAAACTCTTTCTCTTGATGAGGGAAAACGACTGGGACGCGGTCCTCGATACCAATCTGAAAGGCGCCTTCAACGCCATCAAAGCCTTCCAACGCTCTCTCCTGAGAGCACGTGATCCGCGCATTATCAACATCAGTTCGGTCACGGGGCTCCTCGGCAATGCCGGCCAAGCCAACTACGCCGCATCCAAGGCGGGCCTTCTTGGACTCACCAAATCCATCGCGCGCGAACTCTCCGACCGGAAGGTGACCTGCAACGCGGTAGCCCCCGGTTTCATTGATACCGATATGACGGCCGGCCTCTCCGAGGCCATTCAGAGCGAAATTCTCAGCCTAATTCCTCTCAGCTCGTTTGGTAACAGCGAGGAAGTTGCCAGCCTGATTCTCTACCTGGCTTCGCCGGCCGCCCGCTACATTACAGGCCAGGTCATCGCCATCGATGGTGGGATGGCGATGTGAGAGAACTCGTGTCTTAGCTTAGGAGCACACCCGATCTCACTTCTCCGCGCGACCGCATCATTCCCGATGGGTGGTCCGCCGCAACCGCTCGCTCAGGAGCTGGGCAATATTGTAGAAAATCTTTTCGGCGATGCGCGGGTGGCGGCGACGGATACGCTCCTGGGGCACCTCTCCAATGCGGATGACCTTGAGGGATTCCATCGCCCGCACGGTGGCGCTGCGCCGTTCTTTCGTCACGAACGCCATCTCTCCGAAGAAACTTGCCCGAACCAATTTCCTCGTGGCCTTGTTCCTCACCACCGTCCCCGTAAGTGATGATCTTGGCACGACCGCGCAGCACGAAAAACAGATCGGTTCCCACCGCGTGTTCCTCAACCACATTTTGATCCCGTTCGAATTTTTCGAGCCTCCCTGAGAGGGCGACTCGCTTGGTTTCGGAGAGCTTGAGCCCCTGGACAACGGGCCCCGCCCCGCGCGACTGACAAAAGGCCGTCTCCTGCAACTGCTGATCTCGATTCTTGCTCATCGGGAAAGCAGGCCCTTCTCATCAGGATCTCCGCGAAGTGCCGAGAAGTTCGTGTCCCCGGTCTCGGCTGCAGAACAAGCTGAAACAGGAATCGCGGCGGTCATCTAACACCCTCCGAATCAGAGGGTGACGATCTGGCCGTCTCGCGCCAGCTCAATCTGAAAGTCTTTTCCGGTCGAGTACTTTTGAAGCTGCTCCGCCATCGCCACCTGGGCGGACCAACTCCGCTGCGGCTCGTGGTGTCCGATCAGCGCATGGTTGATTCCGGTCTGATCCACCCTGTCCAGGATGTCCTCGACGCAGCCGTGGCCCCAACCCACTCTGGAAACTGCGGGACTGGAACCAATGTTCTGACGACCAAAGTATTCTTCGCGAAAGTACTGCCCATCAAAGTAGGCGAGGTCCGCGCCTTGACACATCTCGACCAACTCTTGATCGGCCCGCACGCTCTCCTCCACCTCGTCACTCCCCAAGTTCGGGAGGCCAATCGCTTCCGGAGATAGCTTCTCATGATCGGTACTGAAGACGAATGACTTGCCCCCGTGCTCGATCCTGTATCCAAGACATTCGGTCAACCCATGATAGGACTTGAACGGTCGCACCACCGTAGATCCGATCATGATGGGTTCCGCAATGTCCCGCACCTGCCAGGGGGCGCCAGTCCCCAATTCTTCCTCTCCCTCGAGTGCGCGGATCTCGACTCCGCGGAACGAAGCGCTCATTGCGGCGTGGTCGATCGGGTCGTCACTATAGGTGGATTCCGAGACCGTATGCGAGAACATGGCGTAGCGCGCATCCAACGCCTTGAGGAATCCGGAACAGCCGAAGACCTGAATATCAAATGGCGGATTCGCAAAGCAGATTCCGGCGAAGGAAAGCCCGATCCGATGGTCGAGGTGAGTGTGCGAACCGAACAATGAGATTTCGCTCAGCTTGGTTTCACTGCGCCGCTGCAGAATCTCCGCCGCGCAATTGCGGATTCCGCTGCCGCAGTCCAGAATGATCACATTCCCTTCCGAAGTCTCGATTTCGACACAAGTGGTCTCGCCGCCAAAGATGGGCGGATGGGCGATTGGCAGTTTGCTCTCAATCTCCTCGGGAGTGCGTTGGAACAATTCGCGAAGCTCGTCGAGACCCGATTCAGTTTGGAGCCGCTCTCTGACATAAGAGACCGTTGCTGCCGAAACGCTTTCAGCATACCCTCGGATCTCCCAGGCTGCGGGAACGGTGGGACAACTCCCACGGGTGCCCCAGAAGGTCACCCGCATATTTTCAGTCTTTGGCACGTGCTTTTGTTAGTTTGTTAGATGGGCGGGCTCATCGCTTTTACTCGCCGGTTCGCCTTTAATGCAGATTAGGTGCTGATCGGGGGTTTCGTCTTCGTTTGTTCGCGCTCTCTCTCTTTCATCCACGGAATAATCCTTCGCTGTGCTTCATTATAGCCAACTTGGACGATCTTCTCCGCGGCTCGAAATCCCAGGATATCAAAATGCTCGACAGGCATTGAAATATAAAGATCGGTAAGTTTGTCCACAATCCCCTTGAGCTGCAAGACACCTCCAATTTCGGCCGATCTTTGCATGATCGTCGCCAGGGAGGGAATCTTGATCTCTTCCTTTAAGGGGTTAATCCTGCTGAACATGATGTCCCAGCCGGATAGCGAATCGCCGTAGGGCGTGTTTTCGGCCATGTCGACGATGGGGCTGACATCAATCGCGATCACGGTGCCCCCGTCACACCTTTGACTCATGACGTCGACAGGCAAGTTGTTCAGGAGCGCGCCGTCCACATGCAGGTCGCCATCGAACACGAGCGGCGGCAAAAGTGCCGGCAGCCCGCCACTAACCCGCACCGCTCTCCATAAATCGCCCGTCTGATGAGTCTTGACCTCCGCCCGGGTCAAATTACTGGACACACAGAAAAATGGAATCCACAGGTCTTCGATCTGGATATCCTGGAGGCAGGCCTTGATGTCATGGACGAGGATCCCATCCGAAACCATCGAGGTGATCGGCGGGTTGAGATGGATGAACCAACGGGAAAAAATCTTCCTGGTCGCCTTGATCATTGTTTTGACGTCCCACCCCTTGGCCCGCCCGACGGCGTAGACACTGGAGACATAGGCGCCCATACTGTTTCCGCCAATGATGTCGATCGGCATCTCGGCCTCTTCCAAGGTGCGAATGACACCGAAGTGGGCGAAGCCTCGGGCGCCCCCTCCCCCCAGGCACAATCCAACCGCCTTCCCCGCAAGGAAGCGCGCCACTCGCGCGAAGTCACTGTCGAGATTCCAACGGACATGATAGTGCCTATGCACCTCCCGGGGGAGGAGCCACTTGATCGTTCCTTCGGGAAGTTTACGGCCGTCCGGATGGAGCAAAACCAGATCCGTGCGGACGGTCGCGTCTTTCCTGATGGTTTCCTCTAACAGGGTCGGATTCGGATCATCGTCGGCTTGCCCAACCAACAAAATGCGATCCGCTTGGCGAATCGCCCGCCGGGTCCACTCCGTCCTTTGAGCATCCGTTTGATACACCACGAAGCGATTCGTTGCCTCCTGATGATCGAGCCAGGCGGTGAGTTTGATATTCAGCGGATTGTCGACATCGGCCTGAGCGATCTTGCGAACACCAAGCTGGGAGTCAACGCGCTCACTGCTGAGGTAGATCGAAGAGTCGAGCACGTTCAGGGCGGCCACCAGGCGCTGCGCGAACTGCGTGAGCGGAACGTCGGGCCTGATGGGGACGATCGCGATGTTGGTCACATTCTGGGGCGGAGCCAGCGAGTGCGTTAGACGCTTCAGGCGGCCAATCACGACATTCGTAATCTGCCGAATGACGCGGGGATACTTTTCCATCAATCGATCGAAGGCCTCCTTGGAAAATTTTACCAAGGCGGTGTCCCGGATCGCGACGACATCGGCAGTGCGAGGATCACCAGTGAACATCGACATCTCACCGACGCTCTCTCCAGGAGTGATCTCCCCCACGACGATATGGCTTCCATCCTCTTGGGCAATCCGAGCCTGAAGCCGGCCGCGGATGAGTATGTACATGCTGTCGCCGGGATCACCCTCTCTCATGAGGACCGATCCCCGAAAAACCTGAACCCACTCCGCTTCCTCCTCGATGCTATCGAAGGTCTCCTCATCAAGCTTTCCAAACAACTTGGGGAGCATCTCGGCCAACTGATTGCGGAACAATCGTCGTCGAATGGTTTCGCCCACCTGCGCCAGAGCACTTGGATTTGTCGAGGCAATACGAGCGAATCCCGAGGCCGGGAGTCTCACCAACTCGACCGCGTGTTCAGCGTGTGCGTAGGTGCTGGCTTGGCGACCTTGGCCGCTAAAAACCCCCATTTCGCCGACCCATTGGCCCGGTTCCACCTCTCCCACGAATTGCTCACTGCCGTCTTCTTGAACGATCGCGACTTCCAGGAGACCCTTGATCGCCAAATACATCGAATCGCTCTCATCCCCGAACCGAAAGAGAGCTTCGCCAGCTTCCAACCTGACCCAGGTGAGATCCGTCGACAAGTCATGCAGAGTGTCCTCGTCCAGGGATTCGAACAGGTAGGTCTTCCGAATGCGAGCAAGCAACTCTGCTTTCGAAGGTTCTTCTATCGACGGTTGCATGTGGTCGTCCTATTAGAGCACTGCGCGACTGTTCTGCGGAGTATTGCGGCGAAATGAGGATCGATTGAGCTCGCGGCTGAGGGGGATTTCCCGTCGCGGCTCTCCGGATTAACTTGATTTGGACGCGCAGAACACCCTTTGGTGAACGTGACTATTTATTTTATTTCAGCTCCCTCCGCAAGCTTCATGATTGCAGCGATGGCGAAGTGATCGACGCGATGTCCTCTGGACTCCGTCTCCCCGCTCGTCGTAATCGCAATGACATGTTCGCCGGTGGATAGAGCCGGTAGCGAGAGGGCAACCTCCCTGAACTTGCCCTTGCCCGCGCCACGAATCGCGGCCAGCAGATTGCCGTCAACTTCGACCCGGTCTTTTTCGGCGCCCCACCGATCGTAACTGAACGCCAATTCCCCCTCTGGGTAGTCGCGCTCGATGACAAAATGGATGTTGAGCATCTCCGTAGCGCCCCTTCTCTTGGGCCCATCCTTCACCGTGACAAAATGAGGAATTGCCGGACTGTGAATCGCATCCAGATCGGTCCCGACCTCGTAGTCAAAGGCCTCTGTCCATTTTCCTTGAAAATCGCTTCGGCCCGGCCTGCCGATCTGCCACAGAATTGTTCTTGGAATTTTTGCGGAGTCCTCGGTCAGGACCGCTTCGGATTCAAGAGCGGCCTCTTCCAAGGTGAGAGCGACTGGTTCCCAGGCGCCGTTTCCACCTCCCTTCCCACTCCTTGCCCCATTTCCCGACACGGTCTGATCTCTGAGTTCCTGTACCGTTTCGGATATCGATTTCAAGCTGGAGAGGAGAACGCTCCGAGGGAGCTTGAGCATCTCGAGATATGGCATCATTGCCGATCTCGAAGCCTTCCGAAATGCCGACCTCTGCCCCTCATCCGTTTCCTCTGAGTCTTCCGACTCCCTGCAGGTCCGAGACTTCTTTTGGATTTCCTGCATGGATTCGGTGATCGTGTTCATGCCGGAGACCATGGCATTGACCGGCAACTTCATCATGTTCACAGGGATCTCCATCATCTTCACCGGAAAGTTAATGATCTGAACTCGAAGACGGCTCTTCTTTGCTTTTGTATCCATCGTTACGCACTGTCTCCCTCCTTGACCCAAGCGGGCAGCTTCGACTCGTCGGTCCAGTCCGAAAACATTTCCCACGTTTGCCGCGAGCCGAGGACCGCGTTGTAGTGTTGCCCGAAGTGCTCGTAGGTCAGGGTCTTGTTGATCTCATCCCGCGAGATTCCGAGTTTCCTCCCCGCCGCGCCCAGGGTCATGATGTTGAGTGCGCTGATCGTGGGAAAGACAGGATCGAACTTTAGATTCGAGAATGGCAATCTGTTGGCCGCCCGCCGGAAGGGTGCGAGGCAACTGGAGAACTGCCCGGCCGTGAGGAGTTCAGTGGCCATAAATCCCCAGTCGAGGGGATTGAACGAAACACTGAGGAGGGCTTTCGGTGCGCTGGAAATGAAGCTCATCCGCGTGATCACGTCCCCGTTCTCGTGAACCTCCCAGATCAGAGTCTGCACCGTGGGTTCTAGTTGGCCGGGGCCGTAGGCGAACATTCCCGGCTTGCCAGGCTCCTTCATGAAGGCGTAGCCGATCCCGTAGCGACCAAGCATCCCCTTGCCTGGGTTGTCATCGATGGTGATGGTATCCGGAGACATGACCAACCAGTTCGCCGCGGACGGAATGGGCAGATTCAGATCAGGGCCCCTGACGCCGAGAGGACGGAGGTTCATCCCGAAGCCCACGATCGGATTGCGAATCATCGTCCACTCATAGTCTTCTTGGAGCTCCCGCAAATCGAGGATGGCCTTCTGCTCCACCTCATGGAACCTGAGGACCTCGCTGAGGTCGCGCTTCTTGTAATAACGCTGCGAGTATCCGAAGCCTTGCAACTTGTAGTCCTCCGCGCTCGGATAGCGGCTGAGGTATTTCAGCGGGCCCGTGGCCTGGGATTTTTCGGGGTGGGGCTGAGGGGTGCGATAAACGCTGATCCGCATGAAGTAGCGCAGAACAAACTCCCGGATCTGATCCTGAATCAACTCTGGCTTGCCGGCCTTTGGACGATGATAGAGTTGCTGCTGGACGTTGCCGATTACCTTGGTCTTGCCCTTCGCCAGCTCCGCGGTCTCAAAGAATCCAAAGCTGTGGTCCTCGGGGCGCGTGTGCACCGACGCCTCTTGGAACTTGTTTTCGTAAGAATCGCATCCCGTCCGATCCGCCTCATCGATTTTGTCCCACCACTTCTTCAACTCGACCCCTCCATCCAGAGCTCGCTGGGCACCCGCGACGACTTCGAGATCCTCTTCGGCCAGCCCTCGGTCCTCGCGTTCGGTCGTCGCTGTCGTGCTCATCGCAATTTTCTTGGTACCGTCGGGCTATGGCTGGCGCCGGGAACTCGCAGCGCACCCATAGAATACATAACACTCTCATCCCCCACACTTCAAAAATCGGTGACACCCTCAAATTCACAAATTCTCCACGGGATCACAACTCGTTGTCATTCCGTTCACTACCGCCGATGGGCAAGTTCTCGGTAACAACGCGCTGGCCCGCTGGCCCTCCACTTGATCCGCACAAAGCCGCAGCTCTGTGCTCACGTGAGGTCAGCCTTCGTCACTCTGCGGCAAGCTCCGCAGCCTTCAGACCCCAAAAACCCCGGAGAACGTTCGATTTGGACCCGAGACGCAAAAAAAGGAGGAAAAATGAAAATCGCCCCCTCCGGGACCGATTGGAAGGGCAACAAGAGACCGTTCCACCAAATGATAACCGCAGCAAAACTCAGCCCCCCCAGCCGCCAGCCAGCCACTGAACGGAACTCCGTCTGCTCCTCTGAGAAGTGCGCAGCGCGCCAGGCCTTAGGAAAACTTCGCGCTGTCCTTGCCCGCCTTGCTGATGAGATGGCCGAAGACAATTTCACCAAACCAAAACTCCAGGATCAAATGCGCGACTGCGAGCTTCTTCAAGAAGAAGCCATGAAGGCAATCCGCGCTGCGGCTTCCTGCGAGCATCGCGCCTTCAAACGCCGCGTGATCGGGCAAGCCGCTCTCTTAGGGATTTCTTTCGCCTAATACCCAATTGACCCCGGGGGAGGGCAATCCATCCCCTCCGATCCGGGATCACCGCGGCCTCCCCTCGTAGCCGAGTTCACTCATCGGCCAGCTGGCATCAAGCTCCTAGGCTCATCGCTTGGCGACTCAATGCTTCTCCTTCTGGTTCTGTTGTCTCCGGAAAGCCCCATAGGAACGAACGAAGTCCCAGATCGCCCCGATTCCCCCTTTTCGTAGGACGCCGAAAACCTTCCAGAAAGGGGGTCTCTTGGGGTCGTAAAACTGGTGCTCGATAATCAGCTCCGGATCTCCCTTCCGAAGGAGGTCCGCGATGACCGGGGGTTTAGCCCAGTCGCCGCGCATCATTACTCTCCCCGAGGGCGACAACACATAAAACTGATTGGGGAGCCCTCCCAGCGCTTGGTGGATACTGCCCTCGAGGTTGTCGACGACAATGGTGCGCTTCTCATGGTAATCATTCTGCACAGACTGAGCGGCCGCCTTTTTTTCATCCATTGATCTATGGGCGCCAAGGCGTGCGCCAGGATGCGCCTCCCGAGTGTAGATTACGAGAAAGGCGACCTCTGGAAACTCTTCCGTGAGATTGGTCATCTCATCGATTGCGCTGGCGTACATCGGGCAAGTGTACGATCCGGTTTCCATCACAACGTATTTCCCCTCGAACGATGCCGAGGAGAGCGAATTCCCATTGACGTCCACCCCCTCCCAGGGAGGCATCTGTTCACCGGCCTTGGGTCCGGCATAATCGACCGGATCCGGGGCCATCGTGAATCTGGAATAGTTGTATTCGGTCTCTGTGTCTGTGTCCGACATGGTGGGATCCAGGATTTAGTTGTTACGGCATGGAGTCTTCCAGCGTGGGACCGAAGTGCGCGCAAGTGGTAGTCCCCCCGTCGATCAGGATGTTGAAATAGGATTCTCCCAGTCCATTCCCTCCAGCATCTGGGGCGTGATCGGCTTGAGCATGATCGCGGAACTTCCGACCATTGCACGGCGCGGGCCGAAGAGAAAATGAAGAATTGCGGTGGGGAGGAAAGAGGTAACGAAAAATCCCGGTCCGGAGTAAGAAACATCTAGCCCTCGCCCACCCTCCGGATTCAAATCCCATCAAGGTCAATATCCATGACACCGAGCCTATCAGATCGTCTGGCCAGCCTGGACCTCAATTCCCTCTCTCCCGAACATGCGAGCATCGTGGACGCTCTCACCTCGACGAGTGAATCGCTGAGCGACCATGTCCTGGACCTCCTCCCCTGCGGGTTGCAGCACCCTTTGCAAATAGAGAGCCTCCGACAATCTCACCGACTGGACGGAGCCCGCATGCACACCGTCACTTATGTCCTGGTGCCTGGGGTCGATCCCGCCGCGCTTGAGGCAGCCCTGATCGATGCGGAGTGGAGTTGGTGGAAGAACGGCAAGATCTCCAAATGGACCAAACGTGCCGACGGAAGTTGTAGCTTCGTGCTTTCGCCAGTCTGGCCCTTCGTGCCCTCCAAGGTCGGAATCGACATGGAGCCGCGGACCACCACCGAGCAACCAACCCCCTGGGGTGCTCGCATTCCGATCACCACCTGCGCGGTGCAGTTCTCTGGAGATTTTGAAGGCCCCGGCCGCTACGAGATTCTCGGACTCGAGGGCGGCAGCGCCTTGCGCTCCGTGTGGGCTGGAGTCGCCCGCCTTGGCATCAAGAAACTCATGCCCCTCTCGATGATCCTCAACATGCACCTCGGCGCCGAGGCCGGCACCCTTGCCTTCCCCCTTCCCAAGGGCACCGGATTCCCGGGACTGGTGAAGAGGCTGATCAGCTGAATCCAACCACGAGTTGCCCTTGCGCTCCAAGCGCGCCTGCTCCGTCCCCCTGGAACTTGGCGTTAACCTGAGAAATCCTCTTGTCCAAGGTTAAACAATGCACCAAGGCGCTACTTCCCGAAGTGCTCCAGCATCGGATTGAGGTAGTGATCGATCCAGCCCTGTTCATAGTCCGGCTGACCTTCGGGAATCTCGTTGTGGATGAGGGTTAGCTCGCTTCCCCCGTCCACAGGCGCGAGCCTGACGATCAATTCAGAATCGGCGTCCTCCTCTTTGAATTCCGAAGTCCGCCACGTTTGCACGATTTTCTCATTGGGGACGAGCTTGGCGGTTCTCCCGGAAATATAACCGTCCCAAGCTGTGAACGCAGCGCCTTCCTCGGGACTGCACGTGGCCTTCCCTCCGGTCATGGTGGTGTGTCCCTCACTACTGAGCCAGGCATCGTAAATCTCTTTGGGACTGGCGGGAATGGTGCGCTTGAGTTCGAACTGAGTTTTCATTTCGGTGCGGAGTTCGCGGACGAAGGCAATTCTCGGAAATCAAGGAGGATTGCACCAGCCCCAACCCGTCGAATCGAGGCCGGCCCTGAGCGGGCCACCCTACCGCTGACTCATCGTTCCCTTTCGAGAGCTTCAGTTCCCCTACAGGTTCTCGTCGATCACCAGCTTACCCAAACTATAGGTAGCCCCCACCGCTGCATAGTTGACGGCTCCCATGCCCAACATGGAGCCAAGGAGGGGAATCATCTTGGAAGCGGAGCCCAGCAGACTGCTTCCCAGGGTGAATCCGTCGTAAGTCTTCCAGACTTTGCTGATGATGTTCAGGGCAAGAGGCTCGTGATAATCCAGGTCAAAGGTCCTGGCCAGTTTCCGCAACATGTCAGTTTGGATATAAGTCACGGCAGCCAAATCGACGATGGGCAGCGGAATGAGGGCGATCGTGCTCACTCTCTTCACGGATCGGTTGACAATCCGCCAAGCCTGATCCCTCAGGTGATCAGATCCGGATCGATCCGTGGACTGCCTGCTCTCAAGCCCACCACCCGGCCGGGCATTTCGAGAATACAAGCGCTCGTGTTCCGATTTGTGTTCTTCGACCGCCCGAGTCAGAGCCACCTCTTCATCCGCGGAGAGGGTATCATAGAGACGGCGGCGCTTTCGTGGCATGACACTCGATTTCTCCCGCGCCCTGACGCTATCCGACTCAGGCATCGCCCTTGAGTTGAATCTTAAGAAGAGACCGCGCAAATTGATCGTAGTCTTCCCTGGGATTACTCTTGGCGCCCGAGGCAAAAATCGTTTCGTGTCTCGAGAGCGCGTTTGAGAACTTGGTGCTAGTCCGAATGAAGCCCGGCAGCAAGTACTTGCTGTATTTCGTCTTCAATACCCGGATCGCCTCGCCAGATATTTTCTCCCGCTTATCATAGCGAGAAAAGAGCACTTTGATCTCCGGTTTTCGAATCCCAAACGCCTCGCAAATCGCCTTCACCTCCGCCAGGGTAAGTTCCAGGCCTTTGAAGGAGAATGCATCGTTGGAGATCGGGACAACGAGCGTGTTTGCCGCGCAGATGGAGGAAATCGTCGCCGCCCCAAGCGATGGCGGACAATCCACAATGACGAGATCGTACTTGAGACGGCGCAATTGTCTGCAGATGTTCTCCACTGCACTTTTTTGAACCGCCGGTTTAATCAAGGCGGTGTCCAACAGGCTGTTCTCCAGGGAGGAAGGCAGGATGCTCAAGTTGGGCTGGATATGCCTCAGGGCGCCCTCCAGCGTCTCTTCAGGGTTGTCCCAGACATCGTAAAAAATCGGATCCTGGTCATCTGGAAGACAATCCAGGGCAAGAGTCGCGGAGGCCTGCGGGTCCACATCCAGGATGCAGGTCTTGAATCCATATTGGGCAGCTCTGGTTGCCAGCGAGATGGCGCTCGTGGTTTTCCCGATGCCCCCTTTGAGATTGGCATGGGCGATCACCCGAAAATTGTAGTTTACACCCTGCCCCAGGAGAAATTGACGTACCGCTTCCGGTCGAATGATTAATTGATTTCCTTTCGGATGTCTCGCTGCAATGTCCGGCACCTTCCCATTTGCCCTGCTCCCAGCCAACTTCCGAAAATCCTTGAGGGTAAGGAGATACTTGTAGCCGGTCATCTCGGATTGCGGGGACGCGATTGGCTTGGTTCCGGACGGAGCGCGACTGACAGGCATCGGGAGGGAAATGATTGAGGATTTGGTGGAGGCAAGACCGCGCGGGACAAGAAGGGCAATCCATACCCTGTCACCTTTACAGCAGTCTCGGCAGGCGCAGCAGGGCTAGTCAAGATTGAACGACAGGATTGCCCATGATCGGGACGCCCTTTTTGGGCCAGTTGGAATATTAGGTTCCGGGGACTGGTTCTAGTTGCGCTACGGCGACCGCATGTTGATTTTATGAGGACGTGTCGGCTGTAATTTGGCCTGTTCTCACGCGGTCCACCTGCTCTAGCGTTGCACCACCATGAGAACATCCTTGTTCGTGCTGTTTTGCCTGATCCTCCCTGCGGGAAGTGCCTGCGCAGAAGAGGTTCTTCTCTCCCCGGGAGGGAAGACCGAGTGGAGCTACCTGGACGGCAACGCCAATCCGGGAGAGGACTGGGCCAACCCCGGGTTCGACGACTCGCAGTGGAAGAAGGGCAAGGCCCCCCTCGGGTATGGCAAGGAGGTGGCCCGGGCCAATCTGGAGGCCGGGAAGCTGACCTCCCGGACCACCGCACCCCGCGCCATTCGGGAGAGCAGCGAACTGGTGACCAGAGTCCCGGCCGCCACCCTGAAGTTCGAGGCAGTCAACACGGTGGCGGTGGAGGTCCACCAGTCGGGGCCCACCAGCAGTGACCTCTACCTCGATCTCAGGCGCACCGGACTTGCCGCGGGCGAGAAGCCGGCCTCCGACCCTTGCCGCGAGGGGATGCGTGCGCTCCGGCGGGGCAAGGTCGAGGAGGGCACCCACCTGCTGTCGCAGATCTCCCCGGATCATCCGGAGTATGCCCGGACCCTGGTGATTTCCTATTCCTCCGGGAGGCTCTTCTCCTGTCCGGCCTTTCCCTGCCGCCCTGCAGGGTCTTCCGATTGATCCAGGATTCGGATTCGAAACAGGGCTCCGCAGGAGATGATCGCCATGACCACGATCGCCACCACCGCCGGGGTCATCCACGCTTTTGCCCCGGAGCCTATGGCGTAGAGGGTGCATAAGGCGCCGGCCGCCATGAGGATGCCGATAAAAAAGGACCCCGAGGTGGCTTTCCGGTTCCCCTCCCATCGCTTCTTCAGCGCCGAAATTATGAAGAGGACCCACCACGCCAGATAAAGCAGCATTAATAGCGGAAAGAGGATCCCGATCGCGTTTTCTCCGTACTTCAAGGCCACCGGGATCGCTCCCACGAAAAAAACCATGAAGATGAGCGCCCAGAGACCGGTCCTGGCCGGGGTGTGGGGCCTGGGGGTCCCACAATGCTCACACGGCTCCCTGGCCCCAATGAGTCCGACATAGGAGGTCAGTTCCCCGCATTTCTCGCAGGGCATTTCCTTGGGCACTTCCGGCTCTGTCCACAGGCTCATGATCTTCCTTTTTGGAGTCCGGATGCGATTAGAGCACCTCCCTTGATCTGGTGCGACCACATATCAGGGCTGCTGGTTGGGCAGCGATCCTCCAGCCCTGTTCACCGCCGCCGGATTCCGGATTGGTGCCTGTGCGTTGATCCTACGCAACGTTGGCCCTAATTTGGCCTGTCCCCACCCGGCTCGCATGCTCTAGCGTTCGCTCATCATGAGAGTGTCCTTCTGCGCGTTGGCCTGCCTGATCCTCCCCGCAGGGACCACCGGGGCGGAGGAGATTCTTCTCCCTGCTGGAGGGAAGACGGAGTGGCACTACCTGGATGGCAAGGCCGCCCCGGGGGAGAACTGGACCAAGCCCGGCTTCGACGACTCCGGGTGGAAGAAGGGCAAGGCCCCCCTCGGCTACGGCAAGGAGGGACTGGGAACGACCATCCGGTTTGGCGATGATCCCGCCGACAAGCCCCTCACCGCCTACTTCCGGAAGACCTTCAAGGTGGGTGCCAAAGAGAAGCACGACTTTGCGGCACTGGGCCTCCTCGCGACCTACGACGACGGCGTGGCGATCTACCTCAACGGCAAGGAGGTGGCCCGGGGCAACCTTGAGGCCGGAAAGCTGACCTCCCGGACCACCGCCACCCAGGCCATCCGGGAGAGCAGCGAACTGGTGACCACGATCCCGGCCCCCTCCCTGAAATACGGGGCCCTCAACACCATTGCAGTGGAGGTCCACCAGTCGGGGCCCACCAGCAGTGACCTCCACCTCGATCTCCAGCTCACCGGACTGGCCGAGGGCGAGAAGCCAACCCTCGACCCCTACCGTGAGGGAATGCGCGCCCTCCGACGCGGCAATGCGGAGGAGGGGGCCCGCCTGCTGGCGCAGATGGCGCCGGACCATCCCGAGTATGCCCGGACCATGGCGATGCTCGGGTGGCAGGTCTTCGCCGAGGGGCTCGGACAACCGGATCGCGGATTGCCCTTCGTCAAGAAAGCCTACGAGGTGGCGCCCACCGACCGGCAGGTCGTGCGTTCCTACATCAAGACCCACGTCCTTTCCGGGACGCTCTTCGACCCCGCGACCATCGCCCGGGAACGGAGCAAGGCGGTCGCCGCCGAACACAAGTTCCTCGTCACCACGCCGGACCTCGGGGAATCGGAACTCATCCCCCGGAAGGCCCTGGAGGAGGATCTCGACTACCTCGAGCATGTGCTGGTGACCTGTTTCTCCTACCTTGAGCTGCGATCGGTGGATTATCGCGGAGCCCTCGATGCCATCCGCGGTTCCCTCGGAGAAAAGACCTCCCTCAACCAGTTCCGTCTGCAGGTGGCCAAGTTGATCAGCCTCTTCTGCGACGGGCACGCCAGGCTCTCCATCCCTCATTCCGAATACATGCCCCGGGGCTATGCCCCCTACGTGGCCGGAAGTGATCAGGGCCGGGTCTACCTCTGCGACGGGGAGGAGTTCCTCGATGACAAGCACCCCTATGTGAAAGCCATCGACGGGCGCCCGATCGCCCACTGGCTGGAGGTGGCCTCCTACGTGGTGGTCAAGGAATCTCCCCAGTGGAGGCTGCGGCAGTCCCTCGGGATGCTGGCCAACGTCAACTACATCCGGGAGGAGCTCGGCCTCCCGCGCGAGGAGATCATCACCCTGGAGCTGGAGTCCGGGGACCGGAAGAACACCCGGAAAATGGAGGTGAAAATTGCCCGGCGTCCGAAAAGGGAGACCGACTTTCCGGATGGAGAAAGCCGCCGGATCGGCGAGGTCGGCTACATCAGGCTCCCCCAGATGACGGGGAGCGTACGCTTCCTCGCCCAGCTCGACCGGTGGATGAGCCGGTTCAAGGACACCAGGGGAATGATCATCGACGTGCGGGGAAACCCCGGGGGATCCAAGGACATCCTGCTGACCCTCATGCCCTACTTCCTGAAGCCGGGCGACCCGATGCGCATCATCGAGTTCTCCGCTTACCGCAAACCGATGGAACTGCCCAAACCCATGCCGGACGGGTTCAACATGTCTGCCATGTCGGCCCAGCCGGTCACCTCCTCCCACTGGAAAACGGAAGCCCAGCGCAGGCTCATCGGCGAGGCCATCAAGGCCTTCAAGCCCACCTGGCCGCTTCCGAAGGGAAAATTCAGCGACTTCTACGTCCTGGCCTTCGACTCGACCATGAACCCCAAGGCCTATTACTACGACAAGCCCCTCATCATCCTGCAGGACAGCGGATCCTTCAGTGCCAGCGACATCTTCCTGGGCGGATTCAAGGGCCTGCCCAACACCACCCTGATGGGAACGGCGAGCGGGGGAGGAAACGGGTGGATGGAGAGCTACACCCTGCCCAACACCGAGCTTGAGGTGGTGCTGTGCCAGACCGCGAAGTTCCGGCCCACCGGGGAACCTTACGACGGCCTCGGGGTGCCCCCGGACGTGGTCATGGAGGCCACCCCGCAGGATCGCCTGGGAAAATCTGACACCGTCCTCGATGCCGCGGTGAAGCGCCTGAGCAGGTAGGCCGGGCGGCTGGGAGGGATGGTCGGGATAGCGCTGAAGAGATCGGTGAATTGGTCGCCCATCCCAGCTCGAACGCCTTCTCCATGGGCAGACAGACCAGTGCCGGCAATTGATCCTATCCCGTGTATAAGGCCCGCCTTCAGATGGAATTCACCGGGGGTTTCGCTAGCGCCGATTTCTGCGTGGGCGGCAGCCACTCCGAGAACGCCAGCACTAAGGATGAGGTTTATCTGTTTCATAAAGATTGCGGTCGTTCGTAATATCGCTCTGGATGTAAAGGGAAAGGTCGGGCCCTCTCCACTTAGTTCGTTCTTCGGCCGTAATATTTGAATCAATTCATGTTCCGCGTTTGCTCACTCCCCGGGATCTTATTCCCCCTGGGAGCTCCGCCCCTGCTGCCTCCCAGACTCCTTTTGCTGCCGTTCTTTCTCGGCCTCGTCGCGACCACTGCCGCGGCCGCCCCGAAGCCCAATGTCCTGCTCATCATGGCGGACGACCTGGGCTACTCGGACCTCGGGTGTTACGGCGGGGAGATCCGCACGCCCCACCTTGATGCCCTTGCCAAGGGCGGCCTGCGCTACACCCAGTTCTACAACACCGCCCGGTGCTGGCCCACCCGCGCGGCCCTCCTGACCGGTTACTACGCCCAGCAGGTCCGCCGCGACAATCTGCCCGGCAAGAAAAACCGTGGCACCCGGCCCTCCTGGGCCCCGCTCGTCCCGGTCAATCTCAAACAGGGCGGGTACCGTTGCTACCACGCCGGCAAGTGGCATCTCGATGGAATGCCCCTGCAGAATGGGTTCGACCACTCCTACTACCTCAAGGACCAGAGCCGCTTCTTCAGCCCCCAGGTGCACTGGAAGGACGACGTGAAACTGCCCCCGGTCAAACGGGAGTCCGGCTTCTACGGGACCATCGCGGTGGCCGATGCCGCCATCGGTCATCTCAAGGAACACGCCACCAACCACGGGGACAAACCCTTCTTCCACTACGTGGCCTTCGCCGCGCCCCATTTTCCTCTCCATGCCCTCCCGGAGGACATCGCCCCGTGCAGGGACCGCTACGCCGTGGGCTGGGACAGGATCCGGGTCCAACGCTGGCAGCGGGTGCAGAAGCTCGGCCTCGTGAAGGGCACTCTCCCGCCGGTGGAACGGGAGATCGGTCCCCCCTATCACTTCCCCGAGCACCTCAAGATCCTCGGTCCGGCCGAGGTCAACCGGCCCCTGCCCTGGGCCGATCTCAGCAACAACCAGAAGAAGTTCCAGCAGACCAAGATGGCGATCCATGCCGCCATGGTGGAACGGATGGACAAGGAGATCGGACGCATCCTCAAACAGCTGCGCGCCATGAAGGCCTGGGAAAACACCCTCATCATCTTCCTCTCCGATAACGGGGCCAGTGCCGAGATCATGGTGCGCGCCGATGGACATGACCCCGCGGCGGAGGCTGGCTCGGCCGCCACCTACCTCTGCCTGGGACCCGGCTGGTCCACCACCTGCAACACTCCCTTCCGTCGGCACAAAACCTGGGTTCACGAGGGCGGCTGCGCCACCCCCTTCATCGTCCACTGGCCCGGGGGGATTCCCGCCCGCAGCGCCCTGCGCCGCACTCCCGCCCACGTCATTGACGTCGCGCCGACCCTCCTGGATCTCGCTGGCCTCACTCCCCAACGCAGGGTTCCCTCCCCGGGGCGCTCCCTGAAAGGCACCTTCCCGTCCGACGGAAACCCGCTGCACGAGGAACTCTGGTGGCTCCACGAGGGCCACCGCGCCCTGCGCCAGGGGGACTGGAAACTGGTGGCCGCCAAGGGGGACCAGTGGGAACTCTTCAATCTCTCCGAGGACCGGACCGAAACCCGTGATCTGGCTGGCAGCCATCCTGAGCAGGTAGGTGCGATGGAAAAGCGTTGGAACAACCTCGCGGAATCTTTTCAGGAGACACTCAAGGACAACCGGTAGCGGAGCAGGGCCTTCCGCCAAAACTCACTCTTGCATCAGGGACCGCCACCCCTAGAGTGCCCGCGCCAGGGGTCGTGGAGAGGCGGCTGGTGAAATCCGCCAGGTCCGAAAGGGAGCAACGGTAGCCTGTCCGACTTTGCCGCGGTCCCCTGGCACTCCCCGGCAACAATCAATCGGCCCGGCCGCAGAACCCGCGGCGTTTCAGGCAACGATGTCCTCCAGGACCTTTCCAAAGACGTCGGTGATCCGGAAGTCCCGCCCGGAGTGGAAGTAGGTGAGCTCCTCGTGGTTCAGTCCCATCAGGTGGAGGATGGTGGCGTGCAGGTCGTGAACATGGGCTTCGCCGCTGGTGACGTGAAATCCGAATTCGTCAGTGGCACCCTGCACCGTGCCTCCCTTGATCCCGCCTCCCGCCATCCAGGTTGAAAACCCGGCGGCGTGGTGATCGCGACCCCCGGTCCCCACCGGGGTCCGGCCAAACTCTCCCGCCCACACGACCAGGGTCTCGTCCAGCAACCCCCGGGCCTTCAGGTCGGCAAGGAGGCCCGCGATGGGCTTGTCGGTCTGGCCGCAGAGCTTCTGGTGTCGCTTATCGTTGTCGCCGTGGGTGTCCCAGTTGGAGTGATACAATTGCACGAAGCGGGTCCCCCGCTCAACGAGCCGGCGGGCCATGAGGCAGCTCTTGCCGAAGCGGTCGGCCTCGCCCTCCCCGATACCATAGAGCTTCCGGGTGGTCTCGCTCTCCTGTGAGAGATCCACCACCTCCGGGGCATGAGCCTGCATCCGGTAGGCCAGCTCGTAGGATTCAATCCGGGCGGCCAACTCCGAATTCACCGGCAGGTGCCGCTGGTGCTCCCGGTTCCACTCCGCGAGAAGGTCCAGCTGATCCCGTTGCGTTTCCCGTGACCGGTTCATGCCCGGGGTCAGGTTGGGCACCGGAGTCCCCGAGGTCTTGAAAACCGTGCCCTGGTAGCCGGAGGGCATGAAGCCTGCACTCCAGTTCTGGGCCCCGGAATAGGGGGCCCCGTTCACCAGAACCACGAACCCCGGCATGTTGTTATTCGAGGACCCGAGACCATAATTGGCCCAGGATCCCAGACAGGGGTGTCCCTGCCGGACAAAGCCGGTGTTCATCTGGAGGGAGGCCGCCCCGTGGGCGGCGCTATCCGCCTTGGTGGCCCGAATAACCGCCATCTCGTCGACGTGTTCGCGCAGGTGGGGAAAGAGCTCGGAAACCTCGATCCCGGATTGCCCGCAGGACTTGAACTTGAAGGGAGAGCCCTTGAGCTTGCCCTTGCCCTTCTGGCTCACCCCCTTGGCCGGCTTGAAATCGTACTCTTCGCCATGCCGCTTGTTGAGGACCGGCTTGGGGTCGAAGGTGTCCATGTGACTTGGTCCCCCCACCATGAAAAGGAAGATGCAGTGCTTGGCCCGGGCAGGAAAGTGGGTGGAGGGCGTCGCCCCCCCGGCTCTCACCCCGTCCCGGGCCAGCATCCAGGCCATCGCCGTTCCGAAGAAACCGTTGCCGGCCTGCCACAGGAACTGCCGGCGGGTCCGGCCGCAGGGAAAGTCGAAGGGGCTGGCGTGGTTACTCATCGTTCCTAGCGGTAGCTGAACTCATTGGTATTGAAGAGCACCAGGGCGAGCGAGGCGAGCGGATCAATCTTCTGTTCGCGGGCTGCCTTGACGAGGAATCGCTTGGCCTGCTCCACTTCCCGGGTGGTCGGGGGTCGGCACAGGATGAGGTCAAAGGCCGCCCCGATCCGAGCTTCCTCTCCCTCGTTCTCGCGAATGCGGTTTGCCAGGTGGACCGTCTGCTCGTTGATGAAGCGTCCATTCATCATCAGGAGGGACTGCACCGCGGTGGTTGAAACCGCGCGCTTGGCACAGCTGCAGGAGGAATCCGGGTTGTCCAACACGGCCAGTTCCGGGAGCGGAATGGCGCGCTTGGCGAAGACATAGACGCTCCGTCGGGAGGCTTCCTCCTCGGTCGAGTTCTTCCAGTCCGCCCCCGAGGAGGCCCCCACGACCTTATCGGAAAAGGGCGGGTAGATGGGAGGCCCCTTCATCTCGAGATTCAGTTTGCCACTGGCCGCCAGGATCGAGTCCCGGATCGCCTCGGCCTCAAGGCGGTGGAGGGGCCACCGGGAATAGAGCACATTGTCCGGGTCCTTTCCCGGAGCCGGGTGCGAGGCAGAGAGCCGGTAGGTGGACGAAAGCACGATCTGGCGATGGAGCGGCTTCAGTTTCCATCCTCCCTTGATGAGGGAATCCGCCAGCCAGTCTAGCAGGGCCGGATGGGTTGGCTTCCCGCCCTCGAGCCCGAAGTTGTTGCCATCCTCCACCAGGCCCCGTCCGAAGTGGTACTGCCAGATGCGGTTGCTCATCACCCGGGCCGCCAAGGGGGCCTGCGACCCCACGATCCACTCCGCCAGAGCCCGCCTCCGGCCAGCCGAATGCTTGGTCGGCCGGGGCGCGGAAAGGCCCCCCCGGTCCAAGACCACCGGCACCCCGAAGGGGATCTCCTCCCCTTTCTGGTGGACATCCCCCCGGATGCGGAGGTGCGTCGCCTTGGGCTTTGGCCCCCCGTCCGGGTAGACCCAGCCCAGCATTGGTTGGGGCTTGATCTTTTCGGCTTCCGCCACCTTCCGCTCATGCTCCGCAATTTCCTTCCGCTCGTTTTCGGTGGCCACCTCCCGGACGGCCGAACGCACACGATTGCGTTCCTTTTCGAGCATGTTCCGGTGCTCCTTGGAGCGCTTATCCGGGGCCAGGGAGATCGCCTCTATGGTCAGCTGCAACTGTTTGTCATTGAGTTTAGCCTTCCGTTCCTCGGGAACACCGTTCTGCTGCCATCGGCTCAGGATCGGAAGCCACACCCCTTCCTCCGAAACCCGCCTTGGCCCCAGCATCTTGTCCCGGTAACGCTCTACCTCTTCCCGGTGCCGCTTCCGGTCCTCCTCGGTCCCGAGTTGCCGCTCCTTGCTGGTCACATTCAGGGACTCAAAGGCGGCCAGGACCCGGTAGTAATCCTTCTGGCTGAAAGGCTCGAACTTGTGATCGTGACAGCGGGCACATTGCAGGGTCTGACCAAGGAACGCCATCGAGGTCGTGCCCACCATGTCGTCCAGGGTATCGTAAATTGCAACCTCCCGGTCAGCGGCGATGGTATCGAAGGTGCCCAGGCTCAGGAACGTGGTGGCGATCTCGCTCTCCAGGTTTCCATCATCGAGTTCGTCCCCTGCTATCTGCTCAAGGATGAAGCGGTCGTAGGGCTTGTCCTGGTTGAACGACGCGATGACGTAATCGCGATAGCGCCACACGAACTTCTTGTACTCGTCGCGCTCGTAGCCCTTCGACTCGGCGTAGCGAACGACATCCAACCAGTGGCGCCCCCAGCGCTCTCCGTACTGAGGACGGCTCAGGAGATCGTCGACTATCTCTGCATACGCTTCATCACCCGGATCCCTGAGAAAATCCTCCACTTCCGCGGGGGTTGGTGGCAACCCCGTCAGATCAAGATGGACACGCCGGAGCAGCGCCCGCGGGGCGGCTTCCGGGGCGGCTTTCACCCCATACCGGGCCATTCTCGCGAACACGAAATTATCTGCCGGCGTACGGACCCGGGAATCTGCCGGAGGCGGGACGGCTGGCGCCTCAAGGGGACGCCACGCCCAGTGGTCACGCGACCCCGGTCCCTCGGGCTCGACCGCTGCCAACGGCAGGGCCAGGGCCAGCCCTCCACTCACCAGGATCCACTGCATTACCAATTCGTCGATGCTTCATTATACCTGATGGGTAAAGCCACACTTTCGAGGTTTTTCTTGCAGGGGGGAAGAACTCCGCAAACCCTCAAAGGCTGGGGTCGCGCCTTCTTTCTTTCTACGATGATTAAGCCTTGCGACCCATCCGCTATTCCTTGGTCCAGATCCTCGTATTGAGGTTCAGGTCCTCCACGATCTCAAAACAGGCCGATAGCTGGTTGAGCAAGCCACGGACCTGGTCGGGAGAGGAGGCAGGTCGCGAGAACTTTGGTTCGAACCAATCCTTCGTGCTGGGTATAGCAATAAAGACTTGGGGGCCCCTGAACGCCAATCGCAGATCCTTTCCGAGGCGGGTGCGCAAGGTCAGGATCTGCTTCTGCATCTCAGGGGTCAGGATGTAACTGGCCTCCAAGGGATCCGTAGCACGCACCACAAAGGCCTTTTCGAATTCCGGGTTTTCGCCCCGTAAAAGGTGTTCTCCATGGTCTGTCCCCAGTTTCTGGAAGGCCCGCCCCAGCCACCCAAAATGCTTCTCGGCGAAGTCCGGGATCACGAATACATCCCCCTGAAACTCCCCGGGGAAGGCAGCAACCGCGAGCAGGCCGTCAAAAATCGTCCTCGTAGATGTTCGTGTCTCCCCATCGCTCCGGTAAGTGGTCTCATTTTGGACCAGGATTTCACCGATCTGGAAATCGGTCTCCCCGATGTAGCCCGTTAGATAGTCCTCGCTCTCATAGACGTTGTATTCCTGCTTGTAGAGGCCGCTGTTATAGAACCAGTGTTGTCCGAAATTTCCTTCACTGTAGTAGGCCATGTCCGGCTGGATACTCCGAACCAGAGCAGGAATCACCTGGCTCTTGTAGGCAGCGCGGTAGCGGGCACCCGGCCCGAACACAAAGAGCGAGCACAGGACAAGCGTTCCGATGAGCGCTAACGCCCCGAGGGCAGACAAGCGGTCGGAATCACCGGTCCCAAACTTCAGCGACGCGGCGAACATGGTGAGGCTAAACCATCCACAAAGAACCGTGGCGAGCACGGCCACTCTCTTTGTCCACAGCTCCTTCCGGCGAATGGCCTCGAGTTGGTGGAACTCGTCGGAAAGTCCCGTCACCAGGGTGTCCTGCCTCGGTGCGTCGCTAACGCCTTTGGCCTCGCTAGATCTGGACATCCGTCACCTTCCGCTGGCTCTCGGGAGTTTCAAACCAGTCCTGCACCCGGAACCCGCAGAGCCCCGCCATCACGCTCCCCGGGAACATTTCCACTCCCTCGTTCCATGCCGTGACCGTCGCATTAAAAGCCCGTCGCGACGCCGCGATCTGCGATTCCACTTCGGTCAGGTTCCGCTGCAGATTGAGAAACTGCTCTCCCGCTTTGAGCTCAGGGTAATCCTCCGCCAGCATCATGACCTGGGAGACTGCGGCCCCGAGATCCTGTTCGTAATTGAACCGCTCCGGGCTGTCCGACTCGACCGCCTCGATCCCCCGGCGAGCTCTCGTCACCCTTTCAAACACCCCCTTCTCATGCGAAGCGTAGGCGCGGACCGTCTCAACGAGCTGCGGAACGAGATCCCAGCGCTTCTTGAGCTGGACATCGATGGATGCAAAGGCGTTGCGCAGCCGATTCCGACGACTCACGAAGCCGTTGTACATCAGGACCAAGATGAGGAGAATGATCCCCAGCACGATGCCCAGCGTGGTCAACAGTGATCCCATTCGCCCATTAATACGCTTTGCTGAAATAATTCTCCACCAATAATTTAATGCCCGTTGTCCTCGAATCAGCGCCTTGGGACAAGGCTCACCCCCCGGCTTGGGGCTATCAGACGGAGCCTTTCGACATCTACTTGGCCGGTTCGATCACAGCGGCCACCGGCCAGTGATCGGAGGGCACCATCTTCTCCTTCATATGGTACTCGATCCAGGCCTTCCTGGCCTTCCAGCCGGAGGAGACCAGGACGTGGTCGATCATGCGGGAGCCCGGCACGAATCCCTTCCAGTGGTTAAAGGTGTTGCGATCCTTGACCCCGGGATGGAGTTCGAGAAACGTTTCCCGCAGGGGGGTCTTCCACTGTTCCGGCGTCTTTCCCCCCGCCAGCTCGACCTTCCGGCCGAGAAGGTAGGCCACCCCCGGGTTGGTCTCGGTGGCGTTGAAGTCCCCGGTCACCACCACCGGCTCCCCCGGATGCTTGCGCCCTTCAATGCGCTGCGCCATCAGACGACCCGCCTCCTCGCGGGAAGGCTGGCTCTGGTGGTCCCAGTGCGTGTTGTAGAGGTAGAAGGCCTTGCCGGTCTTTTTGTCCACCAGTCGCGCCCAAGTGCAAATTCTGGTCACCTGGTTGCCCCAGCTCCTGGATCCTGCCTTCTTCGGCGTGTCGCTGAGCCAGAATGTTCCCCCTTCCCTGGGATCCCGCTCCAGACGTTCCTTGCGGATGAAGAGCGCGGAATACTCTCCCCTGTTCTTTCCGTCGTCACGACCCACCCCAAACCATTGATAATCAGGAAGTTCTTCGGCGAGATAGGCCATCTGCTTCGGCAGCGCTTCCTGCACGCCGAAGAGATCAGGATTGATCTTGCGAATGGTCTCCACCACCAGACCCCTCCGCGCCTTCCAGCTCCGGGTCCCCAGGTCCCCCCTGGCGGCCAGGCGAATGTTGAAGGTTGCGACCGTGAGCTCAGCAGCCGAAAGAGCGGGGGCCAGGCCGAGGACGAGGGAAAATAGGACGGGACGAAGCATGGAGGAAATGCTACCCGGAACCGACCCGTCTGTCCAAGGTATGCCTTCCCTTCCTGCACTCTTCTTCCTGGCCTGCGCCACGACTGCGACCGCCGCATGGCCCGCGGGCAAACGCTCCGAGTGGCAAGGGTATGAGCGCCTCGACTTCCCCCTGCCCGGGGACGGTGCCCACTGCATCGTGGTAACACCCAAGGCCCCGGCCGAAGGCAGCCCCTGGATCTGGCGCGCCCGCTTCTGGGGACACCAGCCCGCCCTCGACCTCCTCCTCCTCGCCAAGGGCTTTCACCTCGCCTACTGCGAGGTGGGTGGGCTCTTCGGCGCCCCCGCCGCCGTGGAGCGGTGGGACAAGTTTCACGCCCTTGCGGTAAAACAGGGGCTCTCTGCCCGGCCCGTCCTGGAAGGCATGTCACGGGGCGGCCTGATTATCGTGAACTGGGCCTCCGCAAACCCGGAAAAGGTCGCCGCCCTTTATGGCGACAACCCGGTCTGCAATTTCAACTCCTGGCCCGGGGGGAAAAACGGCAAGTTCTCCAAGGGCGACTGGCAGCGCTGCCTCAAGGCCTACGGAATCACCCCGGAGACCGCGCCGGATCACCGTCAACCCCTCAGCCCGGAAACCCTCAGGCCGCTCGCCCGAAAGAAGGTGCCCGTGGCCCTTGTGCTCGGGCTGGCGGACAAGGTCGTCCCGGTCGCCGAGAACGGGGAGCTCCTCGCCCGCAATTACCAGTCCCTCGGCGCTCCGGTCAGGGTCTGGCGAAAGCCGGGAAAGGGGCATCACCCCCACGGCCTGCACCCCCCGGATGAACTGGCGGCCTGGTTGCTCAAGGCGGTGAAGGCTGAATTTTGACCTTGAGGGGCCATCCGTCCACCCCATCTTGCGTCCATGAAGTCCCCTTGGACCCTACGCATCCTCGCCCTCGCCGGGTTGACGATCTGCGGCTATCTCGGGGTCCTCAAGTTCACCGGGCAGACGACCTCCATCGTGGGCTGTGGCGCCGGATCCGGCTGCCGTAACGTCCTCGGCTCGGAGTGGTCCCAGTTCCTCGGTCTTCCCGTCAGTGTCCTCGCCGGGGTCGTTTACCTCGCGCTCCTCATCACCACCTGGCGGCCCTCCCGTCCCCTCTACGGGGCTTTCGCGATCTGCCTCACGGGCGCCGCGCTCTGGTTCATCGGTCTCCTTTATTTCATCATCAAGGCGGTCTGTCCGTGGTGCCTCGCCATGCACACGATCGGCATCCTCACCTCCATCGTCCTGGTGCTTTCGCTGAACAAGCTGCCCCCGCACCCCCGGACGCCCCTTCGCTTTACGCCTCTCGTGGCCGTTGCCGCCCTCCTGGTCCTCGCCCTGGGCCAGCTCCTCGGTCCCAAGCCTGACACCCACGCCCGGACCACCGAGGTGGTGCGTGATGGGGGCCAGGGGAAGAGGGCAGAGGGCCGGGTGGTCTCCTTCTTCAAGGGCCGCAAACACTACAACGCGGTGACCATGCCTCACCTCGGCCCCTCCGGCGCGAAGCATGTCATGGTGAAGTACTTCGACTACACCTGCAGCTCCTGCCGGGACGTGCACGAGGATCTCCATTTCGTGACGGAGTCACACCCGGACACCTTCTGCATCATCCTTCTCCCGGTCCCCCTCGACCGCCACTGCAATCCCTTCTTTCCCGCCGACCTCACCAATCATGATCATGCCTGTGAGCTGGCCCGCCTGAGCCTCGCGGCGTGGCGGGCCAATCCGGAACGCTGGCCCGAGGTCCATGAGCGACTCTTCTCCCGCCCGGTTCTCCCGCCGGAAGTGGCCGAGGCCGCGGTGGGGCAGATCGTCGGCTACGATGAACTGGCCAGGGCTCTGGAGGATCCCTGGATCAATCAAATTCTCGAGACCGGCATCAAGGATTTCAAACAGATGATCTTCCGCTCCGGTGCCATGCCAAAACTGGTCGTCGGCGATGACGAGGTCCTGCACGGTGCGCCCCGTTCCAGGGAAGTTCTGCTCGAAACCCTTGAGCGGCTCTACAGGCTCAGGGAGTAGGGCGGCCCACTCTTTCTGCGCCGGGAGTTCTCCTCCCCTCTTCCTCCATTTGCTCTTTCATCGCAACTTCCTTGAATAGATTCGCCCCGGCCGGGGTCAAACCGCAGGTAACCACCCCGCTCGAATCCATGATCAAGATCCTCCTCACCATTGCTGCCGTGGCCCTCACCGGCCTCATCTCCGCACCTCGTGCAGAAGCTGGGCACTCGTCTCCCTGTCTAACCTACCGAAGCGGATGCGCTTCCTGTGGATGCCCGGTCTATACCCGGCGTTACGTCCGGGGATACGACTGCCACGGCCACCCCATTTTCGCCTACAGCCGGGTTCCCCTGTCCCACGGACACTCGTGCCGTCACCGGGTCCAGCATCACAATCACCACTCCCGGGCCGTTATTTCCCGGAGCACGCATTACTCCCAGCCCCGGATTATCCTGAGCAGTCACAGATCCCACGGACGCTCCTCCGGAGTCTCCTTCAGTTTCTCGCTCGGCGGCCGCAGGTGCCGCTGACCCCACCGCCTCCGGGCCCGACATCTCACCATCTCAACCGCGGGGAGGACGACGTTCTCCCCGCTTTTTTTTGTCCGTTACCCGGAATAAATCGACCCACGGACGACGTTCCGGGAGAGAATTTAGCAGTTCGTTATTCCCCCTTTCTCGCTAAACTTCATGTTCATGGCCCGTCTCCCTGCCCCCCTCCTCGCCCTCCTCATGGGGGTGCAGATCATGGCGGCGGCCCCCCGGGCGACTGACGAAATTCTTTCCGCTCTCCAGACCCGCCTGGAGAACAATGCCGGCTTTGAGGATCTCCTCGAGCAGCTGAATAATCTCGAACCCAAGGAGCTGGCGCGGCTCCAGGCCGAATACGACAAGGTCTGGCCCCGTATGCGCGACGCCTACCTGAAGGCCTTCAAGGAGGAAGCCAAGGAGCAGAACTCAGGCTCGATGCGCCAGGCCAACCAGAAGGCAATCCGGGAAGCTCGGGAAACCTTTCACTCCGTACGAATCATGCCGGAGGGGCCCATGAAGGCCGCTATCATCGCCCGGAGCGAACCGGCGATTGGGCTGCTCCACGAACTCCTCCTCCCCTCCTCCGGACGCATCCTCGGGATCGCGGGTGATCCTCTTAACAAACAGCGGGCCCAGGTCCTTCGCCTGGGCGAGTTTCGTGACGGAATCCTCAAGGCGGCCATCGCCATCGAGGACGCCGAATCGGTCGCAAGGGTGAAGGCCGAAGAGCAAACGGTGGCCGAGGGCCTCTCCGACCTGAGCCGCGATGGGCTGAGGCTCATGGAGCATAACCGCAAGATCGCCGAGGCGGAGATGGTCCCCAAGGCCGAATGGCGTGGAATCGAGGAACTCAACCAGATGCGCCTTCTGGTGGGCCTCAACGCCCTCATTCTCGACCCAAGGCTGTGCAACGCCTCCCGTGGGCACTCCGAGGACATGGGCACCCTCGGGTTCTTCAGCCACACCTCGCCGGTGAAGGGAAAACAGTCCTTCGTCCAACGGGCCGCCCTGGCGGGCGCCACCTCAAGCGCTGAGAACATCTTCATGGGCTCCAACAGTCCAGCGGCCGCAAACCGCGGCTGGTTCCGCTCACCCGGTCACCACAGGAACATGTTCAATCCCGGCCACCGCCGGATGGGCCTGGGCAACTACGGATCACACTGGACCCAGATGTTCGGACGCTAGGATTCTGTCAAGGATCGCAGGGGCGATTCCCACCCGGAGATCGTTCCAACCTCAGGGGTTTTCCTTCGGGCATCTGGACCAGGGCAAGTTGTTGCCGGCAGGTGATGAGGAGAGCCCCGTCCTCGGGACGCCGCATCTCGAAGGCACACCAGAAGCGGACACGCCCCCAGTCGTCGAGCCAGCCCCGGGTCTCCAGCAAATCCCCCAGGCGACCGGGCCTGCGGTAATCGATCTCGGTCCGCACCACCACGGGATAGACCAGGGTCTGCGCCATGCTCCGCAGGTCAAATCCCAGTTGCCCCGCCAGCCTGGTCCGGCACCTCTCAATCATCCGCAGGTAGGCGAGGTTATGGACGACGCCCCCGACATCGGTGTCGTAAAACATCACTTCATCCTGGGTGCGCTCCTCGGGACGAATACCTTCCGGCTCGGCCATGACGGAAGTGTAGCGGACGAAAGAGCGGGGCACAGGGCAATCAGCCCTCCCGCGGTCTTCCCGGAAGGCAAAGGGTTGCCTCGTGTCTGAGCATGAGAGAGACTTCCGCCGCATGCGCGCGTGCTCTCTGGTCCTCCTGTTCCACCTGCTTCCGCCCTCCCTGCCGGCGGATGTCTACGTGGGCCCGGACCCTGCCGCCGCTCTCTTCCGGCGGGACAGGATTCCCATCGACACGGATACCATGCGGGAACTCTCCCGACACCTCACTGACCTGGCCCGCCGCGAAATGGCCCGGGAGCCCGTCCAGTTGCGGGCCACCGCCCAGTTGCTCGCCATCGCGGTGCGTCTCGATCCCGCCAACCGCCCGGCCCGCGAGATCGACAAGGCCCTCAGAGAAGAACGGCCGGTTGATCCCTTTGAGGGCGACATCAATACCCCGCTGCGCCAGGCCTGGGGTATCGCCGACTGGCTCGTCGACCCCGAAGCGGGCGAAACGGGCGGGCGTCTCGGCCACCAGATCATCGACGCCCTCACCGTGATCAATCCCCGGAGCCCGCTCGCCAAGCTCCATGATTCGGAGGGGGAAGCCGATCGCTGGCAGAATGTGGTCCAGCCCCTCGCGGCCTACCGCCGGAGCCCGGAACCGGAAAAGGCTCCCGACCCACCACAGCCGGAGCCCCCGCCCATCGAACGTCCCCCCATCCTGCTCCGGCAGGCCAGCACACAGACTCCCCTCTTTCTCTACGACAAGGATCTCCGCCGACACCTGCGCCTCGTGACTCTTCAGATGCAGGTCGAGGAGCTGGCGCAACCCGATCCTTTCACCTTCTCTCTCCTGCCCGCCATCGAATCCCCCGACATCGATTCCGCCCGCAACGAGGCCCGGAAGCTCCTTGAGAAAAGCTGGCCCAATCTTCCCATCCGGCACATCGCCCGGATCTCGACCGGCGAGGAACGCTATGCCTCCAAGAACGAGCAGGCCATCTCGGGACCGGCCGCACTCCTCATGCACGCCGCCCTGACCGGCAAACAACTTCGCTCTGATGTCATCTTTGTGGGCGAGCTGACGCCCGATGGCAACCTGACCAGACCACGCCAGAGCTGGGACTACCTGCGGGCCCTGCGGGTCGCCGGGGGTGGCCGCCTCCTGGTGCCCCCCGATTTCGAGCCGGAGCTGCGAGCCATGATCGCGCTGGAAGATCCGGCCTTCTTCCTGCGCTGGGAGGTCCTCATCGTAAGCTCACTTGAAGTCGCCCTGAGCCTGGCTGCCGTGAACGGGGACCCCGAGGGACTGGCGCTCACCTCCGCGCTCTATACCGAGCTCCGCGAGGTGAGCCGGAACAAGGACGTGGGCCAGCTCTGTGTGAACGCCAAGGTGCGCGAACGCTTGGCCGAGATCGTCAGCAAGGCGCCCTTTCACTACTCCGCCAGGATGCTCCTCGCCCAGGGAACCGCCGCGGAACGGCCCACCCGGGTGGAGCGGGAAGTAGCCGCCCGCATCCTGCGCAGTGCCGTCGAGCCGCTGAGCGGGATCGTTCGCCCTCCCCTTTCCCAGCTCAGCGTGAAGCGCCTCATCACCACCGGGGAGGCCTCAGGTGCCGAGATCGAGCGCTTCGCCAAGTTCATTTCTCCCAAGGAGCGGGATCTGGTGAAAGAGGCGCGGGAGATCGCACAGCTGGCTGAAGCCCTCGGCCGGGGCAAGCGCGACGGTGACCTGAGAGAGGGCGTGGTTTACTATCGCAAAATTCCCCTTCCGGACTACCATCACGGTCTGCAGACGAGGTTTTCAGCTTACCTCAGGAAACTCGCCCCCTTTACCCGAGAAACCATCCGGGGCGACCCGCCTTCCGATCCTGCCAAAGCACCGAAAACCCCCTGATTACACAAATTGTGGCGCGGGAATCGCTGCCGGGGTGTAGCAAAGGCGCCCTTAGCCTCCCGGCCTACGCTTTTGCTTTAGCGAAGCGCCGCAGATCGCATAAACTCCTTTAGCAGCATCAAGATGAAACCGAACCCTTACCGCGCTCTCGTCATTTGCGTCGTTCTTCTTTTCCCCGGGCTCCGGGCCAACGTGCACGCTCAGGATGAGGACCGGCTCTTTTACCTGCCGGACATGGAGGCCGAGCTCTTCGCCACCGCAAAAATTGACTTTGGACGACGGGGCGCGTTCGACAAGTCGGGTCTGGTGGCGGCCCTGGCCCGGATTGCCAGTGATTTTGATCCGGAAGAGAAAAACGGCAACGTCCCCAACCTGCTGCGCTCCAACGCCCTCGGAATTGCCGGTCGGATCAACCCCGACGCCAAGTCCTTCAAGACCACCTACGAACAGCTTGAGCAGGCCGCCGAGGCCTATGGCAGCAGCGGCACCAGCAAGGACCGCCTGGTGGGGAATATCTTCCGCGGCGTACGCACCCTGCTGAAGGACAAGGACAACGAGGACAACAAAATTTGTGCCGCCTATTGTGTGGACGTCGCCTTGCGCCTCCTGCCCGACCACAAGTACGCCGGGGATCTCGAAAAGATCCAGCAGGACCTCGAAAAAGACGGTGTCGAGATCGACTGGGATCAGCTCCAGGGCAAGGCCGTGGTGAAGGAGACCCCCTGGAATCCCTTCGGGCAGGGAGGCCGCATGGAACCCCGCAGGGAAAAGATGCCCGGGGGCAAGGCCAAGGGCCTGGCTTCCAACCAGAGCTCGGTCGTCGGGCTCGTGGTGGTCACTCTCGGCAACGGGAAGCATGCCGGCGCCGCCGCCGAGCTTATCGCAACCGCCCTCCGGGAGGAGGATGTCAAGGGCGTGGAGTTCAAGATTGACCAGAAGGTCGGGGATATGATGGGCAACAGTCTCAAGTCCATCCGCGATTATCTGCGCGTCACCTACGAACCAAAGGGCATGGTGCCTGATGGCTACCAGGTGAGCATCGTCTTCCAGGATCGCGACCAGCGGGTGGACGGGCCCTCGGCGGGAACCGCCATGGCGCTGATGCTCGATGCTCTCTTCTCCGGAGAGAAGATCGATGACGAATTCGCCTGCACGGGCGGAATCACGCCCAACGGAAAGGTGACCAGCATCGGCGGAGTCGCCGCCAAGATCCGCGGCGCAACGCGGCGCAAGTGCAGGATCGTCGGGGTGCCCGACGGCAATGCCAAGGGCGTGAACGACATCCTCGTGCTCGACGGGATTCAGCCGCTTCTGGATATCCAGATCTTCACCATGAAGGACATGGACGACGCCCGGGCCCTCTCGCGTGCCGAGAAGGACAAGGATATGCAGTCCACCCTCGATGATTTCAAGTCGGTGGCGGAGGTGATCACGGAGCAGGGCGATACGGCTCTCAATAACAACCGCGTCCAGGAACGCCTGGAGGAGGTCCTCAAGAAAATGCCCAATCACATCTCGGCCCAGCTTCTCCTCGACCACATCCGCGGGAAGGCCCTCGAACAGCTCTCTGTCGGCGGCAGTTTCCATGAGATTGATTCCCGTGCTTCGGGTGTCTTCAGCCGCGTGCAACGCATGATGTTCCGCGAGAAGTTCAGCGAGGGCGCAGCCGCCCGCGCCGACGCGGAGGACGCCCGCAAGGAGCTGGCGGAACTCGACGGCAAGGTCCACGAGAAATTCGAGGATTATCACAAGGCTGCGACCGACCTCTGCAAGACGATCGAGGAGGGCATCCAGGACGGTGAGAAGGAATTTCTCAAGACGCTCAAGAGCAAATGGGCCAAGATCTCCAGCATCCGCAAGAAGCTCCGGGATGACCCCGAGATCTTCGAGGAGATCCGTGGGTAGAGTGCGGCACTGCACCGTCGCGAGTCACCGCCCGCTGTCGAACTGGATCCTGGCTGCCTGTGGCCTCCGGTCTGCCAAGGGCCTGCTACGCCAGAATCTCCTTCACTACCTTGCCGTCTACGTCGGTGAGGCGGAAGTCCCGTCCCGAGTAACGGTAGGTCAGCTTCTCGTGATCAAAGCCGAGGAGGTGGAGGATGGTGGCCTGCAGGTCGTGGACGTGGACGGGCTTGTCCTCGGCCTGGAACCCATAGGGGTCCGTACTCCCATGCACGTAGCCCCCCTTCACTCCTCCCCCTGCAAGCCAGACCGTGAACCCATAATGGTTGTGGTCGCGGCCGTTGATCTTGCCTGCATTGGAGCCTTTCTTGGGCATCTCCACAGTGGGAGTCCGCCCGAACTCCCCGCCCCACATGACCAGGGTCTCCTCCAGAAGTCCACGCATCTTCAGGTCCTTGAGGAGAGCTGCGATGGGCTGATCGCATTCCCTTGACAGTTTCCTGTGATTCTTCTCCAGGTCGTCATGATTGTCCCAGGGTTGTCCCGCTCCGTGCCAGACCTGCACGAAGCGCACCCCGCGTTCGACGAGCCGCCGCGTGATGAGCATCTGCCGCGCCTGGGTTCCGCTTCCGTACATCTTCCGGATCTCCTCCGGCTCCTTGCTGATGTCAAAGGCCTCGCTCGCCTCCATCTGCATTCGGTAGGCCAACTCAAAGGACTGCAGGCGGGCTTCCAGCCGTGCGTCATGACTTCTTTGCTTCTGATGGTCCTCATTCAACGCTCGTAAAAGATCGAGTTGGCGTCGTTGTTCACTGTCTCCCATCCGGCGCTCAATATGTTCCACCAGCTTTTTCGGGTCGGAGTGCCTGGTGTCCACGTAGGTTCCCTGAAAGGCCCCGGGCAGGAAGGCCGACTGCCAGTTCTGGGTTTCCTGGATGGGATAGCCCCCCGGACACATGGCCACGAATCCCGGTAGATTCTGGTTCTCCGAGCCCAACCCGTAGGTGACCCAGGAACCCATCGCTGGCCGCACCAGGCGCCCGTCCCCACAGTTCATCAGGAGCAGGGAGGGTTCATGGTTGGGGACATCGGCATGCATCGAGCGGATCACGCAGAGCTCATCCGCCATGCTGCCGAGCTGGGGAAAGAGGTCGGAGACTTCCAGCCCGCACCGACCCCTCTTGGTAAATTTGAAGGGCGACTTGAAGGCCGCTCCCGTGGGCCGTTCCGTCTTGAGCATCTTGGGCAGCTCCTGGCCATGCAGCTTCGTAAGTTCCGGCTTGGGATCAAAGGTGTCGAGATGGGAAGGCCCTCCATTCATGAAGAGATGAATGACAGCCTTGGCCTTGCCGGGAAACTGCGGCCTGCGCGGAGCAAGCGGGTTGAGTCCCAGACCGGGATCGTTTCCCTCCGCGGCCGCGACCAGCCCGGGAACGCCGTTCAGGGCCACCGCCGCCATCCCCATCCCACAGCGCGACAACATCTGTCGCCTGGTCAGGAAGAGGTGCTCTGGATTGAACGCGTGGTGTGACATCTTTTTTGCCTTCTGGGTGGGCAGGGTCTCACGTCAGTCGACATAAAGAAACTCGTTGGAAAGAAGCAGCACCTGCGCGAGCAATGGCCACCGATCGAGTGCCGGGCCCGAGAAGCCGGCTTGCGCCTCGGCCAGGGGCAGCTTCGCCCCCTCCTCCAGAATGACCGGGGCCCAATAGAAGCTATCACAAGCCTCCTCCCCAGTCGATTCAACGAGGAAGTCTACGGTCTCTCCGGCCGCAACCTGCAAGGTGAGCGTGGTCCCTGACTTTGCTCCGGGGCCCACCGTCCATTTTCCGAGGATCTTGTTGCGTGCCACCACCAAGCCACATATTGCATCCCCTTCCTTGTCGGGCCGCACCAGCTCCCCGGAGACGCGGACTGTGGTGTTCTTGGGCGCCACCCAGCGCAGGATGGCCGCGTGGTCCCCGTGCCCTGGGTGCCCCCCCACGGAGTGCCAGTTAACCCAGCCGGTCTTCTGGTCGGGGAGTTCCGGCCCGCCCTGCCAGACCTTGCCTGTGAAATGTGGAAGTGGGTTGAAATCAACTCGCCCCGAGTCGCGATGAACCCGTCCGTGGCCATAGCTCCAGGCCCCTGCGCTCTGCCGCATACCCGGCCCCGTGCTACCGAGAAACCGCTGGGCCCGGGTCAGCTCACCCGGGGAGGGAACCCGCTGGAGAACCCGAAGATAGAGTGCCACGATCCGGGCCTCCTCGTCCTGATGAGAGGCGGTGGCCGCCGCGGTCGTCCTCGCCTCCCCATGGAGAAAGGGGCTGTTCATGAGATAGAGGGCCTGGTTGGGGGTAGTGGTGGCGGACCTCTTTACCACCGGCTGGCTGGAATCAGGAAAGTCGAAGATGCGGAAGAAGGAAGGCGTGTTCTGTCGTTCGATCAATCCGTAGATGGTGCGTCGTCCTGGAAAGGGCGCTTCGTGAATCTTGGCCGGTCGGCCGCCCAGCTTCCGGTCGAGTCGACCGCTTGCCTGCAAGGTGGTGTCGCGCCAGGATTCGAGGTCCTTCCGGTGCCTGTTGCCGCGGGCATAGTACCGGTTCTCGGGATCATGTTCGCCCAGCTTCTCGTCCGCGAAACTGCTGCGCCGCCACGCCCGGGAGCTCATGATGTGACGCACGAGGACCTTGATGGACCAATCGTGGTCCTGGAGATAGAGCGCCAGATGGTCAAGGAGCCCGGCATGGAGAGGTCGTTGCGCCTGTAGCCCGAAATCTCCCGGAGTGGTCACCAGGGGCGATCCCATCACGTGCATCCAGACCCGATTCGCACAAACCCGGGCGGTGAGAGGATTGTCCGGCCCGGTCAGCTCCTGCGCCAGTTCAAGTCGTCCGCTGCCCTTCTCAAAAGCGCGATCCGGAGCGGCCCGGAAGAAGGCCGGAAAAGCCCGCGGCACCTTGGCGCCCCGATTTCCCTGTTGCCCCCGCTTGAAGATCACCGGTTCGCGGGGATTGGGCCGATCTCTTACTGCCATAGCCCGCAAGGGGGCATATTCCGATTTTCCTTCCAGCTCATCGAGCTTGGCTAGAAGCCCGCGGTAGTTTCCACGCTCACTTTGATCAAGTTTGTTGAGAGCTGCCTTGCGATCGAATTTAAGCGGGTCAGCAGGCCGTTGATACCCCTTGATCTTCCCGGCCGCGTAGTCGTGGGCGGCATTGGCGCGCTTGATGAGTTCCTCCCGGAACTTGCGGTAGCCGGGCGAGTCCTCCGGCGTGCTGATAACCGGCAACTCCCCCTCGGGAACTTCCTCGCTACTGTCGAAGACTCCGTAGATTCCGTAGTAATCTGCCATGGTGAGCGGATCACTCTTGTGATCATGGCAACGCACGCACTGCATGGTAAGCCCCATTGTGCTGCGGAAGGTGACATCGATCCGGTCTGCGATGATAAGGTCCTGCTGGTTGAGGTAACGCCGGCCAAGGGTGAGAAAGCCGAGGGCGGCCTGTTCGCGCACGGGGACATCCATCAGGTCGGCCGCGATCTGGCGCCGCAGGAACTCGTCATAGGGCAGATCCTCGTTGAGCGAACGCACCACCCAGTCCCGGTAGGTGAAGGCGAAGGGAAAGAGCCGTCCGGCGGTGAAGTTGTAGCCCTTGGTGTCCGCATAGCGCGCCACGTCGAGCCAGTGGCGGGCCCAGCGTTCCCCGAAGTGCGGAGAAGCCAGCGCCTCATCGACGATTCGCGCGCTCCATGCCGGCAGCGCCCCCCCATCCTGCGCCAAGGCCCGCGCGCGAAGGTCGGGATCCGGCTGCAGGCCGGTGATCACATGCCAGGCACGCCGGAGAAGAACTTCGCGCGAGGCCTCCGGGACGGGCGCGAGATTTTTCTCCCCCTGGCGGATGGCGAGCAGCTCGTCGATGGGGTGCCCCTTCCCGGGGAGCGTCGGCTGGGCGGGGGACTGGAACGCCCAGTGCGAGCTGGCCTCATCGGGCGACACCCCTCCCGGCGCGGTGATTGGAAGAAGCACCGCGATCCCAAGGAAAACAGGCGCAGGGATTCGCACAGGCATCGGACGTTACGCCCAAAAATGTCTGCCCTTTCTCCTTTTCGCAAGAGCAACCGATTACGCAGCCGGAAAGAGCCTAGAAGGATCTATTGAAAGAGAGCATCAATCCGTGGAACCGCGACCTGTAGTCGCCAGCCACCAGATTGCCCGCGTCCACTGCCGCTGTTCTGTCCCGGACCGTGCGGTCCGAGAACGCATATTGATAGGCAACGTCGATAGTCCAGTCTTCCGCTGTGTAGCTCACCCCTGCGCTCAGCCAATGGCGGTCGGCATCCGCAACGGCAGGATTGAAGTTAAGATCCGGTTGACTGTTCTCAATGAAGATGTAGCCCGCGTTGAAGGCCCAGGTCCTGTTGGGTGCGTAGGTCACCCCGATGCCATACATGAAATTTGATTCCCAGTTAAATGGCAATGGGGTGTCGGGAGAAAAGGCCTGCCGCAGCGTTGATGTGCCAAGTCGATTCCAGTTCACCCATTCCACATTGGCTTCGATGGTCCAATAGTCATCCGGCCGGAAGGCATAACCGACAACCAGCGTATCCGGAGTGACGAGATCCAGCGACGCGCGGCCATTGGGGAGCCCTACCGCGGGAGCTCCTCCGGAACCCTCCAGGTCGAGATCCGTCTTGGCGCGATAGGTCACGCCGAAGGAGTGCTGCTGATGCGGGTTCCAGAGGAGGGAGGCGATCCAGTTGGCCGCTACATCGTCTCCCTCGAATTCAAACTCGGCACCGGGAGCAAGCTGGGGCGCCGCCAGCCGTTTAAGCGTCCCCTCAGCATAAGTCACCCCGATGCCGCCCCCGATCGAGAGGCTGTCGCTCAGCTCATACGCCAGAACTCCCCACGCGGTGGCATACTTGAGGTCTGTCTCGGTCGCCACCGCTCCGAAGGGCGTCGCCGCCCCCCAGTCCGTTCGCAATCCGAAAGGCGCATTCAGGCCAACCCCGGCGGCCAGGCTGTCGTTGAGTGGAGCCGCCACATAAAGCTGAGGGACCGGGATGAACTCCGCGTCGTTCTCGTGAGTCAGTCCATCGAGATCCGTCTCCGCCTCAATTCCGAGCCTCACGGCATAGACGCCGGCATGGACCGCCAGGGAGTCCAACTGGGTCAGCCCGGCGGGGTTATAGTAAATGGCAGATGGCCGGTCGGCAGTTGCCACGAAGGCATTTCCCCGCGAGGTCGCAAAGGGGTCCTGCACGGGAATATAAAAGCCGTTGGCCCGGAGATCGGGTTGAGCAGATAGCAGCAGGATCGCTGCCAGCACACCTGCGGGAGTCCGGAGGTTCTGATTTCTAGGGAGGTTCATCTCGAGGGGTATGAGCTTGGATTGATCTTATTGGGAATCGAAGATGGTGTGTTCCTCGGTGAGGAATATCGAAGACCGGGAGAGATCGCAGAACGTGGCCTCATCCTCAATGAGTTTCTCGTGGGCCGTAACCCCTTCCGGGGTCTGCATGGCCCCCACCAGTTCCTCATGAGAATTCCACCAGATCTCGGTAATCCCATCGAAAGATCCGGAGGCGCCCCGTCCCCCTTGTGCAATCTCGTTGAGGGGTGACTCCAGGAGGTGGCTCTGGACGTATCGCTGCGCCTTCAGGGCCTCCGCAAAGCTATGCACCAGTGGCCCGTGATTGTCCTTCCAGTAGCGATAGAATTCTTCCGGGGGCATCCCGGCCTTCCGATGGACACAGTAAACAAGCTTAATCATTTCGATGGAGGTTGCATGAGATCATTGGGGTTCCTGGTTGTTCCGCTACTCGACGAAGCGCGACCAGAAGAGTTCGTTGCCCACCAGGTCGGCTGCCAGTTCCTCAAACGGATCATCGGGCACCCGTTCAATCCGCGACACGTCGAATCCGATCCGCAACCGCGCTTCGGTCCGGTTCGGTTCGGGCAGAAAGTCGATCACTCCCCCATGATGAGTGATGCGCATGCAGGCTCCTATAAGGTCGAGGGCTCGCTTGGAGGGCTCCTCTGCACTGGCGCTCATGGCGGGCGCGAGCACGGAACGCACCGGGCGCCCCGGAAAGATCAGCTCAAGGCCCGACAGGCACTCCTCCAGACGAACCCCGCCTTCTCCCTCCACCGCTTTAACCACGGCATTAATGAACGGGCCGATTACACCCTGAAGATCGCTCAGGGGCCCCGGCCAATCGGGCGGATTAGCCCGCGCCTCGCCCCACTCCAGGGCGGGACTTCCCGCCACCACGGGCTTCAGGGCCTCGCCCACCGTGCAGCGGCTGTCAAAGTCCAGGCCGGCGGGGCTGGTGAGGTCGGATGGCAGAGACGTATTGACCGCCCCGAGGAATGACAGGTGCCGCCGATAGAGCTCGCGCCACGAGAGCCCCTCGGATCCGATCGACTCGGGCACCGGCTTCTCGTGGGGCTCTTCCGAGAGGCGGACGATCGCCCTGAGGGCCTCTCCAACGTGGCGGATTCCGGCATCACGAAAGATGGCCAGGGCCGCGAGGGATACGATGCGGTCAGAGGCCGCCAGCATATCCACGCTCATCATCTTCTGGCGCACCAGTTCCTCGCGCTCGAGACGCACCATGTAGAGCTCCATGGCCCGCTTGAGAGTGACCTCCAGTTCGGGAACCTCCCAGGGCTTGGTGACATAACGGTAAATCCCGCCCTTGTTGACAGAAGAGACCGCGGCATCAATGTCCGCGTAGGCCGTGGAAAGGATGCGCACCACCCCAGGCTTGAGAAGGGCGACCTTTTCAAGGAACTCGCTTCCGGTTTCATTCGGCATCCGCTGGTCGGTCACCACCACGCCAATCTCGTCCTGGTATTCGCGAAATCGTTCCAGGCCCGCTACGCCGTCTTCGGCAAGAACAATGCGGAAGGTCTTGCCGAAGAGCTTGGCGAAGTACTTGCGGGTTCGTTGCTCATCATCAACGAAAAGAACAAGGTGTTGCCGGTAATCTGGCGTTTGCAGGCTCATTTCTTCCAAGCTTCTTCAAGTTCAACAGTGTCGGAGCGGGACTCGCGCCGGGGCGCGGGACCCTGCTCTGGGCCCGATTCCGGATCTTCGCTGTCCGTTTCGCATCCGGAGTCTGCTTCCCCCTGCCAGGGCTGTGGAACCATGACGCTGAATACGGTGAAGTGCCCGGGATCACTTTCGACCTCAATCCTCCCATCGTGCGTTTCAAGGATCCGGTGACAGATGCTCAGGCCCAGGCCCATTCCCTCGCCAACATCCCGCTTCGTAAAGAAGGGATCGAAAATGTGGTCAAGGTCCTCGGGGTCGATTCCCGGCCCGTTGTCCCGCACCCGGATACAAACGTATTGCTCCCCTTCCCGTTCGGAGGAGACCTCGATCTGTGGATGGACCCCTCGCTCCCTCGCCCCCTCCAGGGCCTGGGCGGAATTCTGGATGATGTTGACCAGGACCTGGCAGAGCTGATTGCCGTTGCCGCTGACCCTGTGGTCCTCCGACACATCCACGTTAAACTCAATGCCCTGCAGTTCGTCGGCCAAAAGCCGTCGTGCGTTCTCGACTGCTTCCCTGACGACCACTTCCTCCTTCATGGCAATCTCGCCCTTGGTGAAGGAGCGCAGGTCGCTCACAATCCGGATCACCCGGCTCACGCCCTCCTCGGCATCCGCGACGGTCTCCTCAAAGTCAGCCCGGTCGTCTTCGGCCACATCCTCGGCGTACATCCGCAGGGCATGCAGGGCAGTCTTGACATAATTCATCGGATTGTTGACCTCGTGCACGATCCCCGCGCTCATGCGACCGAGCGAGGACAGGGTTTCCGCCTGGAGCAGCCGGGCTTCGTTCTCCTTGATCTCATCCAGGGCAACATCGCGCTCTTCCACGGCCACTCGCAACTCCTGGTTGATGATGCCCAGTTCCCGCTGGTACTTCTGCCTGTCGAGAAGGTTGCGAATCCTGAGACGAAGCTCCGCGGTCGTGAAGGGCTTGGTGAGGAAATCGCTCACCCCCGCCTCCAGGGCCTGGATCCTCGGAGTTTCATCCGCCGCCGCGGTCACCAGCAGGATGGGCACCTGGGATGTCCGGCTGTTCTGGCGCAGGCGTTGCGTCAGGGTGATGCCATCCATCTCCGGCATCATGTAGTCAAGAATGATCAACTGGGGCTGGAACTGCTGGGCCCGTTCCCACGCCTCCTGGCCATCACAGGCCTCGAGCACGCCGCACCCCATCTCCTCCAGCTCCCCCTTCAGGAAGCGCCGCAACCCGGTCTCGTCTTCCGCGATGAGAACCAGTTCCTTATCGGCGACGCCTTCCACGCCGGGTCCCACCGTGACGGCTGGGTCGAGAAGCGAGGGAGCGCTGTCCATGGTGCTCAGCGCTCCCCTGATGCGGGCCCTGTTGTGGATCTCGGCCAGCGGATCCTCATCATCTGGCACCTCGGTTTCGGAGTCGTCGGGTGGCACCAGGAGTGGCACGGAAATGGTAAACTTCGTCCCTTTCCCGTGCTCGCTCTCGATTTCGATCGCGCCATCCATCGATTCGGTCAGGCTCTTCACCAAGGCAAGGCCGATCCCGACCCCGCGGTGCTTCTTGGCCGCGGAGGTATCGGCCTGCCAGAATCGCTCGAAGGCCGAATTGACCTGGTCCTCCCTCATGCCCGCACCATTATCGGCCACCTTGAGGATCAATCGTCCACTTTCAAGGCCCGCGGTGAGAGAGACCTCCCCGCCGGCCGGGGTGAACTTGAGGGCATTTACCGCGAGGTTGAGAACCACCTTCTCAAGGCGATCGCGGTCGAGATACACTTCCTCCTCTTCGCCGCAGGCAGCGTTCCAGCTGAGGTTGATCCGCTTCCGGTCAGCCATGGGCTGAAGGTTGCGGCCGAGCCCATCAATGAACGTCAACGGGCGGAAACACTCCGGTCGCATCGGCATGTCGCCACTGTCCATGCGCACGAGATCGAGGATGTCATTAATGAGACGGAGGAGCCGCATGCCGTTGTCCTCCAGACCCTCCACCAGTTCGGCAAGCTGGGCATCGTTGCGCACCGCGTTCAGGCTGTGCATCTTCTCGATGGGCGCGAGAATGAGCGTGAGCGGCGTGCGGAGCTCATGGCTGATATTGGCGAAGAACCTGGTCTTTGCCTCGTCGAGATCCTGGAGCTTGCGGTGGTTTCCCGCCAGTTCCTCCTGCTGAGCCACTACCTCCTCCCGCAGACAGAACTCGGCGAATCGAAGCCGATTATAGAAATAGAGGCCGATACATACAAAGGCTGCCGTGACGAATAGAAAAAAGAGCGCAATCGTGATGCTCTCGACGCTGGTCTCCGTTCCGAAGGCGACTCCCAGGTAGCCGGCGATGCAGAGCAGGGAATTGATCAGCCCATCGACACACCTCCATCGCAGGAGCAAAACCGTGCCAACCATAACCAGATTGAGCCCCGCGTAGTAGGGCGAGCCGCCCCCTCCGGTTTCCACCAGCATTCCGTGGATTGTCACCATCGGGATCAGCGCAACAAGATGGCCGAGGAGATGAAGGGTCCGACGCGACCTGCTGCGAACCCGATAGAGAAGAAACAACACGAAGAGCAACCCTGAGGAACAGGCCATGCGCAGCATGAAGAGTCTGCCCACCACTCCCTCGTAGCCCGGGTTGGAGGAATCCCCAAAGGCCACCAGATCCATGCCCGCCCCGAGGGCGATGAACAAGGCCGCCAGAAACGCCCCCCGGCGATAGTTCAGCAGGCGGACTTCGTCCTCCTGGACCTCGAACCGCTCCTGCAACGACGTCGGTTTCCTGGCGTCGGCCCCGGGGGCTGCTGCCCTTGTATCAGATCCCGCCATGGTCTTCTCTCTTCCGAACCTCCAGGAAAAGGTTCACCCCCGTTTCATCCCGGTTCAGGACAGTCTCGAACTGGCCCCCGTTGAGGGGGGCTATCTCCATCATGGCCGAGTCATCGCGGTAGATCAGGTTCCACTCCAGGACGAACTCCATCCAGGCCCGGCTGGGGTTCGTGTCGCTGACGTTGGTCACCAGCATGAGCCCTCCCGGGGCCAGAAGCCGGGCGAATAGATCATTGAGGCGGCGGCAGACCCTCTGCGAAAGGTAGTCGAAGAGTCCCGAGCAGTACACCATGTCGAACGACTCCCACTTCAGATCCGCATCTCCGGTGGTGGCCTGCCGCAGGAGCTTGTGGACGGAGCGCTGGAGCAGGGAGATGGGCGTGACCCGGCCCGCCTGGGTCCGCACTCTGGCGAGCTCCTTTTGGGTATACTCGATAGTCTCCGCGTTGAAATCCAGAAGCGTGATGTCGCAGAGATCGCTCAACTCTTCGTTTTCCAGGAACTCCTTGACCTCGTGGGCGGGACCACACCCGAGGTTCAGGATTCGGGTGCGCCGTCCCTTCATCGCATTGCGCTCCGCCTCGGCCCGGAGCTTGGTGGTGAGGTAGTCAATGCGGTTGCGGTGTGCCACCACCGGCGCGGTCTGCAGGAAGGCGTGGTTGATGAGCTTGGCGAAAAGGGAGCCCCCTTCGTAGGGATCGCGGACCATCATGTTCACCATCTCGTAGTCGCCAGCGTAGCCGAGCGGCTTGTGGAAGGAGCGATAGGTGAAGGGGGAACAGAGCACCAGGGGGTGGATCTGCCGCCGAACATAAAACTTGTGAGTGGCCTCCCGGCCCTCCGGAATTTCCCGCACCGCTTCTTCGAAGTCTCCCATGGCGCCCTGCATCTCTTCCAAGATCCGCTCCTGCAGCTGATCAATTATTTCCCGTTCCAGGGTCGGTCGGTCGATCGAGGTGGTGGCCCGGATTCCAAGATCGATCTGCTCCATCCAGCGCTGCAGACCGATGAGGAGATTCTGCATGTCCGCCACCGTCAGCTTGAAGGACAGGTCGACCTCGTGCGCCCGCTTCCAGTCCTGCACGAAGGTATCGAACTGGTTGGCCAGAGGGTCCCGGCCTTCCCGATCCGACAGAAAATCTACGTCCAGCCAGGCATTCCCCAGGGTTGCCTCACAAACCAGGAGGATCCCCGTGTTTACGAGTCCCGTAACCACCGCTTCACCCTGATACACCACCCGATCTCCTACACGAATCCTGAAGTCTCGTAAAACTTCAGAAAGCTGGAGGATGCTGTAAGGGTTATAGATCTCAAAGGCTACCGAGTAGCGGCGCAACCTAAGGATATTGGCCGTAATCTCAGACCCCTGGCTGTTACGACAGACGACGACACTAGTGAGAAGGGAAGAGCCTTTCTGCATTGACTAAGGGGCCGTGATCAAAAAAGCTGGCGAGGTAAGTATCGCATGATAAGCATGTTTCCGAATATTTCGCTTGAAGCCGACAATCATTAATTCTGAATAGTTAGATGGCTCGAGACTCCCCCAGGTTCAAGATTGCCCGTGAAGGGCAGCGGTTCGTGTGCCCGGACGGACAGGATTTGCTCGAACTCGCCGAGGCTGAAGACTTCTCTGTCTCGGGGGTGGCCGAGTCCCTGAACCTCACCAACCGGCAGTTGGAATACGCCGTCGAGCGAGCCTCCGGATTGCGCCCGAAAGAACTTTTCCGGCGTCACCGGATGCTCCTGGCCCGCCGCCTGGTAGCGGAAGGCTTCTCTCTCCAGGTGATCGCGCAGCGGCTGGGGTTCAAGCACTACACTCACTTCGCCTCCGAAGTTAAGTCCTACTTCGACCTGCCCCCGCGCCAGTTTCAGAAATCGGTGCGGTCCCTGTGTCCGGAAACCTAGCGCAGGAGAAGCAGCCGGGGCTCCCGCTTGAGGAGAGTCCTTGCGGGGTAACGGACGAAAGTTCATACGGTTCAGGGTTGGCCCGGAGGGGTTTGGTTCTTGAATGCCTGTATTGCCGTGCGCTCGAATCATTGAGGCCAACCCTCGAAAAACTGCCATGACCCCAGAATTACACATCTAAGGATGATTGCTGGAAGGCCTGAGGCAACAGGACCGAGAGATCTACTTTTACACTCTGTTCTTTCCGGGGATCGACCAAGAGGAGCACCAGGTCCGGACTAAACTCGTGGAGAACCTGGCGGCAGGCCCCGCAGGGTGCGGGGGCGCCCGATGCGCAAATTGCAAGGACCTCAAAATCGCGCTCCCCTTCCGAAACCGCCTTGGCCAAGGCCACCCGCTCGGAACAGATCGTAAGGCCATAGGACGCATTCTCAACGTTGCACCCAGTGAAGATGCGCCCGGAACGGGCCTGCAACGCGGACCCCACCCGGTAAGCTGAGTAGGGTGCGTAGGCTCGCTCCCGGACCGCTTGAGCAGCTTCGATAAGGACCCCCTCTTCGTCGCTGCTCATCGCCCCTCCTTCTCTGGGGCAAATCGTGATTCAGGCCCGCCCGCCTGGGCGTGGTCTGATCCTCGCGGATAGGTCACGTTCGCCACGGTGGTAAAGATACCTTAAATAGAGGGCGGAACGGAGCGAAATCGATCCGCGACCATCAAAATTGTCCCCTGAATGGGTGGGTATTTTCCCGTTTTTGGCGTCTTTTCTTCGAGGATTTTAGTAATCCTCCCGTCACTTTCCCACATCACCAGCCCAATTTCAGGCGCCATCCCCGGGCTTGGTTCGGCCCTCATCAAGGAAAGAGTCCGCGTTTCTTTTTGACCTCGGCGACCTCATGCACCCCGAGGCAAAGCGCTGCCGTCCGGTGGCTCACCTGTCGCTCTTCGGCGAAGTGGAGCATGCGCTCAAAGGCCCCCTCCAGCATGGTCTCCAACTTGGTGATCACCTCCCGCTCTGTCCAGTGGAAGCGGGAGAGATTCTGGACCCACTCAAAGTAGGAAACCGTCACGCCGCCTGCATTGCACAGGATGTCCGGAAGAAGAAAGATGTCCCCGCGCTCGACGATGATGGTATCGGCCCCCGGGGTGGTAGGCCCGTTCGCGCCTTCCGCAAGCACGCGACACTTCAACTTGGCGGCGTTCCCGTCGGTAATCACGCACTCCAACGCGGCCGGAACGAGGACCTCACATGGTTGCAAAAGCATCTCGTCCGGATCGATGGCCTCCGCCTCATCGAAGCCGGCCACCCCCCCAGTCGACCTCACGTGCTCACCCAGCAGTCCGACGTCGATCCCATTATCATTCCAGAGCGCCCCCGTGATATCCGAGATCCCCTTCACCTTTACCCCGGACCATGAAAGCCTCTCCGCAGTGTGGGCGCCGACATTTCCGAAGCCCTGAACGATTGCATCTGATCCATCAATGGGACAGCCAATCTTATTAAGAGCTCGCATGGCCAGGAAGGCCACCCCGTGACCCGTGGCCTCCCGGCGCCCCTCCGATCCCTGCAACTCGACGGGCTTGCCGGTCACGATTCCGGGCACAAGATGCCCCGCGTTGGTCGAGTAGACGTCCACGATCCAGGCCATTGTCTGCTCATCGGTCCCCATGTCGGGTGCCATGATGTCGACCTCCTCCCCGATGAACGGGATGATCTCGGCTGCGAACCTTCGCGTGACTCCCTCCTTTTCCCGGGCGCTCATCCCTCTCGGGTCGCAATTGATCCCGCCCTTGGCCCCTCCATAGGGCAGGCGCATGAGGGCACACTTCCAGTTCATCCACATCGCCAGGGCCGCCACCTCGCCCAAGTCGACACTCGGGTGGTACCGCAGCCCGCCTTTGACCGGCCCACGCGAAAGGTGGTGCTGCACCCGGTGCGCCATATAGACCTCCGTCCGCCCGTCATCCATCCGCACGGGCAGGGAGACCGTAATGAGCCGCTTGGGCCACTTGCAGCGTTCCCGGATCTCTTCCGTCAACTCCATGAAATCGGCGACCTCGTCGAACTGCCGCGCTGCCATGCCAAAGACCGGATTCTGCAGAAGCATTTCTTTCATGCGCCGTGACCCAACACCACTGCTCCCTATTGAGCGAGGGAATTTGGTGCTGTTATCTTGGGTGCCAGACCGCTCCTCAGGTGCCGATCTGCGGCCTTGCCGTGGAAAAAAGTGAGGGTATCGTCCACTCTATGAACTCTGCGCTCTGCGCCAAGGTTGCTACCGCGGTCGTTTTTGTCCTCGGCCCATTCGAGCCCCTTCCGGGCCAGGGGGCAGAGGCGCCTCCCCCTGCAAAGTCACCAAGGGCAGGGGAAGAAGTGACTCTACCCGCAGGCCGTATTGTGGCCAGAGCCTACCTTGCCCTGCCCAAAGCTCCTGGCCCCCACCCCGGGATTCTCATCTCCCCGGAGTGGTGGGGGCACAATGACTACGTCCGCATGCGAGCCGATATGCTCGCCAAGCTCGGTTACGCCGCCCTTGCCATGGACCTCTATGGCAACGGCAAGAAGGCGCACGATCCACAAACGGCGGCGAGACTCGATGGGGCCCTCAAGGGAAACCAGAAAGAGATGAATGCCCGGGTCCTTGCCCACCTCAAGTTCCTTGCCGGACGGCCCGAGGTGGACGGGGCCGCGATCGCCGCCATCGGCTATGGAAGCGGCGGGGATGTGTGCCTCCAGATGGCGCGTAACGGGATGCGGGGGCTCGACGGCGTGGTGGCCTTCCACCCGCTCTTCCGAGTGCTCCCCTCCCAACCGCCCATCCGCAAGGCCACCGCCCGGGTGATGGTCTGTGATGCGCGCGAAGATCCCTATGTCCATCTTACCAAAGGCAAGGTGGAGGCCTTCAGGAAGGAGATGGCCCGCGTGAAGACGGACCTCACCATTGTGCCCTTCCCCAACTCCATGCAGGGTTTCACCGTTCCGGGAGCCGACAAGACCGGCGAGAAGTTCCGGATTCCCTACGTCTACAATGCCAAGGCCGATACCCGCGCCTGGGGCCTGCTAAAAGGCTTTCTTCGGGATCTCTGGAAGCCCCCGGGGTCGCCTGGGGAAGCAGAGACGCAATAGATCGGGCTCCAAAATTCCTCCGCACCAGCCTCACCTGCTCCCCGGGAAAAACTCAACTCAAGATGAAACAGCGGAAACTGACTGCCATTGCCAGCGCCGGGCTCTTGCTCCTCGCCTCCTGCGGCGACCCGGACACGACCGAATCGGATGGCTCTCCGACCCTCCAGCAAGCCCCTCCCCCACCCAGTCCGGAGGTAATTGCAGCTCTCAAGGGACAAGCCTTTGGCAGCAAGCTCCTGGGCCGGACCAAGTATCTGGTGGGAGAGGGGTATGTCGCCGCCGACCTGCAAAAGGCTCCCCGCTACTATCTTCTCAACTTCAGCGCAAGTTGGTGAGGCCCCTGCAAGGAACACGCTCCAGAGTTGCTGGAGAAATACAGGCAGCATGTCTTGCCGAACCCGGAGATTGCACTGATCCACGCCAGCTGCGATGAAGTCTCAGAAGATGCCGTCAAGTGGGCCTACAAGGTGGGTTTCACATGGCCCACCGTCCTCTGGCCGGACTGGGAGGCGGTCGGATTAGGTGCCTATGGAGCTTTCGCCGGGGAAATTTTCCTGGTAGATAGCAACGGGACACTGGTCGCGGAGAACGAAGACGAGGCATTTGCAAGAATTGCCGAACTAAAATGAACACTTTACACATGCAGTTACGTTAGAAGCCAAGGAAGAGACCTCCTCCCTTATTTATTTATGAAACTAAAACATCTCCTCCATGTTGGAATCGTGGCGCTCCTCGGAGTCGGCGCGGTCTCCGCCCGGACATGGACCAGCGCCAACGGGAAAAATTCCTTTGAGGGCGAATTGAAGTCCTTCGACAAGGAAAACAACACAGTCACCATCGTCTACAGGAACGGCCGCACGGTCACCTTCGGAACCCAAAAACTTTCCGAGGCGGACAGGACCTTCCTTGAAGAAAACGGCAAGGCGGCCGCGGACGCAGCCGACCCCGTTGATGTGGAAGCCGCCCTGAAAGAGCAAAAGATCGGGAAACCCCTGGCGAAGAAGGGCATTCTTTCCAGACTTGAGGGCGAGAAGTTCGCCAATTTTCAACTTGAGAAGGCCCCGCAGTATTACCTCGTCTACTTCTCCGCGAGCTGGTGACCGCCCTGCCGCAATTCTGCTCCACAGTTGGTGAAGCAATACAAGGAAGAGGTTGCCGATCATCCCAGCGTCGAGATGATCCACGTCAGCCTGGACGATGACAAGAAGGCCGCAGAATCGTGGGCGGCAAAGGAAGGGTTTCCCTGGCCCACCGTGATGAAGGACAACTTGGAGCGCAGCGGCCTTGGGGACTACCTCCCGAGAGGCATTCCCAACTACAAACTCATCAGCATGGATGGGGAGATCGTGGCTGAGGGCAAGGGCGCCGTATTCCAGAAAGTCGCGGAATTGAGCAAGACGGAGGCATAGTAAGCTCCGCCCGTCAGAAAAGCGTCCGCGGTTCGGAGCAATCCGAACCGCTTTTTTCCTGTGAGCCATCCTTGCTCTGCGTGCCCCCAGTGCCATACTTTGTCCACGCACCCATGAAACATCTCGCTAAAATTACACTGATCCTTGGAGCCTGCACCCTTTCCTCCTGCGCTCTGGCGAACAAACTCATTCAAGCTCCCGTTCGTCTTCTGCAGGCTGGTGTGCGGACAATTTCAGATGTCGGGGATCCCACTCCACCGGCCACCGCCGAAGCAACCCGGGTTCACGGCGTGGCCCTGAAGAACACCGAAGCAGGCCTCAAGTAACGCGAGTCACCCGCCTTGCCTCCCCGGGCAGAATCTGCAGGTTCACCCGCAACGCCTCCTCCGGAAGGAGCTCGGGGAAACGGCTCGCCCACTCCACCGCCAGAATACTCCCGGATTCCTCCACGAGATCATCCCAGCCGAGGTGGAGAATTTCCTCTGCTCTCTCCACTCTGTAAAAATCAAAGTGGTAAAGGGCCCGGACCCCCATCCGGTATTCGTGCAGAAGCGTGAAAGTGGGGCTCGTCACCGGTCCCCCATGGCCGACGCCTGAGGCCAGGCCTTTGACCAATTCGGTCTTCCCCGCCCCCAATTCCCCATCCAGCCCAATCACGCCGCCATTCGTCAATTCGCCCGCCAGATCACGCCCCAGCGCCTGCATAGCGCTCGGATCCTTGCATTCCCGGGGAAATTCCATACCCGGACAGTCTGCGGACCAATTTCCGGATTGGCAAAAATTTCTTGCTCCCCATAGATCGCTGTGGTGAATTCCCGGCCCACCACGTCTTCCGGCCGGGGTCCCTCTCCCCTCGTCACCTCCCACCCACCATGTCCTACGCAGTATTCAAGACCGGCGGAAAGCAGTACCGTGTGCAGGAAGGCGACAAGCTCGACGTCGAAAAGCTCGATGTCGAAGTCGACGATGAAATCCGTTTTGCCGACGTTCTCCTGGTCAACGACGGCTCGACCACCACGGTGGGAACCCCCCTGGTGGAGGGCGCTGCCGTGACCGCCAAGGTTCTCGACCAGTTTCGCGGCCCCAAGGGAATCGCCTTCAAGTTCAAACGCCGCAAGGGCCATCACAAGACCAAGGGCTACCGCCGTGCCCTCACCAAGGTGGAGATCACCAGCATCGCCGGTTGAATCCCGCCCCTGATTAATCCCAGACCCCGAATCCCATGGCTCATAAGAAAGGACAAGGATCCGTCAAGAACGGCCGCGACTCCCGCAGCAAGCGGCTCGGTGTGAAAAAATTCGGGGGTGAAGCGGTCATCGCTGGCAATATCATTATTCGCCAGCGCGGCACCAAGTGGCACGCCGGGCAAAATGTCGGGCTTGGGCGTGATTACACCATCTTTGCTCTGATCGACGGCAGCGTCTACTTTGACCGGAGGGGCCGCCGCGTCAATGTGGCGGAAGCTGGAGCCAACTAGCCTCCCGGCGTAACACAAGGACTTCCCCCCAAGCCCCCCCCGGCGGCCCCAACCCCGGGGGCCGCTCTTTTTTGTGTTGCCCGCCGGGCCGCGTAGATTCACGAAAAGATCGGTCCGATGTTCAACCTCGTCCTCGTCGCCCCCGAGATTCCGCACAATGCCGGGGCTGCTGGAAGGCTCTGCCTCGCCACCGGCTCGACCCTGCACCTTATCAAGCCATTGGGGTTCTCGCTCGATGACAAGCACGTCCGCAGGACGGGGCTCGACTACTGGAAGGACGTGGACCTGAAACTCTGGGACTCACTCGAAGAGCTTTATGCCATCGCCTCTCCCGAGCGCACCTGGTTCCTCACCACCAAGGGCCGCACCGCCCACTGGGATGTCTCCTATGCAGAAGGAGATTATTTCATCTGCGGTTGCGAAACGCGGGGCCTGCCCGCATCCATCCTGGCAGCTCATCCGGACCGGCTCGTCCGCATCCCCATGCGCGACCGGGGAACTCGCTCCCTCAACCTCGCCACCGCCGCGGCTGTCGTCCTCTACGAGGCGGCGCGGCAGGTAGGCTGATCCGCAGTTCAGCGACGGGCGCTCCTGCTACTCCGAATCTGAGGTGGCCTGGATATCCTGCAGGGCGGCGATAAAATCCGCCAGGATTTCCGCCGGCACCATGATGGTGTCCCGGTTGCCCGCCACATCCTCGGTAATCTTTACCACCTTCCCGCGGGCGTTTTCCTTCAAATCCAAGAAAAACACCTTTCGATCCGCGATAATCTTCTCCGTGTGCAGTAGGTCGTTTTCCACCTCTCCTCCTTTAATGTCGTTGATTAGTTGGGCTGTAACTCTCTAGCGGATTCCCGATTCCGTCAAACCCAAAAGATCAAGGCTGCAAGAGAGCTAAATCTACTTGATAGACACAGCTTCAAGGAATTGCGGCTTGGGTTTGCCCCATGTCCCTTGATATCAAGAGGACTTTCCCCAGGCTGACCTGTGGCTTGCCCTCCTCCAGCGCTCAGGTGGTTGCCCGATGAACGAGGGCCAACGGGGCCCACTTGCAGGGTCCGACGGCCCTCCCATTAGTCCCTTCATAAACAAAACTCGCTCCTTCCCGGTGGGTGGCCATTCGAGCGAGAGGGCTCTCTTTTTTTCCCTGCGCCAAGCCTTTCCTCCCCTGGTAGCGGGTAGCGCAATCGCTCCTCTTACCGTATCCCCACCGCCTTGCGCACGCGAGTGAGCACCCGATTTGCCTCCTCCCGCGCCCGGGCGGCTCCGTTGGCCAGCACCTGCTCGACGTGGCCGGGGTCAACCAGAAGCTCTTCCCGTCGTTTGCGCATGGGGGCAAAAAACTCCCAGTAGGCCTCCCAAAGTCGCTTCTTGAAGTCCCCATACCCAATTCCCCCAGCTTGGTAGTCCGCCACCATCTGGTCGTAATCCCCTTCCATGGCAAAGAGCTTGTAAAGCTCCAGGATGATGGCGCCCTCCGTGGGCTTGGGGTCCTCCACCGCGGCGGAATCCGTCACGATCCGCATCACCGTCTTCCGCAGCGGCTTTTCCTCCCCGAAGATGGGCAGGGTGTTGTTGTAGCTCTTGCTCATCTTCTGGCCGTCCAGCCCGGGAACCTTGGCCACCGCCTCTGGTATCAGGGCTTCGGGCAGGACGAGAGTCCCTTCTCCGTAGCTCTCGTTGATCTTGATCACAAGATCCCGGGTGATCTCCAGATGCTGCTTCTGGTCTTCGCCCACCGGCACCTGGTTGGAGTCGAAGAGAAGGATGTCGGCCGCCATGAGAACTGGATAGGCAAAGAGGGCGTGACTGGGCGCAATTCCCTGGGAAACCTTGTCCTTGTAGGAATGGCACCGTTGCAGAAGGCCCATGGGGCAGACCGTGGAGAGGATCCAGGTGAGCTCGCAGACCTCCGGAATGTCACTCTGCTTCCAGAAGACCGCCTTTTCCGGATCCAGGCCACAGGCCAGGAAATCCAGGGCCACTCCGCGCACGTTCTCGCGCAACTCGTCCGGATCGTGAGTTGTGGTCATGGCGTGGTAGTCGGCGATGAAATAAAATGCCTCGCCCTCTTCCTGGAGTTGCACCGCCGGGCGCATCGCTCCGAAGTAATTGCCCACGTGCAGCGTCCCGCTCGGCTGCAATCCCGTCAATGTCCGCATGGCGGGATGTATACGCCGCGCCAAGCTGGAAGCAAGAAGTGAGGGCCCGTTCTTGGCCCGCGTCTCCTCCAGGGGGGCCAGGAGCGGGCCCTTTCCCATGCAACAGAGAGAAATCCCCGGCCATCTGCAAATCGATCGCTTGCGGCTGGACTTCCCGAACGGTGCTCTGCTCTCCTCTTCCCATGAGCACCCTCAACGGAAAGGTCGCTGTCGTCACCGGAGCTTCCAGCGGAATTGGCCACGCCATTGCCGAAGCCCTTCTTGATCGCGGAGCACGCGTTTTCGGGCTTTGCCGGAAAATCGGCAGGATCCCCGAGGCGGCCACTCCTGTCTCCTGCGATGTGCGCGATCCCCGCCGGATCGCCCATGCCTTCGAGATCCTCAAGGCGGCCACCCCCACGGTGGATATCCTGGTCAACAATGCCGGGATCGCCTACCTCTCCAGCCTGCTCGATGGGCCGGTGGAAGAGTGGGACGAAATGTGGGAGGTCAATGTGCGGGCCGTTGCGGTCTGCACAAAACACGCCCTCGACATGATGCCCGGGGAAGGTGGTCGAATTGTCAACGTCTCCTCGCTCAGTGGGCATCGCGTGCCGCCGACCGGAGGGTTCTACGCGCCCACCAAGTTCGCAGTGAAGGGGCTCACCGAGTCACTCCGCAACGAATTAAAGGCTGCCAATCTGCCCCACCAGGTCGGCTCTGTCTCACCCGGCTTCGTGGACACCCCCCTCGTCAATGCCTACTTCCGTGGGCGCGAAGAGGATCTCTCCACCCTGCGCCAGAGTAGCCGCATGCTTGATCCGGAGGACATCGCGCGCGCGGTCCTGCATATCCTGGAGGCCCCGCCTCATGTCGAAATTGGTGACGTGGTTCTGCGTTCGGGCGATCAGAAGGTGTAGGCTGCAGAAGAACACGATGATGCCCGAAATGTGGCGGTAGTGACCGGTTGCCGCCTGCCTTTACCTTCCCACTTCCTCAGGATCGTATAGTTCGGCGAACACCATCTGCCCCGCCGAGGTCTGCAGGGTTGAAATAACCAGGACATCCTGCGTGGTTCCGATTTTGGGCACGCCGTGGTTGACAACTATCATGGTCCCGTCCGGAAGATAGCCGACCGCCTGATGCTCGTCTTTACCCGTTCGCACCAGGGCCAGATGAATCTTCTCCCCCACCACCACCGCCGGTTTCAGGGCATCTCCCAGATCGGCTATGTTGAGCACCTCCGCGCTCTGCAGGCGGGCCACCTTGGTCAGGTTCTCGTCGGTGGTCAGAAGGCGTGCCCCAAGGACGCGAGCGGTCCGGATGAGTCGCGTCCCCATCCCGTCGGCTTGCGATTCCTCGCCCGACTCGTGCACCGAAATTTGAATATCCCTGTCGTTCTGCATCTCCTCCAGAGAGTCGAGGCCCCGCTGTCCCCGCTGGCGTTTACCCGGGGAAGGAGAACTGGAAATAACCTTCAGTTCCTCCAGCACGTAGCGGGGCACAATCAGGCGCCCGTTCAGGAACCCTGAGGCCAGAATCCGCGGGACCCTTCCATCCATGATGACGTCCGCATCAAGGAGCAGGGGTTGTCCTGAGGCGATGTCCTGCCGAAAACGGACATAGGGAATGATGAAGGCAAAGTCATCCCGTCCACTCCGCATGGCCAGCACGGCCCCCAGAAAGGCCAGGCTGGCAAAAAGGAAGACGTTCACGCCAAAGTTGATCGAATGGGCGAGATCAAGGGCGGTGGCCTCCTGCTCGGGATTCAGTCCCATCAGGATGCCCTCCACCGCTTCCTGGTAGTTCAACTTGGTGATGAGCCAGGCACAGAAGAGCCCCACCAGCATTCCAAAGGAGGTGTTGGTGAGTCCCCGCAGGGTGAAGTTGCGGATGCAGGTCTCGCAGAAAAGGATAATGCCCGCCACCGCCAGTCCGCTCAGAACACCCAGGGAAAGCGGGATTTCGAAGTCTCCCATCCCACGGGTGCTCATCGACACCCCGATCCCGGCCAGTTCGCAGACCAGCAGGTAGGTGACGCGCGCGACGTTGATCGATGTTGGCGCTAGGAAATTCCTCACGGCTACTGTTAGAGTCGGGGAATCTTCTCCGAGGGGCAAGCTAAACCAGCTGATGCGTAAGTCCCCTCCCCGTGGCACTGGGTCAGGACCCGCTCTTCGGCCACTCATACTTGGCCGGGCCATCTCCTCCGCCCCCGAACCGGTCCCCGATATCCTTGGTCGTGATGAAGAGGAAGAGGCCGAGGAGAAGGAAGAGAAAAGCGAACTGGACCACCTCCAGAAGACGGGCCTGGATAGGCCGCCCCACCAGGGCCTCTCCGGCCGCAAGAACGATGTGTCCCCCATCCAGGATCGGCAGCGGCAACATGTTGAGGATGGCAAGATTGACGTTGAAGAGGACCATGAACCAGAGGAGGCGCCTCCAGCCATCCTCAATGCTCAACATGTCGAACATAACCCCCCCGATCCCCACCGGCCCGGAAAGGTGCTGAATTCCCACATCCGACTTGGGAGAGACGATCTTGGCCAGGGTCACCCACATCATGCGCACGCTGTCGCCGACCTGTTCCAGTGGGCCAGGATTATAAATGGTCTTGGTGAACTCATCCCCGGTCTCAAACCCCACCCCGATCATGGCCTTGGCCTGTTCAACGTTTGTCGGCTTCTGGGGAGTAATCGGGATCTCCTTCTCCTTGCCATTGCGCAGGACCACGAGTTGAAGCTCCTTGTTTTCAGAGCTGTTTACTATTTCGCTGAAACGCTGCCGACTGCGAAGGATTTCGCTGTTGGCTGAAACGATTTCATCGCCCTTCTCCAGTCCCGCCTGGTCAGCCGGACCGTCTTCCGAAATGAAGTTGATCACGATCCTGTTCTCAACCCAGATCCCCACCGTTCGCATCCCCTTCCGTTCCCACCATTTTGTTTTCGGAATATTGAACTCAGTCGTAACGGCCACCTCCTGCCCATCCCGCCGTACGATGAACTCGATCTTATCGCCCTCGCTCAGCATGATGCTCTCCCGCACGGAATCAAAAGAAG
>Ga0310120_10000153_pt1 | contig 55280 bp, 41 predicted proteins | sample CB27_AW_983_MG_FD_203506 | JGI IMG/M metagenome (GOLD analysis project Ga0310120, IMG submission 203506) | Marine microbial communities from Western Arctic Ocean, Canada - CB27_AW_983 | ecosystem: Environmental > Aquatic > Marine > Oceanic | place: Canada: Western Arctic Ocean | collected...
GGTGCGATGTCCATGGGAAGGCCGACGGAGATCAGGGCAGGTCCCGACATTTGTTCGAGCAGTGTTTCGGGTGGGCCCGAGAGGATGACGACGTCGAGGTGAGTGCCGTCGGTCTTGATCTTCAAGGCGTGGTAGAGTCCCGCCCAGTTGGTTCCGTGAGGCCCGGTCAGGCACAGGCGGGCCATCTCGCCCTCGGTGGCGGAGATTCCGTGGATCCTCAGCAATGTCGCCGCGCAGGCGGGCGTGCAGGTGGCCGAGGTGGTTTGCAGGCAGATGCCGATCTCCGTCCAGGTGTCCTCACAGGCCGGCGGACGGGCCAGCATCGGTGCCACCGACGCGTAACCGCCGGCGATCCAGAGTGCCGTGACGCCGACGATGCGACGCCAGTGCTCGATCCGTCTCCAGACGATCCCCGCCAGGAACGTCGAGGACAGGGGGAGCAGATTGCCGACGATGACAAGGTTCGAAACAGGTAGCAGCTTGGCAAGACGGATGTCGTCCCAGGCGAACCGGATGTAGAGAATGGTCAGCAGGACCGTGGCGACGGCCATGCCGTTTCCAACCCAGCGCCGGTCGCCGGCCATACCGATTCCGAGGGCGAACGCGATGGCCGACAGCAGCCCCATCAGGGCCAATCCCAGGTACAGGTCCTGCACGAAAACGCCTCGAGAACAACAATCCCTCCATCTTGGCGAGTCGGCCGATGGATTGCAGCAGTCGGTCTTGAGCGAGAGCGGCGTTTTCGGTCCTGCTTGCGGCTCCGGGGTGGATGACAGCATAATCGCCGACACGAGACTCGCCGATGGAAGCCGAGGCGGCTGATCGATGTCCGAGATATTCAGTGAACAGGTCGTGTCGCGGGTCCGTGAATCGGTCGATCAGGACCGGTTGCTCGAAACGGCCACCCTGCTGGTTGGCATTCCCAGCCCGACGGGGTCGGCCGCGGCCGTGGCTGACCGATTGGCCGAGTTGCTTGCCGAAGAGGGCTTTGCGGTGGAACGTCCGGTGGCGGGGTACGCCGAATCTCCGGCGGTCGTCGCTCGCTTCGACACGGGTCGGCCGGGACGGGTTCTACAGTTCAACGGCCACCTCGACACAGTCCACCTGCCTTTTGTCCCTCCTCGAATCGAGGACGGCGTCATGTACGGCAGCGGCGTGTCGGATATGAAGGGGGGAGTGGCCGCAGCGGTTGAAGCGATGAGAGTCGTGCGGGATGGTGACTTGCTGTCGGCGGGTGGAGTGATGCTGACGGCTCACGACCTGCACGAGGCGCCCTGGGGTGATGGAACCCAGGTCAACACCCTGATCGCCGAGGGCTTCACCGGTGACGGGGTGTTGCTGCCCGAGTACCACTGCCACAACTGTCCGGTCGTCGGGCGTGGACAGGCGATGTTCCAGGTCCGGGTGACCCGCGCGGGGGAGCCGTGCCACGAGGTGCTCGGAGGGATCGAGCAGCCAAGTGTGATCGCCGGCGGAGCGAGGTTGATCGAGCGGTTTGCGGCACTCGACCGAGAACTGGGACAACTCACCCACCCGCTGGCCGGTCGTGAGAGCCTGTTTGTCGGGCAGGTGCATTCGGGTGAGATCTTCAACCAGGCGCCGGTCGAATTGGTGCTCGAAGGGACCAGGCGCTGGTTGCCGGGGAACACGTTTGAAGCGGTTCGCGGGCAGTTCGAGTCGATCCTGGCCGAAGTGGCGTCGGAGACCGAGACGATGATCGATGGCGATTTCCGAGAGTCTCGGGGAGCCTACGAGATCGACCAGGATGATTCGCTGTTCCGGTCGTTCCAGGCGGCGGTCAGCGAAGTCAGCGGCGAGGCATTGCCGGTAGGATCCAAGCCGTTTGTCGACGATGGAAACGCATTTGTGGCCCTGGGAGGCGTGCCGGCGATCACGCACGGACCGGCCGCACTGGGGGCTCATACGGTCAACGAGGAGTGCCCGGTGGCCGAGTTGGTTCGAGTGGCGTCTGTGTATGCCTTGACGGCGATCGCGTTTTGCCGAGCCGAGGCGGATGATGGAAACCGGGTGACGGGGGACGAGCGATGAACGGAGACGACCGGATGAGTCGACGCGAAGTGTTGCAGGCGGCCGGAGCGGGTGCCGCTCTGGGGGCTGTGGTCTCGGCGGACCCCGCCACGGGTGCGGCCCCGGTGGCCCGGAAAGGGCGAATTCGGCAGTCGATCGTGCACTGGTGTTTCCAGTCGGCCTGGTCGACCGCCAAGATGTGCAGCATCGCCCGTCAGTTGGGCTGTTCGAGCATCGAACTGTGCCCCCCGGATGAGTGGTCCACGTTGAAGAAGCACGAGCTGACATGTGCTATCGCCGGGATCGATATGGGTCAGGGCCCACCGTTTGTGCGTGGATTCAACAATCCGAAGTTTCACGGCCAGGTGATCGAGGCCACTCGGAAATCGATCGATGCGGCAGCCGATTTCGGCACTCCGTGCGTGATCAGTTTCACCGGATACTCGGCCGTCGATCCCGACGACAAGAAGAGTCCCCACATTTCGAACTCCGACGGCATCAGCAATTGCGTGAAGGGGTACAAGCAAATCGTCGGTTACGCTGAGAAGAAGAAGGTCACGCTGGCCTTGGAGATGCTCAACACGCGTGACGACACGCACCCGATGAAGGGGCATCCCGGTTACCAGGGCGATCACGTGGATTACGTGATGGAGATCATCAACCGGGTCGGCTCTCCGCGGCTGAAACTGCTCTTCGACATCTATCACGTCCAGATCATGGACGGTGACGTGATTCGCCGGATCAAGGCATTGGGCGAGGCGATCGCCCACATCCACACGGCGGGTAATCCGGGTCGGGCCGAGTTGGACGATCGCCAGGAAATCAACTACCCGCCGATCATGAGGGCGCTGCTGGAGGTTGGCTACAAGGGCTACGTCGGCCAGGAGTTCATCCCGACAGGTGATCCGTTGAAGGGGCTCCAGCAGGCCGTCGCCCTCTGTGACGTCTGAAGAACCAAAACGCCGACTGGACTAGGCGAGCAGTTGTTCAACCACCTGGCCGTGGACGTCGGTCAGCCGAAAATCTCGACCGGCGACGCGGTAAGTCAGCCGTTCGTGGTCGAAGCCCAGCAGGTGCAGCATCGTGGCGTGCAGGTCGTGGACGTGGACCGGGTTCTCGACTGCCCGGAATCCAAAATCGTCGGTCGCTCCATAGGCCTGTCCGCCGCGGATCCCTCCCCCGGCCAGCCAGCAGCTGAAACCGTAGTGGTTGTGGTCGCGACCGTTGAGCGCCGGGAACTCGGCCACCGGTGTACGACCGAACTCGCCGCCCCACAGGACCAGCGTCGAATCGAAGAGGCCTCGCTGTTTCAGGTCTGTCAGGAATGCTGCGATCGGCCGGTCCCAGTCCCGGGCGAGGTTGCGGTGGTTTTTCTCGAGCTGGTTGTGGTTGTCCCATGGCTGGCCGGCTCCGGTCCAGACCTGGACACAGCGGACGCCGCGTTCGATCAGCCGACGAGTGATCATCATCTGACGACCATGCAGCGAGTCGCCGTAGAGCTGCTGGATGTGTTTCGGCTCGCGAGAGATGTCGAACGCGTCGGTGGCGGCCGTTTGCATTCGGAATGCCAGTTCGAAGCTCTGCATCCGTGTCTCGAGGCGACCGTCGCCGGGACGTTGGTCGCGGTGACGGCGGTTGAGTCGGCCCAGCAGGTCGATCTGCTGCCTCTGCTTGACCGCTGAAAGTCGGCCGTTGGTGATGTTGGCGATCAGCTTGCGGACATCGGACTGCTTGGTGTCGATATGAGTGCCCTGGTAGGCCCCGGGCAGGAAGGCGCTCCGCCAGTTGCGGGTCTCGAAGATCGGGTATCCACCCGGACACAGCACGATGAAGCCGGGCAGGTCCTGGTTCTCAGAGCCCAGGCCGTAGGTCAGCCACGAACCGAAGCTGGGCCGCGGCAGCCGAGCGTCGCCGCAGTTCATCAGCATCAGCGACGGTTCGTGGTTGGGCACGTCGGCCTGCATCGAGCGGATGATGCACATGTCGTCGATGTGACCGGCGGTTCGTTCAAACAACTCGCTGACAGGCAATCCCGAGTCACCGTGCTGACGGAAGCGGAAGGGCGACCCCATGGCCGCACCGGTCTTGCGTTCGGTCCGCAGGTTGCGGGTGGGCAGCGGTTGCCCGTGACGGCGGGTCAGTTCGGGCTTGGGGTCGAACGTGTCGACCTGTGACGGCCCGCCGTTCATGAACAGATGGACGACCCGAGTCGCCTTGGCCGGGAAGTGTGGTGGTCGTGGGGCGAGCGGATGGGTCGAGCGGTCGCGGAGCGGGGAGCCGGCGGGCGTGGAGGCAGCCCCGAGTTCCCCGGCCTGGTCGAGCACGACGGCCAGGCCGAGCATGCCGAGGCCGGTGCCACCACGCTCGAGCAATTCTCGTCGAGACAACGGGCTGGGGGGGTGGGCGAGCGCGTGCATGGGGACGGCCGATTCAGTCGATGAACTGGGCTTCGTTGGACATCAACAGGGTGTGGGCCACGGTGGTCCACGACGCGGGTGTGTTGCCATCGAACCCGTCGATGAACCTCAGAATCGCGGTCGATTCGTCGGGGGCGGGGCGTCGTGAGAAGACAATCTCGAAAAGCCGCTGAACCCGCTGGGGTGGCGATCCGGTTGTCCGGGATGCCAGTCGCGCTGCCAGTTCGTGCAGCGTTGCGTGGTTCATCATGTGCAACGCCTGTGGCGGCACGGTCGTTTCGTCGCGGCGGCCGCAAGTGGCCTGGGGGCTGGGGACGTCGAACGTCCGCAGCAACGCGGGTGGATTCATGCGATCGATGTGGCCATAAATCGAACGCCGGTCCGTGACACCTCCGCCGGTGAACATGGCCGTCAGCGAGGGCCCCCCGAAACGCTCGTCCAGGCTGCCGGCGTAGGTCAACTGGGCGTCCCGCATCGCTTCGAAACCGAGCCTCCGCCGCAGCATCCGCCAGAGCAGAAGATTCTCGGGATCGACGGAAAAGGCTTCGGGGCGATGATCACTTCGTTGGCAGTAGGTGGCCGAGGTCATGACCAGGCGGTGCAGCGCCTTGATCGACCAGTCGGCGTCGCGAACGAACCAGTCGGCGAGGTAGTCGAGAAGTTCGGGGTGGGTGGGCGGAGTGCCCCGGGTGCCGAAGTCGCTGGGGGTTCTGACCAGCCCCTGTCCGAAGTGATGCAACCAAATGCGATTGACGATCACCCGTGCGGTCAGGGGGTTTGCCGGGGACGCGATGGCTCGAGCGAGTTCGAGCCGGCCGCTGCGGACCCGGAACGGCGCCCGCACGGGGCCGGACAGTGCCACCGGCAAACGGCGGGGTACCGGTTCGCCCAGTCGGTTCGGATTGCCGCGCTGAAATACCCGTGGACGGTATGGCGTGTCGTTCTCGGCCAGGGTCATGGCCCGCGGTGGAGCGTCTTTTCCCTTGATCAGCCACTGCTCGAGTTCTTTCCTGAGCTTCTTGTAGACACCCTGCGCCGGTCGATCCGGCAGCAGGGCCAATGCACCCCAGCCGAAGAGCCGCGGGACGTTTGACGGGGCGTCGGGGGCATGGAACACCAGACGCAATTGCTCACGGGTGGGGTCCTCGAAACGCGTTGGCCGAGGCTTGCCCGCTTCGGCAGCCCTCTTCTGGCTCGCCTGCCACTCGGTTTCGATCTTGTTCAGGACCTGTCCGTAGAGAGTGGCCGCGTCGTCAAGAGACCGCGGGGGGGCGGCCTTCAGAGCGGCCAGAATCCGTGGGTTGATCGGCAACCGGTCGTTGGCGTTGGCCGAAAGCCGCGTCAAGAGTCCGGGAAGTGCCTCGGGGAAGGTCTTCTGGTCGGGCCGGTCCAGTTCGGCCATCGCCAGCCATGGGCCCCAGACGGGGTCACGGACCCCTTCGACGGCGGCACGGGAATCGAGCTGCTCGAGAAAGACACGCCACCTCAGGACCACCGTCGGGTTCAGACCCCCGGCCTCGACCAGCAGCATGAAATCGTCAGTGGGTGGTTGAGCGAGTGTTCTCTGGGCCTGCAGCAGGTACTCGCCAGCTCGTTTCCTGGCCGCGACAAGCATGTCGGTGTGTGTCTTGATGATGAACTCACGGATCGCCGTGGATCGCTTGTCGAGTTCGGCCCGGAACTTGCGGTGGGATTCGCCCGTGTCGGGGTGGGTCAATTCCGGCGGAACCATTGGTTCGGATGAACTGCGGAGAACGCCGTAGAGCGAGTAGTAGTCGGCCTGGGGAATGGGGTCGTATTTGTGGTCGTGACAGCGAGCACAGGTGACAGTCAGTCCCATCAGGCCCCGGGTGACCACGTCGATCTGGTCATCGATCTGGTCGTGGAGATTGTTCATGAAGCGGGGGCTGAGCGTCAGGAACCCCATCGCTGCCCGGGATTCGGGATGGTCGTCGAGATCGAGTTGGTCTGCGGCGAGTTGCTCGACAACGAATCGGTTGTACGGCAGGTCGTTGTTGAAGGCGTTGACGACGTAATCCCGATAGGTCCAGGCCCAGGGGAAGACACGGTCTTCAAAGAAGACGTACCCCTTGGTGTCGGCGTAACGGGCCACGTCCAGCCAGTGGCGGCCCCAGCGTTCGCCGTAATGCGGGTTGGCCAGCAGTCGGTCAACTTCGGCGGACCAACGGCCCGGATCAGCCAGGATGTCGTCATCGGGCAGCAGGTGTCCGGGGGGCAAACCCAGCAGGTCGAACCATGCTCGGCGGACCAGCGTGCGGTGGTCCGCCGCGGGCGAGGGGGTCAGTCGGGCGGTGGCCAGCCGGTGCCAGGTGAAGGCATCGATCGGGTTGCGGGCCCAGCCCCCGCTGTCGACGACCGGAACTGTCGGGCGACTGACCGGCTGCAATGACCAGGGGATTTCCGATGGGGCGTCCGCCATCACGCAACACGGCGCGATCAGCAACAGGGCCAGAGCGTAACGAAGGCGGTTCGGCATGGAGGTGTCCTGGATCCCTTGTAACTTCTCAAGCCCCCCCGGGGCCACTGCGGTCGTCATCGGATCCCTGCCCAGCGGCGTCTCTTTCGGGTACTCTCCGTGACGCGTTTCGTAGACCCTGCACGGGAAACTTTCATCGTGACACAGAAACTGGCGCTGATCGGATTCGGGACCGTCGGCCGCGGGTTGGTCGAAATCCTCTGCGAGAAGCGCAACCTGCTGCGTGACGATTTTGGGTACGAGTCGCGAGTTGTCGCTGTCGCGGATCTCCACCACGGGAGTTGCTACGACCCCGATGGCCTGGATCTCGACCGGGTGCTCGCACTGGTGGCCGAAGGAGCCGGCGAGCCGGGTTCGCTGTCGAGGTATTCCGATCAGGTGTGTGACTGGGACAGTCTCCAGACGATCCGCAACAGCGGCGCTGACACGGTGGTCGAGGTGACTGTGACGAACATCGAAACGGGCGAGCCGGCGCTGTCGCACTGTCGTGCGGCCTTCGAGGCGGGTGCTCACGTGGTGACGACCAACAAGGGGCCGGTGGCGTTGGCGTGGCGAGAGCTCTCAGAACTGGCCGCGTCTCAGGGTCTGCAGTTTCGCTTTGAAGGGACGGTGATGAGCGGTACGCCGGTGTTGTCCACGGCAACCGAGGCCCTGGCCGGCTGCGAGTTCGTGCGGATCCGGGGAATCCTCAACGGAACCACCAACTACATCCTCTCGGAGATGGAGCAGGGACGACCTTACGCCGAGGCATTGGCGATGGCCCAGGAACTGGGATACGCCGAGGCGGATCCGACGGCCGACGTCGAGGGCTTTGACGTTCTGGCCAAGGTGGTGATCCTGGCCAACGTGGTGATGCGGGCCGAACTGGGGGTGGAGGGGATTCCCCGGGAGGGCATCACGGGGCTGGAGGCCGAGGTCGTTGCGGCGGCTCCGGAACACGGGCAGCGGTGGAAACTGATCGGCCAAGTCGAACGCGTTGACGGGCAGGTCACCGCGTCGGTTGGCCCGGTGGCGCTTCGGCTGGATGACCCGCTGGCCGCTGTCGGCGGGGTGACCAACGCGGTGACGCTGGAAACCGACCTCGTCGGGCCGGTGACGATCGTCGGTGCCGGTGCGGGAAAGGAGGCGACCGGGTTGTCGTTGTTGAGTGACCTGGTGGCCATCCACCGTTCGGGTTGAACGCCGCTGTCGTCGCGTTGCCCGGATTCAGTCTCCGGTGTAGAGGCCGCCGTTGACTCCCAGGCTCTGCCCGGTCATGTAGCCGGCGCCTCGGGAGGCCAGGAACAGCACGGTCGCCGCCACGTCTTCAGGAGTTCCGACCCGGCCCAGCGGAATTCTTTCGAGATGTTTCTGGAAAACCTCATCGGGGATTCTTCGGGTCATGTCCGTGTCGATGAAACCCGGACAGACGGCGTTGACGGTGATCTCTCGCGGGGCGAGTTCCAGCGCCAGGCTCTTGGTGAGGCCCAGGATGCCGGCCTTGCTGGCGGCGTAGTTGGCGACCCCGAAATTGCCCGTCTGCGCGACCATCGACGAGATGTTGACGATGCGTCCACCGTCGGCGATCAGCGGCAACACGCCGCGGCAGTTGAAGAAGGTGCCGTCGAGGTTGACGGCCAAAACGGCTCTCCATTCCTCGTCGGTCATCTTGGCCAGTGTGTGGTCACGGTTGATCCCGGCGTTGTTGACCAACACGTCGACCCGTCCGAAGTGTTTCTCGACCGTGTCGTAAAACTCGGTGACCTCCTCGACCCGGGAGACGTCCGCGGTAATCGGGGCGACGCGTTCGGCAGACAACCCGGCCGCCTCACGCCAGTCGGCGACCGCCTGCCGGTGCTGTTCGCTTTCCAGAGCCGGACACCCGGCGACAACGGTGGCCCCGGCCTGGGCGAAAGCCAACGCGGTGGCGGCGCCGATGCCCTGCGAGGCACCGGTAACGACGACGATATGGTCAGAGAATTCCCCGGTGGGGTCAGGCATGTGCTAACGCTCCACGATCCAGATGTTTCGGTAACGGACGGGATTGCCGTGCTGTTGCAGGTAGAGACGTCCTGGGAGGTGGTTTCGGTGCGGGAGCGTAGTGGCCGAGGCCGGAGTGGGGGGCAGGATGAGGCGGTCGTGGATCACCACGCCGTTGTGTCGAACACTGAGGATCGCGGGGGTCTTCGGGCGACCGTCGTCATCGACCGTCGCGGCGGTGTGGTCGATATCGAATGTCTGCCATGACAACGGCGGCAGGCACATGTTCACCGCTGGCATCACCAGTTCGTGCATCCCGCCGCAGCGTCCGACGTGGGACAACCGTTCGTATTTTTGGTTTTCGGTTGTCCATCCGAACGAGTCGATCACCTGCACCTCCCAGAGTTCCTGCAGGTAGACGCCGCTGTTGCCCCGTTGCATGCCCCGGGCTGTGGGCATGAACGGTGTCCGAAACTCCAGATGCAAATGGTAGTTGCGGAGCAATTTCCTGGTTCGCGTCCCTGCGGCCAGTAGTCGGCCATCGGCGAGTTTTGCGGCGATCCAGGCGTCGGTCGAGCTGCCGTCGAAGAGCACCACGGCTCCCGCGGGTGGCTTGGCGGACAGGGTCGGAGAAGTGCGAACGACGCGGCGGCAGCGACAGGCGGGGTCGTCGACATGATTGAGGAACATCAGGGCACGACCGGCCAGTTGGCCATCGTCGATCGTGGCCAGGAAGTTGCGGTTGAGGAACCGCAGTCGTTCGCCGTGGACGCCCTCGAGCCGTGTCGTGCTGCCGTCGCGGGTCCCGCGAAGGTAGAACCGGGTCTTTCCGTCCCATCCGGCGCCGGGCAGGCCACCGCCATGGATGATTCCCTCGAATTTTCCGGCCCCCAGAGCGACGATCTGGATTCCGACGGGGTAGCTGCCGCCGACCGTTCCGACGTACTCCCCCTGCACGGCGAAATCCGGGCCGGCGGCGCGAATGCTGTTGAAGGCGGGCAGCTTGTCTGCGGCGGGAAGCCGGGCCGCCGAGAGAACGGCCAGGGCCAGTGTCGTCATTGCCACGTGCGAGATCTTCATGGCGGGGATGCTCAGGCAGATGGGTAGGGGAAGGAATCGTCGACGTCGGCGTCAGCCAGTTCGACGAGAAAGCCGGACAGTCGCTCGACGAGTGTCTCCATCAACTCCCGGCCGGCTTCGGCCGTTGCCGGGTGCGGGTTGCCGACTCCGGTGTTGGTCGTCAGCAGGTGCCAGGGGCGGGTGATCGAGATCCAGCCGCGGTTGACGGCGTCGAAACGAGTCGAGCGGACTGCCCCGTCGTCGGCCGACAGGCGGCCGGATTCGGGGTCGTGAGCGACCAGGTCGGGAAAGTAGGCCAGTGCGAGCGAGGTCTCCATTTCGCCGGCGTGGTCACCGGGATCCTGAAACAATTCGGCCTGGACATCATTTGAGATGCTGCGGAACCAGTCGCACAGGAACAGGTGGACCGGGCCACCGACCAACTCGCGGAGGACGCTCTTGAGTTCGTTGCCGCCGTGACTGTTGAGGATCAGCAGTTTCGAGATGCCGGCCCTGTGCACCGATTCGACCAGGTCGGAAATCACTCGGCCCAGGGTTGACGGATAGAGGTTCATCGCCAGGGGGAAGGCGTGCTGGTTGGTCTGGGTGCCGTAGGGCACTGTCGGCAGCACGACGACCCGGGCGCCGCGGTTCCAGGCGGCTTCGGCGGCACCGGCGGCAATCTGGTCGGCTTCGAAGATGTCGGTGCCGTAGGGCAGGTGCAGGTTGTGGGGTTCGGTCGCTCCCAACGGCAACACCGCGACCTCATATCCGCCGTCGCGGACGTGGCCGTAATTGGTTTCTGCGAGAATCCAGTGTCGCATCGGTGGGCCGGTGTCAGCGAAGGCGTGAAGAGGGTCAGTCGGTGGAAATCGATTCGTGGAGTTGTTCGATGACACCGTCGAGGAACCGGGCGAGTCGTTCGGCGGCAAATCGGGCCTGTTCGCGAAGTTGCCACAGGTCCTTGTAGCTGCCGGGGCGTTTCCACAGTGAACCCAGCGCGGCTCCGATGCGTCGGCCGGGCGTGGCGGCGAGCACCGAGTGGATTTCCGGCGGGAGATCGGTGTCGAGATCGTCGCTGATGACCCGGACGGCCATGAATCCAACGCCCCTCTCACGGCAGGCCTGTGCTACGGCCAGGCTCTCCAGGTCGACGGCCAACGCGTCGTGGGCTTCACCGAGGGCCGTTTTTTCCTCGGTGGTTCGTACCAGTTCGTCGGCGACGACCAGCCGTCCGGCATGGACACCCGGCGGCAGGTGCTCGGGCGGGCTGAATGTCAAAGACATGTCGTGGCCGTGCGTGTCAGTGATCGCGTTGGCCATCACGATGTGACCGAGCTTGAGTTCGGGTTGGAGGGCACCGGAGAAGCCACACGAGACGACGTAGGAGGGGGTGTGAGCTTCGATCAAGGCGTGTGTTGCGCGACGCGCACGGGCGAAACCAGGTCCGGATTCGACGATGGCCACGCGGGCCTCGTCGTAGCGGCCGCCCCGGAACGTAAACTCTCCACCGGTGTACTTCTTTGGTGTCAGGCACCGTTCTAGGAACGGAGCCAGTTCGATCCTCAGCGCCGACACTAGCCCGATGTCGGCGTGCGCCATGTCCAGGCCGTCGTCTTGAATCCGGCCTCTGTCACCGGGGGGGCTGTCGTCGCTCACTCGGCTTGCTCCGCTTCGAAGGCGTCGATCACCTCCAGTAGCCGATCAACAGCCGCGTCCGGCTGGGCATTGTACAGGCTGGCCCGCAGGCCTCCCACGCTGCGGTGTCCCTTCAGTCCAGCCAGACCGGCCCGACGGCAGTGTTCCAGGAACCGCGTGTCCGCCTCTTTGCCGCCGGCCGAGAAGACGACGTTCATCGACGACCGGGCGCAGAGGCCAACTCGACCGGTCAGAACGTGGCTGGCGTCGATGCGATCGTAGAGCCGCGACGCCTGGATCCGGTTGCGGTCGGCGATTGACTCGAGGCCCCCCTGCTCTTCCAGCCATTCCAACACCAGTTCGGTGACGAAGATCGAGAAGACCGGTGGGGTGTTGTATAGCGATCCGGACTGGGCATGCGTGGCATAGCGATGGATCAGCGGAAGGCTGTCGGGAGCCCGCTCGAGCAGGGTCCTGCGGATCAGTACCAGCGTCAGGCCGGCCGGGCCGAGGTTCTTCTGTGCCCCGGCGTAGACCAGGTCGTGGGCGTGGAGATCGATCGGTCTCGAGAAGATGTCGCTGCTGGCGTCGCAGATCAGTGGAACCCCGTCGGGGGGCGTTGGCGGCGTGGCGAACTGCGTGCCGGCGATGGTGTTGTTGGAAGTGTAGTGGAGGTAGGCGGGTTGGTCGGAACATTCCGGCGGGCCGGGTAGGTTCCGGAAGTCAGAATCCTGCGACGAGGAGGCGACGTGGACGGCTCCGTCGCTGCGGGCTGCCTCGAACGCTTTCATCGCCCAGGTGCCGCTGATGATGTAATCGGCGGTGTCAGCTCTGGAACGGAGATTGGCCGGGACCATGGCGAACTGCAGCGAGGCACCCCCCTGCAGGAACAGCACGGCCACATCGTCGGGGACGGCCGCCAGGCGACGGATCCTCGCCTCGGCCGACGCCAGCACGTCGCCGAAAACGTCTCCGCGGTGCGAATGTTCGAGCACTCCGATTCCGGTCTCTCCCAGCGACAGCAGGTGCTCGCGTGCGACGGAGAGAACCGGCTCGGGCAGCACGGCGGGTCCGGCCGAGAAGTTGAAGAGTCGCTGCACGGGGACGGTTTCGTCTGAGAAGTGCGTGTGAGGATATGACAGGAAGTGTGATAGGCCGTGGTGCACGAAGCGTCAATCCCCGCGGGGGTCGGCTTTCGAGTTCCGGTGGGCTTGTATATCATGCTCCCGATGAACGCCGCCGCCGACAATCCAGTCGAACGATCCGGGCCTCGGGCTCAGCCGTTTCAGGCCCCACAGGGTGACTTGGCGGTGTTGCCCGGTTCGGGCAATCCGATCTTTGCTCAGGCCATCGCAGACGGCCTCGGCGTCCCGCTGGTGCCCTGCCACGCACACGTCTTCAGCGAGGGGAACGTCTTCGTGCGGGTCAAGGAGAACGTCCGCGGGCGCGACGTGTACGTGATCCAGGGCGTTCACTTCCCGGTCAACGACAACTTCATGGAGTTGCTGTTTTGGATTGATGCATTGAAGCGGGCCAGCGCGCAAAACGTGACCGCGGTGATCCCCTTCTTCAGCTACGCCAAGGGCGACAAGAAGGATGAACCCCGGGTCTCGATCCGGGCCCGGGTTTGTGCCGACGCGATCGAGGCAGCCGGAGCGGACCGGGTGTTGACCATGGATCTGCACAGTCCTCAGATCCAGGGCTTCTTCCGCATCCCCGTTGATCATCTTTACGCCCGGCATACCATCTGCGAACACGTGCAGTCGCTGGAGATCCCCGACCTGGTCGTCTGCAGCCCCGACACCGGTTTTGCCAAGGACGCGGTCGACTACGCACGCGTGCTCGACGTGCCGGCCGTCTTCGGCAGCAAGCAGCGGACCGGCCACGACGAACAGGCCGAGGTGCTCGAGGTGGTCGGTGATGTCGAAGGCAAGAACGTGCTGGTGGTCGACGACTTCACGATCACCGGGGGCTCGCTGATCAGTGCCGCGGAGGCGGTCAGGCAGCGCGGGGCCCGCGAGATCTTCGCCGCGGTCAGCCATGGGGTGTTCTCCAGAGGGGCCGCGTCGAGGATCGGCGAGAGCGTGATCAAGAAGATGCTGATCACCGACACAATCGAGACGGCGTTCGAACCGTTGCCTGAGAACGTCGAGGTGGTCAGCGTGGCTCCGCTGTTCGCCAACGCGATCCGGTCGATCCACGAACGCACCAGTGTCAGCCAGTTGTTCCCCGAAACCCGAGGCTAGTGGTTCTCGCACCCCCTGTTCCTGACCTTTTTCGATACCGGCGTCATGGCGGATTCCGGCACACCCGACCAACCTGACTCGCAGGCCGCCGGTGATGCGCCGGCGGCCTCGTCATCGGGTGGCAGCACTCCGGCAGGAAAGAAGCGGTCGGGCTCGGCCAACCGGGGCGGTGGCAAGCTGACCCCGATGATGCAACGGTACACCGAGGTCAAGGGGCAGAACCCGGAGGCCGTGCTGCTGTTTCGGATGGGCGACTTCTACGAGTTGTTCTTTGAGGATGCCCAACTGGTGGCTCCGGTGTTGGGGCTGACCCTGACCAGCCGCGACAAGAACTCGGACAACCCGGTCCCGATGGCCGGGTTTCCCTACCACGCACTCGACGGCTACCTGCAGAAACTGATCCGGGCCGGGTACCGGGTGGCGATCTGTGACCAGGTCGAAGATCCGAGGACGGCCAAGGGGATGGTCCGTCGCGAGGTGACCCAGACGGTGACTCCCGGCACGCTGACCGATCCGGCGTTGCTGGATCCCCGCTCGTACAACTACATCGCCGGAGTGGCTTCAACACGGGATGGAATCGGTCTGGCCTGGCTGGAACTTTCGACCGGCCGCTTCCAGGCGACCACCGTGACGTTGACCGACCTGGCCGACGAACTGGCCCGGTTGGCGCCCGCCGAGTGCCTGGTGGCCGAGGACACGGTCGATGACCTCGGGGTCGGGTGGCTGGCTGACCAATTGGGGATCAGCCTGGCCAGGCGGGCTCCGTGGCAGTTTGGCGTCGACACCTGCCGCCGGACGCTGCTCGACCATTTCGGCACCCGGTCGCTGGCAGGATTTGATTTCAGCGACGACGACACCGCGGCGGCGACGGCAGCGGGGGCCTTGCTGGCCTACGCCGCTGAAAATCACCTCAGTGCCCTGCCCCACGTTTCGCGACTGGAAGCCTACTCGAGTAGTCGGTTCCTGGTGATCGACGAGGCGACTCGTCGGAGCCTGGAATTGACCCGGACGTTGATCGATGGAAATCGAGAGGGAAGTCTGCTGGGGGTCATCGACGAAACGGTGACCGCGATGGGCGCGCGGTTGCTGGGCGATTGGCTGTCGAACCCGCTGACCGACATCGACCAGATCGCATCGAGGCTGGACGCGGTCGAGGAATTTCGCGGCGGGCCCGCTGTCTGCCGTGATATCCAGGAACAACTCAAGGGCATCTACGATCTCGAGCGTTTGACTTCGCGAGTTGCCACCGGCCGGGCGTCTCCCCGGGATCTCGGGTGTCTGGCCGGAACGCTGGCTCGGTTGCCCCGGTTGAAGCAATTGCTGGCCGAACGAGAGGCGGGGCTGCTGGGGCAACTCGAAGAGCGACTGGACCTGTGCGAGGACGTGCTCGAACAGGTCGCCGAAACTCTTGTCGAAGATCCCCCGTTGTTGGTCTCCGAGGGCGGCATCATCCGCGACGGGTTCGACCCGGAACTGGATCAGTTGCGTGACCTGGCTCGAGGTGGCAAGGAGTGGATTGCGGCGTACCAGGCCAGCGAGAGTGAACGAACGGGGATTCCGAGCCTGAAGGTCGGGTTCAACAAGGTGTTCGGTTATTACCTGGAGGTGACTGCCGCTCACCTGGCCAAGGTCCCGGAGGAGTACATCCGCAAGCAGACCTTGAAGAACCAGGAACGGTACGTGACTCCGGAGTTGAAGGAACACGAGGAGAAGGTGCTGCGGGCCGAGGAGCAGGCGGTGGTGCTTGAACAGAGGTTTTTCGGCGCGTTGCGTGAGTCGGTTGCCGGGGAATGCCTGCGGCTGCAGGCGACTTCCGGCGTGCTGTCGCGGCTGGACGTGCTGGCCGGCCTGGGTGTGCTGGCGGCCTCCCGCGGCTATTGCCGTCCCGAGTTGACGGCCGATCCGATTCTGGACCTGAGGGAGAGTCGTCACCCGGTGCTCGACCGGATTCAGCCGACCGGCGAGTTCGTGCCCAACGCCGTCCGGATTGGCGGAACGTCAGGTCACATGCAGATTATCACCGGTCCGAACATGGCCGGAAAGAGCACGTACATCCGGCAGGCGGCGCTGGTGACGATTCTCGCGCAGATGGGTTCGTTTGTTCCGGCTAGCGAGGCACGGGTGGGGGTGGCCGACCGGGTGTTCGCCCGGGTGGGTGCCAGTGACGAGTTGAGCAAGGGGCAGAGCACCTTCATGGTCGAAATGACCGAGACGGCCCGGATTCTCAACGCCGCCACCCGCCACAGCCTGGTGGTCCTGGATGAAATCGGTCGTGGCACCAGCACGTACGATGGAATCTCGCTGGCGTGGGCGATCACCGAACACCTGCACGACCGCGTCGGTTGCCGCACCCTGTTCGCGACGCATTACCACGAGTTGACCGAGTTGACGTCGACATTGGCCGGGGCGGTCAATCTGAACGTGGCGGTACACGAGCAGGACGAGGACGTGGTCTTCCTGCACAAGATCATCGAGGGGTCGGCTGACAAGAGCTATGGCATCCATGTGGCCCGACTGGCCGGCGTGCCCGGTGACGTGATTGACCGGGCACGAGTGATCCTGGAAACACTCGAATCGGATCACCTGGACGAGGAGGGGCGTCCTCGGATGCCGACCAGGCCGACCGGTCCCACGTCCAGTCGCCAGTTGTCGCTGTTCGAGACGCCGCCGCATCCGCTGCTGGAGGAAATCCGCGGGATGGACATCGAGTCAATGACCCCGCTGGCCGCACTCGAGGAACTGGACCGCATCCGCAGGTCGCTGTTGGATCCGCAGTAGCGGGGCTCGCCGGTACCCCGGCCCGGCCTTACCCGCTGTCGCCGAGAAAACGCCGCTGCACGGGCAGCACGTGGTCGAGGACGCGACCGAGCACCTCGCCGGGAAGTCCGATCGGATCGACATCGCCCCGCAGGTCAGTGGAGTAGAAATCGAGCACGGGTGCCGATTCCGACTGGTAGACATCGAACCGGTGCCGCACGACCGATTCGTCGGCGTCGTCTGGACGTCCCTGCTGCCTGGCGCGATCGAGTATTCTCTGCACCAGCGGTTCGTAGTCGTCACCGGCGAGGTGCAGCACCAGTTGCACGTCGACATCAACGGCGATCATCTCGCACTGAGTGGTGTTGCGTGGGATGCCGTCGAGCAGCAGCATCTGGCGGGCGGGATCGAACGATCGGCTGGCGATCAGGCTGGAGAGTTGTTTACGCCACAGCGAGACGGTGAAGTCGTCGGGGACCAGGTTTCCGCCCGATGTGTATCCGGCAACGGCTTGTCCGTCGGGCGAATCGGGGTCGAGCCCGCGGAAGATCTCTCCACTGGAGAGATGAAAGAAACCGGGCAGGCCGCCCAGGACGAATCCCTGGGTCCCCTTTCCACTTCCGGGTGCGCCAAACAGCAGAATGGCGGCAGGTCGTGGCTGATTCATCGTGTCGGGCCAGTGTGACGTCCGCAGCGATGCGACGGCGCGAACTCAGCGAGACAGGAAGGCGACCACTTTGCCGACGTCCACCGGCAGGCTGACGTCTTCGGAGGTCGGCAGTGCGGTGACCGTCGCGGAGAGGTTGTCAGCGTCGACGTCAATCCAGTCGGCGTCGTTGGTCGATCCGGATTCGAGCAATGATGTATAGAGCGACTTCAGGTTCGGTCGGTTGCGGACCGAGATCACATCGCCGGCATTGATTCGAATCGACGGGACGGTAACGGTCCGGCCGTTGACCTGGAAATGTCCGTGTGCGGCGCCCTGGCGAGCCTGTGGGCGGGTGTCGGCAAAACCGGCGCGACGGAGCATGTTGTCCAGGCGTCGCTCGCAGAGGATCAGCAACTGTTCGCCGGTGTTGCCTTGCATTCGCTTGGCGGCGGAGAAATAGCGACGGAGTTGGCGTTCTCGCAACCCGTAGTAGTACTTGATCTTCTGTTTCTCGAGCAGAGCGAGTGCGTAGTTGGAGGGCTTGCGTCGCCGTTGCGACATCCCGGGTGGGTAGTCGCGGCGTTCGGCAGCGCGAACCGCGCCGGAACTCTCAAAGATCATCGCGCCGAGGCGACGGTTGATTTTCGCTTTTGGTCCGGTGTGCCGACCCATTCAGTTTCTCTCGGAAGGTTTTCCGTCAACGGCAAACGGCCGCTACTGGAACCCCCCGAATTTAGGTCGCGCGCCGGGGGATTTCAACCCCTACGCAGCCGGTGGTCCGCTAGCCGTGTTGGGATCCGGACCGGATCCGGGGGGCGTTGGCGGCTGTGGTGACCGCCGATGCCACAGCGGAATCAGTCGAAGCGGCAAATGGACCGTGGCTGAGAGACGATGGGCCAACAGTGGGTCGGGGATACGACCGGTTTGAGGCCTAACGGTACATCCGTCGCCTGAGTTCTGGCAGCGGGTAAAATGTGTCTCGCCAGCGAACGCCGCCTTGACGGAGCGTGATGACCATCGAGCGAAGGAAGGCGAAGAGGATGCCCAGCGAGGCTGGCAGGAGCGCAGGCAGGACCGATGGCCGTGTTCCCAGCACGTGGGCCCCAGAGGCGTAGCAGATGTGTGAGACCACCAGCGTGGTCACGAATCCCCAGGTGGCTGGCCCGCTGACGAGCAACGGGACGATCACGGGCGAGTAAAACAGCAGTGCGGCGGCCAGCAGTACCAGGCATGTGCGGGGAACCGAAAATTTCAGCGCTGCGAAACCGTTCTTTTCAAGGCCGGTGATCGTCGTCCACGCAGACTGTTGCCAGCGAATCCTCAGTAGGTCGCCGGCCACCAACAGGTCGGCGCGGGCTCCGTGTCGCTTGAGCAACTGGCCGAGGCGGAGGTCATCGGCAATCTCGTAGGCAATCGGGTGGTGGCCCCCGGCGGCTTCGTAGAAATCGCGACGGACGAGGTTGAAAGCTCCCACGCCGGCATAGATGTGCCTGGTGGGCAGGCGAATCAACCACGGCTGGGTGGCGCCGGCGAAGATCAGACCGAAGAACGAGACCAGGGCCGTCTCGAGGTAGCCGCCGGTCAGCATCGACGGGATCAGGGCCAGGTGGTCGAGCGGTTGCGTCAACGACCAGGCCACGGCCAGGCGAATCGTGTCGGGGCGAAACAGCACATCACCGTCGGTGAACAGAATCCACTCACCGCTGGCCTGACGGGCGCCCTGCCACATCGCGTGGTTCTTTCCAAGCCACTCGGGGGGCAGTTGTTCGATATGAACAGCTCGCGTCCGCGAGTCGGTTGCCACCAGGCGGTCGATCTCCTGCCCCGTAGTGTCCTCGGATCGATCGTTGACGGCGATCAATTCGAGGTCGGGGTAGTCGGAGGCGAGCAGGGAGGCGAGGCAGTCGGAGATGCGGCCGCCTTCGTCCTTGGCCGTGATCACCACCGTCACCCGGGGCAAGGACTCCGGGATCTGAAGCGCCTGAACCAGTTTCGGGAACCGTCGCCACCACAGCACCAGCAGTGGCAACCCCAGCCCCAGGCACCACAGTCCGCAGAGGACCCATCCCAGGACGATTAGCGTGAGATCCATGATGGGCATTGTAACCAGGGCGTCAGTATACTGGCGGCGTGAGCAGTGGGTGGCCGGTCACCCAGTCGCTGTCGGAAGTCGTGATGGGAGGGGGCAGGATGAGTCGTGGTGCGCCATGGATTGCCCTGGCTGTGACGGTGTCGGTTCTTTGTGCGGCGGATAACCTGCCCGCCGCACAACGGGTGGTGCTGTTGGTCGACCTGCCCAAGGGCCTGCCGGCGGGGCTTCGGGTTCCGATGCCGGCGCGGGTCGACGGCGCCGCGGTTCCGGGAGCCGTTCTGGTGGCCCGGCATGAAGCCTTTGGTCCCGGCAACGTCGTTGTGCAGTGCGAATCCGACGGCCGGTCCGCGTGGCTGCTGGCGGCGGTCGAGGACGGCAAGGCCGGGGCCAGACGAATTCGGCTCACCGGCGAAGTCATGTCCGGAAACCGAAAAAAGGCCGGTGTGCGGTTTGTGGCCGGGCCGGGCGGGATGGAGTGTCTGGACGGGGATCAGAAGGTGATGTTCTACCAACGAACGGCTCACTCGCTGGACAACGGCACGCACGTTGCGGCCAATTACTTTCATCCGCTCTACGGGCTCGACGGCCAGGTGCTGACACAGGACTTTCCCAAGGACCATCCGCATCACCACGGCATCTTCTGGGCCTGGCACCAGTTGCTGGTCGGCAAGATCCGTGCCGGCGATCCGTGGGTCAACAAGGACTTCCTGCCGGTCGTTCGAGATGCTTCGGTGGTTGAACAAGGGCCGGTGTTTGCCACGCTTTCGACGCGGGTCGAATGGACGTCCAGGCACATCATCGACCGGAAGGGCCGGCCGCGGCCGATCGTCGAAGAGACGGGACGGTTTCGGGTGTTCCACAGCGTCGGCGACGCTCGGCACATCGACTTTCACATTCGGTTGGCCGCGTTGCTCGACGAGGTCCAGATCGGCGGGTCCGAGGACGTGAAGGGTTACTCGGGATTCACCGTTCGCGTGAAACCACCGCGGAAGATGGCGATTCAGGATCGCCGTGGCCTGCTCAAGCAGGACGCAGTCGGCTCCAAGAGCCCCTGGGCCGACATCAGCGGCTGTTTTGGTGATGATGAATCGGTGAGTGGTTTGTCGATTCTCTGCGACCAGCGACTGCCGGAGTTTCCGCCGAAGTGGTTGCTCCGGCACTACGGTATGCAGAACGTGGCCTATCCTGGCCGACATGCGGTGCCCCTGAATCGGGGTCGTCCGTTGGTGCTGAAGCATCGATTGGTGGTCCACGAAGGGGACCGTGCCGCGGCGAGAGCGAGTGATCAGCAGGCGGTCTTTCAGTTGTTTTCGAGTCGCGGCCGGTAGGCAGTCGGCCCAATCGTCACGACCGGAAAAAACCGCCGAATGCAGGTGATCGTCATGATCGCCGAATGCCGAAAACTGGGTTAGCGGTTGAGTCCGCGGTGTTGTGACCGGAGACCGGGGAAGGGAGTGAGATTCTCCCGCCGCCCCGCGACTGTCTGGGAGACGAAGGCCACTTGTGTCACTGGTTCCACCCGGAACCGGGAAGGCGTGGCCGGAGAGTGATCCCGAGCCAGGACATCCGGAGTCGGTCGCAGGTTTGTCGTGCGTTGTCCTCGAGGGAAGGACCAGAACGATGCTGACGCGGGATTCGGTGCTGGCGTGGCTGATGGTGGCGCCGGTGTTGTGGGCTCAGGATGCTTCGATGGCCGAACCGCCCCCGGTCCTCGGCCCCACCGATGTCATCGCTCCGTTTCCCCGCTCGCCGCTGAGCGGACGAGCGGTGCTCTCGTCGACCCGAACCGAGATTCTGCGCGAGCAGAACGGCAGTTCGGTGACGGTGATTTCGGGTGAACAACTTCGCAGCAGCGGACGAATGCTGCTGCATGATGCACTGCGGGGCACTCCCGGGTTGGACGTCGTCCGAGCCGGATCGCCGGGCCAGCAGACGTCGGTCTTCATTCGTGGCACCGAGTCCCGTCACACGAAGGTGCTGCTCGACGGCATTCCACTCAACGACCCCAGCAGCCCGAGTCGTGCCTTCGATTTCTCGAATCTCACCGTCGACAATATCGAACGGGTGGAAGTGATTCGGGGGCCACAGAGCACCCTGTACGGGTCGGATGCCATCGGCGGAGTGATCAACATCGTCACCCGCCGGGGACAGGGAGCTCCCAAGTACCGCTTTCGCACGTTGGGTGGTCGGTATGGCAGTTTCCACCAGTCGGCCAGTGTTTCGGGTGGAACTGACCAGGTGTACTACTCGTTTGGCGGATCATTCTTCGAGAACGATGGTTTCACCACCGCCGCGCCGCGACTGGGCAACGTTGAAAGCGACGGGTTTCGAAACGGTAATCTCTCGGGCCGTTTTGGCTGGTTGCTCAACGACACGACCGACGTCGACCTGGTCGTCCGATACACGGATGCCGAGGCCCAGATCGATGGATTCCTGTTTCCGACTGGTCCCGTGGATGATCTGCATCGGAAGCTGAAGAACGAGACGTTCGCACTACGGACGCAGGTGCGGACCGAAATGTGTGACGGGGCACTGGAGCAGAAGGTCGGATTCAACTATTCGCACTTCAATCGCCGGGACACGAATCCGGAGTCGTTCGGAACTCCGGCCTTCGACGGCGAGACGGCCAAGTTCGATTGGCAGGCCAACGTGGTGCTGCACGAGACGGCTCGGTTCCGCAGCGTGTTGACGACAGGCCTGGACTACCTGGCGGAGGACGCATCGTCGTCGGTGGCTGCCGTCAGATCATTGCAAGCCACTGGCATCTACATCCAGGATCACGTGGTGGTCGACGAAACGTGGTCGACGGTGCTGGGAACTCGCTGGGACCGGTACAGCCAGGCCGGTTCAACCACGACGTACCGTGTGACCACTCGCTACGTGCTGGACGAGGCCGAGACCGCTGTGCACGGCAGCATTGGTACGGGTTTTCGCGCACCGGCGATCAATGAACTGTTTGACCCGAACCTTGGGAACCCCGACCTTCGGCCCGAACGCAGTTTTGGGTGGGAATTGGGCGTCGAGCAGCCGCTGGGTGACGGCGACCTGGTCGTCGACGTCACCTACTTTCGCAACGACATTGACGAGTTGATCGTCTACCGTTTCGACGGAACCGGCCCCTTCGGGGGACATCTGGACAATGTCGATCAGGCTTTGACGGCTGGTGTCGAGTTGACGGCAAACCTGCGACTGGGCGAATCAACCTCAACATCGTTCGGATACACCTCGCTGGACGCTCGCAACCGCACGAACGGGTCCCGGCTGGTCCGGCGGCCACGGAACAAGTTTCAGGTGGGAATGGATCATCGCTTCGATGGGCGGGGCGTGCGCGTGGCGTTGAATTATCAGTGGGTCGACCGTCGCGATGACTTCGACGGCTCAGGCTTCGTGACGGCGCTGGACGAGTACTCGTTGCTGAATGCCACGGTGACCTGGGATTACAGCGACCGGTTGCAGTGGTTCGCCCGGCTCGACAACATCACCGACGAGGCCTACGAGGAGGTGTGGGGGTTCGCCTCACCCCGGTTCGGGATCTACGCAGGAGCGACGATTCTGCTGGGGGGTGACGACGACTGACGGGTGGTCGAACGCCGTGTCACGCCTCACCTGCGTTCCAGCACGAACCGGAACGGCTTGAGTACCGTGATGGCCACCGCCGTGCCGGCTCGATACGCCGGACGGAATGTCCACCGGCGGGCCGCGTCGACGGCCGCTGCGTCGAGGTCGGCGTGCCCACTGCTGCGATGGACCGACGCTGCGGAGACATGGCCGTTCGCGTCGATATCCAGCGAGACGATGACGGTGCCCTGCCGGCGGCGGCGTGCGGCGGCTGCGGGGTAGAGCGGGAGCGGATTGTTGGGCAGCGCGGCGGGGAGCGTGCGGGGTCCGCCAAACGTCTGGCGCGAGGCAGGTTGTACTGCAGACGGGGGCGGTGCGGCGTTCGCGGGACGAGGGCGTTCGGTCGGCCGCGGACTTGGGAGCCTGCGTGCGGTGGGGGCGGCTTCGATCGGAGTTGTTGATCGGGGGATGGAGACACGTGGCGGGTTGTCGGGCGTGGCCGGTAGATTTCGTGGCAGGCTTGGTACGGGATGGGTTGTTCCGGTCCGCAGTCGAGCGATGTTGGGTTTGCGGACAGCCGTAAAGGTCGTGTTGTCTCGCGGCCGGGGTGCCGTTGGGGGTGCGGCCAGGCGTTCGACTGCGGTGAGGGGCGAGCGAAGTGGACGGCGGTGGACCGGGGTGATCGAAGAGAGTGAGAGTTGAGGTGGGGTGGGCCGTGGCGAGGGCGCGATCGCGGGAGTTTGACGTGGGGGGGAGTCGAGGGGCGCCGGGACCCCCGCAGATTGGACGACGTTCCGGCTGGCCAGAACGGTGTCCGGTGGCATTGCCTGGGCCGGTGATTGCTTGAAAAGCGGCGAGGGCGGTGTTGGAAGAGACGGTCGGAGGCGAACGGCGGTGCGTCCGGCGCGGACGACTGCTGTGGGTGCCGCGGTCGTGGCCGGTGTCAGCACAAAGGCCAGGCCATGGGCCAGAAAACTGGCCAGCAGTGTCAGGAGAAGCGGATCGCGAAGTACGGACACGACGTTCCGGATTGCTGTGCAGGGAGGAGGTGTGGCGGGTGGACAAGCTTCGCCGGTGCGCCTCAGAATAGCACCTCGCCAAAGAGCGTGTCATCCTGAGGACGGGGTGGATTGGCCAGTTTGTCGTGATGGTGGCGGATGCATGTGGGGCCAGAGCGTTACAGAGTTGTTTGAGCGTGGTGGCCCGGTCATGTGGCCGCTGCTGGGCTGTTCGGTTCTGGCCGTCGCACTGATCGCCGAACGCGTGCTGGTCTACCAGCGGTTGCGGGTGGCCTACGGGCCGTTGTTGGCCGAACTGGAATCGCGCATCGCCGACGGGTCGCTGGACCAGGTGGTTGACCGACTTGGCTCAAGTCGTCGACCGTTGCACCGGGTGCTCGTGGCCTACCTGCGGCATCGGGGAGCCGAGAAGCCGTTCCGGGACCAGGTGGTGCTGCGAGAAGCGTCGCAGCAGGTGGCTCGCTATGACCGCCGTCTGAATTGGCTGGGAATCCTGACCCACTCCACCCCGCTGCTCGGCCTGCTGGGGACGGTGGCGGGCTTGGTGGACGCGTTCCACCAGATCGAACTCAAAGGAGGGCAGGTGCAGCCGGGTGATTTGGCCGGCGGCATCTGGTCGGCGTTGTTGACGACCGTCTGCGGACTGACGATCGCCCTGCCCTGCCTGGCTGCCTATCACCTGTTGCAGTCGGTTGCCGGCCGCGCGGCGCTGCAGATGCAGTGGATGACATCCCAGTTGGACGAGTGGCTGCCGGTGTCGAGTGTTCCGCATTCTGAACCGGGCGTGGCGGCCGATCCCGAAGTGCAGTCGGTGGCGTAGTCCATGGACCAGATTCCCCGACAACGTCGCCCGTTGCTTTCGATCGAACTCAGTCCGTTGATCGATTGCGTCTTCCTGTTGTTGATCTTCTTCATGCTGAGTTCCACGATGCTGGCTCCGGCAATTGATCTCGACCTTCCCGATGCGGCGATTGCCAGTGATGTGCAGTCTCCCGAAATGGTGGTCACCGTCGATCGCAAGGGGCGGGTGTTGCTCAACGGCCAGGAACTTTCCATGGGAGAACTTTCCGAGCGACTTTCTCCGTTGGTGTCCGGTTCCCGCCGCAAGGTGGTGACCTATCGGGGCGACGCCCGTTCGGACCACGCGACGTTTGTCCGCGTGCTGGAGGCGGCGCGGGCGGCCGGTGCGAAACATGTCGACGTCGCACACGACTACGTCGAGGAATCGCCGTAGTGTGGCTGGTCGCGGCGAACTGCGGGGGCCACGGATTGTCCAGCTCCGGTGCAAGCGATACGATGACGGCTTCCCGTTCGTCTGCCACGTTTGAGAGAGACGATGCCCGGTTCTGAGGCGTTTCCCGGCGGGTTCGAATTGCCGCGGAATTTCTCCGACGTGCTGTCGATCGCCAATGCGGCCGAACGGTTCGACGAGGCTCGGGAGGTGGCGAGGCAGACCGCCGCGGCGGGTGTCGAGATTGAGCCGGCTCCGGACCATGCTGCGATCTTCACCGATCCCCCGCAGTTGGTGGCCGGGCCGTTGAAGTCGGTCGGGTACGATCTCGGCTGGGACACTCGCTGTTACCCTTCGCCCGTGGACGGCTGCGATTACATCAATGTCTCGGCGCGTCTTGACCCCCGCAGTCCGGCGTACCGGCAGGGCTGGTTCCGTTACGTGGCCGTGGTGCATCCGGTCGATGAGCCGGCGAGCCGGCAGATGTTGAGCCAGGGGTACGGCAATCCGTTTCTGCATCACCTGACCCTGGGAGTCGTGGCTCCGGTGCGAGGTGAGGATGACGAGTTCACCTACGCGGAGCGGGTGGTCAGGTTCATGGCCGACTCGCGTCGACGGATGGCCGAAGTGATCGGTGATGAGCCGGGAACGTTGATCGCAGCGTTGCCCTCGGAAGTGGTCGGTGACGCGCGGTTCGGACAGGAGTCGCCGGGCTGGGTCGAGGGCTTGGGTTCCGATGAGTTTCAGTTCCAGGTGATGCAGGGTGGCGGATACCTGGTCCAGTACTTCGTGTTGACCGGCGGACGCATCGAGGTGGCGTTGAGGTCGGGGACCTGCCAGACATTCAACCCGTCGAGCGTCGACAAGATCTCGCGAGACGAAATCAGCACGATCCAGAATGATGGAATCGGCCATGCAGATCCGCTCATGTGAGGCTCAACTGCTTGCCATTCCGTTGGCGCGTCCGGTGGTCTCGGGCATGTCCAGCGGTGACCGTGGGGCCGGCCTGTCGACGATTTTTATGCCGGTGGTGACGCTGACGACCGACAGCGGTCGAGTCGGTCGGGGATACACCTGGGCACTTGCCGCCGGGGGCTCGTCGATGCGAGGTGTGATCCAGGAGGACATCGGCCCGGAGTTGATCGGTTTGGCCGCTTGTGACCACGAGCAGATCCTGCATCGGCTGTATTGGAAGACACAGGGAGTGGGCCGGCACGGGCTGGTGACGCAGGCGATCGCCGCCGTGGACCTGGCGCTGTGGGACCTGCGGGCCCAGATCGCCGGGTTGCCGCTTTACCGCTTGCTCGGTGGCCGACGGGACCGGGCGCCGGTCTACGGGTCCGACGGCGGGTGGTTGAACATGAGCGTCGAGGAGATCGTCGAGGCTGGCAGAGAGTATCTCGACCAGGGCATGCGAGGGGTGAAGTTGAAGGTCGGTCACGATGATCCCGAGATCGACATCGAACGAGTCAGCCGTGTTCGGGAGGCGTTGGGCCCGGATGCGTGGATCGCAGTCGACGCGAACCAGAAGTGGGACCTGCCGCGAGCCACGCGGGCCGGAAGAGCGTTCGAATCGTTGGGGTGCGCCTGGTTTGAAGAACCGATGCTCTGCGACGACGTGATCGGTCATGCGAGGTTGAGTCGGCGGTTGGATATCCCCGTGGCATTGGGCGAGACCCTGGGATCGCGATTCGAGATCCACTCGTTCCTGGAAGCCGGTGCGGTGGAGATCGTGCAGCCGGACCTGGCGAGGGTTGGCGGTGTGACCGAGTTTCTGCGGATTGCGTCGCTGTGTGAAGTCTATCGTTGTCCGGTTGAGCCGCACCTGATGATGGAGGCCTCGGTGCACCTGGCATGTGGGGTTCCGGGAGTCGAGGGTCTGGAATACATGCCCTGGTTGACGCCGGCGTTCGCCGAACCGTTGCGGCTGGAGGACGGGTGCCTGTTGGCGCCAGAGGGGCCGGGTTTGGGGCTGGAGATCAGCGACAAACTGATGGAGCGGTTCCGGGTCGCGTAGTCGATCACAGCGGGTTGCGTGGGCCGCGACGTGCGTGCCCTGTGCGGCCCGTTGGGCTAATATCAACCCCGTCAATCTCCCCTCACTCAAACGGGACCCGTGAAGTCATGACCCGCGAGATCGGTATCGGCGTGATCGCCATGGGCTGGATGGGCATGACGCACAGTCGTGCTTATCAGCAGGTCGTCAACCGGTTCCCCGGATCAGGAATCGTGCCCCGATTGAAGGTGTGTGCCGACACCGATTCTGATCGCAACAGCGAGGCCTGCCGGCGATTCGGGTTCGAGCGGTCGGTGGAGGATTGGCGTGAAGTGCTGGCCGATCCGGAGGTCGAGGTGGTCAGCATCACGGCACCCAACCTGCTGCACCGGGAGATGTGCCTGGCCGCGCTGGAGGCGGGCAAGCACGTGTTCTGTGAGAAGCCGGTTGGTCGGGAGGCAGCGGAAACCCGAGAGATCGCCGCGGCAGCGGTTGCGTCGGGACTGCACACATTCACGGGATTCTGTTACCGATGGAGTCCGGTCGTGCAGCACCTTTTGGAGTTGATACAGGAGGGCCGGTTGGGGCAGTTGACACACTACCGCGGCCGCTTTTTCTGTGGCTACGGACACAACCCCCACAGCGTGTTGTCGTGGCGTTTTGACCAGGCGGTGGCCGGTTATGGAGTGCTCGGCGACCTGATGTCGCATGCGGTCGATATGGCATTGATGCTGGCCGGTCCACTGGCGGAGGTGGTGTCGGAGGCCGAGACGTTCATCACCGAGCGACCACTTCCGAGCCAAGCCGGTACCCATTTTTCGGTCAGCGAAGACGGCCCGACCGAGCCGGTCACCAACGAGGACTATGTCGGGGCGATGGTGCGATTTGCCAACGGGGCGCGGGGAACGCTGGAGGTCTGCCGGGTGATAGGTGGAGCGGACTGTGAACACACGTTTGAACTCAACGGCACCAAGGGGTCGGCGCGTTGGAGTTTTGAGCGGATGAACGAACTGGAGCTGTACCTGGATGACCAGGCTGATGAACGGCCCGGTTATGCCCGGCTGCAGACCCGCCCCGGGTTCCCTCGTCACGATGACTTCAATCCGGGTGGAGCGGTTGGACTGGGCTACGAAGACCTGGCGACCATCGAGGTGCACGAGTTTCTTCGGGGAGTGGCAACCGGAGTGCCGGTCGAGCCGGGGTTTGATCAGATCGCTCGTGTGGCCGCCGTGCAGGCGGCGATGGCTCGAAGTTGGCAGAGCCGGGCATGGGAAACCGTAAACGAGGATTGAGGGCGAGCCGATGCGCGTGGTGCAGTGGGAAATTCCGGGTGTGGGTCGCCGCGTGGGCGTTGTCGAAGGCGCCGCGGTCATGGACGTGACGGCGGTGGATAAGTCGCTGGATCGCGTGTGCTCCGTCTTCGACTCGGCTTGCCGGGAAGGCGTGAGTTTTGAGGAGCGGTTGCTGCAGGTGATGGGCCACCAAGAAACGCCCCGGGTGGACTATGCCGAGTTGCTGGCGGCACGTCCGGGAGGCGAATCGCCGTTCCTGCATCCCCCACTCGACCACCCCGATCCCCACTATCTTCTGGTCTCCGGCACCGGGTTGACTCATACCGGCGGCATGGAGTCCCGTGACCAGATGCACTCGGGAGAGGGCAGCGGGGGCCAGGAGTCGAATGAACCGCAGACCGACTCGGCCCGGATGTTCGCGATGGGGTTGTCCAGCGGGAAGCCGAATGAAGGGGCGCGTGGAGCGATGCCCGAATGGTTCTACAAGGGGAACGGGACGACCTTGCGCGGACCAGGTGGGGTCGTCGACCTCCCCGCCTACGCCCTGGACGGTGGTGAGGAACCGGAGGTCGTCGGGTGCTACATCGTCGATCCGGCCGGTGTCCCGCGACGGTTGGGGTTTGCACTGGGTATCGAGTGGTCCGATCACGAGACCGAGAAGATCAATTACCTGTATCTGGCTCCGTCGAAATTGCGGACCTGTGCAGTGGGGCCGGAGTTGATCACCGACTGGGAATTCTCGGATATCGACCTGCAGTGCACGGTCCGCCGGGATGGCGAAGCGATTTATGAGAGCGGTCCATTGAAGAGCGGCGAAAAATACATGTGCCACTCGCTGGCCAATTGCGAGGATCACCATTTCAAGTACACGCAGCATCGGGTTCCCGGTGATGTGCATCTGCACTTCTTCGGGACCAGCAAGTTGAGTTTCAGTACCCGAGACTGGAAGTACCGGGCAGGAGACGTGGTGACGGTTTCCTCGGAAGGGGTCTCCGGGGCGTTGGTTGTGACGGTGGTCGATTCGGCGGCCGAGGCCAATGACCCGATTATTGTCGAGTTGGCTTAAACAGAACGGGGGCCAAACCTGGCGGCTTGGCCCCTGTCCTGCTGCTGCTACCGGCAGCCGGTCATTTGACCGGTGCCGGCGGCGGGGTGATCGGTCTCTTGGCGGGCACGATCAGCACCTGCACCGGATTCGAAACTGCTCCGTCACCACGGACGACGACGATCTCGGCCTGCGTCTCGGTGGCCACTGGAAGCGCCGGCAGCTTGATGTGGACGCCGAGGTCGTACCAGCCGTAGATCTCGGCCTGCAACTCCAGCCCGTTGATGTGCACGATCACTTCCCCGGGTTCGGGGCCGAAGCCCTCGCCGGCAACGTTGACCATCGAGCCGGGCGCCGCGGAAGTGACGTTGGTCGAGAAGCTGGCCGGGTCGACCGGCAGGACGTCGCCGCGGGCCAGCACGATGCCGTTGTTCTCCTCAAACGATTCGTCGACGTCCTGGTGCGAGTCGACCAGGACGTGCAGGAAACGGAACGGAACGGCACGGTCCTTGGAATCCCGGGCGAGCGTTGAGGCTTCGAACGGCAGGCGGATATCAACGGTGCGGATGGCTCCGGCCTCGATATTGTCGATCTCCACTCCAGCCTGCGGAATGTTGCCCGAAGCTTCCCGGGTGTTGGAGGCCAGCAGCATGATGTTGAAGTCCTTGCGGAGTTTCTTGTCGCTGTTGTTGCGGAACCAGACCCGGTAACGGGGACCCTTCTTCTGCTCAGGGTGCCCGGCATCGACAAATCGTACGGCCAGCAGTTGCAGGTCGCGGTTTCTGACCTCAACCCGTGGCACGTCAACCCAGGTGCCGCTGACGACGACCGACAGCGTGTTCCAGGTCGGGTATTGCCAGGCAACCCACGGCGAGCAGGGACGGCAGACGATCGGACGACAGAAGATCGGACGCGGGTCGCAGATCGGCAGACATCTGTCCCACCAGGACCACGACACCCATGGGCTCCAGTACGGAGTCCAGCAGTGGGCGGGGTAGAACGAAGGACCAGCGTACCAGCTGCCGAAGTGCAGGCTGATGAAACTGCTGTGGACGTGGCCATGGAAGTTGCGCGACTGCCAGCCACCGTGGCGGTTCAGGGCTCGTGAGAGGTGCAACCGTCGCGCGACGTCACCGCGGCGTGACATCTCGAACTGGCGACTGAATTCCAGTTTGCGGCCCAGACGAGTCTCGGACAGTCCTCGCAACTGGCCCGTTCTGAGGCGGTCCGCGAAATTGGTACGACGGGTGACTTTTGCCAGTTTGCCATCAGGATTGCGGAGCTGCCCGTTTCGCTCGATCAATGAGCCGCGTGCAGGCCGTGGCTTTCTGGGCTTGCGGCGGAGTGTCAGGCCGGGTGTGTCCGATGAGAGCGTGGTGCGGGGTGAGTTGCGAATGGAAGCGTTGCGGTCACGAAGTCGTGAATAGATGTCACTTCGGCCCGTGGGCCGCGAGATTCGCGATCCGTCGCGGCTGCTGCGAGGCCGCGTGCCAGGCGTGGTGGTCGGAGCCGGGGTCGGCGTGGACTTCGGATTGTTGAGGGGGGGGGGACCTGTTTCGCCGGACGGCTTGCTGGATGGTCTTCCGGATGGTGTTCCGGATGGTGTTCCGGATGGTGTTCCGGATGGTGTTCCGGATGGTTTGTTGATCGGTCTGTCGGACGGCTTGTTGATTGGCCGCGTGCTTGGTCTGGCGGTGGGCTTGAGAATCGACCTGGCACCGGGGGTGATCGTTGAGGGGTTGCTGGGTCGTGTGGAAGAGGGCGTCGCAGTGATAGGCCGCGGGTTCGCGATGGTGGGAGACTTGATTGGCGTTGCGGGACGGAGGTTACGGATGTCTCGCTTTGAGTTTGCGGCGGGAAGCCGGATGGTCGGTGCGGATCTGGGGTTCGGGGCGGTCAAACTGGGACGCGATAGCTTCAGCGGGTTGCTGGAACTTCGCTTCGGGATTCTGAGTGTGGGAGTCCTTGTTGGGGTCGAACGGCTTCTGACCGAGCTGCCCGTTCGGGGAGACGTGATGGGTACGGTTGGCCGTGAGGTGGATCTCGCGGAACTACCTCGACTTGGACGACTTGGCGTCGCTCGGGTTGGCCTGGAGACGCTCGGGGCGCGGGTGGCCGAACGGCTGGAGGAACGGGGGCGACTGGTTGATGAACTCGAGGAGCTGCTGCGGGTCGACGACGAGCGGGTTCTCACACGCGTGCTGGAGGTCGAACGACTGGGTGTGCGAGTGCTGGTCGAACGACTGGGTGTGCGAGTGCTGGTCGAGCGGCTGGGTGACCGCGAGGTGGTTGGGCGGCTGGTTGAGCGGCTGGTTGAGCGTGAGACGGTTGGACGTGACGGGGCTTTTGTAGAGCGTCTTGCCGAGGTCGGTCGACTGGCTGACCGGGTCGGTCGATCCTTGGCCTCCAGAGCGGTGGTGACGAATAACAGCGACAGGCAGGCCAGGAGTGTCAGTAAATGGTTGGGGATTCCGAATGATTGAATGGATGTGCGGTGCTTCAGGAAGTTGTAGTGGCCCATGATGGCGTCCTTTCACAAACTGGCTGTCTGGTTGCGCTTGCCGTTTGAATCTTACTGGTGCTGATAGCGTGCCGATACTGAGTTTTGCGTCCTATTGCCGAGAATATGAGGACGTAAAGCGTGTCTGTATTTTACGTTAGGTTTCCCATACCTATATGTGTGATGGCAGGCCCCACGAAAAATGAGGTAAGAGGAATGTGGTCACAATGAATTGAATCGGATCGGCGTGTCGTCAAACGGATGTCGTTGATTTGCGTACAGCCATATCGGTCCGAGATCTTCATCTAGGCAGGGAAAGTCGCCACTGCTATCGTCTGCCAGTTTTAGCGGGTCGGTATCTGTCGCGAGGTGGATGGAATGGCTAAAAAACGGGTCACGAGGATGGTCTGGGCAACTCTGTTGTGGTCGCTGCTGTTTGCTGGCGGGTGCTACAACGAATCGTCGGACCAGGTAACTTTTGACGAGAACGACCTACTGCTGGAAGACGAGTTGTCGACGCCGGTTGGCGAGGTCACGGGTTCGATTCCGCAAGGTGCGGAGTCGGCTGTCAGTCATCACGGTCGGAAGTCTCGATCAACCCACTCGCTTGTCAAACGGGTCTCGCAGTCGTTGTCCCAGTCGACCCCAGACGGAATCCAAACGAGTCAGGCTCAGTTGACGGCGTGGTTCGATGTGCTGGTCGAGTCGGCCGGTGAGGGCGATTGGAGCTACCGCGTTGTCTACCGTCGCATCACGTATTCGGAAAAGGTGCCTGGCGAGAACCAGTCCTACGATTCGAATGATGAAACCGCGGTTGTTCCGGCACACCTGGCGACCCTGTCGGAGATGGTTCGAAGCGGATTCGCTTTTCGGACAACCGGCAGTGGGTCGGCACTGGAACTGACGGCCGTGCCGTCGACGCTGTTCAGCGGAGACCGGAAAGGCGCTGCCGCTGCGGAGTTCATTTATGATCGCATCGGGCTGGTGCTGTTGGGTCGGTCGGTCGGTTCACTTCCGACCGCTCCCGCACTGTGGACTCGGAAGGTCGATTCACCGATTCCGATGGAATTCAGCACGCGGTTTTCGATCAAGGGGTCGGGTCAGGGCACAATAACGCTGGACATGCTCGGCAGCGTGGCGACGCGTCAATCGACGACGGAGGTGACATTGGTTGGTGGCACCGCTGCTGTGTCACTCAAGGGGGGGTACGCCTTCGGCGACATGACTGTCGACGCGTCCAATGGGGTGCCACTGCGAGCCGATTGGAACAAGTTCTTGGACATCAGCCTGAGGACGACCCCGTCGGGTGACCGGATCGAGCAGCAGAAGCACGAGGTGGTCACGATTCGAGAAGCGGGGGCGGCGAATTCAAATGTGTCAACACAGTCACCTGGAACAGACGACGCGGCCGTGGCTGCGCCGGGAGGCTCGCCGCCCGCCCCACCTGCTGGCGGGTTGCGCTAGGAACCGGCCTTGACGAGGTGCCCACAGGTCTCGGGGTTGACCACGTGTTCTGGCATCCGTCCGGCCAGTACGTCGGCGACCTGTTGGGCGGTTCGTCGCCTGAGTTCGTCAACCGATTCCTGCGACAGGAATCCCGCATGCGGCGTTGCGACGACACGTTGGTCGGCAAACAGCGGGTCCGAGAGGTTGGGGGGTTCGGGGTCGAAGACGTCCAGTGCAAGGCCCCCGATCGCGTCTTTCTGGAGGGCGGTCCACGCGGCGGCGTGGTCGATAAGTCCGCCGCGGGACGTGTTGATCAGCACCGCGTGTGGGAGCATCCAGCCCAGGCTGGTGCCGTTGATCATGTGATGGGTTTGATCGGAAAGGGGGCAGTGCAGCGAGACGATATCGCTGGTGCGGAGCAGGTCCTCGAAGGGGAGCATGCGGCAGTCGGTGCCGTGGTCGTCGCCTGACGGCGTGGTGGCGACGACCTGAAGGCCGAGGGATCGAGCGCGAGGCACGACCGCGCGGGCGATTCGCCCCAACCCCACCAGGCCAAGCACGAGGCCGGACAACCGCCTCAGCGGTGGGCCAGCAGCCAGTTGGTATTCGCCCTGCTTGATGCGGTGGTGGTAGAAGGCGGTCTTGCGGACGGCGGCCAACAACAGGGAGATCGTGTGGTCGGCGACTTCAGGGATGCAGTAATCAGGGACATAAGTGACGGGGATGCCCCTCAGGGTGCAGGCCTCGACCGGGATGTTGTCCAGGCCGATACCGAATCTGGCGACAATGCGACAGCGTGTGGCGGCGTCGACGACTCGTGGAGTGACCTGTGCCCAGCAGGCGGCGATGGCGTCAACCTCGGCGGCCAGTTCCACCAACGTGGTTTCGCTGGCGTCGGGCGCCTCGACCACCTCGGCCCCCACTTCGTTGAGCACCTCCCGTTCGACCTGGCAATCGGGCCAGGCACGATCGGTGATCAGCACTCGGAAGCCGTCGGCCATCGTTGGGCTCTACGAGTTGGCGGCGGCGAGTTCAGCCATGCGGATGGCCGGCTCGACAACCCGGTCCCAGTTCTCTCGCAGGTAGTCGGATGGCCCGCCCTTCTCCGCGACGGCGTGGGCCACGTCGGCCGTCTTGATCATCTCGATCGCGTCCCACGGACAGACCAACAACTCGTACGGGTCGGATCGCTTGGTGGGAATGTGGACACAGACCTCGCAGCCGACGCAACGTTCCACGTCGATCTCGCACCAGGTTTGGAGAACCGAAATGGTCGAGCCGGCCACCTTGTAGATGCAGTCGACCGGGCAGACCTCCAGGCACGCCTCACAACCTGTGCAGTTGTCGGCGTTGATGATCGCCACTTCCTTTGGCAGTTTCTTGCGGGCGCCAGACTTGGCCATGGCCGTGATCCGTCCTAAAGGTTCCTGCCGTTGGGGCGAACCGGTTGGGGCGCCTCTTCGGCGGAAATGACATTGTGTCGGTTGGATGCGGTCCCGGCAACCCAGCTTTCGTCTTCGGCGCGGTCACGGCGGTGCTCGTCTTTACCGCTTTGACGGTCACCACTAGAATTCCGCCCCTGCCCCACCCTTCACCTCGTCTTCCGCCTGGCCCGCGTCAAGAATTAGTCGCAGGCCGGGTCGGAGGTTTTGCATGGACCTCTGCAGATCCACTCTTGGTTGTCGACTGGTTCTGGCGGTGTGTGCCGTCGCTGCCGGGGCCGTCGCTGCGGAGCGGGAGAGCGGGGAGGCCGAGACGGGATGGCGTCCTGTGGTCGACCACGTGGTAGATGCGGATGATTCGTCGGAGCCGGTGTTTACGAGCACGGATGATTGGCCCAGTGGGTGGCCAGTGTCGTCCTCGATGATGGCCGTGCCCGCGTCCTGGCGGTCGTTGGTGGAGGAGGCTGGTCAGACGGCAAAGGTCTGGACGAAACGGCTGGAAATCGGCGCCAGAATCTTGAAGGGCAACACCGATCAGGATTTCGTTCGAGTGGCCGCGGAGATGCTGAAGGAGCGGGAGGATTCGGTTCACCAGATCGATTGGGGTGGCCGTTTCGGACAGGTCAACGGTCAGCGAAACACGAACCGTTGGTACCTGGACAGTACGATCGATCACGCGCGGCCGGGCGACTGGCTGTACTACATCAGCAGCAAGCACGAGTACAACGAGTTCCAGGGGATCGATTATCGGGGCACCGGATCGATCGGCGTCGGTTACCGTTTCGTTGACGAGGAGGATCGGCACATCCTGGTGCGGCTGGGCCCCGCGGTGACAATGGAGGTCTACAGCGGTTCGGCCGGACATCGCGTCACGCAGGACTTCTTTTCCGAATTCGAGATCGACTGGCCGTTGTTCGAGCGGACAAGGCTGGAGACGAAGACCACGATGCGGCCCAGCGTGACGTCGCTGGACGTCTTCCGGTTCCGGAACAACACGGCGGTGCTGGTGGCCCTGGATGACGAAGACCGTTGGAGCCTGAAATTGGGCTTCCGGCTCGACTACAACTCGGTTCCCGAGTCGACCAGCGGTCGCGTTCCGATGGACGTCACGACCGACGTGTCAATTGTCTTCATACGCCCGTAGCCGTCGGTTGAAGTCAGCGTGGCTTGGCGAGGGTGATCTTGAGCGTCTTCTGCTTCCCGTCGCGGACCACCGTCACGTTGACCACATCGCCGCCCTTGAACTTTCGGAGGGCCAGGTCGAAGTCGTCGAGTCCGCCGATCTTGGCGGTGCCGAACTGGACGATCAGATCGCCTCCCTTGAGCCCGCCCTTCTGTGCAGGGCTGCCCGGCGAGACTCCCGAGATCGCGTAGCCCTTCTGGCCGTCGGACCCGAAGTCGGGGATGCTGCCGACGTAGGGACGGCTCCCTGTTCGGGCCACCTGTGCCCGGCTCTTGATCTCGATGTATTTCGGTCGCTTCTTCTCGTTGGCCGTCTCGACGATGATCTCTTCGAGCATTCCCAGGATCTGCTCCATTCCGGCGAGATTGACCTTGGGCCAGTCGTCACCGGGGCGGTGGTAGTCGCTGTGGGTGCCGGTGAAGAAGTGGAGGACGGGGATCTTCTTGCCGTAGAACGACGAATGGTCACTGGGGCCGAAACCGCTGGGCTTCAGTGACAAGGCGAACTTACGCTGCTTGCCCTTGGACTCGATCAGTTGCTTCCACCTTGGAGCGGTGCCGGTCCCATAGACAATCAGCCGGTTGTTCCGCAGTCGGCCGACCATGTCCATGTTGAACATCGCCACGGTCTTGTCGATGGGAAAGACGGGCTCCTTGACGTAACGGGCGGAACCGATGAGCCCGAGTTCTTCGGCAGTGAACGCGATGAAGACGAGTCGCCGCGGCAGTTTCTTTTTGCGTCCACCGAGTCGCCTGGCGATTTCGATCAGGCTGACCGTTCCCGAGGCGTTGTCATCGGCTCCGTTGTGGACTTCCTTGGATCCTGGAGCCAACGATCCGCGTCCACCGAGGCCGACGTGGTCGTAATGAGCTCCGATGACGATCGTTTCGTCGGCCTGAGGTCCTTCGCCCTCGATGACGCCGATGACATTCTTGACTTCGGTGCGGACCGTCTCGATCGATGTCTGCAACTCGACCTTCCATCCGGGGATGACCTGGCTCTTGGCGCGAAAGTCCTTGTCGATGGCGGTTTCGAGTTCGGCCAGTGTTGTCTTGAGAGCCGGCTTGAGGACCTGGTCGAGCGCCTTGTGCGTGATGTGCACGATGGGGATGTTCCGGGAATTTCCGGATCGTCCGTAACCGAATTTCATCAGCGGGTCGGCGGGGCCCTGTTTCTGTTTGGTGCGAACCCCCTCGAATCGCTCGACCGCGGCTTTCAGGCGCCGTCGCGACTCGGCGAGTTTCTTTTCCTCGGACGGCTTGGTGCTGTTGAAGGCCACCGCAGCCGTGACAACAGCGTCGCGGGCGCGGGCAAGCGCCTGCTGGGCATTGTGTCGGTTCGAATGGGGGTCGTTGACGAACAGGATCGCCTTGGCTCCGGCTCCGAACGCGTTGCTGACCTTGGAACGGAGCGCGGCGTGCCGTGAAATGCCACCATGCGGAGCGGCGAACGGGCCGCTGGTGTCCGACTGCAACGGAGTCCGGCGCATGATCACGGCGATCTTGCCCTTCAGGTCCACACCCTTGATGTCGCTGTAATGTGCTTCGGAGGCGTCAATCGCGTAACCCAGGAACACCAGTTCGCCGCTGATCTTGCCAGAGCCACCAAAGGCACACACCTCGAAGTCGCGGCCGACCTTGAGGTCAATGGACTTGCCCTTGGGGCCGACCAGCTTGACCGAGTTCGGCGCGGCCAACTTGACGTCGGTGACCAGGGTGAATTTCTGAAAGGCGTCTCCGTCGACCCGTTTCACATCGAGGCCGGCCTGCTGAAACTGTTTGCGGATGTAGTCGGCCGCGAGGTTCAAGCCCTTGGTGCCAACGCCGCGGCCCTCAAGTTTGTCGGAGGAGAGGTACTGGATGTCACTCTTGAGACGATCCTGGGTTCCCGGGACGGCCTTGGCCGGCCAGGCCGCCGCGGTAGCGGCAACCAGGGCCAACAGGGTGGCGGTGAACAGGAACTGGCCTGGGAGCGAGCCACGGCGCAGCGAAAGACGGGACGGGCGTGAGAGAGTACGGAAATCAGTCACCGTGCGGGCTCCGGGAAGGACCTCGTCAGCGTTTCGAACTGTGATGGTAAACGACCGAGGGCGTGGTCGACCAGTCCCCGAGGTCGACTCGGCGACCGGGGCTCGTTGATGTCAGTCGAGTTCGGCAAGGGCGTCTTCGAGAAACGAACTGAGCACGTCCTCGGGAAACAGGCAGAACGAAAACTCCCGGTTGGTCAGCACGCTGTTGGCGTCGAATTGCCGATCGAGTCGCTGAAGTTCACCTTCGAGTGCCTGGCGGGCACCGATGGTGTGACGCTTCAGTTCCTGGTTTACCGCATGGAATTCACGGTATCGCCGGCGTCGTGCCTGTCGTGCGGCATCTGAGTTGTCGAACTTGTCGGTGTGTTGATGGTGAATCAGAGACGCTTTCCGTTCCAGCAGGTCGGGAGACTGGCCGGCGTCCAGAAACTCCTGCGCGTTGTAGAGCATACGTCGGTGGCGTGAGAGAAGTTGACTGCGGTCTTCGGTGGAGACGTCGAATGCGCCCCCGAGCGGGAGGTGAAGGGTCGCGGAAAGCGTCAGGTAAGGCGGCGGGGAAATGCCGAAGAAGTCGGACATCAGGGAGTCGGTGACCTGGTCGTATTTTGAACCGCCGATCCCATGGACAAACAAGTCGGCTAGGAACACCCGGGCAAAGAGCGTGGTCGAGAGGGCACTGGGACGAATACGCAGGCCGTCCTGCTGCCAGTCCCCCAGCGCCGTGGCCAACTGGTTCAGGTCGGGTACGGTATCGAGAGGCCATTCGACGTTGAAGCCGCTGCCGTCGCTGAGCCGGATGCCGGTGGCTGTGATCTGCGTCAGCAGACGCCGGCGGTGGGTGTCCCCGGAATGCCAGCACCAAAAGGGCGTTTCCAGCCACCGGTCATGCCGGCACAGATCGGCGGCGGGGTGGGTGCGGCTGCGGACGTGGTTGTCTGCGCGGTAGGTCCCAAGGGCGCGGTTGTGGGACTCGGCAAAACGTTCGGCGTCGACCAGGCTCATGGCCGCGAATCTCAGAAACGGTGTGCGAGTGGCCAACCGTGAGATGGGCAGTTCCAGCGTGCCGTGCCTCATCCGGTCCTGCATCGCGACGCGTGCGGCCGAGAGGCATTCGGCCAGGCCTCTGCCCTCTTGTGCGGCAGCCACCGCCGCCGGCCAGATCCTGGTCAGGAGCGGCTCGATGCCCCACCGCGACAGTGCTTCGGACACCCGGTCGGGGAAACCGGTGAAGGCCGCCGAAAGATCCGGCTTGAGGTCTTCCCAGGGCCGGGCCGCGGTGTCGGAGGTGAAGGGGACCAGTCGGGTAGCCGGTTCGTCTCTCGAGCCGTCGGGGACAGTCAGGTGCAGGGGCGCGGCGATGTCGTTGTCGACGATGAGGTTCAGTGCCGTGCCATCCACGTGGCGAGCCAGGCGGGCGAGGGCGAAGTTCTTGAACAGCACGCCACAGTGGAACAGCGTGGGTTGGTGGCCGCCAATCAGCAGGGGGCCGTCGGGTGAGTGATCCGGCAGGGCACGGCCTGTCTCGTTGGCGTATTCGACGGCCGCCACCAGGGTGTCGGCCACGGCCTGCTGTTTCCAGTCGGCGAGTGGCATTCCCGCGATCGGGACCTCGCACGCGGTGAGCTCCTGCCGGGTGTCGATTGCCAGTTTGCCGGCCTGCAGAAGCGGAGGGGCGGCCAGCAGGCCGCGATCCTCCGCAGGGACACGGCGTGAAAGTGGGCTGGCTATGGAGGGCGACACGGGCACGGGCAAGAGGCAGGTCGGTCGCGGTGAGTGGCGGGAGATCGAAGTCAGCCAGCCGGAGCGGCGGCGAGGGCTCGGTCGAGGACCTCAAGGTAGTATGACATTCGCAGGTTGGCGTCGTCGAGCGAGCCGCCGAAGGATCGCTCTTCCTCGAGGTAGATCAGGGGGACCGGGTGCTCCACGATTCGCATTCCCGCCCGCACTGCCTGCACCCACAACTCCAGTGGCATCGCGTAACCGGTCTCGGTCAGCGACAGCCGGCGGAGCGACTCGGTGCGGTAGGCCTTGAAGCCGCAGAAGGCGTCGGTCAATTCCAGTTGGAGTGCTTCGTTGAGTCTTTCGGTGACTTCCACGTTGATTTTTCTGCGGTCCTCGGGCGGATGCGACGAATCTTCATCAATCTCCAGGTATCGGCTTCCGGAGAGAATGTCAGCCTGGTGGATCTGCAGAGCATCGACCAGCTCGGGAATTCGTTCGGGTTCGTGTTGGCCGTCGCAGTCGATGGTGACCACGACGTCAAATCGGTGGCTGATGGCGTAATCGAAGGCGGTCAGCAATGCGGCGCCGTAACCGCGGTTGGTGACGTGTGTTTCGACACGAACATCGGACCGCCTGGCCAGTCTCTGGGCAGTGCCGTCGGTCGAGCCGTCATCGACGACGAGCACGTCCGAACAGTGCCGCAGCACATTGTCGAGCACCTCGTCAACGTGAGCGGCTTCGTTGTAGACCGGAAGCGCGGCGAGTGAAACGGGACGCATGGGAGGCGTGGTGGCCTGTTGCGGGGTGAGACCTGTGTCCGCCGAACCTCATTGTAGGTTGCGGGTGGACCGATCGCTATTGGTGGCCACGGTTGTTGCGTGGGCGGAAGCTCGTACAATGTGGCCGCAGGGTCGCCAAGCCGAGCGACCAATACAGAGGCGCCTCGCAGGAGATAAACACCATGGCGTTCGAACTCCCCGATCTTCCCTACGCACACGACGCGCTCGAGCCGCACATCGACGCGCGAACGATGGAAATCCACCACGGAAAGCACCACAACGCCTACATCAACAACGTCAACGGCGCGTTGGAGGGAGATGAGGAGTTGTCCGCCAAGAGCGTGGAGCAACTGGTCAGTGATCTGGACGCTGTCCCCGAGGCGATCCGGGGCGCCGTGAGGAACAACGGGGGTGGCCACGCCAATCACTCGCTGTTTTGGACGGTGATGAGTCCCGACGGTGGTGGAGAGCCCGAAGGAGCGCTGGCCGAGGCAATCGAAGCGGCCTGTGGCAGTTTTGATGCTTTCAAGGAGCAGTTCGCCAAGGCGGCTGGGACACGGTTCGGTAGTGGCTGGGCCTGGCTGAGTGTCGGTGCGGACGGCTTGGTCGTCGAGAGTACTGCCAACCAGGACACCCCCCTCTCGGAGGGCCGGACGCCGATTCTGGGGCTCGATGTCTGGGAGCACGCCTACTACCTCAATTACCAGAACCGCCGTCCGGATTATGTCCAGGCGTTCTTCAACGTGGTCAACTGGGGAGAAGTGGCGCGTCGTTATGCCGAGGCGACCTCTTGATCAACGCGACTGGCGGCCGCCCCCACGCGGGTGGCCGGTCATGATATGATGACGTCTGACGGTGCTCGATAGCGCCGTCGGGCGTTTGTCATTTGTGGTCGAGAAACGGGCGGCGTCCGGCCGAGTGACCGGGTGTCGCACGGGGGATCCGGGAACGTGTCGACGGCGAGCCTGCTGATCGTCGAGGGCGTGGATCGAGGGACCCGGTTCCAGATCGGCCGGCAACGGGTCGGCATCGGCCGAAGCTCCGAAAATGCCGTGCGGATCGAGGACAGCGAAGCGTCGCGTTTTCATGCCGCGATTCAGTGGCGTGGGTCGGGCTTCATGCTGAGCGATCTCGGCAGCGCCAACGGCACGTTGCTCAACGGTGTCAGGATCGAGCATGCGGCGGTCGTCGACGGAGATCAGTTGCAGGTGGCCAACACGCTGTTGGCGTTCCAGGTCTACGGCGGGCTGCCGCTGAGACGAGTGCCGGTTGATCTGGTCGTTGGCAACGACGATCGGTCGAGTATCGTGAGCAAGACGGCCGATGTGGTGTCCACCCCGCAACCCGGCGAGCTGGATGGTGGGGGGGCGGAGTTGTTGGCCGGAGACCTCGCATCCGGCGGTGTGGCGGGGCTGTCGGCCAATGAGGTGGAGGCGTTGGCGAGCCTGGGAGCGCTCTATCGGATCAGCGAGCAGGTGGCCGATCCGGCCGCGACTCTCGAGACGATTCTCGTCACGATTCTCGATGTGGCTCTCGAGGTCGTTTCGGCCGATCGTGGTTGCGTGCTGATGGCCTCGCCGGAGACCGGTGTTCCCGAGCCTCGGGTGTACCGGGCGAGAAGCGGGGTTGGCGAAAACGACGGTGGGATGGACGAGGGGCGAAAGATGCCCGTCCCTCGCAGTATCGTCGACCTGGTGATGACCGACGGACGTGGCGTCCGGACCTCCGACGCGCAGCAAGACGATCGGTTCTCAGGGGGCGGTAGTATTCTGCAGGCGGGTGTTCGAGAAGCCGTCTGCGCGCCGTTGGTCGGCCGCCAGGCGGTTCTGGGCGCCATCTACCTCGACACCACGACCCGACTTGACGAGGTGGTGACCGAGGGCGCTGTCAATGAGCGGCTCAGCGAGGAATCGCTCAGGCTCCTGGTCGCGATCGGCCGCCAGGCGGCCCTGGCGATCGACGGGCAACGCAATCAACAGGCACTGGTTCAGGCCGAACGGCTCGCCGCCGTGGGGCAGACCATCGCCACGCTCAGTCATCACATCAAGAACATCCTGCAGGGGGTCCGTGGCGGGAGTTACCTGCTCAACCTGGGCCTCAAGGACCATGATGAGCAGTTGATCCAGCGAGGATGGGGGATTGTCGATCGCAACCAGGGACGGATTTACGACCTGGTCATGGATATGTTGAGCTACAGCACCGAACGCACGCCCGCGTGGAAACGGTCTGACGTCAATGCGACGGTCAGCGATGTCTGTGAACTGCTGCAGCCACGGGCTGATGAGGCCCGCGTGGTTTTGCAGCGAATGTTGCCGGAGAGATCCAGCGAAGCCGACTGCGATCCGGAGGGAATTCACCGTGCGGTTCTCAACGTGGTCACCAACGCGATCGACGCGGTTGAGGGCCGTGCCGATGCTGCGGTCTTGATCGGGGTCGGTGTCGACGTCTCGGCGGGTGCCGTGTTCGTCGACATCGACGACAACGGGCCGGGGATTCCCGAGGAGGAACTGCCGCGGCTGTTCAACCTCTTCGCTTCCACAAAGGGGGCCCGTGGTACCGGATTGGGATTGGCCGTCAGCCGCAAGATCATCGGTGAGCACGGGGGCGAAATCCAGGTCGAAAATCGACCCGGTACAGGATGCCGGTTTCGGCTGACTTGGCCATTAGACGCCGCCGCGGAGGCAACGGGCAACGGAACCGACGGCGAGGTCGACGGCTAAAAGTCCGGTTTTCGCCCCGGCTTGGTTGTCGGGGGTGGACCCACGTTGCCGAGTTGAGCATCGAGTTGGTCGAGGTGGGCTCCGAGTGGTCGACCACCGGAAGCCCATTTCAGTCCTCTGCTCGAGGAGGCGATTCGAAAGTGCGTGGGTCGCACATGCGTGGCCGCCGGAGTCGGCGCGGCCAGCGGGACGCCGCGGGGTCCATGGAGAGGCCGGATGCGGTGCGGTGCGGGAAATAGCGACGCGAAATGGCGTGCCGTCCCCTTGCGGACATCAGTTCCCTGGCTGCCACGGTCGACGAGGTAAACCGTCAGAAGGGAACTGAAGCCGTTGTGAGTTCCCCACCATTGGAGCAGACCGGTCTGCAGAGTCCGAGACCGGCAGGAAAGAATCGCCGAGAGCGGATGGTCTCCGACAGTCGGACTGATGCCTGCAGCGAACACCGTCTCGTCAATGAACAGGTCCAGAAGTCGGCTGTTGGTGTTGTCGGTGGAAACGACCTTGGGCTCAACGGGTTTTGCGGGTCTCAAAAGGAAGACCGCATTGGCGGCCGAAAGAGTGGACCGGCGAATGTCGAGGATCGAATGGCCTGATTTCTGGAGATCGAGACCGAATACCGAACCGGTGGAGAACAGCAGGCTGTCTGCCACCAGCAGTGACCGATCTTGACATCGTGTACGAACGAGAATCCCACCACCGGCAAGAAAACTGCCGAGGATTCGGCCGCTGGCTCCGGATGTGGCGCCGCTCCAGTCGACCAGGCCACGCGGTGTCCGGGATGGGCCACGTGGTCCAAGCAGCGAGCAATTCCGCAGAACAAAATGGCCGTCAGCGACTTGCAGCAACCAGGGGGGGGCCCCTCGTTCGAGCAGTTGAAAACGTCCGCCAACCAGTTCAAGCGTTCCCCCGGTGACGCTGAACAGAGATGTGGGTGGGCTGGTGTCGGGCGAGGAACCCGCGTCCGTGACGGTGTTCGGCGGTTCCGGGACAAGCACCAGGGGCAGTTCCTTGCTGGAATCCTTGAAGATGAGTTTGAGTCCACCACCGCCGACGATGATCGGGCTGGTGACCCGGCGGCCAGAGCCGTGGACGATGATCACCGCGTTCGGTGGAGGTGGGTGCTCGGCCAGGAAGCGGCCGAGATTGGGATGGTCGGACAGATTGAGCGACAGCAGTGGCCGGGATGCGGGTCGAGGGTGAGGCCACTTGGGCCGCCGAGCCAGTCCGGTGGCGCGAGCCAGGACGGTTGGCTCGGCCTGGCTCAGCGCGAGGACCCGGCAGCCGGGTGCGTTACCATCGGTTGCGGTCCGTAGTCGGTCTCCAAAGCGGCGTGTGTCGAAGTAGGCAGGAGTGACCAGGTGGGCCGCAACCTTCAGCGTTCGCCATGGCCTGGCGACAAATGCGGCCGCCTCACCAGGTTGTGGCCAGCAGGACTGCCACTCGGCGTAGCTGTCGATCGCGAGGCCGGCAGCGGGATCACGGGCAATGAAACGACGCACTCCAAATGCGATCGACGAGTGTTGGTGCCATTCGAGTCCTTGAAACCGGCTCTCTCCCGGGGCGGGGTCGATCCGCTGTGGCCAACGGCCCAGGTCCAACAGCACGCGTTCCCCACCGGCCGGGATGGCCATCAGGGTGTTGATCAGTGCCAGTGTTGTCGAGGGGATATCGGTGCCCATCGTTCCGCTGTCGAGTGTCAACAGGGGAGCCTGGCTGGACAGTGTGCATGAGACGAGCCGGATGTGTCGCCCGTCGGACCGAGATGGGGATGACGTGGGGGTCAGGACACGGAGAGGCGAAGCCGTGTCGCTGACCAGAAGGCTGTTGACCAGAGCGGCATCGACGGACCGTGAGTTGAGTTCAATCGTGGTGGTGCTCCGCCCCCTGGAGAGGACCCGGTCAAGGAGGAGCCTGGAGCCGCGTCCGTTGACAGAACCCGTTGCCGAAACGGCCACGGTACCGCCTTCACGAGCGTGAGGCTGAGTGATTGAACAATTAGTCAGGCTGAAATCCGACGAGTCAACCCAGAAGAGCGCCAACCGTCCTTGACCGGGAAATCCGGTTTCGGGGAGCGCCAGGTCGACGCGGTCGAGTTCGAGGTGCGTGTTGCGCAGCCGCATCGCGGTGGATCTGGATTCGGGGTCCGGAAGCAGCACGACGACTGCCCGCGTGGCAGTGGACGGCGAGATTCTCACCCGGCCGCAATCGACCAGTGTGGTGCCGGTGAGAAAGAACGGTCCGGGCCCCGCGAGTTGAATCCAGCCTCCCTGGTCTGTCAGGGCCGCAACGGCGGCATCGAGGCTGTGGAATTGGCCGGGCAGATCGTGCCCGCCGGCCACGCTCAGAACCGGCCTCCGCCCGGAACGCGGAGTCACTGCCCAATCAAAGACGTGTCGTCGTTCTCCCTGTCTGAGTGACGGAAGTTGTGGTGGTGGTAAGGCCGGTTCACCCATCAGCACCGACGGAGGCAGCGTGTCGTAGGCGACTGCGGGCCGCGCGGCCCCCTGTTCGGGGCCGGTTTCGGACGTGCCGGAATCGGGTCGTCCGTTCCCGCGTTTGCCATTGTCGGAGGAGAATAGATTGCCATCGTTCTTGGCCCCCGACATGTCAACGGACTGCCCGAGGTTAACGAGGATGTAACCGATCAACGCCAGCAGGCTGACGCCGATCAGCATGATCGCGACCGACCTGGCCTTTTCCCAGTCGATTCCCCCGCCGCCGTGGTCACCGGATTCCTCTTCGATGCGACGTACTCCCCGGCGGGATCGCGGAGAGGGGGGTGGCACGTTGGTGGTCGTCAAGGATGCTGCTTGGGCGGAGTCGGTGTGGCCCGGCGAGGGGTCGGACCGGCCTGAACGGCCGGACTCGCCGGGAGGTTGGCGCTCCCGGCGGCGTGGTGGGCGAGTGGACCGAGGGTCATTGGCGCCCGAAGCATCAATGGCTGGATCGGCCGGTGAGGTGTCCTCATCGGCAAGGGCGGCGATGACATCGGCAGAGAGTTCACGGCGGTCGAGGTCGATGGCGGTGAGCGATGAGAGAAGGTCGTCTGGGTCCTGGAAACGGCGGTCAGGAGATTTCTCCAGCATCCGTTGCAGCACGATGACGACGCCCTCGGGAATACTGTCGAAGATCCGGCGCGGGTCGGGTGCGGGAGTGGTGGCGTGGTGGCGTAGTTTTTCCGTGAGGCTGCCTTTCGGGAACGGGGCCTGCCCGGTGAGCATGTGGTACCAGGTGCAGCCGAGCGAATAGATGTCGCTGCGGACGTCGGCTGACTTGCTGTCGCGTGCCTGTTCGGGCGAGATGTAGTCGACGGTGCCGACCGTGGTGCCCGCACGTGTGATCCCGGCTTCGCCCGCATCGTCCAGTGAGCGGGCCAGGCCCATGTCGGTCAGCTTGACGACGCCGTCATGGCGGATCAGGAGGTTGGACGGCTTGATGTCCCGATGCACGATGTTTCTCTGGTGTGCCACAGAGAGTGCGAGGGCCACCTGGCGAGTGATGTCGAGCGAACGACGGACCGAAAGGCGGTCACGCGACTGGATCAAACGGGCCACGTCGGTGCCGTCGACATACTCAAGCGCGATGTAGAACTGACCGTCGATCGAACCCGCTTCGAAGACCCCGACGATGTTGTCGTGTTTGAGTTCGCGCGTGGCGAGAGCTTCGGAGCGGAATCGTTTCAGCAGGGTCTCGTCGCTGGCCTTATCGCGAGCCAGGACCTTCAGTGCGACGCGGCGGTCTTTCTTCGGGTCGTCAGCCAGGTAGACCAGCCCCATGCCCCCCCGGCCGAGCAGGCGTTGGATCCGAAATCTTCCGAAGGATTGCGGGATTTCATCGGCGGACGAGTCGGATGTGGATGAGCAGTCGGAGGACATCGCCCGAATTGTCGAGAGTTTGGGTGTGGGGTGACAGGGTGCAACGAGCCCAGACGTCAAGTATAGCCGGGTCGGTCCGAGGTGGTCAAAAAGTCACCAGCGACGCTTCCGGAGTGGACTCAGGTACCCGAGTCAGGTGTGGGGGCGGGCCGATGGGTCGCCCATGGTGACCATTTCAGGCACTGGACCAGTCCGGAGGCGAATCCGCAGACGACCTGTTCCCCGAACGGGCCACAACGGAGCACTTCGAGCGGTTCGGGAAGTGTGGCCTGCCAGAGGATGTCTCCGCTTCGATCAATCAGCACGAACCGTTCTTCCATGGTGGCTGCGGCGATGATTGTGCCGATGTAGCTGACCGAAGCGATGTGGGCGGTGCCCCCGATGTCGTAAAAACCCTGCGGGCGTCCACGGTTGTTGAACCGCTGGATTCCGTGGTTGAAGGCGGCCAACAGGACCGTGTGTCCGTTGCCGTTGATGTCGAGGCCGCCGACGTTGGTCCAGAGCTGATGCGACCAGCGTTCGCCACCACCGATGTCATGGCTGGAGAGCACACCGGTGTCAGCCGAGCCGACGACGACGGGACGGTGGGAGGCCAGCCGAAGGAACTTCAGCGGACGGATCGAGGTGAATTCGCCGATCGGCTTCTGGCTGATGTCCAAGACGACGTTCTGGCGATCAGAGAAGCTGATGGCGATGGCATTTCCGAACGGCGAGGTGGCCACGTCGAGAATGTCGTTGTGGCAATCGACGGTCCACCGGATCGCTCCGTTGTGGTTGACCCATCCGGCGCGGCGGGGTCCCATTTGAACCACTCCACCGATAGCCGTGTCGGCCCAGTCCATCGCGGGGCCGGCGTCGATGGCCAGGGGCTCACGGCGGCGCGACCCGTCGGAGTCCAGAAGGTGCAGACGACCGTCGGCGGTGACGATCGAGACATCTCCACTTTCGAGGTCGAAGTCGACGGCGGTGGGCTTTGAGCGGGCCGCGTAGGTCCAAGAGGTGACCGGATGTCGTCGTCCCCGTCCGACCCGGCTCCAGTCGTCTGTCGCAGGAGTGCTCATCAGCCTGCCAGGCGAGCCCTCAGTTCTTCCAGGGCCTTGCGGACGTCTGCGTCGTCGGACAGGCTTCCGCGTGTCGGTCGACGATACACGCCGTCCTGGGTCTTGGGTGCCGCGACGGCAATGTCAGGACGCACCCCGACTTTAGACAGGTTGTGGCCCGCAGGCGAGTAAAACCGGGCGGTGGTCAGCCGTAATCCCGAGGAAATCGCGAGCGGAAAGATGCTCTGGACGCTCCATTTTCCGAAAGTGCGGCGTCCGATGACAAGCCCGCGGCGGTGGTCCCGGATCGCTCCGGCGACGATTTCGCTGGCACTGGCGCTCTCTCCGTCCGTCAGCACCACCAATTTCAGATCGCTGGTGCCGATACGGTGGGCGCGGTACACCCGGTTCTGGTCGAAGCTCCGTCCCCGCGTCGAGACCAACACCCCGTCGGCGATGAAACGATCGAGCACGTCGGTGGCCGCATCGAGCAGTCCGCCCGGGTTGTGTCGAAGATCCCAGATGACGGCGCGGACGCCCTGTCTTCTCAGGCCGGCCAGAGCGTTGTCGAGTTCGTTGGCGGTGCTGCGCTGAAAACCGGTCATCTGGATGTAACCGATGCCCCGCTTGGTGTCGATCATCGTCGCGAGCGGGATGCTCTTGACGATGACCGGTCGACGGATGATCCGAAGCGATTGTTCCTTGGACGTCTTGGTACGGACGAAGCCCAGGTGAACACTGCTTCCGACCGGGCCCTTGAGCAGTCCGGCGGATTCGTCGGTCGTCATGTCACGACAATCGGTTCCGTTGATCCGCACCACGTGATCACCGGCACGCAACCCGGACGTTTCGGCGGGACTGGCCGGCAGGACGTCCATCAACAACAATCCGCGCCCGGGCTGGGCCTTGATTTCGATGCCGAGGCCGACGAACTGGCCGTCGATATTGGCATTCAGGTCCGCGTAACGGTCGGGGGTCAGGCACGCGCTGTAATCGTCCAGCGCGTTGCAGCCGCCAAAGACGTACTCCAGCGCAACACTGGACGGAGAAAGGCCGAGTGCACGCTGGGAGAGGCCGCAGACCTCTTGGACCACTCGGTGCGCCTCTGCCGAACTTCGCATCGGTCGATTCCAGTAGCTCTTGAACAGGGTCCGACGCAAGGCACGTACGCGATTGTCTTCAGGTGTCGAGCCTGGTGGGAGATGCCGGTCGAGGAACTTCTGGTTGGCCAGCGAGAGGTAGAGGCTCTCGGTGCCGTGAGCCACGAACGATGTGAGTGAAACGTGTTCGACGAAGCTGGTCTGTACGCGTGCGATCAAGTCGTCGAACAACGACAACGCGTCGCGTTCGGGGATCGTCAGCAACTGCTTTCGAAAGCTGCGGTCGGCGTAGCGGTGCAGAATGCCGCACTGAATCCGGGAACGCCGCAGGCCGTACTTGATCTCTTGGATGTCGGGCCACTGTTCCGACGCGGTCTGGTAGTGAGCCAGTGCGTCAGACCAGCGACGTTTGACCTCCAGTTGTCGTCCGGTCTTGATGGCCGACTGCTGTTTGGACGGAGACTGGGCGGCTACTGATGTGGTGACAAGCAGCGCCAGCGTGGCCAGCCAGAGGGTGGCTGGAAGCAGGCGGTTGAATCGAAGGGGCCCGGGGCCCGCTGCGGGTCTCATGATGTCGCCTCTCTCCCCACCGTCCGTCGGCGTCGTCGGCCACAAATGCCGTCGATAAAAGGAGAGTAGGCCACGTTCCAGACGTGAGCAAATTGTGGAGAAACAACGTGCGCGGCGCAGTCGCTACGGTTGATGCATCCGGAAAAGAGGGGGCCGATCGTGTCGACGATGGCGGTCGGCCGGGCGGAGCGAGGCAGAAATCAGTTGGCACCAAGTGCCGAATGCAGTCGACGGAGCTTGCCGGGAAACACCGGGAACGCCGATTCGGGAGGTTCGAGCTCCGGATGCCACATTTTCTCCCACTCGTAGCTGTACCACCCGTCGTATCCGCCGTCTTTGAGCAGTGCCAGGCAGTCGAGGATCGGGAAATCTCCTCCCCCGAAAAGCACGTAGTCCGCGTGCCGATGTCCGCTCATCAACGCGTGGGCCTGCTGAGCCGCATCGTGCTGTCCCGAGTCTTCGTGGACCGGGGGCCTGGAGATGGAGTCTTTCCAGTGGGTGTGCATCACGCGGTCTTTGAACCGTGAATAGGTCCGCTCGAGCGGTTCGTCATGGAACCGCCAGGGATGGTGCGTGTCCCAGAGGACGCCCACCGAAGGAGATGGGACCAGGTCCATTGTCTCGGCGACCAAATCCGACTGCGAGTAGTCTCCATGGGTCTCGATGATGACCTGCAGTTGCAGGGTGGCTGCGTAATCGCCCAGCTTGTTGAGTCCCTCAGCGACCTGCTGGACCGTAGCCTCTCGCCCGGTCTCTTCACGAATGACGTCACCGAACACACGAACAAAACCGGCGTTGAGTTCGGCGGCCAGGTCCAGGTAGGCACGACCGACGACGAGTTGGTGTTTCCGTTCAGTGGAATCGGGAGAGTCGAATGCGACCGAGGAGGCGAGTCCACTGACAACGAATCCGGCGTCTTGCAGTTCACGGCGTCTTTGAGGCAAGCCGGACGCGGCCAGGGCCGGTACCGACAACAGGTCGGTCTCCCGTTCAACCAAACGGATCTCGACACCGTCAAAACCGGCCGCGGTCCCGTGACTGATCATCTCGGCGAAGGACCATTCCGGGCAGCCGATCGTCGAGAAGCAGATGCGCATAATCACGAACCGGTGGAACGGGGCCGTGGAGTTGGTGCGGTGACAGTCGCCGACTATAGAATGGGGAGTACTCGACGGCGAGGCGAGGGGCGATGGACGGTCAGACGGACGCAAGATGGCTGATCGGACCGGCCGAGGTGGGGTCGGATTTCCGGAATCGCGTGAACACTGCCTACCGGCAGCTGGCCACGCGGGAGTCGCCGGTTGATTATCACGCCTGGGTCGGCCGTGAATTCGACATTGACCTCTCGACCGAGTACGCCGGAATCCGGATCGAGAATCCCTGGGGTAAGGCCTCGGGACAACTCTCGATGACACCGCAACAGGTGTCCGAGGACGTCATCGCCGGGCTGGGCTACGTGGTTCTCAAGACAGTGATTGCCGAATCCGAGGATGGTGGGCAGTCGATGGCGGCATGGGCTGTCCGCGAGGCGCGGATGCGGGTCGATCCGATCACCTCGCGGCAAGGCGAGCAAGGCTGGACTGTCAGTTGGAAGGGGCGAGGTTGGTGGGGGACTCTCCAGGAGTACCTCGAGTTGGTCCGCGAAGCCAGACGACTGGCTCGTGGAACGTCGACGCTGGTGGTCCCTTCGGTGAAGTACCATCTGCCGAAGCCGGGAGAGACCGAGTGGCTGGAGGCGGAGTACCGTCATACGACCCGGTGCCTGCTGGAGGCCTGGGGAGACAGCGGTCCGATGCCGGTCGAAAAGGACTTCAGTCCGACGTTGGCCGGAAGCGATCGGTCACAGGTGCGTGAGACTGTGGTGGAATGGTTGCGGCGAGTTCCGGTTCTGGTCCGTGGCGCCGTCGGGAGCGGCGAGGTCACGGTCGGATTGAAGATCTTCAATGCCTTGTTCGATGACACCTTCCAGCTTGAACTGCTGCAGGCGGTGCAACAGGCCTCCCCGGGTGCCGCGGCGGACTGGATCGTCTACGGCAATCGCCTGTTCGACCCGGAGCGGGAGTTCGACGGACACATGGGAATTGCCTATGGGGGACCGGATCTGAGCGAACGCAATCTGCGTGTGCTGGCTGCGTTTCACGCCGAGTGCGGTCCCGCGATGCGGCCACTGGCGGCCACCGGAGATATCACCAGCGGACGGATGGCCCTGGAATACGCTTTGCGGGGGGCCAGCAGTTTCCAGTTGCACACGTTCTTTCAACTGCCGTCGCAACAGTACGTGTTGCGGAATGGAAACCGGACACAGAAGGCCCTGCACGAGTTGTACCTGGATCCCGACGACGGATTGGTTGTCTGGCTCGAACACCTGGCGAGGTGTTGGGAGTTGCCGCGACATCCGTTGCGATTGACGGACATCGTGGGTCGCGGGCGCCCGGATTAAACGGCATGGCCCCGCCACGGAGGGTGTCCGCGACGGGGCCATGGCATTTGACGGGATTCGCTGGCCGGTCTTAGAGCGTCCAGCCCTTGCGGTACTCTCGCCTGACGATCTGCTTGACCTCCGGTGCGTTCTTGGGCGTCAAAGTCTTCGCGTCCCACTCGACCTTCTTTTCGGCCCAGACGGCGAGGTTGCCCAGCAGCACGACCTCGGTCAACGGCCCGGCGTACTCGGGAAAGTTCGACCGCGCCGGCTTGCCGTCGGTGATCGCACGGGCGTACTCGGTGAAGTGACCGGGTGACTTCTCGAAGTCGACCTTCGGTGTGTCGACGCCGATAACGATGTTGTTGTTGCTGGCGTAGTCGCCCGGGGAAAGCAGCATGCCCTTGTCACCGATCAGCAGCGAACCGGTTCGCGGCACCTTCTGCTCCTTGGGCAGAAGCTTCTGTGGGGGGCGTTCGCCGCCGTCGTACCAGATCATCTTCACCGCGTTGCGTTCACCGAGCTTGGGGAACTCGTAGGTGATCACGCTGGACTTGGGGAAACTGTCCTTGTTGTGCCCCGAGTTGGTGGCTTCCACCGAGACGGGGTCTTTGAGGTTCAGGGCCATGAACGGCATGTTCATGGTGTGACAGGCCATGTCGCCCAGGGCACCGGTGCCGAAGTCCCACCAGCCTCGCCAGGCGAAGGGGTGATAGCCGTTGCCGTAGGGCCGTTTGGGTGCGGGACCCAGCCAGCCGTCCCAGTTGAGGTGCTGGGGCGGTGTGGCCTCCTTGGGTCGCGGTCCGCCCTGCGGCCAGACCGGCCGGTTGGTCCAGACGTGGACCTCCTTGATCTGGCCGAGCACACCGGATTGTACGATCGCGGCGCCTTCGCGAAGTTTTGACGAGGCGGTGCCCTGGTTGCCCATCTGGGTCTGCACCTTGTGCTTTTTCGCGAGCACGGCCATTTGGCGAGCTTCGTAGAGGCTGTGCGTCATCGGCTTCTGGGTGAAACAGTGCTTGCCCAGCTTCATCGCCATCGCGCTTGCGGGGGCGTGGTTGTGGTCGGGAATGCTGACCGTGACCGCATCGATGCTGTCGGCCATCTTGGTGAGCATTTCCCGGTAGTCGGAGAACTTCTTGGCATTCTTGAAGCGGCCGCCGGCCTTGTTCAGGGTGTTCGAGTCGACGTCGCAGATGGCGACGACGTCTCCGTGTCGACCGGCGTCGGCCGAGTCGCTGCTGCCCTTGCCGCCGACCCCGATGCAGGCGAACCGGATCTTCTCGTTGGGTGACTTCGGAGCGGCCCAGGATTCCTGCCGCGAGGCCACCCAGAAGGCGGTTCCCATCGCTGCCGATGTCTGAAGGAAGTCGCGGCGAGTCGAACCGGTGTCGGTCGTGGTGTTCATGTCGATCTTCCCGGAAGAAACGTGAAGCTTGTGGACAACTGGATCTGTTGCGAACGCGAAAAACGGATCCGTGCAGAGCCGAAAGGCACGCGGGCCAGCACGGCCGATGATGATAGCACGACCGGTTGAGGGGCAACAACTCGCCGCACCGGTCTTTTGGCTTGTCACCGACCGCCTGCGGGAGGTCGTTGCCTTGCTCGGTCAGCACCACTAATCTTGGGGTCGGTCAGCGGTGCCGTGCCGGTCGTCGGCATCGGAATGGCCGGCGACAACCGCCGCCGCCGGGATGATCTGTTGGGGGATGAGTCCATCATGAAGTGTTCCCGAATCGTTCAGAGAACTGCCTGGCTGCTGGTGCTGGCGATGCTGGTCGGATGTTCATCAGGCGACCGGTCGGATTCGCAAACTGCCGATTCGGCCGCGGCGGCGCCGCCGGTCGGCGACGGTGTCCGCGATCACCAGAGTGGCCGAAGTGAACAGGATCAGGCGGCTCAGACAGAGCGGGAACAACCAGTTGTCGACGCGATCCAGGCCGCCGGTGGGCGATGGGTACGGCTGGACGGTGCGGTGATTTCCGTCGACTTGACCGAATGCCCGTTTGACGACGAACAATGCAGGCAGTTGGCGGACCTGGCGGATCTGAGAGACCTGAAGATCTGGGGAGCCAACATCGGCGATGAGGCCATCGGGTACCTGTCAGGACTGGCGAAACTCCAGAGCCTGGGACTGGAGAACAGTGAACTGACTGACGACGGGTTGGCCGCCGTTGCGAAACTGTCGACCCTGAAGTCTCTGAATCTCCGACGTTGTTCAAATGTCACCAACGAGGGGGTCGCGCACGTTGCGTCACTGCAGAGGCTCGAGCAAATCCACCTGCTGTACACCAACATCAGCGACGATGCTCTGGCACATCTGGTTTCCCTGAAGAAGCTCAGGCTGGTGGACATTCGGGGCTGTGTGCTGATCACCGACAACGGGGTCGAACACCTCGGGCAGCTGAAGACTCTGCGGAGCCTGAAAATGAGGAATCCGCAGGTCTCCGATGTCGGCTTGAAGGCGATCGGGGGTCTGACGGGCCTGACGTCGTTGATTCTCGAGGACACCGCGATCACCGACGAGGGGATGAGGTCGCTTTCCGGGATGACAAAGCTCCGCGAACTCAACCTGTTCCGGACCGGGATCACTGACAAGGGACTCAAGCCGTTGTCCGGAATGACCGAACTCAAGACGCTTGTGCTGCGTGACACCGCGGTCCAGGGAGCAGGACTGGCCAGCGTGGCAGGTGCCAAGGGGCTGGAACGCATCGACCTCAGTGAGACGCAGGTCGATGACGCCGGGCTGGCACATCTCGCGTCGCTCGAGAAAATCAAGCGACTCAACCTCTGGTTCACAAGGGTCACTGACGCCGGGGTTGTGCACCTGGCGGGAATGACACAACTCGAGTGGCTCAACCTCGAGGAAACTGACATCGGGGACAAGGGCGTCTTGGGGTTGCTCGGCCACTCGCGTTTGCGGACGCTCAACCTGTCGCGGACGCGGATCACCGATGCGGGCCTGAAGACAC